>JAEEGL010568787.1_pt1 | contig 10969 bp, 12 predicted proteins | sample 9134231 | NCBI WGS metagenome assembly JAEEGL01 (sample SAMN16246548, study PRJNA631951) | gut metagenome | biome: gut microbiome; feature: rumen; material: fiber-attached | host: Bos | place: Iran: Karaj | collected 2018-10 | reverse complement strand
TGTTCATCGGCAACCACGCCTGCGGCGTCACGGATATCACGCTCGACCAGATCCGCGCCATCTACCGCGGCGAGATCACCAACTGGAAGGAGCTCGGCGGCGTCGACCATCCCATCCGCGTGCTCTACCGGGACGACCAGTCCGGCAGCCAGCGCCTGATGGAGAATCTGCTGTGGAGCGGCGAAGAGCATCCGGATCCGGCTGCTCTCGGCTTTGAGCGGCTGGATGAGATGAGCACCATCGTGGGCGAGTGCCTGTACGAACCGTACTCCATCGGCTACAGCATCATGACCTATCTGAACGACGTGTATTCCAATGAGGACCTGCTGTGCTTCTCGCTGGAGGGTGTGGAGGCCACGCCGGAGAACGTGGCTTCGCAGACCTATCCCCTGTCCACCCGCGGCTACGTGGTGATCCGCGCCGATGAACCGGAGGACAGCCCCGCGCGCCGGCTCTACAACTGGTTCGGCTGCCCGATCAGCGACCATATCCTGCTCATAAACGGCGTCACGCCGCTGCACGAATAAAGTACGGCTGCACAAAGAAAACGAAGGAGCTTCCCGGCCCCTTCGTTTCTTTATCTCGTTATCTGTCATCCGGCGGGCAGCGCCGCCCCGTTCAGCACGGCGGAGACGAGCGTCTCGCCCCGGTATACCAGCTTCAGTGAGAAGAACGGCTCCCCGCTCTCCAGCAGGCGCAGGAAGATCCGGTCCCCCTCCCAGAGCGTCAGGTCCGTCAGGCGCGCTTTAGGGATCCACCGGAGTTCTCCCTCCGGGCAATCCGTCTCACTGCCGCTCCAGCGGTCCGCAGTGAACAGGTGCATGTATTCGCAGCCCCACTCGTCGGACACGAAAGTCACAAGGCCGCGAAACCGCCAGCGCAGCAGCGTGAGCCCCGTCTCCTCGCGGACCTCGCGCAGCAGGCAGTCCTCCGGGCTCTCCCCGCGCTCGAACTTTCCGCCCACGCCGATCCACTTGTCACGGTTCTCATCGTTCTCCTTCACCGTGCGGTGGAGCATCAGGTATTCATCTCCCCGCTCCAGGTAGCAAAGCGTGGTCAGTTTTGCGTCCATGCCGCGATCTCCTCTCGATAGGCTCCGCTCCACGGCGGAATGTCCGGGGGCAGGGCGCAGAACGCCATCGTCTCCCCCGTGACCGGGTGCGGGAAAGTGAGCCGAAACGCCCACAGGGCCAGCCCGCCTTCTTCGCCGGCGCCGTATTTCCGGTCGCCCCATACGGGGCAGCCCCGCGCAGCGAACTGGCAGCGGATCTGGTGAGTGCGGCCCGTGTGCAGCCGGACGCGCACGAGCGAGGTCTCGGCGTCGGACGCTGTTGTTTCATAGTCCAGTGCCGCTTCCCTCGCGTTCCTGCCCGGCGTATCGGTCACGAAGGTGATGCCGCGCTTTGTGTCCCGCGCCAGAAGGTCGCGCAGCGTGCCCGCGTGCTCCGGCGGCCGGCCGCAGAGCACGGCGGCGTATTCCTTCCGGAAGCTGCCGTTTCGGACCGCCGCGGAGAGGTCCGAGGCGGCATGCCGTGTGCGGGCGTATACCATCACGCCGCCGGTCGGTGCGTCCAGCCGATGTACGGAATAGACCGGGGCGTCCGCTCCGAGGGTCCCGCGGAGCAGGGACGGCATGCCGCCCTCTTCGTCGGTGGAGAGGACGCCCGCCGGCTTCACGCAGACGGCGATCTTGCTGTCCAGATACAGGATCTCCATGCCTCTCCCCCTCTCTGCCGAAAGATTAGCACATTCCCTCCTTCACGGCAAGGCTTTGCTTTCACCGCTGCGCATGGTATAATAATATGGAGATAGAGGTATTACTCTCTCCACAATGAATTGCGCCTTCGGTCGCGCGAGAAACGCGCGTGCTCCCGAATGCGCATGAATTGACCTGTGGTCATGAATTGCGCTGAAGCGCATGATTTGCCCTGAGGGGCATAAGGCGCAATTCAATTCATGGAGCGAAGTGAGAAATCATGGCGCAGCCAATTCATGCGCGCAGCGCAAATCATTCCTTCGGAGGTTCCACATGGCGGAGAATCAACTGATCACGCAATCGAAACAGTTTGCCGTTGACATGATCCGCCTGTGCGACACGCTGAAGACCCGCGGCAAGGCGACTGCTATCATTAACCAGCTGCTTCGAAGCGGGACGAGCATCGGCGCCAATATCCACGAGGCGAATTATGCTTCCAGCAAAGCGGACTTCATCAACAAGTTCCAGATCGCTTTGAAGGAATGCTATGAAACAGACTACTGGCTTGGCATTTTCCATGACGCGGACATTCTGACCGCGGAAGAATATGAAATGGCCTTTTCTAAGTGCAGCAAGATCAGAAAGCTTCTTATCGCCTCTATCACCACAGCGAAAAAGAAAGAATGAATTGCGCCTGCGGCGCAATTCAAATCATGGCAACACCAATTCATGCGCGTAGCGCAAATCATGTGCGAAGCACAAATCACGGCGAAGCCAATTCATGGAGCACAGCGAGAAATCATGCGCGTAGCGCAAATCATGGAGCGAAGCGAGAAATCATGCGCGAAGCGCAAATCATGGAGTCCGGGAAATGCCGCTGCCGGGGGCAGAAAAAGGCATTCCCGGAGTTCCGCAGCGGTCGAAAAATGCGAGGAAAAGCGAACGCCCGATGCATTTTTCGGGTACCGCAAGGTGGAGCAAGCGCAAATCATCCGGTCGGAGTATGGACCGAACATGTAGAGAGGAGGCGTGCCGCATGGGATATATCGAAGAACTCCGCGCGCTGGTCGGCCACCGGAGGCTGATCCTCTGCGGGAGCTGCGCTGTGGTAGAGAACTGCCGCGGCGAGATTTTGCTGCTGCAGCGGAAGGATCCTCCCGGCCGCTGGTGCTTCCCCGGCGGCCTGATGGAGCTGGGTGAATCCACGGAGGAGACCGTCCGCCGGGAGGTGCTCGAGGAAACGGGGCTAAGGCTCGGAGAAGTCGAACTCATCGGCGTCTATTCCGGCGAGGGGTCCCTCTGCCGCGCCTCCAACGGCGACGAGTGGTACGTGGTGAACGTCGCTTATGCCGCCCGTTCCTGGAGCGGCGAACCCGCTGTCACAGATGAGGAGTCTACGGCCATGGGCTGGTTCTCTCCGTTCCGGCCGCCGGAGGCCCTCGCCGCCTCTCACAAAAAGATCCTCCGGGATTATCTAAAAAAGACAACAGATGGTCAGGAATGATGCTTTTCATTCCCACCGCGCTGTGTTATAGTAGCGCCCGAAGGAAGCTCTCCCCGCCCTTTTCGGGGCAGAAAACCGAAAAATGCAAAAGAAAGGATCATGGATATGGCTGAGATCGTATTGACACAAGGCAACTTTGATCAGGAGGTGCTCGCTTCCGAGCTCCCCGTTCTGGTGGACTTCTGGGCCTCCTGGTGCGGCCCCTGCCGCATGGTCGCCCCCATCGTGGCACAGGTCGCCGCGGAGCACGAGGGTGTGGTAAAGGTCGGCAAAGTCAACGTGGACGAGGAACCCGCTCTTGCGATGCGCTACCAGGTGAGTTCGATCCCCACGCTGCTCGTTTTCCGCGGCGGCGAACTGGTGAACAAAGCCGTCGGCGCCATGCCTAAAGCGAACATCGAAGCGCTTCTGGGCCTCTGAATCCGCAAGGATCACACTATGTCGGCGGGACGTGGAAGAAATCTCCACATCCCGCCGACTGTTGTTGACATTTCGAAAAGGGACGGTATAATAAAATTACATAAAAAAACGGAAGTATTTTTCACTGCAGGGGGTGATACCTTGCTTCAGGATGAGATCGTCAGCCTTTACAACAAGTTCCGTCTGAACACCTATCGTGCCCTGTTCGGACGGATCCGCGAAAAAGACGGCTCCCTTTCCGCAACGGAGGCCTACTCCGTGGATGTGATCTATCTGCTGGGCGACCCCACCATCTCCGAACTGGCGGATACGCTCGGGATCTCACAGCCGAACGCCACCTATAAAGTGAACAATCTTGCCGCAAAGGGCTATGTGGTCCGCGTTCCGTCCGAAGACGACCGCCGCGAGTGCCGTCTGAAGCTCGGACCCAAGTTCAGCCAATATTTCACCGGTTCCACCGCTTTCATCGACGAGGCTGTGGAGGAATTGCGCGCCAGCTTCTCCGAAGAAGAACTGGCCACTTTTGAGAACGTTTTCCACAAGCTTTCCGAGATCATCGACCGCCGCTGAGCCGTTTCAGGAGGATACAAGAATGACAACAGGCATCAACCTGTGGGATACCAACGTATGGAGCTTCGTTCTGCTCATGTCTCTGCTGTTCGCCGCGATGATCGTGGCGAACATCCTGCGCAACCTGGTTCCTTTTCTCCGCAGAGCCCTGATCCCCAGCTCCGTGCTGGGCGGATTCCTGCTCCTGTTCGTGAACTGGCTGAGCAAAGGGCTGTTCCACACGCCGCTGTACTCCACCGCCACACTGGAGATCATGACCTACCACGGGCTCGGCCTTGGTTTCGCGGCTCTTGCTCTCCGCAGAACAGATAAAAATGCCGCCGGGCGCTCCCGTTCCGGCGCCTTCGATTCCGGCGTCGCCGTGGTGAACGGATACCTCCTGCAGGGCGTGGTCGGCCTGATCATCACGCTGCTGTGCTACTATATCCTCCGCAGCTTCTTTGCCTCGGGCATCCTTCTCCCGATGGGCTACGGCCAGGGCCCCGGCCAGGCGTACAACTGGGGCCATACCTATGAGATGCGGTGGGGCTTCGAGAACGGTACGAGTTTCGGCCTTACCGTAGCGGCCATGGGCTTCATCTCCGCGAGCGTCGGCGGCGTCATCTACCTCAACTGGCTCAAGCGCCGCGGGCTTTTCCACGGGAATCTCGGCATGGACGCCAAAGACAAGGTCTCCCTCTCCACCTTTACCGAAGAGGATGAGATCCCTATCTCGGAATCCATGGACAAGTTCACCATTCAGCTGGCTCTGGTGTTCCTCGCTTACGCGCTGGCCTTCCTGTTCATGAAGGGCGTCAATTCCATCCTCGACCCCGATGGGACGGGCGCCACCGGTATCGGGGGCACGATCCAGGGTATGATCTGGGGTTTCCAGTTCCTGTTCGGCAGTGTGTTCGGCCTTCTGATCAAAGGCCTTCTGGGCGGTCTGAAGAAGGTAGGCCTGGTGCGCAGGGAATATACCAACAACTATCTGCAGAACCGTATCGCCGGTTTCATGTTCGATATGATGGTCGTGGCTTCCATCGCCGCGATCGACCTCTCCGCTTTCCGGAACAGCCGCTTCATCCTTCCGCTGACGCTCATCTGTGTGGCCGGCGCCTTCGTCACCTATTTCTATCTGAAGTTCGTCTGCAAGCGGGTGTTCCCGCAGTATGAGCACGAGGCTTTCCTCTCCCTGTACGGCATGCAGACCGGCACCGCCTCTACCGGTGCCATCCTCCTGCGCGAACTGGATCCCCAGTTTGAAACGCAGGCAGCGGACAACCTGGTGTATCACATGCCCTGGGCTATCCTGTTCGGCGCGCCGATGTTCCTGATGGTGGGCATCGCGCCGCAGAGCGTCTCCCGCTGCTGGGCCGTGCTCGCTGTTTGTGCGCTGCTGTTCCTGGCCTTCAACGTGGTCCTTCTCCGGGACACGATCTTCCGCCGGAAAAAGAAAAAGGCCTGACCGCAGGCCCTTCCCGAAAAAGAACTCCGCCCGGTTTTGACCGGGCGGAGTTCTTTTTCTTTGTTATGGGATCAGCCATCCTTGAGGGAGCAGCGGTACAGGGCTTCGAGCGCCACCCGGATCTCGCGTTTTTCCCCGAGTGCGGCGGTGTCCTCCCCGCCGGCGTAGGCGCCCACGCCCTGGGCGATGTCCGTGTCCGTGGTCCACTGCGATACGGCGTTGAGGATGCTTGCGGCCCTCAGCCCGCGCAGCCAGCTGACGGTGAGCACACCCGCCGTCTCCTGGTCGGAGCCCAGCACGCCGCGGGAAGACCAGTACTCGTTGATCTGCCGGATATCGTCCAGATAAAAGCTCTCATGCGAGCGGACGATGCCCACGTGGTACGGCACGCCCAGATCCGCCGCAGCCTCCTCGCACAGGCGCAGCAGGCCAGGATCCGGCACGGCGGGATAGAATTCCTCCACATAGGCACGGGACACACCGTCCTGCCGTACGGCGCCGCATGCGAGGATGAGCTCTCCCTTGCGGATCTCCGGCTGCAGGGCGCCGCAGGAACCCACACGGATCAGCGTGTTGACGCCGATGCGCCGCAGTTCCTCGATGCCGATGGCAGCGGAGGTGCCGCCCATGCCGGTGGACATCACCAGCACGTCCAGGCCTTTGTACTTTCCCCTCAGGCTCCGGTATTCGCGGCTGAAGCCCAGTTCCCGGGGTTCTTCCAGAAAAGCCGCGATACGGCCCACCCGCCCCGGGTCGCCGGGCAGCAGGGCGTATCGGATGCCCATCTCATCGAGCTGGATGTGCGGCTGCAGCATAACGTTTCCCTCCTGTATCGTTCCGGTCAGGCAGCCGGAAGGTAGAGTTCTTCCCGATAATCCTCTCCGACGTCCAGCGCAGCGTACTCCATGCACAGATATCGCAGCAGCGGCGCGAAACCGGGGTCGTTGAAATCGTACGGGCGGATCCGGCCCGCCGTGTCCACAGTGTAGCCGTCGCTGGTGAGCACCGGCAGCGTGTCGCCCAGGGAGAGGATCGTCTCATAATACCCGCTCAGCGGGAGCCCTGCGGCGTGCAATACTGTGGGAGTTAGGCGGAACAGGCTCATCTGCTCCCCGGCCGGAGGCAGGTCCAGGTCGCGGTTGCTCCAGATCACATAGGGCACCGAGCGCTTGAGCACCGACTCCTCCACCGCGCTGCGGTTCCCGTCCGGCACCACGGAGCTGAGGAAATACGGACCGTGGTCCCCCACCATGCATACCACCACCGGGCGTTCGGAACGGGAGAAGTATTCGGTAAGCTCCGCAAACGCGTCGCAGGACATTGAAACGCTCGTAAGGTATTCGTTGAGCACCGTGCCGCGCACTCCGCCGACGTCCGCGCCCGCGTGCACGGTATCCAGCGCGTCGTCGTTGCGCTCATAGCCGCCGTGGTTCTGATAGGTCAGCACGAAGAAGAAGCGCGGCTCATCGCCCTCGTACGCCTCATACTCCTGTTTCAGAATGTCGTAGTATTCAGAATCCAGATGATTCCGGTTCCCGTAAAACGTCTCGGAAACCTCCGTCGTCGACCCCAGGAACACGCGGTCGAAGCCCATGGCAGGATAGGCGGTGCCGCGCGAATAGTTCGTGCCGCTCACGAAATGCATCGCCCAGGAGGTGTAGCCCAGGCGCTTGAGGTACTGCGCCACGGTGTTTTCCCGTTCGGTAAAGTCGATGAAGTTGTACGGCGCCGGCGCGTTCACCAGGTACATGGAGTTCCCGGTAAGGAACTCGAACTCGGAGTTGTTCGTACCGCCGCCGACGTTCGGTACCACCGCGCGGCCGAAGGACGCGCCATCGATGCCGTAGAACGACGCCATGTAGTCCCTGTCCGTCTTCAGGTCGTTCAGATCGTGCATATCGAAGAAGGTCTCGTTGAGGATGAGCACGATGTCCGGCAGCACGTCGGCGTCGCCTTCTTCGCCCTCCGCGTCCAGCAGCGCCGGATCGTAGCCCTCGGGCCGGTCGTAGGGGAACAGGGCGTTCTGCGCGTCCCGCACCGCACAGGAGCCGAAGCCGAAGGTGTATACGGAATTATTGAAGCTCCAGCCGAGGATCGCCGGCGCGCGCGGTGCGAACAGCACCGCCGCGGGGAACGCGAGCGCCGCGGCGAGGATCGCAAGGCGAAGCAGTGTCTCCTTCCAGAAGCTGCCGCGCACCACCGGGTCCAGCGCCAGCAGCCCCTTCACCAGGCAGAAAGCGGCCATCGCAATGGCTGTTTCCGCCCATGGCAGTTCGGCAAAGGCGATACGGTATTCCGAAAGCACGTTCATGGCCGTGCCCGCGCTGGCAAACTCACTCAGGTAGAGCGGGCTCCCGTGGAACAAGATCACATAGTGGTTCGCAATGCCCCAGGCCGCAAAGAGTATGGTGCTCACGAGCATGGCCCGCCCCCAGCGCCGCAGGATCAGCGCAAAAATGAGGCTTACCGCCGCGAACAGGCCGAGGCTCACAAAATAATAGCGGATACGCAGGGTATACAGCCGGTCGGGCCCCTGCAGCAACGCGAACTGCAGCGCCAGCACAGCCAGCACCAGCAGCGCCTCGGCGAGCGGAGCCGGTATCTTTCCCAGCTTTTTCTCCCCGGTATTCTTCGCCGTGGAAGCGGCCGCGATCCAGCTCTTTCCGAGGCAGACGAACTTCCACTGGATCGGCAGCGAGAACACGCAGCCCAGCAAGTCCAGTCCCAGCACCAGCGGCCGCCAGGGGATCCCGTACCGGTCGGCGTACGCTTTCACGCGTACCGCGGGCAGGAAGTTGCCGCGGAAGGTGAAAAACAGGCCCAGCGTGAAGAAGAGCACCAAAAGCACCGGCACCACGCCCGGCTTCTTCGGCGAGGGCAGCGTCAGATACCGCCGCGGGATCAGGAGCAGGATGACGCACCCGCCCGCCGCGACGTAGAGGATGCGCTCGATCAATCCGGACCTCGGCTGCATCGTCAGGCAGACGACCGCCAGATACGATACGATCAGCAGCAGTTTATGGAGCAGGCTGTATTTGGAAGGCTTCATGAAAAGATCCCCGTTTCGCAAAGCATCGGAGCATGTATATATCCTGTGATATTATACCAAGCATCGGCGCGCCGTGCAACGCCTTTCTCCCCTTCGCGCCGGCCGCGCCGCGTGATTGACTTTTCCCCGTTCCCGGGGTAAGATTTCAGTACCGAACACCCCGAATAAGGAGGGCTCCGGATGCGGCACGCATGGCTGATCATGACCCACGCCAACTATCCGATCCTGGAAAAGCAGCTCGCTTTTCTGGACAGTGAGAACGCCGACGTTTTCATCCATGTGGACGCACGCGCCGCGGCGCCGGACATGGACCGCCTGCGCCGGCTGCCCCGGCACTCAAACGTCACTTTCATTGAGCGCCGCCCGGTCTCATGGGGGGATCTCTCTCAGATCCTCTGCGAGCTCGCCCTGCTGAAGGCCGCTCTCCCCGGCCGGTACGATTACTACCACCTGCTTTCGGGCGTGGACGTGCCTGTGAAACCGCGGGAGTATATCGAGGCCTATTTTGAAAAGAGCCCCGGTACCAATTACATCGACTTCAACCACCCTGAGATCACCGATCACGACCTCCGCCGCGTAAAGTACTACTACCCTTTCCAGAAGTACAACGTACGCAAGCCTTTCCTGCGCCGTGCCCTGCGCGTGGCTTCTGTGCTGCCCCAGATGCTCGTGGGCGTGGACCGCACCCGCGCCGCCGGCCGCCCCTTCCAGAAAGGCGCGAACTGGTTCAGCATCACGCACGGGCTGGCGGAATACGTCGTCTCGCGCGAGACCGACATCGAAAAGACCTACCGCGCCACGCTCTGCGCAGATGAGGTCTTCCTGCAGACGGAAGTTCTCTCCTCTCCCTTCCGGGCCACGCTGAGCATCGGCGAACACCTTTCCGGGCCCGTTCGCTGCCTGCGCTATGTGGACTGGAAGCGCGGCCGGCCTTATACCTTCACCGACGCCGATTACGATGAACTCGTCTCCCTCGGCCCGGACTGGCTCTTCGCCCGCAAGTTCGACTACCGCTCCGCCCCCGGCGTCGTGGACCGCCTGTTCGAGCACTTTTCCCCCGCCTAGTCCCTTCTGCGGGCTCATTTCCCGTCATCCTTTTGAAAGGAGTACGAACCTTTGCGAGATACAAAATTCACCCTGAATTCGCTGTTGCTGGTCGTGATGATCATCTCGGCTATCTTCTTTTTCTTTTCGGTCAAGCTCTTTAACATGGCGGACCGGCGCGCCGTGAACGAATACTACCCCATCGAGGGCACGTCCTACGCGGTGCGCTATTCGAACCTCCAGCCAAACGGGATCTACGAAGGCAGCAGGACCACCGGCGTGCTGAAGCTGGAAGGCAGCTTCGGCTATGACTGGGGCGCCGCCGCGGAAGACGGAGCCCTCTATCTCAATGAGTACGATCACACCGATCTTGGTCTTACGCTCAGCTCGGTGGTGCGTGTGGACACCGGCACCTTTGAAAAGACCGTACTGCTGCAAGACGCCGTCCTGCGCGGGCGCTGCGCTTCCGGCGAGCTCGTATGCCTCAGCGGCTGCTTCATGTCCTTCGATTTTCCGGAGACCAACGCTCTCTGCCGGCTGTACGCCCTCAGCTCGAAGGCCCTGCGCCCGCAGAGTCCCGGTGCGTATGTGGTCTTTCTCGACCCGGCGACCGGTGAGGCCGTCTACAGCCTGCGGGACGATCACGCCCTCGGCGGAGGTTTTGAATCGCGCTACCTGGAGCGCACGCTCGGGGAGGTGATGGGATGACCTTCGGCGTGAACGTCCGCGGCAAGCTCACCGGCGCCGACGCCGCCGTCCGGATCTTCCAGATCTCATCTCTGCTGCCGCTGCCGTATATCTTTCTGGCGTCCGGTTACCAGTACCTGTTCACGAAGTACGGGCTCTTCTCCGTGCTGTTCGACCTCGGCTTTGCAGCGCTCCCGCGGGTGGAAACGCTCGGGCTCTCAGCGCTGTACCGCGTGACCTCGAGCGAGATCATCGTCTATTTCCTGATGGCCGCCCTGGCGCTGGCGGTCGGACTCGCGGCAAAGAGCCTGCTGCGCGGCAAGGAGCGCCGCCCTGTGACCGTGCGCGTGGTATGGTCTGTGCTCATCGCGCTGGACCTGGTGTTCCGGCTGGTCCCGCTCCCCTTCGCTTCCCTTCCCACCTGGGCGCTGGTGCCCGGTTTCCTCCTCCGCGCGGCCTGCCTGGCGCTGGTCCTTCTGGACCTGCGCGCGGTGAAAAAAGCCGGCGATATGTGAAAACAGCATACAGTAAAGCAGCGGCGGGAACTCTCCC
>JAEEGL010279107.1_pt1 | contig 10969 bp, 5 predicted proteins | sample 9134231 | NCBI WGS metagenome assembly JAEEGL01 (sample SAMN16246548, study PRJNA631951) | gut metagenome | biome: gut microbiome; feature: rumen; material: fiber-attached | host: Bos | place: Iran: Karaj | collected 2018-10 | reverse complement strand
CCGCATTTGAGGAGATAACCCCTCGGTTTCTAACACGAAGCATTCTTGGAAGGATGGGTGAGTGGCTGAAACCAGCAGTTTGCTAAACTGCCGTACGGGTTCCCGTACCGGGGGTTCGAATCCCCCTCCTTCCGCAGGGGTGTTCCAAGAATGCTAGGATGGTCGATTCATCTAATGGTTAGGATACAAGATTCTCAATCTTGGCATAGGGGTTCGATTCCCCTATCGACTACAAAAAAGCTTCCGAATTACTCGGAAGCTTTTTTCTTTCTATCTTAGTTTCGGTGTATCACCAGTATGGTGCGATCTGTGGCCTGTGGTGTTCCTTTGATGAATTCGTCCTGTACTTTGTTTAGGATATTGAGGAAGGGTGCAGGCTGTGAGTTTAGCTTCATGGCTTGAAGAGCAGCCCCACGCAGGCGCTTCTCACCATAGATCTTACCATCAGCATTGGTGATGTTGGCGGCACCGTTGGTGTAGAAGAGTAGCATCGTGTCAGGGGTTAGTTCTGCCTGAAGGGTAGGGAAGGTGGCATCAGCGGAAGAACCAGCTGGTGAAGTAGGCTCTACTGGCAGCAGATTAACGGTGTCGTTATGCAGCAACAATGGACTGAAGGTACCTGCCAAACTGTAGTCTAACAGATCTGTGGTAAAATTGAGTACACCCACAAAAAGATCGACAGCAGGCGTAGTACCATTGGTGGCAGCTAGACTGCTGTTGATGGCTTCAATAATCTGTGCAGGGGCGTTGGTGATGGCAGCCGCTGCACGGAACTGTGCCCAAGCCATCGCCATCTGTACCGACGACAGGATGGTGTCCCCCTGTGCCGTACCGATGCAGAAGAAGAGCTGCTCATCGCGGATGAGATAATCATAGAAGTCGCTGCTCAGTGCCTGTCCTGAGAAGAGAGAGGCATGAACCGCAATATCGTTGCGATTAGGCAGCGGGGCTGGCAACAGGGCTTGCTGAGCCTCAAGGGCAGTGCGCTTTTCTGTCGTGGCTCGTTCCTTGTCGGCGGTACGTGCCTCCAGTTCGCTGTAGTCTGCCTTCAGTTCATTATGGGCAGCGTGGAGTTTTTGGCTTTTGTGCCCACGATAGACAGCGTAGCCGACAAAGAAGAGAAAGAGCAGTCCGAGGAGAGCGAATAGTGCCAGTTGCTTCTGACGGGCACTGGCAGCCTGTTGCTCGGTGAGTTGTTCTACCTTATTGATAATGACATTCTGCTCCTCTGCGTCGAGACGTTTTGCCTGGTTAAAGGCATATTCGAGTGAATCACAGATCTGTCTGCTGACAGCTAAAGCCGAATCGAGACGACCAGCTTTCAGATTGGTCTGGTATTTCTTCAGGGCATAGTCTCTGATATTGTCTATCGTATAGGCATCCTCCCCAGCAAACATGGCATCAAGGCTGCGGTAGTTAAAGGCAGCTTCATCCCAGCGGTTGGCTGCCATCAGATATTCGTTGGCGTTGATGCGACCTTCCGGTGTCTTGCTGAATTCGGTCTGAAGAAATGATTCGTAGATTTTATTGGCTTCTTCATGCTGTCCCAAGTGTTCGTGGGCGATGGCCTTGTAGATGCAGTAACGTGCTAACTGCTTGTCAGTATAGGTGCTGTTGATGCCTTGGCGTTGCTCATACTCACCAATCAATTTTCCGAAACGGTCAGTCCACTTCAGGGCTTGATTATAGTTCTCGGTAGTGATACAGGCGTAAGCGATATTGATGAGACCGGCAATGGCATCCTTATACGACTCGTCGTTGCGGTTTTGCTCTATGTTGCTGAGGTGTTTCTGATATGCCTGATCGAAACGTGCGGAAGTCTCTCTGTCGGCATTGCCGACACCCATTTGGCAACAACCGATATAGATGAGCAGATTCATGTAATCGCTGGTGGTATCGCATTTAAGTGCCTCCAGACGTTCTGCTGCAGGGATGGCTGCTTTCAGGGCATTCTCGTATTCGCCACGTACGGCAAGCAGGTTTGCCAATCGGGTGGCAGAATGGGCGTAGGTTGCCACCTCTTCAGGGTCATCGGAGTTGGCTGCTGTCTGCAAGGATGTCTTCCAATAGAACTCTGCCATACGCAACTTGCGCATCCTGTCGCTGGCATAGCCTCGCCAGTAGTAAGCCTTAGCTGGTGAGAGACTGCCATTACGCTCAAAGCTGTCGGCCAGCACCAAGAGTTGGTTATAGTTTCTTGCCCGTTGAGCGTTTTCCATTGCCTGCTCGGCATTCTGTCTCTGTTCATTACTACTACCGCCTCCGCATGCCACGAAGATTATAGCGGTCAGTGTCAGTGTTACAATCGAAAAAGGTCTTCTCATATTGTTACCTGTTTTAAGTTGTATTTTGGTGCAAAGATAATGATAATTATCTAAAAAAGCTATTTTAATGAGATTTTTTTTGTACCTTCGCACCCGCAATGAGATATTTTGTCACTTTGAGTTACGACGGCACTCGCTATCATGGCTGGCAGATCCAGCCCAATGGCGATTCGATACAGGAACGGCTTCAAGGCGCGCTCTCCACACTTTTGCGTGCAGAGATCGGCGTGACGGGGGCTGGACGAACTGATGCTGGTGTGCATGCGAGGATGATGGTAGCTCACTTCGACTATGACAGTGAACTGGATGGCAAGCAGCTGTGTTATAAACTAAACAGACTGCTGCCCTATGACATTGCCGTACAAAAGGTGGAACAGGTGGCTGACGACCTGCATGCCCGTTTCTCTGCCACTTCACGTACTTATCACTATTATGTTCATACGCAGAAGGATCCGTTCTGCAGGGCTTACTCGTGTGAATTGCACTATCCACTTGATTTTGATAAGATGAACGAAGCAGCCGGTATGCTTCTGAATTATGAGGACTTCGGTGCTTTCTGCAAGAGTGGGGCTGATGTGAAGACAACGCTCTGTCAGGTAACAGCTGCCAAGTGGCATCAGACCTCTGCGTCGAGCTGGTATTTCGAGATTACTGCAAACCGTTTTCTGAGGAATATGGTAAGAGCGGTGGTAGGTACGCTGGTGGATGTGGGGCGTGGCAGACTTTCGCTGGAGGAGTTTCAGAAAGTTGTAGAAGGGAAGCGCAGGACAGAGGCTGGCGAGTCGATGCCAGGTAATGCGCTGTTCCTGGAAGACATTAGATATTAAGTATTAAGCATTAAGCATTAGACATTAAGGATGTGGCTGATATTGGCATTTATGTCGGCAGCGATGTTGGGCTGCTATGACTCATTAAAGAAACATGCGCTGAAAGGGAATGCTGTGATTCCCATCTTGTTTCTGAATACACTGTTTTCGTCATTGATTTTCCTGCCGTTCATTGTACTGAGTGGCACAACGGACATACTCGACGATAGCCTTTTCTTTACAGCCAGTGGCGGTTGGGATATGCATAAGTACATTGTGCTGAAAGCTGTGATCGTGCTTTCAAGTTGGATCTTGGGCTATTTCGGCATGAAGCATCTGCCCCTGACGATTGTCGGACCTATTAATGCCACCCGTCCAGTGATGGTGCTGGTGGGTGCACTGTTGTTCTTCGGAGAACGATTGAACGTCTGGCAATGGATCGGAGTGATGCTGGCGATAGTCTCGTTCCTCTTGTTGAGTCGTAGCGGAAAGAAAGAGGGTATCGACTTCAAACACGACCACTGGATCTACATGATTGTAGGTGCTGCGATGCTGGGAGCAGTCAGCGGTCTTTACGATAAGTATCTGATGGCACCGGTAGAGAGTGGGGGCGTGGGACTGGATCGCATGATGGTGCAGTCGTGGTACAACATCTATCAGTGTGTGATGATGGGCATCATGCTTTGGCTGCTCTGGTGGCCCAAACATGAACAGACCACCCCTTTCCACTGGACCTGGTCGATTGTTGGTGTGAGTGTGTTCCTCTCAACGGCGGATTTCATGTATTTCTATTCACTGAGTATGCCCGATGCGATGATCTCGATAGTATCGATGATCCGTCGAGGTAGTGTGATAGTGAGCTTTGGATTTGGTGCAATGTTCTTCCACGAGAAAAACCTCAAGGCTAAGGCTTTTGATCTGGCGCTTGTTTTGTTGGGGATGATTTTTCTTTACGTCGGCTCGAAGTAAACAGATCGCGAAGACTATTGAAGTCTTTCTTCATGATGATACCAAGCCCTTGCGTGTTCAGACTTGAACGCGTAAAATATCTGTCATTGGTCTGGTTATACACCTTCAGGGCGAGGTTGCCATTGGGGAAGAGCATGTATTGCAAGTCGAAGTCGCCGATGAACGAAGGATTCGCCTTGGTGGCATTATCGCGATAACCGAACTGTCCGTTGAAATGCAGACGGTTGTTAAGCATACGTCCGTTGATGATACCTTCATATTCTGCATTGTGCCAGCCTTCATTACCTGTTGAGATGTTGGCACCGAAGTTCCAATTGTTGTTCTTGATGATCTGTCCAAGCAGGGTGTTGATCTGTGTAGAGAGCGTACCTGAGAGGAAACTTTGCATAGCCAATGAGGTGCGGTCGGTCCGCTCATCGTTGGCATTGTTGTTGCCCTGATTATAGAAACGTCCGATAGCCAGCAGATACACCACCTGTTGGTTCATTTCCTGCTGACCGTTGATGATGGAACGGATCATCTGCTGTTCGTCAGCATTCACAGTAGGCATCTCGAGGTCGAAATCCACCATAGGTGCTGCGGGCTGTCCTCCGATGTTCATCAGACAGTTCACACGGATGGTGTTGCTGCTGAACGAGTTGCCGATATTCAGATCTGAGAGGCTGACACCATTCACGGTATAGACGGCTTGCAGATTCAGTGCAGCCTGATAGGGATCGCCACCGAAGATAATCGTACCGCCTCTGTTGAAGGTGAAGTTCTTTTTGATGATGTTCTGGATGGTAATGCCATAGGTGCCATGATCAACGGTATAGGTGCCAAACATATTGAAAGCGCCCTTATTATGGTAGGTTGCCCGGATGGCACCTTCGCCATTCAGCGTGATATAGTCTTTTGTGTTGGTATCCATCAGGAGCCGTAGGCTGGCATCGGGGGTGGTGTTGATGAGGAAGTTGATGTAGATGTCGGTGTCGGTAGCCCTGCTGGGACTAGCCTTACTAGTACGACTAGGATTACTAGTATTACTAGGATCACTAGGATCCTCCCACTCGATAAACTCCTGCTTGGAGAGTGCGTCGGTCGTAGTGGCGTTATAAACGAAAACCGAATTCTTCTGGGGAGTTACATCGCAGTCGATGACCACTTCATTGCCACGTCCGTGGATGCCCACATCTCCTGTAGCATACACAGTGCCGTAGAAGGTCGATTCGCCAAAGTCGGTAAAGTCGTAGGCCAGCAGATTGTCAGCCGCCACGTTGAGATCGTAGGAGAGCTTGGTGAGGTGTTGGTGATGGATGCCGCCAGAGAGAATACCCTGATGCCCCTCGCAATCGAGAACCACCATGTTGTGCAGCTCAATCTCATCGGGAACCATGATCACCGTGTCGCTTTGTAACTGATAGGTGGTGTTTAAAGGTGTTATGGTGGCCTCACCATCTACCACAAGATTACCCGTGAGATTGATGTTGTCCAGCGTACCAGCCAGTCGGGCATTACCTTCTGCATGACCTGTGATGTGACTGACAAACGACTTGGTGAAATTGTGCATGAAGTCGATATAGGTGCCATTGGCCTGGATATCGAGATCAATGGTGTTGTGGACAGGTGACACGTAGCCGTTGATGATGGTCTGTGCCTCCGGACCGTCGTCGGCAACGGCACTGATGTCTATCTGTTCTTTCTCCTTGTTCCAGTCCACATCAGCATACAGCGTACCCATGCGTCCTTCTTCAAACTTGAACTGTCCAACTCTCAGTTTGGCGTAAGCAGCAAAATCTTTGAAGAGAGAACGGGCAGTTGCTCGTCCTGTGGCTTTTCCGCTGAATTCTACCGAATGGAAGTTCACTAGATCGAGGATATAAGCCACTTCCACCTCGTTAAGATCAACAATGAGACTGTCAGAAGCGTTTTCTGAGGCGATACCGTCGATAATGATGTGCTGTGTGCCGCGATGCACAACAAATTGATCCACGAGCAGGTGGTTCTTATGATAGAGGATGTCGGAGGGCTCTATATCCCAGGTGCTGTTATTCAGGATGATGTGAGAGGGCTGCACACGGAACTGGGCTTCGGGCAGTCCTGCAAGATTTTTGTAGAGTCTGACGATCGTGTTCAGATTGCCGCTCTGTTGCTTTTGGGGATCGTTATTGTCCCACGATAAAGAGGTGTCGATGTTGTTATGGGCAGCATGAGCCAGAAGGTTGATGTCCAGTTGTTGCCCGTCATCCATCAGTTTCTGGATGTTCAGGTCGCAGTTGAGCGTATCCGCAGGCGAACTGATATGGATTTTGCCGTTGGCATACCAGGAACCGTTATAGGCAAATGAAGGGAACTCGCCATCCAGGAAAATGTCTTCAGTCCTGTCGTTCACACGTGCTGAGAGCGAGATGGGCTGGTTAAGCGTCAGATCGACATTGAAGAACCGTTTCAGCCAGTCGGTCTTGCTCAGCATCAGGCGTAGGTTGAAGTTGTTGTCGGATACCATCTTCTTAGGCGGTAATCCAGGCAGAGTGGGGAGTTTCGACGCCACCAGATTGATGAAGCTCTGCGGCAGTGTCTTATAATCGAAATGTCCCTTGACCTCCGCATCAGCAAAATCGCTTTTGAGTGAAAAGAAGTGTACACCCTCATCGTAGCCAGAGGTGATTATCAGGTTGTCGAGCTGATAAGGCTTATGCTGTTTCGAAGCAGTAAGATTCAGGTTGCTGATACGGATATTACCTTGTGCATCGTGTACATTGTGGGCAGTGAAGTTGGCATCCAGCTCTGCTGACAGTACCGATGAGCCCAACTGCTCTGAGAGATGGGTGGCGGCAGGCGAGAAGTGGGAGAGTACCCCCTGCAGCTGCGCTCTCTTGACACCTTGGGGAGTGGCTGAGAACAGGGTTTCGGTGGCTTCACCTTTTAGCTCGAGTACCAGATTGGGGTCGTTGATATTGAAATGTCCTGCAATGGTACCTTGAATGTATTCGCCGTTGACAGAGATGTTCTGATAAGAGTAGCCTTGGTAATCAAACTGGCTGATCGTTCCCCTGACGTTTACCGTTGGCTTTTGGTCTGAAGGCCACCAACCCTTGAGAGTCATTTGGGTAGACAGTTTTCCGAATTTCTCTTCAGCAAGTATTTGCCCCAGTCGGATATCTCTGGTCTGAATCACTCCCGAGAAACGTTTGGCGGCATCCATTGCCACTGTGATATCTACATCGCCGGCCCCAGCGTGTATCACACTTTTCAGTGAGGTGTCGCCAAAGGCATTGCGACTGAAGTTGCCTGTCATGCGTAGATTGCCAATACGTCTGAGTTCCTGGGGGAGATCAGGGATTATCTTGGAAAGGAAGTCAATACTGGTCTCTGCCAGCGTCACCTCACTCATCTCCAGATGCCAGGCAGGTTTCGTGTCCCAGTTCTCAATCCATCCATTTACGTTGATGTCAATATCTTGTTCCGAGGTGGCGACATGAAGCGTTGGAATGGTGGCTTGCAGATCGGTTCCGTTAAACTTCGTGGCGATGGAAATTCCTCTTTGGAAATTCTTGAGCGAAGGAATGAAACATCTTAGGTCTGAGGGTGTTATACTTGTGTTCTTGATTTCTCCTGAATAGGTGAGAGTGCCAGGTATAAGCCCTTTTTCATTCAGCTGGTAATCAGCTTTCAAGGTGTCGATTTCGAGGTTTGAACTCGGCATCTGTAACTTGAAGTTCTCAAGAAAAGCATGTGTCTTGCCTGCAGCCAACCTGAAGGAAAGACGACTGATGTCCAGTCCGGAAGTTTCCCTAAGCGATAGCTTCTTGACGTTCACATTCAGCGAGTCGTCGGTAAGTGTCCAGAGGTTGATATGGGCACTGAGGTCGCTGATGTGCAGGTGTTGGGGATTAAACTGTCCAACCGTTCTTGCCACATCCTTGCGGTCGAAGGTCATGCTGGATCGCCGGATGATCAGCGAGTTGATACGCAAGTCGAGTGGGGTGTGGTTCAGTGTGTCCTTAGATGCTAACGAATCGATGACAAACTGGAAGTTGGGCTTTGTCTGTGCATTCTTCTGGCTGAGGCGTGCGTGGGCGCCAAAGAGCTGTGCCGATGAGATGGAGATACGGCCTTTGGTAAGTGGCAGGTAATCCACTTTGGCAGATAGACGGGTGATAATCAGCATGGGTTGCCTTTGCTGATCGAGGATCGTGACATCATCGATAATGATGCGATCGAGGAAACCCAAATCCACGCGACCGATACTGACAGTTGTACCAAGGGCCTCGCTTAAAACGGCAGATACTTTACTACCCACAGACTGCTGAACAACAGGCAATCGGAGGACAGCTGCCGTCATCAGATTCAGGGCGATGACCGTCCAGATGGCAATGCTGATTATCCTTTTTAGTATCTTCACGTGGCAAAATTACAACATTTTATCGGGATTTCGATAAAAATTTCAGATTTTTGTTTTTATTCTGACTGATTTTTACTAATTTTGCACACGCATCTTGAAACTATTCAATTAAAACTTAGATAAATGGCAAATGTAATTAAGCTACACAAGGGCTTGGACATTAACCTGAAAGGACGTGCAACTGAGCAGAAGATCCAGTTGAAGTCAAACGGCAAATACGCTTTGGTGCCGGATGACTTTGAGGGTGTGACGCCAAAGGTTGTTGTTAAAGAGGGTGATAAGGTTCAGGCCGGGGATGCTTTGTTTATCAACAAACAGTATCCCGAGGTGAAGTTTGCCTCGCCTGTCAGCGGTACCGTTAGTGCCGTTGTGCGTGGTGAACGTAGAAAGGTGCTCTGTGTGAAGGTGGATGCCGACGCTCAGCAGAGTTTTGTAGATTTCGGCAAGAAGGATGTAGCTAAGCTTGATGGTAAGGCTGTCATCGAAGCACTGCTCGAAGCAGGTCTCTTCGGTTATCTGAACCAGTTGCCTTATGCTGTATCTACCAATCCTTCGGTGATGCCTAAGGCAATTTTCGTTTCTGCCCTGCGTGACAAGCCCCTCGCTGCTGATTTCGAGTACGAGGTAAAGGGTCAGGAAGCTGATTTCCAGACGGGTATTACCGCTCTTTCAAAGATCGCCAAGACCTATCTTGGTGTTGGTGTAGGCTCTGCGCTGGAGAATGTGAAGGATGCTGAGGTAACTGTCTTCGATGGCAAGTGCCCTGCAGGCAATGTGGGTGTGCAGGTGAATCATCTTGATCCTGTAAACAAGGGTGAGGTGGTATGGACCATTGGTGATCCTACCGTAGTGCTCTTCATCGGTCGTCTGTTCAACAGCGGTAAGGTGGATCTTCGTCGTACGGTAGCCCTCTGTGGCAGTGAGGTGAAAAATCCTGCCTATGTCGATATGCTGGTAGGTGAGGAGTTGGCAACATTGCTCTCCAACAGCTACGATGCCTCGAAGAATGTACGCATCATCAATGGTAATGTGCTCACGGGCAGACCAACCACTAAGGAAGGTTTCCTCGGAGCTCACAGCTCTGAGATCACTGTGATCCCAGAGGGTAATGATGCCGACGAGGTGCTGGGTTGGATCCTGCCTCGTTTCAATCAGTTCTCTGTAAGCCGCAGCTACTTCTCTTGGCTGTGTGGCAAGAAGCAGTACGCACTTGATGCCCGTATTAAGGGTGGTGAGCGCCACATGATTATGAGTGGTGAGTACGACAAGGTACTGCCTATGGACATCTATGGTGAATACCTCATCAAGGCAATTATCACTGGCGACATCGATCGTCAGGAGGCGCTGGGTATCTACGAGGTGAGCCCCGAGGATTTCGCGCTGGCAGAGTTTGTGGATTCCTCGAAGCTGGAGCTGCAACGCATTGTGCGCGAGGGACTTAATGTTTTACGTAAAGAAAACGCATAAAGACATGAGTGCTATAAGAAACTTATTTAACAAGATGAGGCCAAGTTTCGAAGAAGGTGGCAAGTTACACGCCTTCCGTTCGGTTTTCGACGGCTTTGAGACCTTCGCGCTTGTGCCTAATGATACTTCGAAAACAGGTGTCAACATCCATGATGCCATCGACTCGAAGCGTATAATGAGTATAGTGGTTATCGCTCTGGTACCTGCTATGCTGTTTGGTATGTATAATATCGGCTATCAGAACTATCTCGCCGCAGGAACCCTCGCTGGTGCCAGTTTCTTCGAGATTTTCGCTTACGGCTTCCTGGCTGTACTGCCAAAGGTTCTGGTGAGCTACATCGTAGGTCTTGGTATCGAGTTTGCCTGGGCTCAGTGGAAGGGTGAGGAGATCCAGGAGGGTTACCTCGTTTCTGGTTTCATCATCCCGCTGATCGTGCCCATCGGCTGTCCGCTGTGGATGCTGGCACTCGCCTGCGCCTTCAGTGTCATCTTCTGTAAGGAGATCTTCGGCGGTACGGGTATGAACATCTTCAACCCCGCCATCGCAGCCCGTATGTTCCTGTTCTTCGCCTATCCTTCAAAGATGACGGGTGATCAGGTCTGGGTGGCTCAGGACTCAATCTTCGGACTCGGTAACACGCTGCCCGACGGATTTACCGCTGCTACACCACTTGGTCAGATGGCACAGGGCATCAACCCCGATGCCTCTATCTGCAATATGATTTGCGGTTTCATTCCAGGTTCTATCGGTGAGACCTCACTCATCGCCATTGCCATCGGTGCCGTGATCCTGCTTTGGACTGGTATTGCCTCTTGGCGCACCATGCTGAGCGTCTTTGTTGGTGGTGCCGTTCTTGCATGCATCTTCGAGCAGACAGGTCAGTCAATGGTTTGGTGGCATCACTTCATCCTGGGTGGCTTTGCCTTTGGTGCCGTGTTTATGGCTACCGACCCTGTAACCTCTAGCCGCACCACTACCGGACAGTTTATCTACGGTTTCCTGATCGGTGCTATGGCTG
>JAEEGL015090907.1_pt1 | contig 10970 bp, 8 predicted proteins | sample 9134231 | NCBI WGS metagenome assembly JAEEGL01 (sample SAMN16246548, study PRJNA631951) | gut metagenome | biome: gut microbiome; feature: rumen; material: fiber-attached | host: Bos | place: Iran: Karaj | collected 2018-10 | reverse complement strand
TGCTGATGGAATGGCTGCTGTCCTCCATGGACAAATGGTCTGTCAAGATATTCAAGGGTTTCGATGAAGCCGGGATCTATTCCTCCGCGATGCAGATCATGACGATCCTGCTGACGTTCAAGATCACCTACGTTGCGTTCTGGGCGCCGGTTGCGATGGAAAAGTATGAGCAGGAGCCGGAGGACAAGTGCAAACCGTTTTTTGCCGACATGTTCCAAAAGGTACAGTTTCTCGGTATGCTGGCCGCTTTTCTGCTGACCATATTCCGGGGTGTGATCGTGCTGATCCTCGGGGCCGATTACAGGGAGGCGATCCGCCTGATCCCGTATTTAAGCCTCATGCCCGTGCTGTCCATTCTGTTTGAGATGACCGGGCAGGGATGTAAATTTGTGGGAAAAGCAAAGTATTTAAACTATGCGTCTCTCGCGGCGATCGTCTGCAATCTGGTCGGAAACACCCTGCTCGTCCCGCTGCTTTCCGGGATCGGTGCTGCACTGGCAACCGCCGTGACCTACATTGTCTATTTCCTGATCGGTACCTTCTTCTCCGTGAAGTGCTACCCGGTCAGATATGATCTGAAGACGCTTTTGATCTCAACGATCCTTTATATGGCTTATGCGACGTATGCGACCTTTACAGACAAGATGTGGATCTCCGTTGCCGTCGGCTGCGGCGTGCTCCTCATCCATTGCCTGCTGAACAGAGCCGTGTTATGCTCGCTTTGGAAACTGCTCACGGACAGCCTAAAGGCTGCAAGGGGCAAAATAAGGAAACAATGATGAATTGGTGGAAAAAAGCAGATAAAATCATAATCCTTGCCTGTGTTTTCCTGCTTCTCGCGGGAGCAAACGCGCTGTTTTCTTTTCGTGATCTCCCAAGGCTGGTCCCGATGACGCAAAGTGTCAACCAGCTGCCGTACCAGCAGGGATATCCGGAGGAAGGCGCCTATCCGGGAGCGCTTCTTCCGCTGATGGTTTCCGGGAAAACCGTTTATGCGAAAAATGACATTCAGCATTATGAATTTGACATGAGCGACCCCATCGCGCCCTGGGAACTGGTCCTGCCGAAGATCTATTACGGCTTAAATTCCCGTAATCTGCTCTCTGTCATGGGCGCGGACATTGTCCCCGATGATACATTGAACAAAGTGCTGATCACGGATGAAGTCAGAGACCGGTGCACGGACCTTGGCTTTTCGAACGATCTGTTCCGCTATTCCTGTGCGGCCAATGATATCCCGGAGGAATACGGGAACTATTTTCACTACTACTATTTTTACTCGGTCAACAGCGATCCGATGCATATTTACTATGGCTGCAGCGATCCAAGGCAGCTGACGCCGGCCGGGGATGAGGATCTGGTTGCGATCTGGCAGAAGAAGACGAACGGATTCGGCGAGGATCTGTATCTGTTCAGCCGTGATTTTTATGACAGGGAGGTGCAAAAATGAACCTGACTTCCCTGTTAAACGAGATCGTATCACAGGTTGGCGCGCCGGCGTTTGTCAGACAGGCGCTTACGATCCTGCTCCTGAGTGTATACGGCTATGTCCTGCTGAGCATGCTTTGCCCTTCGTTTACGTTCCGCCGCAGAATGCTGTTTGCATATCCTGCGGGGCTGAGCATGTTTACCCTTACTTCGTTTTTGCCGGTGGTCCTTTCGGTTCCCTATGGGACGGCCACGGCGGTGATCGCAGTGCTGCTTGTTCTCGCAGTCATTCTGGGAGCGCTTTTTGTGTGGAAGTATCATAAGGATCCGCGCTGCTTTTCCGTTTTGTATGATTGCAGCATCAAAGAGGCCGTCATGGCGATCGTTCTGCTGGACCTTGCGATCGTTCTGTCCTGTTCCGGCGTTTTGCATATCGCCCTTTCCAACGATTCGATCTTTAACTATTCGTTCTATCCGCGCCTGATCGTGCATTTTGGCGGTCTGCGCCCGAACTTTAACACGTTTCTGACCGATGTGGGACCGGGAGCGGCCATGGTCGGCACCCTGCCGTACTTATTCGGTTTTCAGGAAACATTCGGTTTGCAGCATATGCTGAACCTGGTATTCCTTGCCATCTTTGGCGTTGCGGTTTATGAAAAGTGCACGGTGTCCGGCAAAAAGAGCCGGATGCTGTTTGCGTTTTCAGCCGTAGTCCTGCTTCTTACGTCGACACCGTATCTTCTGCTTTCCAAATGGATCTTATCCAACGACTATTTTGCGGTGTTCATGTTCTTATGCGCATACCTTGCCGATTTCGGAACGGATGAAAGCCGCAGTCCGGAAACGAGAGAAGATACGCTGTGGCTTCTGTACATTCTTCTTGCGATGCTCTCGCTGCTTCGGATCGAGGGCGGCGTTTATGTGATCCTGTTCGTGCTCTGTGTTTCCGTACGGAAGATCGGCGCCAAAAGCCTGGCGTTCGGGATGCTATTGCCTGCGCTGGTCCTGCAGTCCCTGTATGCCTTCCGGATCTTTTGCACGATGCATTTCATCGCGCCTTACCGTTTTCTGACCGAGGGAAAAGTCCTCCTGATGCTCGCGGCTATGGCAGCAACGCTGTTGTATCTTTTATTGATCAGGGGTCGGTATTGTCTGAAACTGCAAGATCACTTCGGTGTTTTGATCATGGCCGGGCTATTTGTGCTCAATCTGCTTTTGTTCGTTAAGGACAGGGCGGGGTATCTGGAAAATATGAGAGCGTTTCTTGAGAATATTCTCAGAAGCGGCGGCTGGGGGATCTTCCCGCTTACCGTCGCATTGCTCTTTTTGATCTCTTTGGGGAAACGGTTCCGGTTCGGTTACTGGGATCTGATGGCATTCGGTTATTTTTTATATGCACTTGCAGTCAGCTTCATGCGGGAAGGCGGATTACAGGCAGGCCCCGGCGATTCGGGCAACAGAGTGCTGATGCAGGCTCTGCCGCTGCTGCTGTTTGCAGGGATCGTTCATGTCCTGCAGCGGTTTGGGGAACGTAGGGAAGTGCAGGAGTAAAGGATCAGGGCCTTACAAAGAGCGTGCCGCAGGGTACGCTTTTTTGATGAAGCCCTGCGCATTGATATAATCGAACAGAAATCCCTCATCTGCATTTTCGTTGGGGAAGGGATCGGCTTCCACATCACCGCAGGTTTCGTAACTGCCGTAATGCGGCTCCAAGAGCAGGATCACATCCGGATAGTTGTCCGGATGGAGTTCGTAATACTGCTTAAGCTGCGCTGAATCCATCGCGGAGCGCCAGGAAGAGAACGACGCACAGTGCATGTCAGAACTCAGATATCCCCAGGGGAGCAATTTGGAGATCAGAAGCTTTGTATGTGTATCATCACGATACGAATCGAGCATGCAATCCGTTTGAAGAACGTCGAGAACGGTTTCGTAATCTTTGAGATGTGCTTTTGTGGTAAAAATCCCGGCAGCGGGACCGTCCTTTATGGGCTCTGTCAGATTCAGCAGGGAATCATCGCGGTAAATATTGATCATCCTGAGCGTGATCGTCAGGACCAGCGCGGAAAGGATCAGAGTATACAGCGGGATATAGAGGAGCAGATTCTTTTTCCTGTCCGCCGTCTGTTCAGATCGGAGCTCCTTTGCAAAGGAAAGGATCATAGCCGGGGCGCCGATTGAAGCGAGCGCAAATCCGATCGCTTCCGTATAGACAGAGGCGCCGCTGGAAGCGTAGATATAGCAATAGGACAGGCAAAGCCCGGGCAGGAAGAACAGGAAGAAGAGCCGCAGATCCCTTTTCTCCGTCATAAAGAAAAGGGGCAGGGCAAACAGTATGAGCGCGATCTGTACATAACCGGTATGCCCTATGCATTTGATGAACAAAAGGATAAAAGCGGCAATGTCGGCGATGAGTGCCGACACTTTTATGATCTTGAAATTCCTGTGTTCTCTGTTCCGAAGGAAGAGCATAAGGCCTCCGGTCAGGACGGACAGAGCGATCAGGAAATAACAAAGATAAACCGTTTTCCCAAAGGTTTCGGAAAGATTTTGGAAACAGTTGCGCATCGCGACATACATGGTCATTTCATCATGCTCTTCATCATTGAGCACGTATGGCAGGGATTGAATGAGAGCGCTTACGGAAATACGGGAAAACAGCCAGATGAAAAACGGAACGGCGATGATCATGATCCCGAAGAAATGATACAGCAGGATCTGTCTTACCGTTTCCCTGCATTTTTTGTATCGCGGTGCTACAAACGGTAAGAATAAAAACAGAAGCGCGATAAAGACAAAGGCGAAATAAGCAAAAGCCATCAGGGGCATGGACAATACCAGAACGGCAAAACTGATGCCGCTTAAGACAAGAAGTCGCTTTGCACTTTCTCCTTTTTCGGTTTTCTGCAGGTAGCAGAGAAGGCAGAGGGCAAATACCGTTGCGCCAAGGAGGGAAAGGGCATAATAGGAAAACGTGATAATGTTTAAGTGCGTATAGAATAAAAACAGCAGCGCCGTAAAAAGTGCACAGACGCGGCCGGTTTCCTTTTGCAGGACCCTGTAGATCATTACGGAAATGCCTGTTGTGACCACTACGTACAGGATCCGGAAGGTTAAGAGGATCCCGTCGTTGCTTCCCACGATCAGCCGGTAGAGCGCAACAAACGGCATGAGAAAGATCCCGCTTAACTGCGTGGGGTACCATTCTTCGCTGAACGGAACCGCCCCCTGCAGCAAACGGCAGGCGACCGAATAATAGAATGATTCGTCAGACCAGCAGAAACCGCTGAGAGCGCGCAGCAGCAAAATGAGCGCCGACAGGGCAAACAGGATTTTCGGATAGTCTTTTTTGATCAGTGCCTTCATCAGATGTCCTTTGTTGTGTCAGGGGGTCGTTTGTGGTATAATTTGGCAGGCATTTTATACCCTATTGTGGATTATTCTAACGTATTTCATCATAACTTTCAATGAATGGAGGGCCTGGGACATGAGCCTCTACGAAAGAATCGCTAACAGAGAAGAAAAGATCTCATTGGTCGGGCTGGGATATGTCGGTATGCCGATCGCCGTTGCGTTCGCGAAGTGCGCCGATGTGATCGGTTTTGATCTCAATGCGGAGAAGATCGCAGCGTACAAAAGCGGGATCGATCCCACCAAAGAAGTCGGAGACGAGGCCATTGCTGCCACAACGGTTGCCTTCACATCGGATCCGGAAGAACTGAAAAAGGCCAGATTTCATATCGTGGCCGTTCCGACGCCGATCAATCTTGATAAAACGCCGGATCTTTATCCGGTGGAATCCGCAAGCCACCTGCTTGGCAAAAATCTGACCAAAGGTTCCATCGTCGTTTATGAATCAACGGTTTATCCGGGCGTTACGGAGGATGTCTGCGTGCCGATCTTAGAGCAGGAGTCGGGCTTAAAGTGCGGCGTGGATTTCCGGATCGGCTATTCGCCGGAACGCATCAACCCCGGGGATAAGGTTCACCGCCTCGAAAACATCAGAAAGATCGTATCCGGTATGGATGAAGAGACGCTTGACGAGATCGCGCATGTATATGAAATGGTCATCAAAGCGGGCGTTCACCGCGCAAGTTCGATCAGGGTCGCCGAGGCGGCCAAGGTGGTGGAGAATTCCCAAAGGGATATCAATATCGCGTTCATCAATGAACTGGCCATGGCCTTTGACCGTATGGGGATCGACACGAACGAAGTGATCGATGCCATGAATACGAAATGGAACGCGCTCGGCTTTCGTCCGGGTCTTGTCGGCGGGCACTGCATCGGCGTGGATCCGTATTATTTTATTTACGAAGCGGAGAAGTTGGGTTATCATTCCCGCCTGATCTCTGCGGGACGTCAGATCAATGATGATATGGCCGCTTTTGTGGGCGACCGGATCGTGAAGCAGATGGTGCTTGCAAACAAACAGGTCAGATCTGCCAAGGTTGTTTTTTTCGGTGCAACGTTTAAGGAAAACTGCCCGGATGTCCGGAATTCGAAAGTCATGGAGATCATCAGACATCTGGACGATTTTGGCATCAGACCGGTCCTTGTGGATCCGCAGGCGGATGCAAAAGAAGTGGAGAAGACCTATCATTATCCGCTTTCCACGGAAGAAGACGCATACGGCGCCGACTGCATCGTTCTTGCGGTTGCGCATGATGTTTACCGGGAACGCACGCTTGCGCAGTGGGATGCGTTTTTCGGTGATTTTGCCGCGGGAGAAAAAGTCATCATCGACATTAAGGCGATCCTTAATGCCAAAGAAGTGGAACAAGCGGGATACGGATACTGGAGGCTGTAGGATGAGCCTGATTCTGAATGCGGATGATTACGGAAAGAACGAATCTGTCAACCGTGCGATCCGGGAATGCTTTAAGGCGGGATCGATCGACCGGACCACGCTGATGGTCAACATGCCGTGTGCCGGGGATGCCGCCCGTGCCGCAAAAGAGGAAGGCTTTGCGGACCGAGTCGGGCTACATCTGAACCTGACGGAAGGCATGCCGCTCACGGAACCGATCAAAAGCAATCCGCTGTTTTGCGATGAACAGGGAAGATTTCACGCGCAGTTTCGTCAAAAGACGGTCAACCGCCTCTATATGGACCGCTTAAGCCTTGACCAGATTTATACGGAACTTTATGCCCAGCTGAACAGGTACGCCGAGCTTGGGCTTTCTCTTTTTCATATAGACAGTCATCATCATATCCACACAGATTATCCGATCTACCGCGTGGTCAGAAAACTGGCAGGTTCATACTGTTTCTCGTCCATCCGGCTGAGCAGGAACCTGTATCACGGCGGAAACCGGCTGAACAGGATCTACAAATCCATGTACAACCGTTCTCTTAAGGGGCTTTGCAGTTTTACAACGGATCTGTTCGGTTCTTACCTTGATCTGTATCACTACGGAACGGTTGAGGAAAACCGGGTCCTGTTACGTGAGAACCGGATCGAGATCATGCTGCATCCCATGTATGATGCAGAGGGTACGCTTATGGACACGGATACGCCCATGAGCGAAGTTACGGCATATCTGCAAAAAATCGGAAACACTCTTTCACCGGAACAATAGAATCAGCAGTGCATTATGGACAGGGGGGGATCATATGCATGCACAAAGGGAAGTATGTGACCTTGACAGGCGGATCTATCTTGTGTTGCGTTTTCTCGGGGTACCGGTCCGGATTCTGGGTTACCGCTATATGGCGGAGGCGATCCGGATCATCCTTACCGATGAAGATGCCGGATATGCCATTACCAAGCGGGTCTACATGACGATCGCCAAAATGTACGGAACAACGGAAGTGCAGGTGGAGAGCGCCATTCGCACGGCAATCCGGCACGTCTGGGGTTTTGGCAGATGCGACCGGGTCGAGCAGATCTTCGGATATTCGCAAAACGAGAAAGGCCGGCCGTGCAATTCGGAGTTTCTGAACGGTGTGAGCGAATATCTGCGATATTATGATTAAGGGTGACATAAGGTTGTTTTTCCATGACAGAAATGCTATAATATGGTGTACTATGTAAAAATGCGATAACTATGGAGGTTTCTATGCGCACGTATTTGGTCACGGGGGGTGCCGGATTCATCGGATCCAATTATATTCACTACATGTTTGATCGTTATGACCGGGATATCCGCATTATCAATGTGGATGCCCTTACCTACGCAGGGAACCTTGAAAACCTGAGCGATATCGAAAACCGCGATAACTATACGTTTATCAAAGCGGATATCTGCGACAGGAAAGCGATCGAAAAGATCTTTGCAGAAAACGAGATCGACAGAGTTGTCCATTTTGCGGCGGAAAGTCACGTGGACCGCAGTATCCGGAATCCGGAAGTCTTTGTGCAGACGAACGTTTTAGGAACACAGGTTATGCTCAACTGTGCGAAATCCGCATGGGAGAAGGAGGACGGCAGTTTTCTACCGGATAAGAAGTTCCTGCACGTTTCGACCGATGAAGTGTACGGGTCTCTCGAAGAGGGCGATACTTATTTTTACGAAACGACGCCTTACGACCCGCACAGCCCGTATTCGGCAAGCAAAGCTTCCTCCGATATGGTGGTCAAATCCTATATTGATACGTACGGTTTTCCGGCGAACATCACGAACTGCTCCAATAACTACGGCGCCTATCAGTTTCCCGAGAAACTGATCCCGCTGATCATCAACAATACGCTGCAGGGCAAAAAACTGCCCGTATACGGAGACGGAAAGAACGTCAGAGACTGGCTTTACGTCATGGATCACGCCAAAGCGATCGACATGGTCTGCGAAAAGGGAAAGATCGGCGAGAAATACAATATCGGCGGTCACAACGAGAAGCAGAACATCGAGATCATCAAGATCATCATTGACACGATCGCGGAAATGCTGCCTGATTCGGACCCGAGAAAAGCGCATGTGAATTATGACCTGATCACCTATGTGACGGACAGGAAAGGGCATGACAGAAGATATGCCATTGCGCCGGACAAGATCAAAAAGGAGATCGGCTGGGAACCGGAAACCATGTTCGCTGAAGGGATCAAACTGACGATCCAATGGTATTTTGAACATCAGGACTGGATGGAGCATGTGACAAGCGGCGACTACCAGAAGTATTACAAGGAGATGTACCGATGAAAGGAATCATTTTGGCCGGAGGATCCGGGACCAGGCTATATCCTTTGACAAAAGCCGTTTCCAAACAGATCATGCCGGTCTATGATAAGCCGATGATCTATTATCCCCTGTCGATCCTGATGCTTGCAGGGATCAGGGAGATCCTGATCATTTCGACACCAAGAGATCTGCCGGTATTTAAGGAACTGCTCGGCAGCGGGGAACAGCTGGGACTGAAAATGTCTTACGCCGTACAGGAAACGCCAAGAGGCCTTGCCGATGCGTTTATCATCGGAGAGGAATTTATCGGGGATGACCGCGTGGCGCTGATCCTCGGCGATAATATTTTCTACGGTCAGAGTTTTTCCGCGCTGCTTAAGGATGTTGTACAGCGGGAAAAGGGTGCAACGATCTTCGGCTACTATGTCAGGGATCCGAGAGAATACGGGGTTGTGGAATTTGACGAAAACGGGATCGCGCTTTCCATTGAGGAGAAGCCGGAAAACCCGAAGTCAAATTATGCTGTCCCGGGGTTGTATTTTTACGATAATGATGTTGTTCAGATCGCCAAAAACGTAAAGCCCTCCGCCAGGGGGGAGATCGAGATCACCAGTGTCAACAACGTTTATCTGGAACGGGGGGATTTACACGTTGAAACACTGGGAAGAGGATTTGCGTGGCTGGATACGGGAAACCACGATATGCTGCTGGATGCGGCCAACTTTGTTGCCGCGTTCCAGAAAAGACAGGGAATGTATATATCCTGTATTGAAGAGATCGCCTACCGGCGCGGCTTCATATCCAAAGAACAGCTGCTGGTACTGGCGGAACCGTTGCTGAAGACAGAGTATGGCAAGTATCTGACGGAGGTTGCAAGGGGGTTGTAACTTCCGCAGACAGAAAGTAAGGGGAAAAGGGGAAATGAAAAAGAATAAGGGGCCGGAATTCGAACACACCCAGATCTCATGGGAAGAATTCGCAAAAGAAATATCGGAAAACCGTCAGGAACCCGGGGAAAAAGAAAAGCTCGAGTGGGACAGACCGCTCGTGAACGAAAACTGGGATGACCCGGCGACCGGTGAACTGCCGAAATTGCCGGAGGATGCCGTAAAAGAACCGGTAAAAGACCCGGTAAAATCGGGAATAACCGCGCTGCTTCCGGGCGAGGACGCCATTTTCAACGCCACGCTGGATGAAGACCTGGATCTGACGGAAGCCATTTCGAGGAAACTGGAGTCCGTTACCGATCAGCATCCGGTGGATGAGCAGGCGATCCGTTCTTCTGTTGATCGAAAGATCGTGGTCAAGTCGGAAGAACTGAAGAGCAAACGCGCAGGGACGGATGAACCGCAAAAACGCAAGGTCAGAAGGCGGATCCCGAAGAATCCCGAAGCCGCAAAAGAGAAAAGCGGAAGCAGACATCTGAGCGCTCAGGAAAAGCGGGATAAGAAATATAAACATACGGAACTGAACGAAGAGCACAAGATGAGTGATTTTCGCGAACGTTCCATGAACTGGAAGGACGGCGGAAACGACCCGCTCACACCGATGGGCGACGGTGAAATGCCGGATCTTCCGGGAGCTTTTTCGAGAATCATTACGCATTTCAAACGATATACGGCACTGGAATGGGTTTCCGTGATCCTGGCGATCATCATCGTGGCGACCTCTGCAATGACCACTGCCGTGTACGCCGATTATAAAGGCGAGCAAAACAGGGCCAGGGCGATCGCCGCACTGAAGCAGTTTGAACAGGCCGACGAGCAGCGCGTTGCGGAAACGGTTGTGGAAGAGGAAGAACCGGCCGCAGTCAGCGCACCGGAAGAGATCGCCGAGATCAAGAGCCTGTCACTTGTACTGACTTCCGTGGAAAAAGATTTAAAGATCAAGCTGGTCGATCAGGATGACGCGCTGGTGAAGAATGTTCCCTGGGGTGTCACGATCACCGATGAGGACGGCAAGGTCTCCGATAACGATGATGATGACGAAGACGGCATCATCTATCTGACGGATATCGGCGCCGGTGATTATTCGGTGGAGCTGAAACCTTCTGACGCTCTTTCGGATTATATTCTGCCTAAGTCAGCGCAGACGGTCTCCGTCAAGGCCAAGGTGGAATACAAGGTCATTGCGAACATCAAGGATGAGATCAAGACCGAAAAAGAAGCCAACGCGGCTGTCGAGGATAACGGGAATAAAGCGGCGGATGTCGAAACCGCGACCGTAACGGATACGGTGGAATGGGTGGAATCCACCAAGACCGCTTCCGGAGAAACCTATGTGGAATCTCAGGTATACCTGGAATACACAGGTGTCGGGAAGCAGGCGAAGAGTTTTGTAAATACACTGAAAAACGCACTTTCTTCTGTCGGTGCGATCATCAGCGGCAGAAAGGACACGGTGTTCGCGGGTCCGGTTTATCTGGCA
>JAEEGL014523975.1_pt1 | contig 10970 bp, 8 predicted proteins | sample 9134231 | NCBI WGS metagenome assembly JAEEGL01 (sample SAMN16246548, study PRJNA631951) | gut metagenome | biome: gut microbiome; feature: rumen; material: fiber-attached | host: Bos | place: Iran: Karaj | collected 2018-10 | reverse complement strand
GAGATCCTTGAGAAGATGGGCGTTCACTTCCAGATGAACACTGAGGTCGGCAAGGACGTCACCATCGCGCAGCTGCGCGAGCAGGGCTACAAGGGCTTCTATGTCGCGATCGGCGCGCAGAAGAGCTCCAAGCTCGGCATCCCCGGCGAGGAGCTGGAGGGCGTGTTCGGCGGCGTCGACTTCCTGCGTGAGGTCAACCTCGGCAACAGACCCGTCGTCGGCAAGAAGTGCGCCGTTGTCGGCGCCGGCAACGTCGCGATGGACGTCTGCCGCACGGCTGTCCGTCTCGGCGCGGAGGAGACCTACATCATCTATCGCCGCTCCCAGGCCGAAATGCCCGCAGATCCCGAGGAAGTCGCCGAGGCGACCGAAGAGGGCGTCAAGTTCCGCTTCCTCAACGCTCCGGTCGAGATTCTCGGCAAGGATGGCAAGGTCAGCGGCATGATGGTTGAGATCATGGAGTTGGGCGAGCCTGATGAGAAGGGCCGCCGCAAGCCCGTCGGCACCGGCAAGTTCGAGACGATCGAGCTCGATTCCGTCATCGGCGCCATCGGTCAGGCCATCGACTGGGGCCAGCTGGACGTCGGCGAACTGAAGACCGGCAAGAAAGGCAACGCTATCGCCGATGCCGTCACCTACCAGACCGCACAGCCCGACATCTTCGTCGGCGGCGATGTGTACACCGGCCCGAAGTTCGCGCTCGACGCCATTGCCGCCGGACGCGAAGGCGCGGAATCTCTGCACCGCTTCGTGCAGGACGGCCAGAGCCTGACGGTCGGCCGCAATCTCCGCGAGTTCTATGAGCTGGACAAGGAGGACCTCGTCTTCGGTGTCGACTGCTTCGACCGTCCGGCCCGTCAGCCGATCCTCCACGACAAAGCGAAGGCCAGATCGTTTGAGCACGATCGCCTCACCTTCACCGAGGAACAGGTCAAGGCGGAAGCCAGCCGCTGCCTCGGCTGCGGCGTCAGCGTCGTCGATCCGAACCGCTGCATCGGCTGCGGCCTGTGCACCACCCGCTGCATGTTTGACGCGATCCACCTCGAGCGCGATGTACCGGAGGCCTCCACCATGGTCCGCTGCGAGGACAAGGTCGGTCCCATGCTGAAGTACGCCGCGAAGCAGGCGATCAAAATCAATCGGAAGGCGAAATAATGCACGAACTCGGTACCATCTATTATGTGATAGACACCGTGGAAAAGCTCATGGTGGAGCATGACCTGAAAAAGGTCGGTTCCATCACCCTGGAGGTCGGTGAAGTCAGCGGGATCATTCCGGAGTATCTGACGGAGTTCTGGGAATATGCCCGGGCCAAGACCGAGCACTTCCAGGAGACCGAGTTGAAGATCGAGGAGCTGAAAGCGGTCACCTATTGTCAGAACTGCACGAAGACCTATCCCACCATGCAGTATGGCAAGACCTGTCCTTACTGCTCCAGCGGTAACACCTTCCTCGTCACCGGCAACGAATACAACATCAAAGAGATCGAGGCACTATAGAAAAAGCCCCTTGCCAATTGGCAAGGGGCTTTTTCTCACCGCCGTCATTCGGTTCGAAGCGCTTCCACCGGGTCCTTTCTCGCGGCGATGCCGGCTGGGATCAGGCCTGCGATAAAGGTCAGCACCATGCTGATCAGAACCAGGGACACGCCGCCGAGAGGCGGCAGCACGGAATTGAGCGCCTGGATGCCGGTCAGGTCGTGCACGATAAGATTGATCGGGATATTCAGCAGCAGCGTCATCAAAATGCCGATCAGGCCTGAGCTGAAACCGATGATGATCGTCTCGGCGTTGAACACGCGCGATACGTCTCTCTTCGAAGCGCCGATCGCGCGCAGGATGCCGATCTCCTTCGTACGCTCCAGAACGCTGATATAGGTGATGATGCCGATCATGATCGAAGAAACGACCAGTGAGATCGCGACGAAGGCGATCAGCACATAGCTGATGACGTTGATGATCGTCGTGATCGAACTCATCAGTAGCGCGACAAGATCGGTATAGGTGATCTGATCCTCCGCCGAAACCGAGTCGTTGTAGTGCTCGATGGCCTTGGAAATCGCGTCCTTGTTTTCAAAGGAGCTGGCATAGATATTGATCGTGCTCGGACGGTCGAGATCGACATAGCCGAGCTTTTTCAGATTGTCCTTCAGGCTGCCGGTGGAATAGACGGGAGGCATGGCGTTCTCGTAGATCCAGAGCAGATCGTCCTCCTCCAGCAGCATCATGTCAAAGTCCTCCGCCAGCTCCTCGGCCGTCAGATTGTCGTACATGTCGGTCATGGCGGCCGAATACTGCTCGCGGATCTGCTGGCCCATCATCTGGCTCATATAAGCGCTGAGCATGCTGTCGTCCATCTGCTCGATCATACCGGCATACTCCGGATACTGATCCAGGATCATCTTTTTGATGTCATCCTGCGAGGTCTCGCCCATCTGATCGTCGATCAGCCCCTGCACATAATCGTCGCTCGGCTGAGACATGAATTTTTTGTACAGCTCCGCTTTCGTCTCCGTGTCAGCCCTGCTGATATAATCCCTGGCCGCCTCGATCTTGCGGCTCTTGGTCATGGCCTCGTCCTGCCGGTCGAGGAACGGAAGGCCGTTGAAGACGTCGTGCTCCGGGTCTGCCAGCTGTTTGACAACGAGTTCTTTTTTGTTCGCCTCGGCGGCGACATGTTCGATCAGCGCGTGTGTATAACCGATCGCACCGCTCATCATCCCGCTCAGAGCATCGTCGTTCTGACGCAGGATGCCGACGATGCGGACCTCCAGGCCGTTTTTATACAGCGTCTTGAGTCCGAGCTCCTCCTCCGTCAAGTCGACGTACTCCCCCGTCGCCTCGTCGTACTGATACTGGTCGGCCGGATAGATGAAGCGAAAGCTTTTCTCGCAGAGCTCCTCATAGCTCCAGCTCTCAAGCGTCGTATCCAGCTCTTCCGCAGCCATCAGGGCCTGCATGTCCTCGGCGATCGTGTCGTTGGATTTCAGGCCGAGCGCGTACAGCATCAGGTCGGATATCTCATTGTTCTCGCTGACGACGAGGACAGTTTCATCATATTTTTCCGGCCATCGGCCGTAGAGAAGGTCGTACTGCTCCTTCAGCAGCGGACTGACCGCCTCGCCGTTTTCGCCTGGCAGCATCTCCTGCCAGACGTTCATGCCTGCGTACATCTGACCGTAGGTGTTGAAAAAGGAGCTGTAATCGCCGCCGTAAGTCAGGCTGATCGCGCGCTGCATATAATCCACGACGTCCGTTTTGGCGATATTGCCGTCTATGTCCTCGGCAAAGAGGTTCATGTCCATATCGTAGGAATACTGAATGGAACTGATATAGGGCGCAGCCTCGCTGTTTGGGTCTTCCAGGTAGGCCTTGAAAGGCGTGAGGTTGTTCGTCTCCGTGTCGGCTGAGATCATGGAGTTCATCATCTCATAGAGCACCTTGCTGGCATAGACGGCGTCACGGTCGTGCTTGACGCCGCTTTTTTCCGCCTGCGCGCCCATCAGGGAGCTCATCATGCTGGTCATGTCGACCCGCTCTGCCTGGATCGTGATCGGATAGCTGGACAGCGTATCCTTCTGCACCTTGTCGATATAATTCTGGATGCCGTTGGACAGCGACATGATCAGCGCGATGCCGATGATGCCGATGCTGCCGGCAAAGGCGGTCAGGATCGTGCGCGCCTTTTTGGTCATCAGGTTGTTGAGCGAGAGCGTGAGCGCGGTGATCATGCTCATCGATGGCTTTTTCTGCCTCTCGGAAGAAAGCTTGTCCTCGTCTTCGGCCGTAAAAGGATCGCTGTCTCCGATGATCAGGCCGTCCTTGAGCCGGATGATGCGGCTGGCATAGGTGTCGGCAAGCTCCGGGTTGTGCGTAACCATGATGATCAGCTTGTCTTTGGAGATCTCCTTGAGGATCTCCATGATCTGCACGGAGGTATCGGAGTCGAGCGCGCCCGTCGGCTCGTCGGCCAGAAGGATGTCCGGATCGTTGACGAGAGCACGGGCGATCGCCACGCGCTGCATCTGGCCGCCGGACATCTGGTTCGGCTTCTTGTTCAGCTGATCGCCCAGGCCGACCTTCTCCAGAGCCTCCGTCGCACGGCGTTTTCTCTCGGCCGGACGGACGCCGGACAGAGTCAGCGCGAGCTCGACATTGGAAAGCACGGACTGATGCGGGATGAGGTTATAGGACTGAAAGACGAAGCCGATCGAATGATTTCGATAGGTGTCCCAGTCGCCGTCGTTGAACTGCTTGGTGGATTTCCCGTTGATCAGCAGGTCGCCGGAGGTATAGTGATCCAGGCCGCCGATGATATTCAGCAGCGTTGTTTTGCCGCAGCCGGAATGACCGAGGACCGCGACGAATTCATGCTCCCGGAAGGACAGATCGACGCCCTTGAGCGCATGGACCGTGGAATCGCCGGCCGTATAATCTTTTTTGATATCGATCAGTTTCAGCATTTCGGATCCCTGTCAGAAGAAATGTTTGACACAGAAGAAGAACTGCGTTACAATACGGTTCGTCCATTCGCCCACGTAGCTCAGCAGGATAGAGCGGCCGCCTCCTAAGCGGCAGGCCAGAGGTTCGAATCCTCCCGTGGGTGCCAGAACCGAAGCCGGAAGCCTTTTAACCCAAGGGCTTCCGGCTTTTCTGATTATACCACAGTCAACGGGCAAATGATAGACAGGCTGTAAAGTTTTCTCTTCCGCCAGGTTTTTTCAGTCCTGCGGCACCGTCTGCCGCATATTCGGTCAAAACGATGCCGCATCTTTGTTTTCCCATTTCACACAGCGTCACGCGAGCCGGGCTCCTTTGATTTTTTGGGAGCCCGTTCGGCTCTTGTTTTTGCGCCGTGTAAGGGAAAGAGAGCTCGCAGACAATCCGGAGCCAAAGTCTTGAAAAGCAGCTGTTTTCGATGTATAATCCAAATTGAGAAAGCAAAAACGTACAGCACCGGCGGCAAAGCCAAAGCAAACAGAACAGGAGGCAAAGACATGAAAAAGGAATTCTACTATCCGTCCAAAGACGGGCTGACTCAGATCCACGCCATCGAATGGATCCCGGAGACCGAAGTGCGCGGCATCCTGCAGATCGCGCACGGCATGGTCGAATTCATCGACCGTTACGACCGTTTCGCATCCTTCATGGCTTCCCAGGGCTTTTATGTGGTCGGCAACGACCATCTTGGGCATGGCAAATCCGTTAGGGATGAAGCTCAGCTCGGCTTCTTTGCCGAGCCGGACGGCAACGGCTGCGTGATCGGCGATATGCAGCAGCTCCGGGAAGACACACAGAAAAAGTATCCCGGTCTCCCCTATTTCCTCCTCGGCCACAGCATGGGCTCCTTCCTTGCGCGGCAGTATATAGAACTGTTCGGCAAGGGTCTTGCCGGCGCGATCATCATGGGCACCGGCTATCAGCAGCCCGCTACGCTGGCCGCCGCGATCGCGCTCTCCTCCCTTTTGATGAAGACGAAGGGCGGGCATTACCGGAGCGAAATGATCAACAATATGGCGCTCGGCTCATACAACGCTTCCTTTGAGCCGGCGCGCACCAAAAACGACTGGCTGTGCAAGGACGAAGCGATCGTTGACGCCTATGTGGCAAACCCGCTCAATCAGTTCGTCTTTACATTAAACGGTTACAACAATCTCTTCCGCGGCCTGCGTTTTGCTCAGAATCAGTCGAACATCGACAAAATCCCGAAGGATCTTCCGATCCTGGTCGTGTCCGGCGCGAAGGACCCGGTCGGAGAATTCGGTAAAGGCCCGCGGACGGTCGCTCAAATCTACGAGAAGACCGGCATCCGTGACGTCACGCTGAAGCTGTACGAGGACGACCGCCACGAGATCCTGAACGAGCTCGATAAAGAAACCGTGGACCGTGACATCCTGCAGTGGATCGAAAAGCACATGTAAACAGTCCTCAGCTACCATGAAGCAAGAAACGCTCTGTGTCGAAACACAGAGCGTTTTCTTGTTTTGGAAGAAATTGTGCCTTGCCGCGAACGCCTGCGCGTTCTAGAATCAGACGCGGAGGTGAAGAGTCCATGCTGAGAAAAGTGCTTCGCCGCATGGGCCGGATGAGCGATCCCGCCTGGTACATATTCCGGCTCAGCACACGGCTGTGCCTGCTGCTGCTCGCCTGCGGCCTGCTGACGACTTTGGGCGGCCATGCGCAGCATCAGCTTGCCGGCGCGTTTTACGAAAGCTCGGAAGCCGTGCTTCTCGTCGGCGTGCTCGCTTCCGCCGCAGCGGAAGACAGAATGGGAAGGCGGTAGAATTCCTCGCGCGTCATCAAAGCATTGAGCACGTCGAGCAGCGCCGTGGAGGACAGATGCTCCGGCAGATCCAGCGCATTCATCAGTTCCTTCCTCCGAGCGGCGCTGTTTTCTCTGCCGCTCAGGCCGGATGCGTAAAGATCGGCTTTTTTGATTTCGGGCTGCGCGTGATGTTCGACCTCGTCGATCGTCGCGCCGGCGCGCCGCAGCGCCGCCAGCAGGACCTGGGGCGTCATCCCTTCCACGCCGAGCTTTCCCTCGCGGGAGGGATGCGCTTTTCTTTTCTCTTTGCCCGGCATATCTGGGATATAGGCGTGTTTGACGAAACGCGGATCTATGCTGCCCTTGAGGAAGTTTCGGATCACAAATCCGGCTCCGTCGGAATCGGTCAGCACGATAAGACCGCGTTTTTCAGCCAGAGAGCGAAGAAGCTCCAGCTTCTGACGCTCGTTGAAGATGCCAAAGCCTTTCGTCTCCAGGATCACGGCATCCAAAAACTGGCTGAGCTTGTTTTTATCGTATCGCCCCTCCACCAGGATGACTTCACGGACCTTATGCATGGGTCTCCCCCGCCGCAATGCGCAATACCAGCTCTTTCAGCAGCTCCAGGTCGTCCGAGGAGCTGCTTTTCATTTGATAGTCAGTCTCGGCGCAGAGCTCAACAGCCCGCTTGAGCTGTGGGAGCGTGAAACCGCGGGAGCTGGCGATCAGGCGGTTTGCGATAGAATCGAAACGCAGCTTGCAAAGCTCCATCACATAGGCCGCGCCGAGGTTCTTGTCAGCGGCGACGCGAGCCGTGTACAGGCGGCGCATCTGCGAGCCGATCACGGCCAGAATGGCGATGGGCTCGTTGTTTTTATCGGACAGGAGTTCATTGAGGACCTCCATGGCCGCATTGTACTCCTTGCGGGAGAGATGATCCGTCATTTCAAACACGACGGCCTCCGGCAGATGGTGCGCGACGGCGTCGACGTCGGCGACGCTGACCACATCCCCCCTGGCGTAGGCAGCCACCTTTTCGATCTCCGGGATCAGGCGGTTCATCAGATCGCCGCTGACAAAGATCAGATGCTGCGCAGCCTGGAGCTCCACCCGCTTTCCGTAAGCGGAAAAACGCTTGGCGATCCATTTGACCAGCGCATCCTGCGTCTGTTCGCAGAACTTCAGCTCAACCGCGTTTTCCTTCAAAAAGCGGATCAGCTTCAGGCGCCCGTCTATCTCATACGAAGCGCTCTGCACGAAAGCCACGGTGCAGTAATCCGGAATATCCTCAAGAAGTTTCTGCAGCTCTTCGCCGTCTTTCAGCCCGTTGAGGTCGACGCCCCGGATCTCGACAAAGCTCCGCTCTGTCATGAACGGGATCGCATCGATCGCCGCGGCGAGCTCCCGCAGATCAAGATCGGGCCCGTCCATGCGCTTATAGCTGAAGCTGTCCTCGCCATCCGGCACGCAGAGCTCCTTCAGGTTCTGCAGATAGAGCTCGCGCAGGTAGTCCTCCGGCCCCCAGAGCAGATAGAGGCATTTCGGCCCCTCGCTTTTAAGCCGGCGGACTTCCTCGTTATAGTTCACCTGTTTTTCTTCGTTCTTTTTCTTTGCCATTTGACACCTCAGGGAACGCGAAGTTCCACCGTTCCGTCGATATCCGTTCTGTATACAGTATACCCGCAATCCGCCAGGCGTTCAAGTGTTTCCGGGGTAGGATGGCCAAAGCTGTTGTAGCCGCAGCTGATCACCGCCGTATCGGCGCCGATCGTTTCAAGCAGCTCCGTGCCGGAGGCGTATTTTGAGCCGTGATGCCCGACGATCAGCAGCTCGAGATCATGCAGATCGTGTTTCTCCAGCAGCTCGCGCTCGGCCGAAATATCAATATCCCCCGTAACCAGCAGATCGTAAGAACCGACGCTTATCTTCGTCGTGACGCTGCGTTCATTGATGTCGCCGGAGGAGCCCGGGACAAACAGCGCCAGCCCGATCGGGCCGAAGCTTCTGCTCTCATCTTTTCGAAGGACGCTGAGCTTTGTGCCGCAGCGCTCCGCCGCTTCGCGGATCTGCGGCAGCAGCTCGTTCGGATCTTCCATCTCCGGACCGATCAAGATCTCATGTACCGGCAGATATGCCATCAGGCGGATCACGCCGTCCGCATGGTCGGCATGCAGGTGTGTCAGCACAAGAAGGTCCACCTGTTCCCTGCCTCGGCTGCAGAGATAAGCGCCGGTCAGGTCGCCCGCGTCATCCAGGCTGTTGATGTTCCCGCAGTCCACGACTACGGTCTGTTCGCTGGAAAACACGACCAGGCTCTGGCCCTGGCCTACGTCGACCGCCGTCATATAGCCGGGCGCATTCCCGTAATACAAACGCGTCGCTGTCAAGAGGACAAACAGCGAGCACACAGCCAGCGCCGTCGGACAGAACCAGCGCAGAAAGCTCTTTTTGAGCAGAAGCGCCGCTGCGGCGAACAGCGCATAGCTCAGCGCAAGCCACAGCCAGTTCCATCGGAGGCACAGATACAGGCAGGAGAAGCCCGATGCGGAAAAGATGCGTGCGATCCACATGATATACCTGGCCAGCCAGGAGACGATCCAGGCCAGAAGCTGCCCGGCCGGAAGGAAGAGCAGAGATACAAAGCAGCAGAGGTATCCGAGTCCGAAGCAGATCGGCACCGCCCACAGCGTCAGCATATTGGTCAAAGGAGACAAGATGGAGATATAGCCGAAATACAGGCCGATCAGCGGCGTGGTAAAGACGAGCACACCGATCGAGTTGGCCGTATTGGAGGCGAGATAATTCCTGATCCGGCGGGGCATCCGCTTCGGAATGGCGCTGAGGACGGAAGTCCGGATCCGGTCGGAAAAGAGCTCGATCCCGGCAAGAGAGGCAAAGGACAGCTGCAGGCTGACGCTGCCCGCGGCCAGGGGATTGCGCAGCAGGATCAGAGCCAGCGCAAGAAGAAGCGTGGTCGGCGGGTCGTCCTCCCTTCCGAAAACCGGCGCAAGCAGCACAAGCGTCTGCATGAAGCCGGCACGGACGGCAGAAGGATTCGAGCCCGTCAGCAGGACAAAGCACCAGATCACAACGATCGACAGGAGCGACGCGCGCCGTGTGCGTCCCATCAGATGGCGGAGCATCCCGATAAGAAACGTGATATGCATGCCGGATACCGCGACCATGTGCATCAGCCCGGCGCGGCTCATGCTCAGATGCAGCGCGTCGTCATCGTACAGATCCGTCTTCTCTCCGAGCATCAGCGCCTGGAAGAAAGCGGAAACGTCCTCGGGAAACACCTGCCGGATCCGTTCGCAAAGCCTCACGTTCAGTTCGGAGGCGAGACCGGCGAGCGTGAAGCGATGCCCGGCCGGATAGAGCCTGCTGCGCGTATAGGCGATCAAAAAGACGCCGCGAGCCGGATTGCTGTTGTAGCGTTCGCCATATCTGCTGTCCGCTGCGCGCAGGGAAAAGCGCCCTTTGACCATATCGCCGGCCCTGACGTTTTTCAGTCTGCCTTCATAGTCGTACAAAAGGCCTCTCAGTTCAGTCCGTTCATCAACACGGATTTTTGCCTCAACGCGAGACCAATCATTCCGGGATGTAGGCGCAGTCAGAATGCGGGCAGAGGTATAGATCTCCTGACCCTCCAGCGCATGCGCACGCTGCGTCGTCAGCATCCTGCACATACCGAAGGCATAGAAGCCGGCAGACAGGGCGCACAGAGCGATGATGACAGGCAGCAGCCAGCGTCGTTTGAACAGAATGAGCAGAATGCCGGGCAGAACAAGGATCAGGGCAAGCGGAAAGATCCAGGAAGCAGGTAGGACATACTGCGCGAGAAATACGGCAGCGGAGAATGCGCCGCAGGCGATCGCCAGTTTTCTCATCCGACTGTCCTCCCCTCTTTCTGATAAGAGCCGCATGGACAGGCATGCGGCTCTCCCGTGTTATAGGATCTTTTCGCTCAGCTTGACGCCGCCGATCAGGTGGAAATGCAGGTGCATGACCGTCTGACCGCCGTCCTCGCCGCAGTTGTTGACGACACGGAAGCCGTTTTCCAGGCCTTCCGTGCGGGCGATCCTGGCGATCGCCTCGAAGCACTTGGCGGCGTAAACGGCATTATCGGCGTTCAGTTCCGCCGCAGACTCGATATGCGCCTTCGGCACGACAAGGATGTGCACAGGCGCCTGGGGGTTGATGTCGCGGAAAGCGTAGACGAACTCGTCCTCATACACTTTCGTGCTGGGGATCTCGCCGCGGATGATCCGGCAAAACAGGCAGTTTTCGTTCATGACAGGTCCTCCTCAGACTTTTTCTTCCACAAAGCGGAACACGGCCTCGAGCGCTTCGTCCAGCTTGCTCAGGTCGCTGCCGCCGCCCATCGCAGAATCCGGCTTGCCGCCGCCTCTGCCGCCAACGATCGGCGTGATCGTCTTGATGATGTCTCCCGCACGAACGCCCTCAGCGACAGCGTCCTTGCCGCAGACGCACTGGAAGGTGATCTTGTCGCCGCTGACGGCGGCAAGGACGGCCACGACCGCCGCATTTTTAACGCGCAGCACATCGCCGAGCTTGCGCAGAGCGTTCGCGTCGCCCTCGGCCTTGGCCGTGAGGACAGAAAGGCCTTTTATGTCCTTCGCGCCCTGCAGCAAACGGTCGGCGCCGCCGGCGGATTCCTTCGCCTTGAACTGCTCGATCTGACG
>JAEEGL014358042.1_pt1 | contig 10970 bp, 11 predicted proteins | sample 9134231 | NCBI WGS metagenome assembly JAEEGL01 (sample SAMN16246548, study PRJNA631951) | gut metagenome | biome: gut microbiome; feature: rumen; material: fiber-attached | host: Bos | place: Iran: Karaj | collected 2018-10 | reverse complement strand
TCTCTTTCCCGTCCTGATCTCCTTTCTTGCTTTTTCTCTCCTTCTTCAGGCCTACAGCTACGCCTCTTATGTCAATCTGTTGGTCATGCGGCGGGAAAAAGAACTGCAGGGGCGCTATGAGGTGGAAAGACAGGTCATAGAAATGATCAAGAAAGAGTTTTTTAACATGGAGGAAAAGGACTTTGAGACGGACATTGATGATACCCACATCAAAGTCACCTACAATGAGCTGCGCGCCCAGATCGAAGCAGAAGGGAAATGGGAGTATCAGGCGACCCTGAAATACAATGACGCCTATGGGACTGTACTGTATTACCGCTACCGGCCCTACCAGGAAACACCGGATGTGTGGCAGAGAGAACAGGATACGGAGCTTTATTGAAAAAAGGTCTTCTTTTTACTAAAATAAGTTCATAAGTCCGAAAGGAGGAATGCACATGATTATCGTAAACGACCTGAAAACGGGATCCACGTTTCTCTATGAAAACAATCTCTACACGGTACTGGAAAACACCCATAACAAGACGGCCATGCGCCAGATGATCATCAAGACCAAGGTGAAAAACGTGCGTACGGGCGTCATCACCGAGATCACCTTCACCGGAGGGGACAAGGTGGAACAGGTGGATCTGGAAAGAAAATCCATGCAGTACATCTATGATAACGGCACGGAACTGGTCTTCATGGATACAGCCACCTATGAACAGATAGAGATTCCCATGGAAAATCTCAAGTGGGAAATGCAGTTTCTCAAGGCCAATGACACCGTCCAGATCACCATGTACGAAGGGGAGATCCTGGGAGTGAGCCTTCCCGATAAAGTTACACTGAAAGTCACCGAAAGCGAAAACGCCGTCAAGGGCGACACCGCGACCAGCGCCCAGAAGAATGCGGTCCTGGAAACCGGATTAAGCATCAAGGTTCCGCTCTTCATTCAGGAAGGGGAAATGGTCACCGTTACCACAGCCGACGGCAAATACGCCGGAAGAGCCAACTGAAAAAAGCCGAAAGGCTTTTTTTCACTTAGTGTTCACATTTTCTGCGGATAATGGGAAAAAAGGAGAAGCAACATGGCCAGATTACTGATCGTGGACGATGAAAACAACATCGTCAATCTGATAAAGAAATACGCCGTTCACGAAGGGCATCAATGCGATACGGCCGCAAACGGAGAAGAGGCAATCGAAAAATGCGAGGAAAACGAATACGATGTCGTTCTGCTCGATGTCATGATGCCCTATGTTAACGGGTTTCAAGCCCTGGAAGAGATACGGCGCTTTTCTTCGGTTCCCGTGATCATGCTGACGGCAAAAGGGGAGGAGTACGACAAGATCAAGGGCTTTGATCTGGGCGTGGACGATTATGTCGTCAAACCCTTCAGCATCAAGGAACTCATGATGCGCATCAATGCCATCCTGAAAAGAGTGAACAAGTACAAAAAAGACGCCGATGTATTCCGCGATCTCAAACTGGATTATCTCGCCTACAGCGTCTCCATCAATGATCAGACGATTGAATTCAGTCCCAAGGAACTGCAGCTGTTGTTCTTACTGGCCAGAAACCAGAATAAGGTCCTCAGCCGGGAAAGTCTGATCAGCGACATCTGGGGATATGACTATGACGGGGACGACAGGACACTGGACACCCATATCAAACTCATAAGGAAGAAACTGGGAGATTACAAGGACTGCATCAAGACAGTCCGGGGAGTGGGCTACCGTTTTGAATTTAAAGAATAAAAGCATCAAGTACAACATCTTCTTCTATCTCTTCCTTTTCTCCGTGATCGTACTGGCGGCTTTATGGATCCTTTTGACCCAGCTTCTCAATCCCATTTACCGTTCCACGCTTCTCAACACCATCCGAAGCGACAGCGCCCAGCTCGTACAGTATGCGGAATCGGAAGACCTTCAGGACATCATGCGCGAAATGAGCCGGCGCGACAAGCTGGATTTCCGCATTCTTCTGTTTTCCGACAGGACCTACAGCATCAGCTCCCATTCCGACTTCTTTGACAATTTCCTGGAAGAGCTCACGCCCGCGGAAATCGCCCGCTATTATTCGCTCAGCGAAGCGACCGGCGAGTATTATTCCTATAACGAGGGAAAAAAGGAAGACATGCGCTTTCCTACGGTTTTTCCTTTCACAAGACATAATCAGAACAACGATTATCTGATCTACGCCAGGCGCTTTGAATCGGAGGAAAACAGCTATCTGCTTCTTTCCTACAGCAAGATCACCCCGGTGGATGCTGTGATCTCCACCCTGAACCATGAACTTGCCATCGTTTCCGTTCTCTTTGTCATTCTGAGTCTGGTATTTACCTATCTTCTGGCAAGAAAGGTAAGCACACCGATAGCCTCCCTGAATCAAGACGCCCGGCAGATGGCAGAGGGGGACTATCAGAAACACTTTGAGGCAGACGGATATGCGGAGATACAGGAACTCTCCGACAGTCTGAACACGGCGGCCGGAGAACTGCGCAAGGTGGATGATCTGCGCCGGGAACTGATCAGCAATGTCAGCCATGACTTGAGGACTCCGCTGACCATGATCGAAGGCTACGCGGAGATGATGACGGACATACCCGAGGAAAGAAACGAAGAGAACCTCGGCATCATTCTGAAAGAAAGCAAACGCCTGAGTTCCCTTGTCAACGATGTACTCGATCTGAGCAGACAGGAAGCCAATGACAGCCTGACTCTGAAGGAAGAAAACCTGGATGAACTGCTGCAGCAGATCACAGACCGCTACAGCGCCTTGTATTCCCCTGAATACACGATTCACTACCACGGGGATACCGGTTTCCGTCTGAAATGCGATGAAAAGCGCATAACACAGGTGATGACCAATCTGCTGGATAACGCAATAAACTATTCCACCGAACCCAAAGAAATTGAAGTTTCGCTCACTCATGATGAAAAAGAGGCTCTCATCACGGTCGCCAATACCGGAGAAGAGATCAGCGAAGAGGATAAAAAACACATCTTCGAGCGCTACTACCGCAGCAGCTCCAATCATGTCCGCTCCGTATCCGGCAGCGGCCTGGGCCTTTCCATCGTGCAGAAGATCGTCCGGCAGCATCTGGGAAGCTGCGAAGTCGTATCGCAAGAGGGCGTCAACCGTTTTCTCATACATCTTTCCCGGACTCTATAATTTGAACTATGCCCTTTGAAAAAAGGGCTTTTTTTCTGTCATCTCTCACAAAAAACGGAAACAAATACTGTATAATGAGTGAGAAAGAGAGAAAAGCCATGAGTCTGAAAAGAAGTGAAAGAAACAGACAGCTCTATTCCCAGCTGTCGGAAGAAAACCAGAACACGGAACCGGAATCTTCCGTCATTCCAAAAGAAGAGATACTTCCCGTGACGCCGGAGACAAAAACGGAGCCGGAAGTCTTCAACAACGAGTATCTCGACCAGTTCATACAGGAAGTCAAGCAGTACAACATCCAGAAGGGGACCCGCAAGGAAGCGAATACCCAATTGAACATCCTGAAAAGCTTCCGAAAGACCAATGAGGAAGACAGCATTCATCCGCTTCTGAAAAAGGCGCCGGAAGAAAAAAACTCGCTTTTCATTACCTTGGATGAGGAAGAAGAGGAAGAAAATAAACCGGAAGAAGAGCCTGTACCACTGAAGAAGGAAGAAAACAGCATTCCCGCTCAGCTCAGAAGATTCATGGAAGAGCCGGAAAGCGTTCCGGAAGAAACAGACCGTAAAGAAGAAAAAGAAGAAAAGGAGTCGGAAAACACGAAAAAAGTGGAACAGATCCTGCAGAAGACCCAGGATCTGGAGACCCAGATGACCGGATACCAGAAAACGGTGAAAGACGTCAGCACCAGCGTCAACAAGATAGGAAAGGTGCTGGATATCGTTCTTGTCATCATATTCCTGCTTTTGATCGCCGTATTGGGCGTGTTTGTGTATTATCTGCTGAAATTAAGGGGGATCTTATGAGAATCAACATTGCGATCGACGGCCCCAGCGCCGCCGGCAAGAGTACGATTGCCGATCTTTTGGCCGAACAGTTCAACTATATCCATCTGGACACCGGTGCCATGTACCGCTGTGTCGCCCTGGCCGCAAAAAGAGCAGGGATAGCCTACAAGGACTACAGACGGCTTTACCATCTGCTGAAGAAGACGGAAATCACCTTTGATCCGCAGGGAAGAGTCTATCTCAACGGAGAAGATGTCAGCGAGGAAATCCGCACCAATGAGATCTCTCTAGCCAGCAGCGATGTCAGCACGATCAAATGCGTCAGGGCCGATCTGGTCCGGCGCCAGCAGGACTTTGCGGCAAAGAAGGGAATCATCATGGACGGAAGGGACATCGGCACTGTCGTCTTAAAGGATGCCGAAGTTAAGATCTATCTGACTGCCAGTGCCGAAAGCCGGGCCAGAAGACGCTATCTCCAGGATAAGGAAAAGGGCATTGAGCAGGATTTTGACAAGCTTGTGGAAGAGATCAATGCCCGTGATTATCAGGACATACACCGCACCAATTCACCTCTGAGAAGAGCGGAAGACGCCTTGTATGTGGATACCAGCGACATGAACATCCCGGAAACCATTGCCTACATCAATAAGCTGATCGAAGAAAAGATCCCCGAAGGAGTCAACTGATGATTGACGGGGTTTTGGCCATCGTCGGACGCCCCAATGTCGGAAAAAGCACCATATTCAACCGCTTTGTCGGCGAAAGAACAGCCATCATAGAAGACACGCCGGGCGTGACGCGCGACCGCATTTACGGCAAATGCGAATGGCTGACCAAGCAGTTCCGCGTCATCGATACCGGCGGCATACAGATAGCGGACCAGCCTTTCCAAAAGGAAATACGCATGCAGGTGGACATCGCCATTGAAGAAAGCGATGTCATCCTTTTCGTGTGCGACGGAAAGGAAGGAGTCACCGAAGACGACCGTTTTGTCGCCCGGCTTCTGCAGAAAAGCAACAAGCCGGTCCTTTTGCTCATCAATAAGATAGATGATTCCTCCAAGATGGCGGACATCTATGAATTCTACCAGCTGGGGATGGGCGATCCTTATCCGGTCAGCGGCATACACGGGATAGGAACCGGCGACATTCTGGATAAGGTGATAGAACTGCTTCCGGAGAAGAAACAGAACAGTTATGAAGGAATGATCTCCTTCAGCGTCATCGGCCAGCCCAATGTCGGAAAAAGCAGCCTGGTCAACGCCATCCTCAATGAGGACAGGGTCATTGTCAGTGAGATAGAGGGCACGACCCGTGACGCCATAGACACCGCTTTCAAAAGAGACGGCAAGGAATATGTCATCATTGATACCGCCGGCTTTCGCCGCAAGGGAAAAGTCTACGAAAACATTGAAAAATACAGCGTTTTAAGGGCTCTGAGCGCCATAGAACGTTCGGATGTGGTTTTATTCGTCATCGACGGAATCGCCGGCATACGGGCCCAGGACAAGCATGTGGCAGGTTACGCAGTGGAGGCGGGAAAGCCCGTCATCATTGTCTACAACAAATGGGATGCCGTGGAAAAGGACGACAAGACGATGAACCAGATCACGGAAAAGATACACAACGAATTTGTCTATCTGCGCTATGCTCCCATCTGCTTTGTCAGCGCTCTTACCCACAGCCGCGTGCAGACCATACTTCCGCTTGTCGATCAGGTGTATGAGGCCAGTCAGAGACGCATCAGCACCGCCATCGTCAACGAAGTCATACTCGATGCCCAAAGCGTCACTCCCGCGCCTTCCATACAGGGAAAGCGCATGAAGATCTATTACGCCAGCCAGGTGGCCGTCAATCCCCCGGCCTTTGTCATCTTTGTCAATGATCCCGCGCTCTTCCATTTCTCCTACCAGAGATATCTGGAAAACCGCCTGAGGGAAGCCTTTGATTTCACCGGGACGCCCATTCACATCATGGCGCGCAAAAGGAGCGAGTAACATGCTGCGCAAGAAAGACATGATAGAGAATCTGGCCGAAGAGGCAAACATGACCAAAAAGGCGGCAAGGGATGTCTATGAGCTTCTGATAGACATGATGACCAGGGAACTGGCAGAAGGGGGAGAGGTCGATCTTTTCGGCATAGGACGCATCAGCACCAAAAAGCGCCGCTCGGTCTATCTCAACAGAAACCGCGAACAGGAGGAGAAAAATGTAACCTCCGTGGTTTTCAAGACTTCCAAGACATTGAAAGACGCGCTTAAGGAGAATACGCATGAATAACAAAAACGTCGGCAAAATGACCAGAAACGCCCTGGGGATCGCCTTGTATGTCACGGTCAGCATGTTGCTGCAGGTGCGCTTCATCGGGAACTATTTCTTCCATCTGGGCTATGTCGTCATGATGGTCTATCTGGTGAATTTCGGCACGCTTTCCGGTTTTTTTGTCGGCGTGATCGGCGTTTTGCTCTACTGCCTGTTAGCGGCAAGCCCCAACGGTCTGATCACCTGGCCGGTGGCTAACGCCCTGATTGCATTTATATGCGGAAGCGTGTTTAGGAAGACCAAGGAAATGAAGGATCCTTTACGCTTCGTGATCGATATCGCATCCATCCTTCTTGCGACCGCTCTTGGCTTTCTTGTCAGCAAGCCCTTATTGGAAACCTTGCTGTTTGCCCAGGATTTCTGGGTCAGGGCTACCGTTTCCTTCAGCGCCTTTGTAATGGACACGATCGTTCTTGTCATCAGCTATCCGATCGCCAGAAGACTGGTGCGCTTACTGAATAGACGATGAATCACTGGAAACTCTACGATCCGGACATTCCGGATTTTCTCTTGCCTTTTCTGGAGACAGGTGAAATGAAAAGGCTGAAGGATGTCGGCATGAACTGCGGTGTGGAATACACTTCCTTTCCGCTTTTTCGCGACATTGCTTCCTACAGCCGCTATGACCATTCCTTAGGCTGCGCGCTATTGGCATGGCGTTTTACCAAAGATCAGAAACAGGCGCTGGCCTGTCTCTTTCATGACATTTCCACGCCCTGTTTTGCCCACTCCATCGATTTCATGATGGGAGATTACAGGAAGCAGGAAGCGACGGAAGAAAAGACGCAGGCTGTCTTGAAAACATCTAAAGAAATAACGGCACTGCTTGCCGATAGGAACATAACGCTTTCTGATGTTTCCGATTACCACCGCTATCCCGTATGCGATAACGATTCGCCCAAACTCTCCTGCGACCGGCTGGAATACACGCTGGGAAACAGCCTCAATTTCAACTTTGCTTCCCAAGAGGATATCAAAACCATTCTTTCGGATCTCAGGATAGCCGTAAACGAAGAAGGGGAAGAGGAAATCCAGTTTTCAAGTTATGAACCCGCCGAACTTTTCTGTGATCTCAGCATGAAATGTTCCCATGTCTATGTCAGCGATCCTGACCGTTACAGCATGCAGCTGATCGCCGAATGCGTAAAGGACGCCTTGGAGAGAAAAGTCATAGACATGAAGGATCTGTATGGAGAGGAAAAGCCTCTTATCGGAAAATTAAGAAAAGACAAAGACAGTCGCGTTCTCTGGACGAAACTGACCCATAACTGCCGCATGATCGATGCCGTAAGCGAAAACAGCCGCGTCGTCGATGCGAAGAAGCGCTACATTGATCCTCTGGTGTATCAGAAAGGAAGAATGAGCCTGCTTGATGAAGAGTTCCGGAAGGAAAAAGAAGCCTTTCTGGCTCTGGATTTCAGCCGTGTGATCACGGCGGAAGGAGACTGAGATGAGTGTGATCTGCTGCGTTTACCATCCCGAGTATCTCGTATTCGGCGCTGACAGCCGTCTGACGGACATTCATGACGGCCATGTCATCACCGATCAGGCGGAAAAGATCTTTCCCTTGTCCGAGGACTGCGTTGCCGTATACTGCAACCGCAACCGCATCCTTGACAAAAGCGTCCATCAGTTTCTTCACGAGTTTGAACAGATGAACGAATCGCTGGACGCACAGAAAAAAGCCCAGCTTCTGCAGATAAGCCTGAAGGAAAACAACGAAGATACCGTCCTGTTTCTTGCCCAGAGAGAAAAGGGGACTATCTATCTCTTTGAGATCAGCAAGAACGGCGTCATCTGGTGGAACAAGGAAAACAAAGCCGGCCTGATATGGCGGGAACCGTCCGATGTATTGCACCGGCTGTTCAACAGCGAACCCCGCCTATTGATCTCCTACATGGATCTGAGCGCTTATGACGCCTCTGATCTGGCGGAATTTGTCTGCGGCGTATGCATCAATGCCGACCGTTTCACCACCAGCGGAAACAAATGCGGCGGAAAGACGGATGTCTATCTTCTGTCTCTGTACGAAAGCCGTTTTCTTAAAAGAAAGTAGAGGGTACTATGGATTACAACAAGGAATCACTTAGGCAGCATGCCCTGAAGAAGGGTAAGATCAGCCTGGTCTCCAAGATGAAAGTGGAAAACCGCGATGATCTCTCCATTGCCTATACGCCCGGAGTCGGAGCGGTCAGCTCCGCGATCGCGGAAGACAGGGAAAAAGTATGGGAACTTACCAACAGAGCCAACACGGTGGCGGTAGTAAGTGACGGCACAGCGGTTTTGGGTCTTGGAAACATCGGTCCCGAAGCGGCCATACCGGTCATGGAAGGAAAAGCCGTGCTCTTCAAGCGTTTTGCGGACATTGACGCCTTTCCCATCGTATTGAACTGCCACAGTGAGGAAGAGATCATCAATACGGTCTGCGCCATTGCTCCTTCCTTCGGCGGCATCAATCTGGAGGACATCAGCGCGCCCCGCTGTTTCCATATTGAGGAAGAGCTCAAGAAAAGACTGGACATTCCCGTCTTTCATGACGACCAGCACGGAACCGCCATTGTCCTGTTAGCCGCTTTGATAAACGCCTTGAAAGTAGTGAACAAAAAAATCAATGAGATACGGGTCGTCATCAACGGTGCAGGAAGCGCCGGAAGCGCGATAGGGAAGCTTCTGATGGAATACGGATGTTCCAATGTCGTCTTCTGCGACATCAAGGGTATACTTACGGAAAAAACCGCCCTGAATCCCGACCAGAAGAATCTGGCGGAGATGTCCAATCCCCTGAAACTCAAAGGAAGTCTCAGCGACGCGATGAAAAACGCGGACGTGTTCATCGGAGTATCGGTCGGAAACATTGTCACTGAGGAAATGGTAAAAAGCATGAAAGAAGACGCCATCGTCTTCCCCATGGCCAATCCCGTTCCCGAGATCATGCCCGATAAGGCCAAAAACGCCGGCGCCCGCATCGTCGGAACCGGAAGAAGCGATTATCCCAACCAGATCAACAATGTCCTGGTCTTTCCGGGCATATTCCGCGGAGCCCTGGACATCCGGGCTAAGGAGATCACGGAAAAAATGAAACTCGCCGCTGCGGAAGCAATTGCCTCTCTTGTGAAAGAGGACGAGCTCAGGGAAGAATACATCATTCCTTCCGTCTTTGATCCCCGGGTCGCAAAATGCGTGGCGGAAGCGGTAAAAAAGGCCGCATAAGCGCATAGCATGAAAGCCGTTTTTACGGCTTTTTTGTTTGTTTTTGGTATAATGAGAACAAAGAAGCGAGGTACATCATGGACAGAAGATTTCCGGAAGGCTTTCTCTGGGGAGGCGCTACGGCGGCCAATCAGATAGAGGGCGGCTACAGGGAAGGGGGAAAGGGCTTTTCCGTTTCCGACTGCGCCCGTCAGCATTTTGATTCTGATCTTTCCGATTATGAGCTGCAGAACCGCATTACCAGCCAGGACGTGCTGGAAGCTCTCTCCCATCCCGATGATACCGTAAACTACCCCAAGCGCCACGGCAGTGATTTTTATCATCATTACAAGGAAGACATCGCCTTACTGGCGGAGATGGGATTCAAGGTTTTTCGCATGAGCATAGCCTGGAGCCGCATATTCCCGCATGGGGATGAAAAAGAGCCCAACGGGGAAGGACTGAAGTTTTACGATGCCGTACTAGATGAACTGGAAAAACACGGCATAGAGCCTCTGATCACTCTTTCCCACTATGAACCTCCGATCGCGCTTGTATTGGAATATGACTGCTGGTACAGCCGCAAAACGATAGATTTTTTCGTGAATTATGTAAAGACGGTGGCCAAGCGCTACGCAAAGAGAGTGAAATACTGGCTGACTTTCAACGAGATTGACTCCATGATGCGCCATCCCTTTACCACGGGCGGTCTGATCAGAGACCGCTTTGAAGGCAAGGATTTCGAAGAAGTGATATTTCAGGCCATGCATCATCAGTTTGTCGCCAGCGCCCTGGCTACAAAGATCCTGCATGAAGAAAATCCCGCTTGCAAGGTCGGCTGCATGCTGACCAAAAGGACAATCTATCCTTTCTCATCAAGACCGGAGGATGTGCAAACAGCGCAGGAAAAGATGCGTGCCACCTACTGTTACAGCGATACCCAGGTCTATGGCGAATATCCCGCTTATCTATTGGCAAGATTCCGCAACAAAGGCTATAAGATACAGATGACCAACGAAGATCTGAAGATCATGAAGGAATACCCGGTGGACTTTGTTTCCTTTTCCTACTACAACTCTTCCTGTGCCGCCTATGATGAGCAAAACGCGATCAAAACGGCCGGAAACGATTCCCGCGGGATCAAAAACCCTTATCTCAAGACCAGCGAATGGGGCTGGCAGTATGATCCCATAGGTCTTCGCATTTCCATGGTCGATCTCTATGACCGCTACCGCAAGCCTCTGTTCATTGTTGAAAACGGACTGGGAGAAAAGGAAACGCTGGAATACGATGAGAAGGGGGATCCCTTTGTCAATGACGAGGGACACATCCTCTATCTGCGCGACCACATACGGGAGATGGCCAAGGCGATCTATGAGGACGGAGTCGAGTGCTGGGGATATACCAGCTGGGGCTGCATAGATCTCATCTCGGAAAGCACCAAGCAGATGTCCAAGCGCTACGGATACATCTATGTCGATGCGGACGATTACGGAAACGGAAGCTTTGCGCGCGTGCG
>JAEEGL013151353.1_pt1 | contig 10970 bp, 8 predicted proteins | sample 9134231 | NCBI WGS metagenome assembly JAEEGL01 (sample SAMN16246548, study PRJNA631951) | gut metagenome | biome: gut microbiome; feature: rumen; material: fiber-attached | host: Bos | place: Iran: Karaj | collected 2018-10 | reverse complement strand
TTTCCTTCTTTCTCCTCTATGCTTAAAATATTTCCATCCTGTATGGTAACTACTTTGGTTGCGTAATTTGCAATACTTCGGTCGTGAGTGACCAATATAAGTGTCTGGTTTTTCTCCTTCACTTCTTTTATGATCAGCTTCATGACTTCTTTGGTGGTGTTACTGTCCAGATTACCCGTAGGCTCGTCCGCGAAGATTATCTTCGGGCTGCCCACCAGAGCTCTGGCAATACCCACTCGCTGCTGCTGCCCGCCGGACATCTGGGTCGGTTTTCGTTTTTCATAACCCTTCAGCCCCACCTGTTCCAATGCCTCCATTGCCATCTTGTGGCGGCTGCGTCTGTCGATGTTTCGGAAAATCAGCGGCATGGTCACATTTTCCTCGGCCGTCAGCATCGGCATCAGGTGGTAGGCCTGGAATATAAATCCGATGTTTTTCTGGCGGAATAGCGTGACCTGCTCTTCGTTTAACTTGTGGATCGGGATACCGCCGATGTAAATTTCCCCTCGGGTAGGCTTTTCCAGCCCCGCCACCATGTTCAAAAAAGTGGACTTACCCGAACCCGACGTTCCCAAAAAGCAAACAATATCACCCTTGAAAATATCAAGGCTGATATCATCCAATGCGATGACTCGCTCATCGCCCATTCTGTAGATTTTTCTGATATTGCGAACTTTAATGAGTGGTTCCATTTCTTTTTTCCTCCTGTACACACACCATAATAAATATCACAGCCAAAGGTCAAAGTCAATGCAAATTATATTTCAAAAATATTTCAAATTAATATTTTTCTTTCCATTCTTCCCTCGTGATGGATCCGATGACCAGATCCCGCAGATCGCCCGTATAGCCGATACATCCTTTGCGCAGCAGCCCTTCCCGCGTAAATCCGCATTTTCTGGCTACCGAAAGGGATCTCTCGTTTTCCGGATGAATGGCGATGGCGATAACATCCAGCTTGAGCTCCGAAAACCCGTAGTTTATCAGAGCCCTTGCTGCTTCAGTCATAATGCCTTTTCCCCACATGTGGCGGGCCAGAGAATAGCCCAGTTCACGGCTTTGCACATCTTCCCGGCGTTTATCCGGCATCAAACCGATAGAGCCGATGATCTCGCCTGTCGCAGAAAACCGGATTGCCAGATCCCCTTGAGGTATGAAAAGGTCTCGGATGATTTCGAAAGAATGGCGCGGCGTCTCGTGGGGCTCCCACCCTGCGGCAGGCCCCACCTCCTTATTTCTGGCATATTCATAAAGCGCGATTGCCATTTCCTCCGTAGCTTCCCACGGAAAAAGTTCCAGCCTTTCGGTTTTCAGAATGCACATATTTTCCCTTTCCGCCTATAGCGGCTTTGACAGAGCGGGTTGCAACTGCCGTCTTACTCGGTTGTGGAGAGAATCTCCTTGTATTTTTCCACCTGAGAAACCTTCATCCTGCTCACATCTTCAGGGTCCACCTCTTCCAGAAGTCCCAACACCGTCGGTCCCAGATAAATAGTGGAGAGAATCTCGCCGTCAAGCGAAATCTTGCTGTATTGCGTGAAATTCTGTCCTTTGATGTAATAGTTTTCTCCGATCTGCACCACCTCTTCGATGCGGATAGGATTGATGCCCATTCGCATTTTCACAGGCTCAAAAGGCGTTTTGCCTCCGTAGATGTACTGCTTGCCGTAGAGCATATCATACTGGAGCGCCTTCAGGTTCGGGAGATAATTCTCGTCGCCCTGATGGTGGCGGTGGTAAGTGAAAAGTGTTCCGTCGTCAATGCCGATTCGGTCGAAAATTTCGGCCATGATCTGGTATGAATAAAGGTCTTTGTCCTTTTCTTTCATTTTGAAATTGGACCAGAGCACATATTCGGTATTGTTCAGATTGCCGCTCTTCATCTCTTCCGCAGTCATTTCAAGGGCCGGCAGATGGTCTCCGTAGAGGAGAAGCACCGTGTCTTCCTTAAATTTGGACAAGGTATCGGTGAGTTCGCCTACCCACTGATCCATCTCGTAAATCTGGTTTACATAATATTCATATTGCCATTTCGTCTCTTCGTCCTTGGCTTCCACGGTGATGGCAGGGTTTGCGATTACCTGCTCCACCGGATATTTGCCGTGGCCCTGAACGGAAACCGTAAAGACAAAATCTTTTTCTTCATCGGAAGTGAGCGCTGACATAATTTCCTTTGTCAGGATACTGTCCTTCGCCCAGTTTTTCGGAGTTTTCACAACGTGGTTCATATACTCGAGACTGGTGAAACTGTCAAATCCCAGGTTCGGATAAACTTCGTTGCGGCAGTAAAATGCACCTCTGTGATTGTGGATGGCATGGGCGCGATAACCCATGTTGCGCAGTATATAAGCCGCCGTTTCGCAAGTTTCATCTTTTAGAATGCCTTTGTACGGATATTCGCCCGGCCCGAAAAATTTGGTGCTCATGCCGCTCAATACTTCAAACTCGGTATTGGCTGTACCGGCTCCCACGGAAGGCACCGTGAAATATCCGGAGGAAAATCCGTCTGCCAGTTTTCTGAAGTTCGGCGTTGCTTCTTCGGAGCATTTGATACTGGTTATTTCCGACGGGTCGATGAAAGACTCCAGCTGCACGACTACGATATTCGGCTTTTTGGCATCTTCATCTCTCACTTCCGCATGATAAGTGCCGTCTTCGGAAAGTTCCCCTTCGTTGAAAATACCCTTGATCATGTTTTCGGAATATCCCACCGGCCTGCTGACGCCTGTGTTCAGCCAGGTGTTCAGGAAGCAGTAGGAAAAGCCGTTGTCCCTGTAGGCATAGGCCAGGTTGCTGAAATATGTATCCAGAATCTCCGCTTTCACGGCTCCGTAAATGCTGCCTGTGGCAATCGCCACGATTACCACGGATGTGGCAATATATTTGGGCCAGGAAATTTTCTCAGCACGCTTTGGTCCTTTCCAGAAAAGCAATATCAAAAATGCCACCAGCAAAGCTATGCCGATGCAAAGTATAATAATCCTCTTTGTGGAAAGATAGTTCGGTATGATATCCAGCCCGTCTTCCAATATGGTCAGGTCTTTTGTCGTAAAAGGCGTCATACGGTTGGACAGGATAACACCATTGGTGATACCCAGGCCCAGCCAAGTGCCGCAAAGCACCACCCATGCAAACAGCCTGCGTCTTACCAGAATGGCCGGGAAGAGCGTGGCAAATACAATGAGCGCATTTAAAATGAAAATCAGCGGCGACTGTACCATAAAATTCAGCCCGCCCCCTGCAGACTGTCTGGCCATGGATTCAATCACAAATGTCAGAATCAGTGCCAAACCCACATTCAATCCCAGCACTATTCGTAAATCCCTATTAAAAATCTGTTTTAACTTATTCATCTTTCTCTAACCTCTACTTTTGGCAAGCTCATTGGCAAGAGCCGCAAATTCATTTATGTCCAGGGTTTCGGCTCTGCGGCCCGGATCGATGCCGGCTGCGTTCAGCGCATCCACCGCGTCCTGCTTTTCCATTCTCAATACCCCTGCCAGAGAATTTCCAAGTGTTTTTCGCCTTTGGCCAAAACCACCCTTAACTGTCTCAAAAAACATTTTTTCGCTGATGAGCGAAACCGGTTTTTCCTCCCGGATTTTCAGCTTGAGCACCGCGGAATCCACATTTGGAGGCGGCACAAAAACCGACCTTGGAACATTGACCACGGAGCTGACCTCGCAGTAGTACTGCACAGCCACCGAAAGCGCGCCGTAAGTCTTCTTTCCCGGTCCGGATTTGATTCTGTCTGCCACTTCCTTTTGCATCATGATAGTGATGCTTTCCGCAGGGATGCCGTCTTCCAATATCTTCATTATGATGGGCGTTGTGATGTAATATGGCAGATTTCCCAGTATTTTCACATCCTTAAGCTCTTTTCCATCTGCTTCAGCTTCGGCTTTTGCTTCACGGATGATCTCACCCAGATCGGTCTTGAGTATATCTTTATTTACTACTTTGACATTACTGAATTCCGCCAGAGTTTCACTCAAGATCGGAATCAGATTTTTGTCGATTTCAACAGCAACGACTTTTCCCGCCAGCGCTGCCGCCTCTGCGGTAAGCACTCCTATGCCGGGTCCGATTTCGATACCCAGACTGTCTTCGCCTATCTCTGCAGCTTCTATGATTTCATCGATGATTCCCTTATCCGTCAGGAAATTCTGCCCCAGGCTTTTGGACAGCGAGAAATCATATTTTTTCTTTATTTCATTTATTGTCTGTGGCGTGTACAGCTTCATAAAATTCCTCTTTTGTTATACCGAATGAATTGAGCTTTTTCAGGAAAGCTCCACCGTTGCCTCCTCCGATGCCAAGGATTTTTCCCACTTCTTCTCTTCTTTTCATGGAATCTTCCCGGCCCGTCAGGCCCGCATCCACCAGATCCGCCTTGGAAAAAGCTCCTCCATCACCTTCACGCAACGTGCAATGTGCTTTGGAAAGAGCTTCCCGGACTGCTTCCGGTGCTGCATTTTCGATGCCTATATCGCCGGCTTTGGTGGCATCTTCCCTGGCGAGAAAAGCCTCCTTCGCATCAGGGAATTTTTCTTTTATTCTCTGTCGGATTTTATTGCCCGCAAAGTCCGGATCCGTGAATATTATGATGCCCGGATCTTCATATGCTTTGGCAATAAGCTCCCATGTGCTCCGGCTGATGCCAAAGCCATGTGTTTCAATGGTCTGAGCCTCCACTGCCCTATTGATTGATGCTGTGTCGTCCCGACCCTCCACTACGATTATTTCTTTTATTTTCATGGCTCTTCCACCGCGCCTTCGCTGGTTTCTTCAGCATCCTTGCGAGGCAGGATATAGAGCGTCTCACCCGGCATGATCAGCTTCAGCTGCTCTCTGGCCTGCTGCTTCACATACTCCGGATCCTGGACGCTGTCCAGCTCATTTTGCAAGCTGTCTCTCTGGCGGGTAAGATACTTGTTTCTGGCCTTCTGATCCGCTTCTTCCATCTTCAAAGTGATTATATCCCATGCGGAAAACACCAAAACTCCCGCCACCAGCAAAAGTGAAACGAAATACAGCAAAGCTCTCTTTCTCCGCTTTTTACGCTTTCTCGGAGAAACCCGCCGCTCCTCTTCCAGGCGCCGTTTTTCCTCTTCTTCAATTTTTCTCTGTTCCCGCTTTTCACGGCGAATTCTGCGTTCCTCCTCGATGTCTATAACTTGGTTGGCCCGCTTGAATTCCCGGCTTCGGCTGGGTTTTCTCTTGAACATATTTTGCCTCTTTTTAATCTTCCAGCGGCACTCCTCTGAGCGCAGACGGTGCTACAGGCAGGCTGACAGTCACCTTGGTGCCCTGGCCTTCCTTGCTCTCAATGCCGATTTCACCGCCATGTTCCTCCACGATTTGCTTGGTTATGGAAAGGCCCAGTCCCGTACCGCCCATGGCCCGGCTTCTGGCTTTGTCCACACGGAAAAATCTCTCAAATACACGGGAAATCTCTTCTTCCGGAATTCCTATGCCGCTGTCGGAAATTATCACTTTCACGGTATTGCCCTTGCGGAATGCGTCCACGTCTATTCTGCCGCCATCCGGCGTATATTTGATGGCGTTGGAAAGGATATTGAGGATAACCTGTTCCATCTTGTCTCTGTCTGCCACCACCGGCAGATTGTCATCCTTATGAAAGAGCACATTCATCTGCTGGCTTTTCGAGCCTGCAGTCAGTTCCATCTTCTGCACCGCTGTTTTCACCAGGAGCGCCAGATTTATCTCTTTCATGCTCCAGTTTTCCTGGTTGTTTTCCATACGCGAAAGCTGCAACAGCTCTTTTACCAGTCTGGCCATGCGATCTGCTTCCGTGTCGATAATCCCCAAAAACTGCTTTTGTATCTCCGGATCGTCCACATTCTGGTCCAGCATGGTTTCGGTATAGCTCTTGATAGTAGTCAGCGGCGTCTTCAGCTCGTGGGATACATTCGCCACAAAGTCCATCTGCATTTTCTCCAGCTTTTGCCTCTCGGAAATATCCTGAATTATCATCAGAATGCCGATGTCCCCACCGTTTTCGTCTTTGTATTTGTCATATCTTACCGCAAAAGCTCTGCCGCCGTATTCGAAAACATCGTCAACGGCGCCTTCTTCGCAGTTTTTCTTGATCTTTTCCAGGCAAAGGTCCTTGTTGATGCCGGAAATGAGCGTGTCGTATGACGGCAGCTCGCCCGCATCGTTAAAGAACGCCTCGGATATACCCAACAGGCTCATGGCCGCCTGGTTTACATGTATGATATTTCCTTCCAGATCGACTGCTATCAAAGCGTCCGCCATGTGCCGAAGCACGGCTTCCAGCTTGTTTTTTTCACTTTCGATTCTGGAAAGTGCGTCATTCAGCCTGATCCTCAGGATGTTGAACATCCCTGCCAGCTGCCCGATCTCGTCATCCGATTTGATAACTACCTCCTGGGAGAAATCGCCTTCGGACATCTGCTCGGCCTTGGCCGTTACGTCCTTGATCGGCTCTGTGATGCTCTTGGCGATGAGAAATCCCAGCACTACGGTGATCACCAGCGCGAGTATCATGGAACGGATGAAAATATAACCGGCCTCGGTTACGGAATCCTCCACGGAACTCATGTCTGCGCGGACGTACAAAACGCCCAGAGCCTTACCCTCTTCGTTGACGAGAGGAAAAACTTCGTTGAGCACACTGATCTTCTGGTTTCCCGAAGTGATGCTGCTGAAGGATTCTGACGGTTCACCTGTCAGCGCCTGCAAAATAGCATCGCAGTCCAGCACTTCCAGGGCGCTTTTTACTCTGGTCTCTGTCGTGGATGCGATGATTTCAAAGGTATCATCCACCACATAAATCTCCTGGTTGAGTGTTACGCCCCAGCCCTTGATATTTTCACTGATTTCGTCCCGGTGGCTTTCCAGGTTTTCATAGGTAGAAAACGAAGAAGTTAATGCTCCTTCGTTTACTGTATTCGTTATGTTCTTCCGGATGGAATTGGTATAATATCCTTCCAGCTGGCTGATCAGAAACACGCCGATTACGGTAATGGCGATAAATACCAGCAGCACATAGACCATAACAAGTTTCCATCTGACGCTGCGCCCGGGTAGTGTCATTTTCATCGTTACGGCCTCCTGAAATAGTAACCTATTCCACGCTTTGTCATGATATATTTCGGATCGGAGGAATCATCCTCCAGCTTTTCGCGGAGTCTTCTGACAGTCACGTCCACAGTGCGGATATCTCCGTAATATTCATATCCCCAGACTTCTTCCAAAAGCTGCTCTCTGGAAAAAACTCGACCTTCTGCCACTGCCAGATATTTGAGAAGTTCAAACTCTCTTTGGGTCAATTCAAGCGGTGTGCCGTTTTTGCGCACTTCAAAGCGGTTCATGTCGATTTCGAGATTGCCGAATTCCTGAACATCGGAAGGATTGTCCTTGGCCAGATCTGCAAAATCCGTGCGTCTGATGTTGGCCTTGATGCGGGCCATCAGCTCGCGCATGCTGAAAGGCTTGGTGATATAATCGTCTGCACCCAGCTCCAGCCCCAATACTTTGTCGATTTCTTCTTCCTTGGCGGTAACCATGATCACCGGTACCAGGCTGGTTTCACGTATCTTTTTGCAAACGGCAAAACCGTCCATCTTTGGCAGCATCACATCCAGCAGCACCAGATCCGGCTTGTCGCCCAGCGCCATGGAAAGGCCCTCCTCACCGTCATACGCGGTGAGGGTTTCGTAGCCTTCTTTTTCCAGGTTGAATTTAATAATATCGGAAATAGATTTTTCGTCTTCCACTATCAAAATCTTCTTGCTCATGTTTCCTCCTGAAATATCTGGTCGTCTCTACAGGTAATTAAGCGGATTCTTTGGAGTTCCCAGATACTGAACCTCAAAGTGGCAATGCGGTCCGGTGCTTCGGCCTGTGGAGCCTACATTTGCGATATGCTGGCCCTGATATACCGACTGCCCGGCTTTTACAAATATCTTGGAGCAATGTGCGTATACTGTGGTGTATCCGCCGCCGTGATCGATCTTGACCACATAGCCATAGGAACCGGAGTAGCCGGCAAACTTGACCGTTCCGCCATCTGCAGCTCTTATCTTGGTTCCTGTCGGGCAAGCCAGGTCGACACCGTTGTGCATTCTGCCCCATCTCTGGCCAAACTTGGAAGTGAGGCGATAGCCCGTTACCGGATAGATGTAACGTCCGGTTCCCTTCTTTGGCGGCAGAGCTTTCGTTCCGCGTTTTACGATTGCATCCACAGGATTTTTCGTCACGGATGTATAGAGCACCAGCTTGGCCACTTCGATACCGTTGTTTCGTACAATCTTGGCCGTTACTGAGTTTTCACCGTTGACGCCCACACGCTTGGTGCTGGTCTCGCCCTGGTACATGGACGCATCGTCTTCGTATATTGTAGTATATGGAATGTATTCAACATAAGTAGCGATTTCCACCGTCTGTACCGTCAAAAGCGGCACTGCCTGCGTCAGGATAATCTCCTGGCCGATGGACAGTCTGTTTGGCGTTACGGTAGGGTTGGAAGCCTGCAGGTTGGCCTGCGAAAGTCCGTACATCTGGGCTATGCTGGAGAATGTCTCTCCCGCCTGCACGATATGTACCTTTTGCTCTTCCGAACCGGTGAGAATCTTGTAAATCGCATCGTCGTGTGACAGCAATCTTCCCAGCTTTGTCTCAACAGGTACGATTTCGATGTTTTCGGCAAAGTCCACATCCTCATATTCGATGCCTGCACTCTGCGGAGCGTAGATATTCTTCACTTCGCTGAGAATGCTCTTGGCAGCAGCTTCAGACTCGACGATTCCGATGTTGCGCCCTTCCACCCTGATGGAATATCCGATTACGGACATATCCTGCATGTAAGTCAGCGTACGCAATACCTCATCCCTGTCATCCGTCTCGCTGAAAAAGCTCCAGACTTTGCGGAACTTGATATCTTCTTCTTTGTCAATGAAAATTTCGGCATTGTGCTCCTTGGAAAGCTGGCGACTGACGATATCGAGGATTTCCAGAACATCTTCCTGCGCCTTGACTGTTCCCAGAGTCTTGCCGTTATATGAATATTCGTATGCCGTAGCCCAGTTGATGCCTGCCACGATCAATATGCAGGCTGCCACGCCCGTCGCGAAAATCATCAAAAGACCGCGCTTGTGTACATCCATCCAGTGGCGAAGACGATGTGCCTTCATGCTGCCGATATATACCACTTCTTCGGCTTTCTTGGCGTTTTCGTCCTGCTTCACGTCCACGCGATTGATCCAGCGGGCCATCTTGTCCGAAAAAGTCTTTTCGGCAGTCGTCAGCTTTGCTTTTACGGCTCGCAGCTTTGCCTGAACCTTGCTGCGGGACTCATCCGAGAGAGTCGCTTCGCTGCCGTCAAATTTCATGGCAAGCTGATGCGACTGATCCGGCCGTTTCTGCTGCACTTCAAAGATGCCTGTTACAAAATACGCGATTGTATGGATAAAGGTCTTGGCAACTCTGAAACTTTCGATTGAAAATTTCTTGACTGCCACCACCACCTTGTCGAAGAGATCCTCCTGCTGTTCAATCAGCTCGGTGTAAGTCTGTTCCACAATGTCCGGCGCATTTTCGATTTCGGTCTCCTGCGGCTTTTTTTCAAGTGCCGGGTATTCTTCCATATCCTTGAAAGCCACCTGACCTTCCAACTGTTCGCCCGTCTCCGCTTCTGCCATCTTCTGCTGCTCCAGCTTTGCCAGTTCTTCCTCCTGCTGCTTTTTCACGCGCAGCTGCACCGTATCGCGCGGTACCACATGTTCGATAGAAGGCGAAGGCGTTTTTTCCGGCTCCGGTTCATTATAAACTGCGAAAATTCCGCTTTCTGTCACCACCGGCTCTTCTTCCGGCTTTTTCTCCTGAACCTTGTCCCTTTTCTTCCTTCTGGAAGATTTGCGGGCTGCCAGCTCCTGACGCTGCCGCTCTTTTTCTTCGCTGATGCGTTTCAGCTCATCCTCGCCCGAAGTCTCGCTCACGCTGACTTTGTTGAGTTTTTCTTCTATGTGCTTCCGCAGCTGCTCTCTGGCAACATCTTTGGTAAGACCTTCATATTCCGAAGGCAGGTCATGGCCCTTGCTGATGGCAGCCAAAAACTCCTCACGCCTTTTCTGCTGGGCGGGAGTATGGGAAGCCTCTTCCTCTTGAAGGCCGTTCTCTGTTTCAAGACCCTCGGTCTGTGGCTTTTTCTTTATTTTTTTGTCTTTTCCTAATTTGCTAAAGATTTTTGCCATTGTTTCGCTTCGCTCATCCTCTTTTCATAGCACGAGCATTTTTCTCCTGTTTCTCTAAATCCCGTATCCTTACATTCATCGCAATAGTAGCGGTCTTCCAGGTAATCTTCCGAAAATCCCGCCTTTTTCAAAAGCTTGTTGCTTTCCTCAAGGATGGCATCACATCTCTCTCTGAGGCGACTGCTTTCCTCCTTGTTTTTCCTGATAAGCGCCTTGGATATCTGCGGCACGATTTCTTTCAATTCGTTCTGAAGCTCCCCTATCTTCGGAACTTTTGCATAGACCTCTGCCCTTCTGGCTTTGGCCTCATCCGAAGCCTTTTGCCTCAGATATTCGTAATATTCGATGACCACTTTTCTGGAAACGGCCACCTCGTCGGCAGGGGCCGGTTTTCCGGCTTTGCCTTCTTTGCGCCTCCCCTCCAGCACCTTATCCACATATTTGATGTTCGGGTTGGAAATGCCGCTGGTAGCAGTGCATGCATCCAAAATCTCTTCCAGCGAAAAGCCGCCATCGTTAAACCAGCTGTCCATAATGCTTTCTTCAGCCTCCGTCGGATTTCTCATAAATCCAAGAGCCTTGAAAATTCTACGGTGCAAGCTGTGCCGATTTTCGGCTTCTTCGAGGTATTTTTCAATTTTTTCGGTATCTGTCAGACCCTTGCCTGCCCAGGCGCGTACCACCGCATCGATATAACGTATGCTTTCCTTGCCCAGGATATTTACACAA
>JAEEGL012586504.1_pt1 | contig 10970 bp, 9 predicted proteins | sample 9134231 | NCBI WGS metagenome assembly JAEEGL01 (sample SAMN16246548, study PRJNA631951) | gut metagenome | biome: gut microbiome; feature: rumen; material: fiber-attached | host: Bos | place: Iran: Karaj | collected 2018-10 | reverse complement strand
TGGCGCGGCTCGTCAAGAGCGTCTATCCGTCGATTGAATTGGTCCGCATGGTCAATTCCGGCACCGAGGCGACGATGAGCGCGCTTCGGTTGGCGCGAGGTTTCACGAACCGCGATAAGATCGTCAAGTTCATCGGCTGCTATCACGGTCACAGCGACGGGCTTCTCGTGGACGCAGGCTCCGGCCTCGCCACCTTCGGCGTGCCGTCCAGCCCCGGCGTCACGAAGGCGGTGGCGCAGGACACGATCACCGTGCCGTACAACGACGTGGACGCGATCACGGCGGTCATGGACAAATACGGCGCGGAAATTGCCGCGATCATCGTGGAGCCGGTGGCGGGCAATATGGGGCTCGTGCTGCCGAAGCAGGGCTATCTCGAAACGCTGCGCAAATTGACAGAAAAGCACGGCGCGCTTTTGATCTTCGACGAAGTGATGTGCGGCTTCCGCGCTTCCTTGGGCGGCGCGCAGGCAGCCTATGGGATCAAGCCGGATCTGACCTGCCTCGGCAAGATCATCGGCGGTGGTCTGCCCGTGGCGGCCTATGGCGGACGAAAGGACGTCATGAGCTTCGTTTCTCCGGCGGGGCCGGTCTATCAGGCGGGCACGCTCTCCGGAAATCCCTTGGCGATGACGGCGGGCATCGAGACGCTGAAAATCCTGACCGAGGAACCGGAACCCGGCGAGCCGGACTATACAAGAAAACTTTCGATGAAGACGAAGACCGTTGTGCTTGGGCTCGAAGAACGCGCAAAAGCGGCGGGGGTTCCCGTGCAGGTGCATCAGGCGGGCTCAATGTTCGGCATGTTCTTCAGCGCGAACGAGGTTTACGACTACGCGACGGCGGCGGCAGCGGATCAGGAAGCATTCAAGGTTTGGTTCCGTGCGATGCTGGAGGAAGGAATCTATCTCGCGCCGTCGCAGTTCGAGACGATCTTCATGAGCGGCGCGCACACAGACGCGGATATTGAAAAGACACTGGCGGCGGCGGAAAAAGGTTTCGCCGCGGTGCAAAAATTCCGGCAGGGCGCGTAAGATCAAGTCGGAGCGGAGGCTTTTCAAGGGCGGCGTTTTACGCGCCGACTGGCGGAAGACGCTGTTTTCTTAGGGCGTGCGAACGAATTCATCGACACGCCCCAGCAAAGGATGATGATCATGAATTTCATGAAAAGAATGGTTGTCGTTTCCGTCTCGGCCAGCCTGATGGCGTTGCCCGTTTCTGTGTGCGGCGCGTCGCCCGTGCCGCTGCGGGGCGTTGTCGAAGGGTTTTATGGGAGCCCGTGGACATGGGAAGCGCGTCATGATATGCTTGCTTTTTGTGCGTCCCACGGCATGAACGCGTATATTTACGCGCCGAAAGACGATACCTATCATCGATCGCAATGGCGCGTTCCATATCCCGCCGACAAGCTCTCGGAAATTGAACGCCTTGCGGCCTGCGCGAAAAGAAATCATATCCGGTTCGTGTTTGCGGTTTCCCCGGGTCTGGATTTCCGTTATGCAGGCAGGGACGGAAAACGAGATCGGGAGTGCCTTTTGGAAAAGCTGGAAGCGGTGTATGCAATCGGCGTTCGGGATTTTGCGATCTTCTTCGACGATATTGAGGAAAAGAACGGGCGAGGCCAAGCAAGACTTCTGAACTGGCTGGAGAAACGCCTTGGGAAAAGGCATCCCGACGTATCGCCGCTTCTGGCCGTGCCGACGGAATACACTCGGCAGGCAATGCGTTCCGGCGACGGAAAAATCACCCCGTATACGCGCTCCTTCAGCGCCGCATTGCGAGAGGACATTCGTGTTCTTTTCACGGGGGAGGGCGTTTGCATTGGCCGGCTGGAAGATGGGCAACTTGCGGACGCGAATGGGATATACGGCAGAAAGCTCGGCCTCTGGTGGCATTATCCCGTGAACGACTATATGGAAGCAAAGCTCGCGCTCGGCCCCGTGGACCATCTCCCGACGAGAGAGGAGATTCCGGCGATATTTTTCAACCCCATGCAATATCCCGAAATGTCGAAAATCGCGCTGGCGACGGCCGCCCAATACGCGAACGCTCCCAGGCAATACGACCCGCAGCGGGCATGGGAACAGGCCGTCGAAGAAGAATACGGCAGCCTCGCGCCCGATATGAAAATCTTTGCCGCCCATTCGCAGCATCTTGAGAATTCTTGGGCCAACATGGGGAAGGCGGACGGCGAAGAGTTTCGCGCGCATGTCGACGCTTTCTGGAAATCATGGCCGGACGGCCCCAAGGCGCGCGAGAATTGGCAAATCCTTCGTAATGATGCGGCTCGGATGAGCCGCGCCGCGGACAAACTGCTCGAAGGGTTGCCCGACAAAAAGCTCGACGAGTGCCGTCCGCAGCTTATGCAGATGCAGCGGATGGCCCAAGCCGCAGGAATCGCTTTAGACCTCCTGAAAGCAGGAAAAGGCGAAATGGACTCCCTTTCCCTTGCCGAGCTGAAGAAACAGCGGGAGGAAATCCGCAGCCAGGAAAAACGGGCGGCTTGGTCGGAGCAGGCCGTATTGCGCTTCATCGACGAGGTCCTGCAGGCATTTTGATATTTGTCTCATACTAACCGGGGATGGAACAATTCAATCCGCGGACTGCATCATTTTCCGATAACCATGATTTCTAAGAGAAGGGGGAATATGGATATGAACACCTTTACCTATTGCGTGCCGACGGAACTCCTCTTCGGGCGCGGCGCGGAAGAGCAGACGGCAGCGGCGGTGAAGCGGCACGGCGGTCGGCGCGTCTTGCTCGTGTTCGGCGGCGGCAGCGCGAAAAAGAGCGGGCTGCTCGATACGATTGAAAAACAGCTGACGATGGCGGATATCCGTTTTGAGGAGTTTGGCGGCGCGCAGCCGAATCCGACGCTGGGCCATGCCCGGGAAGGCGTGAAGCGGGCGGCGACTTTCGGCGCGGATTTGATTCTCGCGGTGGGCGGCGGCAGCGTCATCGACACCGCGAAGGCCATCGCTCACGGCGCGGCGAATCTTGATACCGACATTTGGGCGTTTTGGACCGGCGGGAAAAAGGTCGAGCGCACGCTTCCGGTGGGCGTCGTACTGACGATCGCGGCGGCGGGCAGCGAGACCAGTGATTCGGCGGTGCTGACGGACGAGGAGACGGGCAGGAAGCGCGGTCTCAATACGGCGATGAATCGCCCCACATTCGCGATCATGAATCCCGAGCTGACGTACACGATTCCCCGCGCGCAGCTGGCGGCGGGCATCGCGGATATTTTCATGCACACCCTCGACCGTTATATGACGAGGGAGCAGGGCAACAACTTCACCGACCGTGTCGCGGAAGCGCTGATGAAAAACGTGGTGCATTTCGGCAAGAAGGCCATGACGAACCACCGCGATTATGAAGCGATGAGCGAACTGATGTGGTGCGGCAGCGTTTCCCATACGGACTTCACGGGGCTCGGGCGGACGAAGGATTTCAGCGTGCACAAGCTCGCCCATGAGCTGAGCGGCAAATATGGCGTGACCCATGGGGAGAGCCTGACGGTGATGTGGCCAGCGTGGGCCCGGGAAGTCTATCTCGACGCACCGGAACGGTTTGCGCAGTATGCGGAAAACGTCTGGGGCGCGACGGTCGGCACGACGGAGGAGAAAGCGCGGGCGGGTATCCGCGAGACCGAAGAATTTTGGCGCGGGCTGGGGCTGCCGCTGTCTTTCACGGAGATCGGCATCGGCGAACTGGACGAGGCGGCGATCGCCGCTCTGGCCGACAGCTGCACCGACGGCGGAAAGAAGACTGTCGGCGCGTTCCGGCCGATTGACAGGGAAACGGCGGTCGCGATTTATCGCCGCGCAAACCATTGATCGGGGAGAAGCGGCGGCGGATTTTGCGCCGCTTTTCTCTCGGGGCGGCGGTTCTTTTCGTCGCAGGTCTTTTCATGGGCGGTATAGCTGAAAGCGCGCCGCAGGGCGAGGGGAGGAGGCGCGTCGTGCGGGAGGAACGCCGATTGGCGCCGCGTTCGGCGACGGTGGACAAAGTGCGGCTGACGTGGCCGCTGATACCGGGCGCCGTGCGCTATCAGGTCATTTTGTTATCGGCGCCCGAGCACAAGAAAGAAACCGTGATCTACACGGAGACGGTTTCCGCTCCGAGCACGGAGATATTGCTGGAGGCGCTTCGCGGCGCTCCGTTTGAGAAAACATACTGGGCGGTCTGCGGGCTTCGTCTTGACGGCGCGCCCGTCGGCGGCTTTTCGACGCCGAAGCCTCTGACTTCCGGCGAGCGGCGCCCCGTTTCGCCGCTGATTTTGTCCGAATATGCCTCGATGGCGGAGCCGCCGCTTTATCTTGTTTACGCATGGGCGCCCGTCCAAGGCACCAGCTCCTACGAGGTCGAGCTTTGGCGCGGCGACGGGGCAAAAAGAGAGCGCGTGCGGCATTACTACACCTATGAATCAATGCTCTACGACGAAACGCCGCTTCGGACGACGGGCAGCTACGAATGGCGCGTTCGCGCCCTTGACGGCAACGGGCGGAAATGGAGCGACTGGTCGGAGCCGGAAAAATTTACCGCGCATACGCCTGTGACAGTGGCGGCGCTGGGAGACAGTATTACCCATGGCGGCGGCGCGATCATGACGCCGCCTTCCCGTGCGATGTATTGCTGGGAGTCCTACGCGGGAATCGCGGTAAAAAATCTCGGCCGCAGCGGCGACTCGACAAGCGACTTGCTGAACCGGTTCGAGGAGGACGTGCTGCCTTTTGCACCGAAATATCTGGTGATCATGGGCGGCGTCAACGATTTCCGCGTCGGCACGCCCGCGCGCGTCACGATTCACAATCTTTCGCGCCTTGCGGAAAAATGCCGCGATTACGATATTACGCCGGTTTTTGCGACGGCGACGCCGATTTGCCCGCACCTGATGGAAAAGGTTTGGGACGTGGAACCGGCGTCGTGGGGCTGGAATGCCGAGCAGCGTGCGATCAACGCATGGATCATGGAGCAGCCTTACGCGGTGGATGTGGCGACGCCGCTGACCGACGAGGACGGCGAGCTGAAATCGGAAATGACCACCGACGGCCTGCACCCGGACGCCGAAGCGAAAAGGATCATCGGCGAGCGCATCGGCGCTTATCTGCGGGAAAGATTCGGGCTGCAATAAGGAATGAAAAAGACGGCTTCGTGATGAAGCCGTCTTTTTATGTCCGTATATTTACGCTTTTATTGTGTTCGCGGGTCGATTAGTTCTTTTTTGTCGGGATCGTAGATTACGAGCGGATTGCCGTTCGCGTCCGTGACATGAATGGGAAGGAACGTGAGCTGCCCTTTATGCAGGCTCAGCGCGTCCGTTTTCGCAATGAGACCGCCGAAATCAATATTCACGTCGTAAAAGTCCAGTTTTTTGTCGAGATTGTGGAACCGCCCGCGAATCGACCGGAACGGGAGCCAGCCATAACTGCCTTCTCCCGATATGAAACGGCCGCTGTACGCGGTCTTTTTCACGCTGCCTTTGGAATCGACGTTGATATCAAGGTCGACAAAGCAATTCAGTTTTTCCTTCGGCAGGGCCTTTTTCGCGGAAAGCTGCTGGCCGTGGCCGCCGATAAAATAATAGCGGGTGTCTAGGTTGTACCAGCCCGCAGCGTTGAGCGTTCCGTCGAAGACCTTGGCTCTCACGTCCGCGAAGCGAAGCATGGCGTCCTTGTAAAAAATATATCCGTTCACGTCCGTAAAATACAGGCCGGGGATGCGGAGCTTGTCCAGATGCAGCTCGCCCCGTCCGACGGGGTGAGGCAATTTCCCCTGTAACCGTACGTTCATCGACAACGGGTCATGCAGGTCCATGCCGAAACCCAGCGAAGACGGATCGACCGCGTCCACGATGACTGCAATATCGCAGTCGGGCACAACATCTTCAAAGTCGATCTTTCCCTCAAGGAAAAGGCCGCCTCCGATCATCGTGCCGCCGAAAGGTCCCGTCGCCAGTTTTATATATGTGTCGTCAGTGGAGTCGCAGTCCATGTGAAACCGGACCGATTCTAAAAGATAATGACGCTCGCGGTAAAAGACTTCGACGCGGCAATCGTTCAAATAGATATGCAGATCGAGAGGCTTGTCGTCATGATTGAAATTGGTCCAATCCTGTTCGAGACGCTCACGCTGGATACGCCGTCTGGCTTCGCCTTCGGCGAGCAGCTGCTCCTCGGTTTTCTCCTCGTCGCGTGCTTTCAGCGTCTGCTTTCTCGACTGCGCGCGTTCTTGCCGCGAAGGCGTGCGCACGAAATCGACGCTCATATCCTCGTTGAAACGCAGGGAAAGAACGGCGCGGTTCAGCGTCAGCTCCTCAACGGTCAGAGAAGAGAAATCTTTTGTCAGCACGTCGAAAATGTCGACGCGAAAACTTCCGTCCGGTATGAACAGGATCCGCTTTCCCTCGATGTCCTTCCATTCCAGTCCCTGGAAATGGACGTGGCCTGTCGGGGAAGCGGTAAGTTTTTCGACCGTGATCGTGCCATGCAGCATATCCTGATTCTCCATGGCATAATCAAAAATCATGGCCGCGCTTCGGCTGTAAATTTCCAGCAGGAGAAACGCGAACAGCAGGATTCCGAGCGCGAGATACCGATAGGGGTGTTGAATATTTTGCCGCAGCCATAGCTTTTTGAGGCGTGCAGGACCCTCCCATTCAAGGACGAGGGAATTCTGCTTTTCGTCGGCGCGTTTCATAGCGCTTCACCGCGAGCCTGTCAGAGCCAGCACCTTTGCCTTGAATTCCTCGGCGGGCAGCATCGACAACGAACGGATCTTATCCGCCAGAGAAGCTTCTGCCGCCGGCATGACGGTCGTCGCACTTTCCCGGACTTTTTCCTGCACCGCAGCTTTCGCGCGTTCCCAGAACCCCGTCGGGTTCTCGACCGCCGCCCGCAGCACGCCGGCTTCATCTCGATCGATGGCGCGTTCGACGCCTTCCTCGATCATTCGCACCAGCTCGTCGTACAAAATGTCCTCGCGGTATTGGATCGGCTTGTAGTCCATCTTGTATTCGCCGTACGAAAAGCCTTCGACCTTCGACTGTACGTTCACAAGCGCGGCGTCCGTTTCCCGGCCGCTCAGGCCAATGATGTAGCGCCGATGGATGGTAAACTGCTCGTCCGGCTCTTCGCAGATATATAGCTCGATATGCACATCTCCCACCGACACACGTCCGATATGTTCCATCGTCATGCGGTCGTCGTTTGCCGATCTGACGATGAAACGCTTCATTTTTCGAAAGTCGTCTTCGGTAAATTCGTTCCAAAGAAATTCCATCTGAGATCCGCTCCTTTTCGGCGGCTGTTTTCTGCCGTCGCAGATTTACTGGAATATTATTTTATTCGACGTTTTCTTCGTTTTCCCTGCCGGCTCCGCCGGTTTGGCGAAAAAAATCTTACGGAAATAATCGAGGCAGGATTTTTTCTGTCGGCGGCGAATTAAATAACAGACATTGACGAAGGGAGTTCGCGTATGCTGAACGAGGTGCGGGGAAAGCTGATCGTCTCGTGCCAGGCGCTGAAGGACGAGCCGCTTTTCGGCGCGGCCATCATGGGACGTATGGCGCTGGCGGCGAAAGAAGGCGGCGCGGCGGCGATTCGGGCGCAGAGCGCGGCGGATATCCGCGAGATCAAGCAAACGACCGGGCTGCCGATTATCGGCCTCGTCAAGCGAAACTATGAGGACTCGGATATTTACATCACGCCGACGGCGCGGGAAATAGATGAACTCTTGGACGCGCCCTGCGAGATGATCGCCCTCGACATGACGGCGCGAAAGCGCCCGCATGGGGAAGAGACGGCACAGCTCGTGGCTCGCGTTCATGAGGCGGGGCGATTGGTCCTCGCGGATATTTCGACGTTTGACGAAGGCATCGCTGCGGAAAAGATCGGTGCGGACGCGGTATCGACGACGCTTTCGGGGTATACGCCGTACTCGCCGCAGCTTGAGGGCCCGGATTTCGACCTCGTCGGCGATCTTTCCGCCGTGCTCCGCGTGCCGCTTATCGCCGAGGGCCGCATCGGCACGCCGGAGAATCTTCGGGCGGTTATGGCGCTGGGCGCTTGGTCGGCCGTGGTCGGCTCGGCCATCACGAGGCCGCAGCTCATCACGCGGTCGTTTGCCCGCGCGTTGGAAAAACACTGAACACATATATTTTTCAGCGGCAAGGATTACAATAGATTGTGAAGGAACGCCTTTGAGGGGTGATACGGTGAAAATTGATCGAAAGAGCCAGGCGGCGCGCGAGGCCGAAATCCTGATACAGGCGGCGAATGAACGGCGCGAGCTCAATAAGATGAAGCTGCCGGGCGAGCCCGTCCTCAAAGAAAAACCTAAACGTCTCGACGACGACAAGCTGCAAAGCTCTATCGGGAACCTGTTGGGACGTTACGGGGAGAAAATCGAGCAGCAGCAACAAGCGGCAGCCGCCGCCACGGAAAAGAATGAAAGCGAGGCTTGGAAGCGTGACCTGCCCGCAGATGCAACTACCAAAAAATCGCACGATTACCGTGCTTGACGAAGCGGATTGCTGCGTCGTCGGCGGCGGCGTTTCGGGCGTTGCGGCGGCAGTCGCGGCGGCGCGGGGCGGCGCGAAAACCATCTTGATCGAGCGCGGCGTTGCGCTCGGCGGATCGCAGACGTTGGCGCTGGTCGAGCCGTGGATGCCGACCTTCGCGCCGGAAAGCGATACGCCTTGGGTGAAGGAAGTAGAGGCGCGGCTGCGCGCGGAAGGCTGCGATACGACCGACGGTACGACGGACTATGTATGGACCAATCCGGAAACGATTGCTTTTGTATATGATTCCCTGACGGCGGAAACAGGCGTCCGCGTGCTCTATCATGCGGCGCTGACCGAAGCCGTCGTCGAGGACGGGCACGTCGCCGCCGTTCTCGTGCAGACGATCGGCGGCGTTTTTGCTGTGCGCGCACGCGTTTTCATCGACGCGACGGGCGACGCCCTTCTGGCGCGCCTCGCCGGTGTCCCTGCAGAGGCGGGCTATGAAAAGACGGGGCGCAATCAACCCATGAGCTTTCGTTTCGAGATGGGCGGCGTCGATCTTGAGCGCTTGGCCCGCTATATCGTCGAGGAGCTCGGTGACGACTGGTGCAAGACGCGCCCGCCGTTTTTCGAGATTGCTCAGGCGCGGCATCGCGACATCCGGTACAAATTGGAGCCTTTCTTCGTTCGCGGCATAGAGACGGGCGAGCTGACCGAAGCGGACGCCGAATATTTCCAAGCGTTCACGGTTCCCGGCAAGCCGGGCGTGATGTCGATGAACTGTCCGGAGCTTCCCGCCGACCGGTTTTCCGCGTCCGACCCGCTCTCTTACAGCGAGGCGGTGCGCGAAGGCCGGGCGAGTATGCGGCGAGTCAGCCGTTATTTGATCCGGCACATGCCGGGATTTGAGCATGCGTACATTTCCCGGGAGGCGGCGATGCTCGGTGCAAGGGAGTCTTGGCGCATCGTCGGTCGTGCCCGTGTGACCGCGGCGGACTACTATGCGCGGCGGCGCTTTCCCGACGCGGTGGCGAGAACCGCTTGGTATATCGACGCGCACGGGGAAAAAGTCGGCGACTATCTGGCGGCGGGCGAATTTTACGAAATCCCTTATCGCGCGATGGTTGCGAATGAAATCAAGAACCTGATCGTAACGGGGCGCTGTATCTCGGTCGATTTTCTCACGCAGGCGTCCATGCGTATCCAACGCACCTGCATGAGCCTCGGCGAGGCGGCGGGCGTCGCGGCGGCGTGGTGTGTCGCCCATGGCGAGACGCCGAATGCGTTGGCGTGGGAAAAAATTCCGCAGACGGTGCGGAGCTACGTCAGTGTTTCCTAAAAAACGTACTTAGACCATTCACGATAAATCCGGAGGCTGTTATGGCATTTTACGGGACGGCGGATATCGGCGGCACGATGATAAAGCTCGGCGTCGCCGATGACAGCGGAACGATCTTTGCGCGCGTCGACGTCAAGAATCCCGTTCGCGAAACGGGCGTCGGCGCCATGCTTGAAAACGTAGCGGCGGTCGTACATGATTTTCGCAAGAGCTACGTTCTTGACGGGCTTGCCGTATCGACGGCCGGCGTTGTCGACGAAGACGGCGCCGTCGTTCACTCGGGACCGGCGTTTCCCGGCTATGAGGGAACGCCGCTTGCGGCGCGTCTCGGAAAACTCACAGGACTTCCCTGTACGGCGATGAACGACGCAAATTGCGCGGCGCTTGGTGAAGCATGGATCGGCGCGGGACGCGGACTGTCTTCCCTTGCCTGCGTGACGCTGGGAACCGGCGTCGGGGGCGCCGTTCTGATGGACGGACAGCCGTGTGTCGGTGTGTCTGGATTTGCAGGGGAGATCGGTTATCTGCCGTTTGAGGATGATATCTTGGAAAATGCAGCGTCCGTCTCGGCCCTTGTGCGCTTTGTCGCGGACGAGAAAAAACTGCCCGCAGAAGCAATCGACGGCGCTCGCGTGCTGGAGATGGCGAGGGCGGGGGACGAAATCGCGCGCAGCGGCGTTATGCGCCAGATGCGTGCGCTCGCGGCCGGGCTTGCGGCCCTGATCTGCGTCGTCGATCCCGCAGTCATCGTAATCGGCGGAGGCGTCGCGGCGGGCGCGGACGTGCTGGCCCCTGCGCTTTCGGCGGCAATGGATCGACTGCCTTTAGCGGAACCAATGAAAAAAACGCGCATACGCTTTTCCACGCTCGGCAACGACGCGGGAATGGTCGGCGCGTTAGCTTATTTTTTGGGGAAGCACTGAGCAAGTCCCTTCATGCCCTTGCCGGTTCTTTTCCCCAGTGATTCTGGAATTATTCTTCATTTACCATTTCCATATACTTTAATCCGATAGGAGGATTCGGTATGAACGTCAATGTCGTGGAAGACTACGAGAAAATGAGCGATATGGCGGCGGAAATCGTCATAGCGGAGCTTCGGGAAAAACCGGACTGCGTGCTCGGCTTGAC
>JAEEGL012565830.1_pt1 | contig 10970 bp, 10 predicted proteins | sample 9134231 | NCBI WGS metagenome assembly JAEEGL01 (sample SAMN16246548, study PRJNA631951) | gut metagenome | biome: gut microbiome; feature: rumen; material: fiber-attached | host: Bos | place: Iran: Karaj | collected 2018-10 | reverse complement strand
TGAACTTTTTACCTGACGTATATGTTCCTTGTGAAGTATGTCACGGAACAAGATATAATAGTGAAACATTACAAATAAAATTCAAAGATAAAAATATTGCCGATGTGCTTGAAATGAGAGTTTCTGAGGCATTGCCTTTCTTTGAAAATCATAAAAAAATTAAAGATAAATTACAAATAATGCAAGATGTTGGTCTTGGTTATATTAAACTTGGTCAAAGTGCACCAACCTTATCAGGTGGTGAAGCTGGTAGAGTAAAACTTGCAAAAGAACTCCAAAAGAAACCTACAGGTAAAAGTATCTTTATCTTAGATGAACCAACAACCGGATTACACGCCGATGATATAAAGAAACTTTTAGTCATCTTAGAGCGAATTGTCGATAATGGCGATACGGTTATCGTTATCGAACACAATCTAGATGTTATTAAAGTGGCTGATTATATTATTGATTTAGGCCCTGAGGGTGGAGATTTAGGTGGTACTATTGTGGCTACAGGCACACCTGAAGAGGTAGCAAAATGTAAAGATAGTTATACCGGACAATTTTTGAAACAATGTCTAAAATAATGTAAAAATAGTGTAAAAAAGAATTTATTATCTTGCTTTTGCACTTTTTTATTTATATATATGCTAATATATAATTGAGGTGAATAGATTGGAGAAAAAAAGAACTTCATTTATAGTTTTTGCTACTGCTTTTATTACTGTTATTGTATTGTTTGCTGCATTTGTCGCTGTTTTATTTATTCTTAATAAAAATGGCTATGTTTCTTTTGTTGGAAATACAAAATACATAGAAAAAAATACTGTTAGAAACAATAATGATCAAAAATCAGATAGTAATAGTTCAAATTTTACAATTGATGCTGAATCTAATATGACTAATGATGAGGTTTTTGATTTTTGGAATAAAATTAAAGGAAACTGGGCTCACATTCAATTTAATAATGATCTATGTGCTGGTTCTTCTCTTGAAATTAATACATATGTTAAACTTTCAAAATTTAATTCAGATGGTATTATTACATATCGTATTGTTTCATTTAATAAAAACAGTGATGGTACTTATGAATTAAACTTAATATTACCTGTTGATTTAAATAATCAAATGATTGGTAATATTGTTGCAAGTTATGTTACATTCATCATTGATTTAGGTGAGCCAAACGATAATAAAATGCGTGTTAAACGTGGTAACAATTGGATTGAGTTTGAATATGTTGGTGAAAACAAGACAATATTTGGTGAAGAAACTAAATTTCAAAATATAGACGGTGGCTTTTCACAGGATTATTATTGTAATTGGTATAAAGAAAATCATTAATATTTAGAATTAAGAAAAAACTTAATTCTTTTTTTTATGTTTTTTTGAATAAGCCAACTTCTATAACATACTATTAAGTAGAAGAGAGGTTTTATATGGAAAAAATAGAGGTTATTAAAAATATTGCTAAAAGAACTGGTGGAGATATATATTTGGGTGTTGTGGGAGCTGTTAGAACTGGTAAATCGACATTTATTCGTAGATTTATGGAGAATTTAGTTGTTCCCAATATTCATGACGAATTTGAACGAAAAAGAACTTTGGATGAATTACCTCAAGCGGCTAGTGGCAAAATGATTATGACTACCGAGCCGAAATTTGTACCCGCTAATGCTGCCAAAATAATGATTGATGATTTTAGTGCCAACATTAAAATGATCGATTGTGTTGGATATGTGATTGATAATGCTAAAGGTATCGATGATGAAAATGGGCCAAGATATGTTATGACTCCTTGGTATAGTGAACCCATTCCCTTTATCGAAGCCGCTGAAATCGGCACAGAAAAAGTAATTAAGGATCATTCAACAATTGGAATTGTCGTGACAACCGATGGCTCCTTTGGCGAATTCGTGCGAAAAGATTATATTCCAGCCGAAGAAACCGTTATTAATGAATTGAAAGAGCTTGGGAAACCATATATTGTTCTTTTAAATAGTGCTAATCCAGCTAGCTCTGAAACAATTACTCTGGCAAGTGAATTAAAAGAGAAATATAATGTTCCTGTTCTTCCAATCAATGTTGAATTAATGCAAGAAAGAGACATGCTTAACGTTTTAAAAGAATCTTTGTATGAATTTCCGGTTGTCGATGTAAAAATTAATATGCCTGATTGGATAGCCATCTTAAATCCAAATCATTATGTTAAAAAAGCATATATTGAGGCAATACGTGAAAGTGTCATAGCTATCGATAAAATTCGTGATATTGAAAAAATTACTAATTACTTTAATGATAATGAATATATTGAAAAGGCATATTTATCGGATATTGATCCTTCGACTGGTGAAGTAACCATCAATTTATCAGCACCAGAAAATTTATATAATCAAGTTCTAAAAGAAATTATTAATGTAGATATTAATTCAAAAGCAAATCTTTTGTCATTGTTTCAGGAATATAATGATACAAAAAGCGAATATGATCAAATAAAAAGTGCACTTAAGACAGTTAAACAAACAGGATACGGTATCGCTGCTCCAACACTTGCTGATATGAAATTGGAAAAACCAGAAATTATTAAACAAGGCAGTAGATATGGTGTTAAACTTAAAGCTAAGGCACCATCAATTCATATGATAAAAGTGGATGTTGAATCAACTTTTGAACCAATTATCGGTAGTGAAATGCAAAGTAAGGAATTAATTAAAAGTCTTACTGATAGTAAAAATGGTGAAGACATCTGGAAAAGTGAAATATTTGGTAGAAGTTTAGATGTTATCGTTCAAGAAGGAATACAAGCAAAATTAGCAATGATGCCTGATAATGTAAGATATAAACTATGCCAAACACTCACAAAAATCATCAATAAAGGCAGTTCGACGATGATTGCAATTGTTATATAAGATTTGCAATTATTAATTATTTATTATATAAATAGACACTATATGTAAACAAAAGCGAAAAAAGGCCATATTTTATGGCGTTTTTTTAGTTAACCTCTTGATTTTAAAGGGGATTCGTGCTAATATATATTCGTAAGCATAGATTGTGTATGCTTAAAAAGAAAACGGAGGTAAACAAAAATGACAAAAGCTGAATTAGTAGAATTTGTTGCTGAAAAAGCAGATTTGACTAAAGCTGATGCTGCTAGAGCTCTTGATGCTGTAGTTGCAGGAGTAACAAAAGGATTAAAGAAGGAAGGAAAAGTAACATTAGTAGGATTTGGTACTTTCACTGCTAAGAAGAGAGCTGCTAGAACTGGTAGAAACCCTCAAACTGGCGCTGAAGTTAAGATTGCTGCTAGAGTAGTACCTGGCTTCAAAGCTGGAAGCAAATTAAAAGATGCTTTAAACTAATCTTTATAGATTAAAAAAACAACTAATTAAAATTAGTTGTTTTCTTTTATTTTATTTCTCGATGAATAGCAATTACTTTTCCTAAAATCATATCTGGAGAGATAATATTAACATTCAAACTAGGATATTTAGGATTCATTGCTTGTAAGATTATTCCTTTTGGATACTTGTATAATTTTCTAACTGATAAGATATTGCCTTTAATGGCTATAACGATATCGTCACCATTTTTATATTCTTCTTGTTTAGCAAAGTATATTTTATCATTTTTAAGATAGAAAGGACTCATAGAATCATCTAATAAGCGGACTGATAATTCTGACTTATCAACCGGTTCATATGCAGCATTTTTATAAGTATTAATTATTTTTTCTTTTTGAATTGTTAGATTCTTATCTGTTCTAGTATTATTCACATAATTTTTGATGAATTTATTTTCTAACGTTTCCTTTTCTTCCTTGCTAATTTCGATATCATTCAAAATTGAAGTATCAATATTGAAAATATGACATATTTCAAAGAAGATATCATATGGGATGTTAAGTAATCCCGTTTCATACTTATGTAATGTTTGACGATTTTTTTGATGATTTAGTGCCTCAGATAAATCTTCAAGGGAATAATTGTATTTTTGTCTATTCTCCCTAATTAATTTACCAACAAATGGTTTTAATTCATCGCTTACCAATTCTTTTTTTCTTGTTCTCATAATTCACTTCCTATCAATTATTCTTATTAGCTATATATAATGGTATCGTTCCAACAATACCAATTATGCTCTTTATCATATATCTAAAGATAATACATAACGCAATATCAATCATTTGATATTCAAATAAATATGCAATTAATACGAAAAGAATATTTTCAATAAATTCGGTTATTATAATGGCAAAAATATTACTTAATACTATTTTATTTTTTAATCGTTTAATGGTATAAAACAATCTAGTACTGATCCATGTTGATACAATTAATGAAATTAATAATGCACCATATAATCTTGTATTATATGCAAATATATTATCATAAGCCTTGTTAGCCAGATAATTATAGGCACTAGCTGGAAACATTCCTGAGATGTTTAGGACAATATATGCCACAACACCAGTCATTAAGATAATTAGAATGTATTTTTTTATTTCTTCAAGGCCATATTTTTGAGTTATGAAGTTTGCTCCTAAAACGATTGATGTCGTTAACCCAAATCCAAGTGGAACAGCTACATTCATAATTGATATTGATTTTAGATTCATGACACATGCCATAAATGTAACCATAATTGCAAAGACATATATGCCATCAGTTTTATATTTTTTATATAAGAAGATAAATAATAAATAACAAATTAGCGTTTCAGCTAGAACTAAGGCAATATTAATCATTTTATCACCTTCTTACTTCTAGTTAAATAATTAATAAATATTAGATAGATTATAGTTATTAATAAGCCTATTATATATGATGATATACCAATATAAATGGAATGTTTTATACTTAATACATTAATATATGAAATCATATAAAAGATAACGGTATATAACAAGGCTGTTATTATATATGTCAATAAAATACAAATTGATTTATTGTTTTGAATATCATTTACAAATAAATATAATTTTACTGATAAGTATTGACTTAAAAACATAAATATCGGATATGCTATCATTAATTTATAGTTATAGATAAAAGTGTCTTTTATATTAATTGAAATTGTTTCAGTAAGTGCTGGAACAAAATAATTCATAATTACCAAAAAGATTGCTGTTAAGATATTAACATATAAACTTATTTTTTCTAATTCTTTTATCTCTTTTTTTCCATACTTAATGATGAATATATATAATATTGATAATGTTCCAAGATATGGAACTATCCCTAAATTAATATTCATTTTTAATATTTCAATTATTTTAAATGACAGAATAAAGGTGGTAATATTAAAAATAACTAATGCAAAATATAGGCCGCGTTTATCTGATGTTCTATATAAAATATACACAGTTAACAATAAGATACCTATTAACATTAGTAAAAGTAATTCTGCCATATGTATCCACCTTCCTATTCAATATAATTATATCACAAAAATTAAAGATACAAAATATTTTTGTATCTTTTTCCTAAAATTGGTTATTTTTAATAACATTTATGATTTTATCAGGTATTAAATCATAATTTAGCTGTATATTATTTATGTTTATATTCACAATTAAAATATCTTTGTTTCTTTCTATTAATGCATTGTTTACTAGCATGTCTATACTGCAATTCTTATCTGTTAGAACTATAATTGCATCAACCTGATATTTATAGTAATAGAGTGCCCCAATCATTTCTTTTGAGTATATATAATTTAATTTTCTTTCAAAATAAGGAAAGAAAAACAAGGCATCTTTTTTTGATAGGTAATCCGAATATATATAATTGATATTGTTTTCTTTTAATTTATTAATAATTGACTGCATTAGATAACTATCATGAAGAGTATAAAACTGTGATACTAATAAAACTTTTTTTGATGATTTTAACAATTTATTATAATTCTCATTTTGCTGGATTTCTTTTTGCCTTTTACTCTTTAAATATGCCTTAATATAACTCTTAATAATTCTGATAGGATTTTTGGTTATTTTTATTGCTAATTTTAATAATTCTAACAAGTGATATTTATATTTTGAGTGATCTATATTTATACTTAAAATTTGATCCTTAGCGATATATTTATTAATGCCACAATATATATTGTGATATTTATAACAAACCTTATTCTTTTTATTATAATTACAGATATCCATGACTAACAAATAATCGCATTTGTCTTTTAAATAAAGAATATGTCCAAGATATATTTGATATGCCATGCATGAATTAATTGGGCTATTTTTTTGTCCAAGCCTGATAATTTCTTTGTTTGTTTCTGGACTTAAAACTATTTTACATCCAAGTGTATTAAAAAATGTTTTCCAAAAAAGACCATAACGATAGTAAAAAAGCGCACGTGGTAGACCAATTTTAATTTTTTTCATGCTTAATTATATGAATTAGTATTAATATATATAACAAAAAAAGATTTCATATGAAATCTTAATTTAAATTGTTTTCCTCTAATTCACTTTCATCTAGAATTGTTAAATCGGCTAGATCGTCTTCAGCATATTCTTCTTCATCATCGATAGTATTGAATTCTTCTTCATCATCTTGTTCTTCATCTTCAACTTCAAATTCATCCTCATCTTCTTCTTTTTCTTCATATAGATCATCGATATCCATTTTTTTAGATTTATGCTTACTTTTTAAATCCCATTTCCCATCATCTAATAAAACAAATTCTTTTGACGTGGTTAAAGATTGGAAAAAATCAGCTATTTTATCTTGATATACTCTTTCAGATAACTCTAATAATTTACAAATCTCTTTAAATAGGTCAGCTGTGTTTAATGTTACTTTGTTTTCTTCTAAATATAATTTAGCAATATTGGTATAAGAGAGTAATTCTAAATCCTCTTTTTTCATTTTACTTAATTTCATTTTGTCCTCCTACATACTTTCTCTTGGTATTATACCTATTAAATCTAAAGCATTATTAATTACTATCTTAATAGCATTTAATAAAGCCATTCTTTCTTTTGTATACTCTGCATCATCTGTGATAAATTTTTCTTTACCATAGTAAGAATGAAACAAAGTCGCTAATTCATATACGTAGTTACATATAATATGTGGCTCTTTTTTATTTGAAGCCGATATTACAGCATCAGTAAACGACATTAATTTATTCATAATAGTATATGCTAACGGATCAGTTATTGTATGAAAATTATCAATTTTCTCAATTTCTTTTTTATAGTTATCCAAAATAGAACAAATTCTAGCATTGGCATATTCTACATAGTAAACTGGATTTTCATTGCTATTTTTAGTTGCTAATGATAAATCAAAATCCATCTGAGTATCGGGACTCTTGGAAGCAAAGAAATATCTAGCAGCATTAACGCCAACTTCTTCAACTAAATCGTTTAAAGTTATTGTTTTTCCAGTACGCTTACTTATTTTAACTTCTTCACCATCTTTAAGTAATCTTACCATTTGTAAAATTATTACATTTAAAATATCTTTATCATTACCAAGTATTTCAATAGCTGCTTTTAATCGATTGATATAACCATGATGATCTGCTCCAAGAACATCGATTATTTCTTTATATCCTCTGCTTATTTTATCCTTATGATAAGCAATATCTGGTAAGAAATAAGTATACGTTCCATCATTTTTAATGATGACACGATTCTTTTCGTCACCATAATCAGTCGTTTTTAGCCACAAGGCATTGTCTTCAATATAACATTTATCACTTTTTTTAAGAATATTAATTACATCTTCAACTAGACCTTTATCATACAATGATTGTTCACTAGTAAAGACATCAAAGTTAACTCTGAAATTATCTAAATCTTTCTTTATTTGATCTAGCATAACGACTAGACCAGATTGTTTAAAATATTCAATTGATTCATTTAATTTTGAATCTCCATATTTATCATATATTTTTTGTGCTAAAGCAATTATTTCTTTACCATGATAACCGTCTTCTGGTAATTCACAAGTTAATCCACATATTTCTTTATATCTTTCTTTGATAGAAATACCTAAATTATTCATTTGATTTCCAGCATCATTAATATAATATTCTCTAGTAACATCATATCCACAATAGGCCATTATTCTTGATAAATTATCACCATATGCGGCTCCTCTGGCATGCCCAATATGAAGTGATCCTGTTGGATTAGCACTAACATATTCAATATTAATTTTTTTATTATTGCCATAATTTGATTTACCATATTTTCTTTTTTCTTGATTGATTTTATTTATTTCATTATATAGTGCTTGTTTACTTAAGAATAAATTGATGAATCCTGGCTTAACAATTTCTATTTTATCAATTATCGAATCGTCAATTTCAGCTTTTATTTTTTCTGCAATATTTAATGGATTTTCTTTTAATTCTTTAGTAAGTAACAAAGCTATATTAGTAGAATAGTCTCCAAATGAAGGATCTTTAGGTGTTTCAATCACTATTTTATCTTCATCAAATGTAATATTATTTTTGTCTAAACTACTTTTTATTATTGATTGTAATTGTTTTTTTATACTCATAATTCTTTCCTCTTTATATTACATTATTAGTCCCTCTAATAACAGTCAAGCACAATTATATCACAAGTTATATAAAAAATGAACTCATATTTTTATTTTTTTGTTAAATAATAATGTTAGGTAAATGAATGTGAGTGATTTTATGAAATTTTTTAGAAAAATAAGAAAGTTATTTATCTTCTTTGGCCTTGTTTTTATTGGCTTGCATGTTGTTTTATACATTTACTGTTTATCTACACCCAAAATACAAATTTCTAGAAATCAATCCTATTATTTATTTGATAATAATGATAATTTAATATATAACAATTATAGTTGGGTTAATCTTGAACAAATTAGTACTAATTTAATTGATGCGACACTGTCGACTGAAGATAGGCATTTTTATCATCATATTGGATTTGATTATCTACGTATTGGAAAAGCAATTTTAAATAATATTTTATCAAAGAGTTTGTCAGAAGGTGCTTCCACCATCACCCAACAATATGCTAGAAATCTATATTTAAATTATGATAAGACATTTAAAAGAAAGTTTGATGAAGCATTATTAGCCTTTGAATTAGAAACACATTATACAAAAGATGAAATACTTGAAGGTTATTTAAACACCATTAATTATGGTGGCGTATATGGAATTGAAAATGCTTCTAAATATTACTTTGGAAAATCTGCGTCAGAACTCAATTTGGCTGAAGCGGCTATGTTAGCTGGAATTCCTCAATCACCAGTCAATAATTCACCAATTAGTAATATTGAAACTGCCAAAGAAAGGCAAAAAACAGTTTTAAAATTAATGGTTAAAAATCATAAAATTGACGATGGTGAAATGAATTCTGCGCTAACTTCAGAACTACACTACATCGGTGAAAACAATATAAATATGACATCTGGTAAATTATACTTTAAAGACGCCGTTTTAAATGAATTAGATAATATTAAGACAATACCTAAATCAATATTAAACACGGGTGGTATTAAGATATATACCACGATGGATGAGAATGCACAATTTGATTTAGAAAAATCAATAGATAATAAAAAAATGGGTGAACTACAGGTAGCTGCTATTCTAATGGATCCTAAAAATGGTGAAATAAAAGCACTTGTTGGTGGTAATAATTACGAGAGTAGTCAATTTAATCGCGCTATCAATGCTAAAAGACAAGTAGGTTCAACAATGAAGCCTTTTCTTTATTATGCAGCGTTAGAAAATGGTTTTACAGCTGCTTCATCTTTTATAAGTGAAAAAACGACATTTTCTTTTTCAAATAATAAAAAATATACTCCAAAGAATTACAATGATAAATATGCTGATGGGCCGTTATCAATGGGAGCAGCTATTGCTTATTCCGATAATATATATGCCGTTAAAACACATTTGTTTTTAGGTGAAGAAAAATTGGTTTCAATTGCTAATAGAGTAGGTGTATCTAATAAATTAGCAGCGATTCCTTCTTTAGCTCTAGGTACAGAAGAAATAAGTTTATATGATATGGTTTGTAGTTATTCAGCCTTTGCTAATATGGGAAATAAAGTTTGGGGACATTTAATAAAGAAAATTGAAGATAGTCAAGGTAATATTATCTATGAATATAAAAATGATAATACCAATATTTTAAACGAAAGTTTAGTTTATATTTTAAATGAAATGTTAACATATACACATGATACTGATTTTATTGATTATAATTATCCTACTTTAATTAGTTTACTTCCAAAAATGACAAAAAAATATGCTATTAAATCAGGGACTACAAATACTGATATGTGGATTATTGGATATAATAAAGATGCTGTTTTAGGAGTATGGACAGGATATGATGACAATAGAAATTTTACTGCTGGCGATACTCCATTTCATAAAGATATCTGGATAGAAACAATGGAAAGTTATTTAAAAGATAAAAAAAACGATTGGTATACTGCCCCTAACAACATTGTTGGAGTACTAGTAAATCCAATCACGGGCGAATTGATTAAAGATGATAACAAGAAAGGAAAGATGTTTTATTTTATAAAAGGAACGGAACCATATATTGATCATCCATATGATCTTGATGCTATTTTTAAAGAAGAAAAAAAGGATTAATAATCCTTTTTATAATTCGATAATTATACAATGACCTTTTTCATTGCTATATGCTTTGTATTCAATATTATTACTACTTAGTAATTCCTTAACAGTTGTTAATTTATCTCCTTGTGGTGTTTCAATTACTGGTGAAACATTCACTGGAACCTCATAAAATGATTCATTTAAATTTGGCTCTGGAGCAGGATTATTTAATTCGCTATTAAACAATGGTGTTTCTGGAATAGGTGCAGGAGCAATAGGTGGTTGTTGTTCTTCTGGAGGTGGAGTTGGATTAGTAACTGAAACAGCGGCTGGAGCAGGAGGAGTTTCAACAAATGATGGGCAATGCGAAACTGGTTGCGGTGCAGTGGGAGAAGAAAAAAAAG
>JAEEGL012512075.1_pt1 | contig 10970 bp, 6 predicted proteins | sample 9134231 | NCBI WGS metagenome assembly JAEEGL01 (sample SAMN16246548, study PRJNA631951) | gut metagenome | biome: gut microbiome; feature: rumen; material: fiber-attached | host: Bos | place: Iran: Karaj | collected 2018-10 | reverse complement strand
GGCGCGTTCATCTGGAACGCCGCGTACACGTCGAGGTCCACCACCCGGCGCAGCACGCCCTTGTCGTCCAGCTTGCGCCAGACGTTGCGCCAGCCAGGCGTCACGCCGTAGTACGAATACGGCAGATTGCGCCCGCGGCCTGCGAACTGGTCTTCCCACGCAAGAGAGGCGTCGACCGCGTCGAACACGTACGGACGCCTGCCGCCGCCGCATCCCGAATGCCAGGCCTGCTGCGCGAGGACGTCGACGTACGGCTCGGTGAGATGGTTCCAGCGGTCGTCGATCCAGCCCGTTCCGCGCGCCGAGAATGTCGCGCCTCCCTCAAGTATCGAACGCGTGATCGTGTCGCCGGTCGAGCCTGCGGGGGAAAGCCCGGTGACGTCGGTGTAGCCGCCCTCCTCCCATGCCGTGCAGCGATATCCGACGCGGGGAACGACCGAAACGATGTCGTCGAAAGCCCTGAACGGCGCGGCGATGCGGTGGTACGTGTCAATGCGAAACGCGTCGTAGCGGGCCCAGAACGCCGGGTCGGCGGCAAAGACGGACTCGCGGTCCGCCGCGTTGCGCGCGTATCTGCGGCGTAGATAGCCGAAGCGGTTCTCGGTCTCGTAGGTAAGCGGCGCGAAGAGGAACGGGCGCGGCGCAAGGTCGAAGTAGAGCTCGGGAAGGCGCTCAGTCGCCGACTGGAAGTCGTTGAGCCTGCCGGCGGCCTCGACGCCAAACGCATACGGGTTCTCGACATGCTCCCAGAACACTCCGCTCGTGCGATAGTTCGTGAACTGGTTCTTGATGTTGAAGAACGAGTCGCGCATGAAGTCGCTGCGGAAGAACGAGTCGGAGTAGATGCTGCCTCGCGCGACGACGGAGTCACGCTCGGTCGGCTCCCATCTGTGCGACGCCTCGAACGCATAGCGGTCGCGGTCGACCTCACTGCCCCAGTTGCGGTAGTCGTGCTTGCGCAGGCTCGAAGGCCTGTCGTAGCGGTGCGAGGCATACTCGTCCCAGGCCCAGTACGACTTGAACATGCCGGAGCCAAGACCGTCGGCGCGCCACTTGAGATCCTCGCCAAGCGCCACTCCGTTCTTGTACCTAAGGTCGAAGCGGGTCGCTCCCGCCAGCCACCATGCGTCCTCGCCGTGCTTCGGATCGCCCGCGATGTTGTAGCGGTACTTTGTCATCAGGTAGCCGCCCCAGCGCCCCGTGTAGCCGGGCATCCAGCTGAAGCCGCACTTCGTGTCGAGCGGATACCAGAGGTACGGCAGATAGAGAATCGGCAGGCCGTAGAAGCGAAGCCACGCGTTCCTCAAGAGCACGTGCTCCGCAGTCTTGAGCTCGAGGTCGCCGAGAACCTCCCAGTGCAGACGGCAATGGTCGTTGGTGCATGTCGTCGCGGCGGTCGGGAAGGAGAATCTCATGTTGCCGGCTGCGTCCCGCTCCAGCCGCTCCGACCAGAGGCGGAACACTCCGTATGCAGCGCTGACGTTGCCAGTGGCGACAGCGGCGCGAGTCACGGCGTCGACCGCGACAGCGTCGGCGGAGAACGTGACAAGGTCGCCGGCCGCGGCAGTCGGCGCGGGCTCGGCCGCGAAGGACGGCAACTGCGCCGCAACGACTGCCAGCGCGACGATGGCGGCCTTCGGACTCATGACTGCGAGTACAGCACCTGCGAGGTCGCCGCGTCAAGTATCGAAAACGCCTCGGGATGGCGGTGAAGCTCCGAGACGAAGGTCAGCCGCGTGTTGAAGTCCCTCTGCAGCTGAGCGAGGATCTCGCTGTCCTCCGTGCGGAGGCGCTGCATGACCTGCGGCGCGATTACGATCTTCGGCTCAAATGGCCTCTTGTCTATCTCGGCCTTCTTCAGCAGGCACGAGAGCGCGCGCTGGATGTCGACGGAAATGGCCATCGGCGAACGCACCCAGCCGCGGCCCTGGCAGTAGGGGCATGTCGAGGTGTGCTGCGAGAGGATGGAGGAATCCTGCCGCTGGCGCGACATCTCGAGAAGACCGAGGTCGGAGATGTCCAGCACATTGGTCCTTGCGCGGTCGCGCTTGAGGCAGTCCTTGAGCTTGCGCACCACTTCGCGCTGGTGCTTGCGGCTCTTCATGTCGATGAGGTCGAGTATGACCAGGCCGCCGATGTTCCTGAGCCGCAGCTGGCGCGCGACCTCCTCGACAGCCTCGAGGTTGACCTCGCGTATCGCGTCCTCCTGGTTGCCGCTGCCCTTGTAGTGGCCGGTGTTGACATCCACGGCGATGAGGGCCTCTGTCTCGTCGATGACGAGATACCCGCCCGACTTGAGCATGACCTTGCGCGCGAAGGCCTCGGATATCTGGCGCTCAAGACCGTAGTGCTCGAAGATGCCGGTCTGGCCGTCGTAGCGGCGTATCTTGGACTTCGCGCGGCGGGATATCTGGCCCGTCAGGTCGCGCATCGCCTCGTAGCTCTTCTCGTCGTCGATGACGATCGAGTCCACGTCCTCGGTCAGCCAGTCGCGCACGACGCGCTCGCAGAGGTCGGGCTCCTGGAAGATGCAGCAGGGCGTGCGCAGATTGCGCGTGTTGGCCTGCATCTCGTTCCAGACGGAAAGAAGGTTCCTGAGGTCGCGCGCAAACGCACGCGCCGAGGCGCCCGCGCCGACCGTGCGGACGACCAGGCCGACGTTCTCCGGCAGGGGGAGCTTGTCGAGTATCTTCTTGAGGCGCTTGCGCTCGGCGCCGTCCGAAATCTTCTTCGAGACGCCGCGTATCTTCTCGCCCGGCATCATCACGAGGTAGCGGCCGGGTATCGAGAGGTTCGCCGTGACGCGCGGCCCCTTGGTGGATATCGGCCCCTTCGTCACCTGCACGATAATCTCGGAGCCCGGAGGGAACTTCTTTGCGATCTCGGCGTCGGAAAGCCTGTTCGACTTGCGTCCGCCGCGCCTTTCGCCGCGGTTCTCGTCGTCGTCGAGAATGGAGTCGGCGTCGCTCGTCATGTCCCAGTAGTGCAGAAAGGCGTTCTTCTTGAGCCCGATGTCCACGAACGCCGCCTGCAGGTCGTTCTCCAGATTCTGGACGCGTCCCTTGAACACCGAGCCGACGAGACGCTCCTCCTCCGGATGCTCAACCATGAACTCCTCGAGCCTGCCGTTCTCTATGACGGCCACGCGCGTCTCGAGCTTCTCAACGTTGACGATAATCTCGCGCTTCATCTTGGAGCGCCTAAGCCATCCGAAAAGTCCCATATTGCATCCCCGGAATAAAGTTTCAAGTTGCAACGAAGACACGCAAAGACACGGATTCCTCCGCATCTTCGCGTGTCACGACACGGGCACAGCCCCTCCCCTTTCGGGGGTTCATGCCTTGGCCTCAACCTCGAACTCGGGCCTCTTGCCTCTGTACCACCAATACATGATCGGCGTGGCGATGAAGATCGAGCTGCAGGTTCCCGCGATTATGCCAATGAGCATTATCAGCGCGAAGTCGAATATCGAACCATCGCCGAAGGCGAACAGCGCCAGCACCGCGAAGAGCGTCGTCACGGACGTGATTACCGTGCGCGACAGGCACGCGTTGACGGCCGCGTTGCACAGCTCGTAGAACGACAGCTTCTTGTCGTGGCGGAGAAGCTCGCGGATGCGGTCGAACACGACGACCGTGTCGTTCACCGAGTAGCCGATGATCGTAAGCACGCCCGTTATGACGATGAGGGACACCTGACGCCCGCAGAGCGAGAAGATCACGAGCGAGATGAGCGCGTCGTGCGCAAGGGCGGCAAGCGCGCCAAGGCCGAAGCCGAAGTTGAAGCGGAAGCCGACGTAGAGCAGAATCGCCACCAGCGAGAACAGCACGGCGTTGCGCCCGCTCGTGACAAGGTCCTTGCCGACGATCGAGCCGACTTCGTCGACGGACGCGGCGTTGAAGTCCGCCTCCGGGAACTTCTCACGAAGGATCTTCGTCACGTGCGCGCCGACGTCACGGCCCTCGAGGGCCTTGCCCTTCGCCGTTTCGGCAGTCTCGCCGGTCTTGAGGAGCAGCGTCGTGGATCCGACGCCGACCTGGTACTGGATGACCGCCGCGTTGTCGAAGTCCTTGATCGCCGAGCGGATGTCGGCGACCGACGGCCTGGCATCGTCCTTGAGCGAGTAGACGATGGAGGTGCCGCCCGTGAGGTCGACCGAGAGGACGTCCGCCTTGTTGTTGACAAAGCGAATGGCGAATATCACAAGGCCAAGGGCGATGAACGCGAACGAACCTCCGACCGTGTACTTGGTAAGGCGCATGAAGTCAAACTTCGGGCGCTTGAAGACCTGAAGCATCTTGAACGGCTTCGTGCGGTTGGGGTCGACGCAGTGGTCGAACACGAGGCGCGTGACGACAACGGCCGTGTACATCGAAATCACCACGCCCGCCGTGAGCGTTATCGCGAAGCCGCGTACCGGGCCCGTTCCGACGACGAAGAGGATGATGCCGGTGATGATCGTCGTGAGGTTGGAGTCGAAGATCGCCGTGAAGGCCCTGCCGTAGCCGTTGCGAATCGCCTCGCCTGCCGCGCGGCCGGCGATGAACTCCTCGCGGATGCGCTCGAACACCAGGACGTTCGCGTCGACTGCCATGCCGAGCGAGAGCACGAGACCCGCGATGCCGGGCATCGTCAGAACCGGCAGCTGCATCGAGCCGCCGCCGCCCATGGACGGATCATGCGCGAAGACGCCGAGCACGTTGGCGCAGATGACAAGAGCCGTCGGCAGAAGCGCGATGTCGAGGAAGAGCGCGATGTCGGCCACAAGACCGGAGCGCCAGTAGTAGATGAACATGAAGATCGCGACAAGCGTGAAGCCCACGCCCGCAGCCCACTTGGCCGCCGCAATCGCGTCCTCGCCGACGGTCGGCGCGACGGACGTCTCGGCAAGTATCTTCATAGGCGCGGGAAGCGCGCCTGCGTTGAGCTCGTTGGCGAGCTTCTGGGCCTCGGCGGCAGTGAAGTGGCCGGTGATCTGGCCGCTCGAGCCGATTTCGCTCTGAATGACCGGAGCCGAGATGAGCTGGTCGTCAAGAATGATGGCGAGCTGGCGCCCGCGGTCGGAGTTGTTCATCCTGCCATGCGCCTTGTAGTTGCGCGTAAGCGTCGCGAACTTGGTGCCGCCCTCGGCGTTGAGCCGGAATCCAATCGAAATCTGGCCGGAGGTCGGGTCGCGTTCGACCGCGGCCGAGACGAGGTCGCCGCCGGTCACCTTCGGCGTCGTGACCCGCGCCACGAAGTTCGGACGGTACACACCGCCGCCAACCGCCTCAAGCATGAACACGTATCGCGGATCGGGCAACTCGAACGCCGCCAGGCGAGCCGCGTAGCCAGGCTGCTTCGACACCGTCGCCCAGTTCTTCGGGTCCTTCGGGTCGGTGATGCGGACGTAGCCGCTGCCGCCCTTCCTGTAGCCTTCGGGCGCAACGTCCTTCGAAAGGAGCTTTTCCACCAGCTGGTCGTTCCTCGGATGCGTCAGGCGGAACTCGAGGTACGCCGCGTTCTGCAGCGACGCCTTCGCCTCCTTGCGCGTCTTCTCGTCGGCGCCGGGCAGCTGCACGAGAAGCCTGTGGTCCTTCATTCCCTGAATAACCGGCTCGTTCGTGCCCATGGCATCGACACGACGGCGAATGACCGACACGATCATGTCGTCGCAGCCGGACCGGTTGAGCATCGCGTCAATCTCGGCCTCGACGCCGCCCTCGGTATTCGTCACCGACGGGTTCGCGGCTATGATGGACTCCGCAAGCTTCTCCTTGTCCACGCCTAGCGTGAAGGACGTTCCGCCCTTCAGGTCAAGGCCAAAGCGGAGCTTCTCGGACGGCGGATTGCAGACGTAGAATGATATGACCCCCACCAAGGCCAAAATCAGCCATTTCCAGATGTTGTTCCGGACAACCGAATCTTTAGACATACGCAATAAATCCTCTTTTTGAGATTATTGAGGGAAATTATACCAAAACCCTGAGCACCAAATCAAGTGCCAAGCCACAAAGAGTCGCGGCACAAGACGAGATTACCGATATCTCAAGATGCACCAAATCGCCTTTACGCCGTCCTTCCAGCCAATCTTCTTGCCCTCGGCGTAGGTGCGGCCATTGTACGAAATGCCGACCTCGTAGACGCGAAGACGCTCGCGGGCGACAAGCGACGTGATTTCAGGCTCGATGCCGAAGCGCTCCTGCCTGAGCTTTGGCGCGACCTTGCCGAGCGCCTCGCGGCTGAACGCCTTGTAGCAGGTCTCCATGTCCGTGAGATTTAGATCCGTGAACCAATTGGAGAGCGTAGTGAGCACGTGATTGCCAACCGAATGCCAGTAGTACAGAACGCGATGGGCGTCTCCGCCCATGAAGCGCGAACCGTACACGACGTCGGCCTTGCCATCCAGAATCGGCTTTATGACCCTGGGTATCTCTACGGGATCGTACTCAAGATCGGCATCCTGAACTATGACGACATCTCCCGTCGCAGCTGCGAAGCCAGTCCTGAGCGCCGCCCCCTTCCCACGGTTCACGTCGTGGTGAAGCTTGACGAACGAACATCCCTCCATATCCTCAAAGCCGTCGACGATTTCGCGTGAGCCGTCGGTGCTGCAGTCGTCCACAAGAACGATCTGCTTTGCGCCGGGAACCGCACGAACGGCATCCACGATGCCGCGCAGCGTCTTCGATTCATTGTAGACTGGTATAACAACAGAAAGCGTCATGAAGTTCCCTTTCTACGGTCTCTTTCGGAGTATTGTACCAAACACGGCGTTAAGACACAATCAGAACTAGGATTGGGAGGTGCCCCAAATTTTCCAGGACTGCCGAGCCCTCGCGCAGAAATGCAACAATGTGAACTCAAGAAAGTACAAAACTGGAGACCAAGCCCACTGCGACAACTCCACAATCGTGCACAACAATATCACGCCGATCACGATGAGCAATATTTCTAGGCGCGAGCTAGCAAAACGAAATGCCAAAAACGATAATGCCAAGATTGGGAAAGCCACATCCGCACTAAGATCTGGAAATAGCGAGACTAAGGAAAAAGAAATGGCGGAAGCCGCAGAAACCATCTTCAGCATGCGACTTTGTGTCACTGCAAACATGGCAAGAGAACCTATCAAGGCGAACAAGGAAAACCACGGCAAGACAACACAACTTGTGTGCAACATTACCGCCTGCAAAGTCAACGCTCCTAGCGCAACCCAGAACTGCCACTGGGCATCATGGCGACACAGAAGCCACAAGGCCATCGGAACAAAAGCGACCACAAGCATACTTTGGTCGTAGAAACGCGAAACCGACCACAGCCAACAAAGCACAACTGCGGGCAATAGCTTCATCAGCCAACCGTCAAACTTTCTAAATCTCCACGACAAGACAAAGCAAACCAACACGCCGACAACTGCATTTAGCACAAGAGGTAGCGATGGCGAGATGCGCTGCAGCCATTCTGTCACAACCGGTCCAAGCAGATAGCACTTCGGGAACATCCCTCGACAGCGCCCAATGGCAAAAATCATTTCTAACGGAGATCGTCCGCATACGATTGCCGACACCGCAGTCAAAAGCAGGCAAATCCCAGCAGCCACGCAGATAGTACGGTAACGCCCTCCTATCAATATCGGGATCATGAACAGCAACGCAACCTGAGGTTTCACCATCATCATCGCCCAGCAAATGCCTGCCAAACACGACCTTTCCTTATCAAGGCAATATGCAAGCCCAACCGATGCAACTGCAATCACAACTCCAAAGTTGAGATAGTTTAGGCAATAAACGACATAATATGACGGCATCACTGCGACTGCGCCACACAAAAACCCATCGCCTAACCTGCCATGCAATCTCCAGCCTGCAAAAACGCTCCAGATTACAAGGGCTATCGAACACAACACCTCTATTATGAAAAACGCAACAAGTGCGATCCGCTTGGGGAACAATGCAAAAGGCACCATCAACGGATATTCCCAAGGCGGATAAGCCCCAACATATTCATGGATGCCGTCAACCATAGTCGTCGCCTGGTCAAAGGACAAATATGGCGAGAGCGTCCGCTGCCCTTCCCATATCAGAAACGGATCACATCCAGACAATACACATTTCGCCTCATTATATCTTAACTGAAAGTCATACCCAAACTGATTGGGCTCCAAGTTTACTACAGCATTGCCGACATAATACCATGCCGACACAACAAAAACAGCTAAGCACACCAATGTGTGCCAATTTACCTGTATTTTAGTATGCACCAAATCGCCTTAAGTCCGTTCTTCCAGCCAATCTTCTTGCCCTCGTCGTAGGTACGTCCAGAACAAGAGATGCCAACCTCATAGATCCGCAGCCTAGCCACGCAACGCGAGAAGTAATCTCAGGCTCAAAACCGAAACGATTCCGCTGAAGCCACGGCAGAATCTCTACAAGCGCCTCACGGCGGAACGCCTTGTAGCACGCCTCCATGTCGGCAAGGTTAAGGCTGGCAAACCAATTCGAAAACATCGTCAAAAACCGGTTGCCAACCGAATGCCAATAATAAAGAACTCGATGCGCCTCGCCGCCCATAAAACGAGAACCAAAAACCATATCCGCCTTGTTGTCGTCAATCGGCTGAGAAACCTTAGGAATTTCCATTGGGCCGTACTCAAGATCGGCATCCTGAACAATTACAATATCACCGGTCGCGGAGGCAAAGCCTGTACGAAGTGCGGCACCTTTGCCACGATTCACGACGATCGGCAGCATCCTTAGACGTCTCCTTTTTCAATTACCAGCAACAAATTGGAAGAAAAGCCCAAAAATCGCATCTTGCGAATTGCGAACGTTCCAATGCCAAGTTTCCCCACCAGTTCGCACAAAGCGCTTTCATCAAACAAGTTAAGATTCTCTTCCTTCGCAAGCGACTCAAAACCCAGCAATTTGATCATCCTCCGATGCCACCGCACAGGCAGCCAGTGCAACAATGGAAGGCCGGTATGCATTTCCACTGGAAACCACCGATTAGGCGTCGTTATGAAAATCCACTTTCTAGCTACACGAACGCATTCTCGCAAGAAAGCAAGCTGGCAATCTCGTGAGCCGACATGCTCAATCACCGCAGACGAGAAGACAAAGTCATATGATTTGTCGGCAAACGGCATCTTCCTGGCATCGCCACGAACAAATTTAAGCCCTTGCCACACATCGCTCATCCAGGATGCATCTTGATCGGAAAAAGCCGTCACCCTCTCGGGATGCGGAAACAGTACCTCAAAGAAATTTGAAAACCCGCACTTGCGATCCGCCGTCACGCCGACATCAAGTATCGTCTGCATTCCATCTAACGGAAGCATGCGCCCCATCTGTGGCGCACCATGATATATCTTCCGCCTAGCACAAAGGATCAAGCGATCTCCCCATGAATTTGGCCTTGCAACACAGTATGTTCTGGAAGAAATCATATGTTTACCTGTTACATATGTGACGTTCTTACATTCTCACCGGAATAATTTCGTAATATATCGCAGTAATTTCCGGCCGTGAATCCATTGCACCATCTGGGAAAAGGAGCCTGTCATATAAATGTCGGACCAGATTTGGAGCAATTCTCGGCACATTCCATATACCAAACAATTTCAGCGAAAACCCCATGCCCTCTAACCGCGATTTAAATCTCTCATACGACTCTTTGCTTACAAAATGATTCTGCAAAAGAAAGACTCTCCTACCACTAGCGATATATTCACAGACCTTCTCGGGGCATTCCTCAAATGCATTCGGGAACGGCATGCTACAAACTCCAGAATCAACAAGTTTTGGTATAATGAACTGATCCCACGATTCAGGAGCATCTACAAGGTTGGTAACTCGACTTGGCGCAGTCATACGCATAACATAGTCAACTTCCCTGCTAAACGGATACAACACCAATCCCTTGCGCTTGAACCCAAAATAATCTATGACATTCGGATCCCCTCGCTGAATCACAATTGCTCCGGAAGGAAGAACCGCTCCTGAAATTTGAGCTTGGGCCAGCCAAACAGGGCGTCTTTCCGCCATGTATAAATACCGCGCTGGCGACTTAATCTCTAAAAGAATGCACAATACAATAACAACCAGCGCCAAAAGTGTTCGCACCACAGCACCAAGCTTTGACAACAGCGAATTGACAGTCACTAAAAACAGCAAAAGTGAACAAATCGTAATTGGGAAAAAGAAACGCGTATCTATCCAATAATATCCAAGATATAAAAGCAAAAGAACAAGCGAATGAAAGCTCACATACCCTACCAACAAAAGGAATGATCGATACTCACGAAAACCTTTCGTTACAACAATGTAAATTGCAAACATCAGTGAAACGCAGAAAAAGACAAGCGTCGCCTGAATAATTGGTTGCTGCAACAAACATATGGCCGTAGGCACTACATATTTCAAATTGAACACAAGATCGGGGAAATCCATCGGAACCGCACACCAATAATGATACCCACTTCTAAAGGGGCTATCAAACACCCTCCAATTAAACCACATATTGGCAAGCTGGGCCACAGCGGTCGGAAGCCCAATTACAGACAGCAAGACAAAACCTTTCTTCCAATTCATTCTGGATTTAAGAAAAATCACTACACCAAACGGAACAACTAATGTATATCCAGTAGAACGCACGAGCCCACTCCACGCAATTAACAATCCCGCACAAAAGCAAAACTTCACGGAAACCTGCGGTTGATTTGCAAAGCGAACAAAAAACAACGCTACGAAGGCAACCAATGCAGCATATGTAATTTCAGTCATAACAATCCGACTGTAGAAAAGAAAATCTGGCATAAACATAAGCAGGATAGGCGGGAGTATCGACAATCGCCCCATGCCGCATAGCGATCCCATCTTCCAAATCACAATAAGCAGCGACAAGGCAAAAGCCAAGATCGCCCAATGCAAGCAAAGAACATTTCCACCGCTCAAAAAATACGCTGGCACCAGGCATGACAACGGGAACCATGG
>JAEEGL011367182.1_pt1 | contig 10970 bp, 9 predicted proteins | sample 9134231 | NCBI WGS metagenome assembly JAEEGL01 (sample SAMN16246548, study PRJNA631951) | gut metagenome | biome: gut microbiome; feature: rumen; material: fiber-attached | host: Bos | place: Iran: Karaj | collected 2018-10 | reverse complement strand
TTATATTTCCGTAACCGATATATCAAATACAATATCCTTCCATTTGAAGGGAGGTATAATATACTGTAAAATAAAGAACTACGTCGTTGGAGAGTTTCCTGTTACCAAAGCTGAATACTTAGCTAAAGACGTAGCTATTGAATATGATGATGACAGTAAAAGATTTAAGGTTAGTTTATCTTCAGGTTATAAAACCTCCATACCGACCATCTCCGGGTTCCGATTTTTGGAGGATATTGAACTGAAACATTCGTTTTACAAGGATGTGTTCCTAGATGCTGGAATTGGCCTAACCTCACGTAAATCACTCGCAGCAGCAGAGTATCTTGGGCTTTCGTTGGAAGGAATGAGTTTTCCATACTCAAATGCAACATCAGCTGAGTATTCGTTACAGGATGCTATTATCTCCGGAGATTCCGACGACTCGAATGGTCGCCTATTGTATCCGGACGGACAACCAAGATACAAACTCATCTTTGTAAATGGCGGTAGTTCAACAACCCATGGGCATTCAATAAGAAAACAAGGGCTGGAGATTATTCGTACATTTGTGAAGAATGGAGGGAGTTATGTTGGGACATGCGCTGGGGCTTTCCTGGCGTCAAATGGTTATGACACTAATACAGATTATCCCTTTTATCTTTCAATATGGCCAGGGATGATGAATCATACAGGGTTGGCGAATGTATATACGGGTATGTCAATAGAAGAAGATAGCCCGCTTCTAAAGTATTATAGTTTTGGCGGTGATTATTATGTGGAAAGCATTCGGCACAATACTGGAGGCTATCCAGTGGAGCTCCCTGCAGGAACGGAAGTATTGGCGCGGTATGATTACCCCAAAAAGAAAAGTGTACACATGCAGCCAAGCATTTGGGCATACAAGGAATCTCCCAAAACTGGGCGAATAATCCAAGAGGGATCACATCCTGAAGAAGTACCGGATGGAGAGCAACGAGACTTGACTGCAGCCATGATGCTTTATGCCATGGATGGTGTAGGTTTAGCATCAATAAAGGGTTTCCTAAAAAACGGAGCGATTAGGGTAATGGACAAAAAAACGTCAGACAATAACCCGGATTACACTCGTATAGGGGATCTCCAGACTCACCATTTTGCCGCATACATCCCTTCAGATGCACGGAGTATCCGGGTCGAATTGACCAGCTCAAGTAATTGCGACTTTGCATTGATGATGAATCAAGTGACCCATGACTTTTCTGATTTGCCAGAATATAAGTCTTCCGCTGTTGGAGCCAAACAGCAACTCTTATTTCCTACCCTCCAAGAGGGATTATGGTTCATCGCAGTCCAGTGCTTGACGACAGTCACGGTAAAAGAAACGGATTATGGCCAGGAATACGATGGCAAGACTGAGGTTTTGAACGGTATTCCGTATAAGATTTCGATTAGTTGGGAATAAATGTTATCTTTGATAAATATTCTGTTTGTAATGAACACCATCATTCACGCCTTCTCAAGCATTCAGAGTTGGTAAGATGTAGTATTTGAATAGTTAGTGAAAAACAGATTAGTATGAAACTTGGATTCATAAAGCCCACCTATCCGGGTGAAAAAAGGGTTGCTTTGTTGCCGGAACACATCACGCAAGAGTTCGAGAATGAACTTATCATTGAAGCAGGATATGGCTCTAACTTAGGCATTAATGATGCCGAATATGTGGCAAAAGGTTGCATATTTGACACACGATCTCATATTTTTCAGAACTGTGATACGGTTTTCTGCTTAAAATTGGTGCAGCCAGAGGATTATGAGAGTCTTCGTAATGGTCAGATGATAATCGGGTGGACTCATCCTACTGGATCGGGTACTGAGTTTTACCGAAGTGTAGCTTGCATGAAAGGGTTACACATTATTGATCTTGACAACATTTATCCTACTGCTCACATTGGCGATAAGCACATCCCAATCCCATTTATAAGGAAAAACTTTGTCTGGAAGAATAGTTTTTTGGCTGGAGTAGCAAGTGTACAACATGCGCTATTACATTTTGGCCTTTATCCTGATTCCAATACAAGAATTGCAGTGCTGGCAAGTGGCAGTACCTCGCAGGGAGCCTATAATTATATTTCTAAGTTCAATGCGGATGTGCGCATGTTCTATCGTAAAACCATGAACGAGTTTTATGAGACTATTGGCGATTACGATGTGATTATCAACGGCATTGAAGTCGATAATACTGTAGCTCATATCATTACTAAAGATGATTTGAAACGGGTGAAGAAAGGTTGCCTTATCATCGATTCTGCCGCCGATGCCGGAAATGCTATCGAGGGGACTCATTACACATCGATTGCCGATCCCATGTATGAAGAGAATGGTTTGTTCTTCTATGAAGTGAACAATGCCCCTTCTTTGTTGTATAGGAGAAGCAGTTATGAAATTAGCAAATCTTTCTCAGAATGGGTTTATAAGAAAGATGTGAAACAGTTCTGGGATTTGTTCGCATAATTTGATGTCGCGATTTCCAGAACGTCTCGTTTTACGCTGAAAGCATGATATATGGTTATTAGAGTAGGTATTATTGGCTCGACAGGCTATGCTGGCAATGAATTAGTGAGATTGTTGCTTCAGCGAAGCGACGTGAGAATTGTGTGGTATGGTTCGCATAGTTATATTGGGAAGCGATATTCGGACGTCTATCGAAACTTTTTCCGGTTGGTTGATGAAGAGTGTTTGGACGACAATCTGGAACAACTTGTAGAGCAGGTGGATGTCGTGTTCATGGCGACGCCACAGGGGCTCTGTGCTTCTCTTGTCACAGAAAAAGTTCTTAATAAAGTCAAGGTTATTGATTTAAGTGCGGACTTCCGTATCAAAGATGTATCCATATATGAAAAATGGTACAGCATAGAACACAAGTCGCCTCAGTTTATCAAGGAGGCTGTCTATGGCCTATGTGAGATAAACCGTGATTCGATCAAGAGCGCACGTTTGATTGCTAATCCCGGCTGTTATCCTACATGTTCCACTCTAGCCATACAGCCGGTCTTGAAGGGTGGATTGATTGACCCGAAAAGTATAATCATTGATGCTAAGTCGGGAACTTCTGGTGCAGGAAGAGGTGCAAAGGTGGACAATCTCTACTGCGAAGTGAATGAGAGCATTAAGCCCTATGGGGTTACAACGCATCGCCACACGCCAGAGATTGAGGAACAACTGAGTTATATTGCAGGGGCAGATGTGATTGTCAATTTTACTCCGCATTTGACACCCATGAACAGGGGTATTCTGGTGACAGCATACGCAAACTTGCTTAAGCACGTGACGTATGAAGATGTGAAGAAGCTTTATGACGAATGCTACTGCAATGAGCGTTTTGTGAGGGTCCTGGACAAAAATATCTGCCCCGAAACCCGAAATGTGCACGGCAGCAACTATGTAGACGTGAATTTTCGGATTGATGAGCGCACCAATCGAATTATTATGATGGGAGCCATTGACAATTTGGTAAAAGGAGCAGCCGGACAGGCTATTCAGAATATGAATCTTATGTTCGGTCTTCCCGAAGAAACAGGCCTGCTTCAAGTCCCTATGTTCCCTTGCTAATGACATGTGCTGATGGAGTTGCGAACGATGTTGCCTGGAGATTATGACAAGGTCTATGCTCTCTGGAAAAGTATCAAGGGTTTTGGAATTCGAAAGGTGGATGATTCTCGTGAGGGTTTCGATGTCTTTCTGAGGCGGAATCCGACCACTAGCGTGGTTGCAGAACAGGACGGTGAGATTGTTGGAGCCATTCTTTGTGGGCATGACGGCCGATATGGTTACATGTATCATGTTTGCGTCAAAGAAAGCATGCGCCTTCAAGGGATTGGAAAGGCAATGGTGGTCTTTTGCATGCGAGCCTTGAAAGAAGAACACATCAATAAAATTGCTTTGATTGCATTTGTATCCAATGATGCTGGTAATGCATTTTGGCATGAGATAGGGTGGAAACGCAGGGAAGACTTGAACTATTATGATTTCACCCTGAATGAAGACAATTTAATTGCTTTTAATGAGTAACATGCGACAGATTGAGGGAGGGGTGACTGCGGCGAAGGGCTTTGAGGCTGCCGGCGTTAATGCCGGGATTAAATACATGAATCGAAATGACATGGCTTTGATCTATAGTCAGAGGCCTTGTGTCGCAGCCGGCGTTTTCACGGCAAATGTTGTGAAAGCTGCACCCGTGGTCTGGGACCGATTCATAATCGACCATTATGATGAAATGCATGCGGTTGTCGTCAATGCCGGTATTGCCAATGCCTGTACTGGAAAAAGAGGACTGGAGTATTGCCGTATGACATCTGAAGCTGCCGCTTCGGTATTAGGAATAGATCCCAATAGTGTGGCCGTCGCTTCAACGGGTGTGATAGGAATGCAACTCCCAATTGAAAAAATCGTTGCTGGTGTGGGTTTGTTAAAGGAAGCGAAAGGGGACTCAATTAAGCATGGTCATTGTGCTGCCCGTTCAATTTTGACGACGGACACGAAGCCAAAAGAAATTGCATTCCAGTTTGAAGTAGGTGGAGAAGTGGCTACTATCGGTGGCATGTGCAAAGGCTCGGGGATGATTCATCCCAATATGTGTACAATGCTTTGTTTTATTACTACCGATGTGGCGATTAGCAAATCCCTCTTGGCAAAAGCATTGAGTAAGGATGTGGAAGACACATTCAACATGGTGTCTGTGGATGGCGATACCTCAACCAACGATACGGTATTGGTACTGGCCAATGGTGAAGCTGGGAACAATCTCATCGATAAAAAAGGCACTGATTACGAGGCGTTTTATCGTGCACTTCATGCTGTCATGGAAGGGCTTTCCAAGATGATCGCCAGTGACGGTGAAGGTTGTACCTGCCTGTTTGAGTGTAAAGTGATACATGCTGATACTAAGGAAAATGCCCGCAAGCTTGCCAAGAGTGTCATTACTTCTAATTTGACAAAAGCAGCCATCTTTGGGCATGACGCCAATTGGGGAAGGATATTATGTGCTTTGGGTTACTCCGGAATCACCTTTAACCCCGATAACGTTGATATCTTTTTTGAAAGCAAGGTCGGAAAACTGAAGATTGTGGAGAATGGTATCAGCACTGACTACAGCGAAGATAAAGCCACGGAGATTCTTTCGCAGGAATATGTTACCGCCATTTGCGATATGAAAGACGGCGAAGCTTCCGCCACCGCATGGGGTTGTGACTTGACCTATGAATATGTTAAGATTAATGGTGATTACCGCTCTTAAAGCATTGTAAACGTATGTACGAAGAATTAATCAAAAAGGCGGAGGTTTTGATAGAGGCTCTCCCGTACATAGAAAGGTTTAACCGTAGGATTGTTGTCATCAAATATGGTGGCAGTGCAATGATTGATGAGACTCTGCAGAAACAGGTTATCCAGGATGCAGTTTTGTTGAAGTTGGTGGGCTTTAAACCTGTGATTGTCCATGGTGGAGGAAAGGAGATCAGCAAATGGTTGGAGAAAATAGGTATGGAGACCCATTTCGTCAATGGATTAAGGGTTACTGACGCTCCGACCATGGAGATTGTCGAGATGGTACTTAATCGAGTGAATAAGACTCTTGTCAAGATGATAGAGCAGATGGGCGTTCATAGTATAGGCATCAGTGGAAAAGATGGCGGCCTGCTTCATGTCCATAAGAAACTGTCCAAGGGAGAAGATATTGGTCTGGTCGGAGAGATTGACAAGGTCAACCCTAAACCCCTTCAGGATCTTTTGGCAAATGATTATCTTCCTGTAGTCTGCCCTGTGGGTTTTGATGACAACTTTGACACGTACAATGTCAATGCGGATGATGCGGCCTGCGCCATAGCAAAGGCTTTGAAAGTTGAAAAACTGGCCTTCCTTTCGGATGTTCCCGGAGTGTATCGGGACCCGAATGATGAGTCGTCGCTGATATACGAATTGCCCTATGATGAACTCATTGCATTAATAGAAAGTGGGGCGATTTCGGGTGGAATGCTTCCTAAATTGCTTAGCTGTAAGGATGCGATTGACAATGGTGTTTCCAGAGTTCATATTATGGACGGAAGAATACCGCATTGCGTCCTTCTTGAGATTTTTACTGACCAGGGTATTGGAACCGCCATTTTGAGCAAGGGAAGCGAGAGGTTCTATAAAGGTTGAGTTTATGAGCAAAACGGAACAAATCATTCAGGCTTCGGAGGCCGCTTATTTGTCGATTTATAGGAGATTCTCTGTGGCTTTTGATCATGGAGAAGGTGTATATCTCTATGACGTTGAAGGAAAAAAGTATTTGGATTTCGGCGCAGGAATAGCGGTGATGGGATTGGGTTATGGGCACAAGCGTTATAATGATGCCCTTAAAGCGCAGATTGATAGGCTTATCCATACTTCAAACCTCTTTTATCATGAACCGGGATCAAAAGCGGCTCAACAATTAAGAGAAGCAACAGGCTTACCGCATGTATTCTTTACTAATAGTGGTACTGAAGCCGTAGAAGGGGCGCTTAAATTGTCCAAGAAATATGCGACACTTGCCGGTAAAGAGAATTATGAGATTATTGCAATGAATCACAGTTTTCATGGCCGCTCATTGGGCGCATTGAGTGTAACTGGGAATGAGCATTATCGCAAGCCTTTTGAACCACTTATCCCCAATATCAAGTTCGCTGATTACAATGACTTGGCTAGTGTTGAGGCCTTGATAAATGAGAATACCATTGCCATAATCATGGAAACCGTCCAGGGTGAGGGTGGCGTTTTTCCTGCCGAGGACGCTTTTATTCTGGGTGTTCGTGAGCTTTGTAACAAGCATAACACCCTTCTCATACTTGATGAGATTCAATGTGGAATGGGGCGCACGGGCTATATGTTTTCATTCCAGAAATATGGCGTAATGCCTGATATCCTTCTCTGTGCGAAAGCGTTAGGCTGTGGCGTTCCTGTTGGGGCTTTTGTATGTAATGACAAGGCTGCGTCTATGTCTTATGGTGACCACGGAACAACCTATGGTGGAAACCCTTTTGTTTGTGCGGCGGTGAGCGAAGTGCTGAGAATCTATGAAGAAGAGAGAATAGTGGAACATGCAAAGGAGGTAGGACAATATCTTTGGATAGAACTCGAAGAACTCAAAGCTAGATTCGGATATATTGTTGATCATCGAGGTTTTGGTCTTATGCAGGGCCTTGAATTCAAGGATAATCCTAAAGAAATTATAAGTCATGCTTTAGAGAAAGGACTTGTTCTTATCGCAGCTGGAAAGAATACTATAAGGTTTGTCCCTCCTCTGATTATCCAAAAAGAGCATGTTGACGAAATGATTGCTATTCTCAATGATGTGATGATAAATAGTTTTTCGGATTAGTTGAGGCTTATAACCTTTTATTCGAATTCCCTATACATTTTCCCTATGGCAAACAATCACAGGACCCTATGGTCCATCATTAAGGGCATCTGGATTCGCTTCTGGTCCATAATTGCTCCCATAACATTCCCTGCTCAGGTCACGACTGCCATCCATAGGCTTAGAGGGGTTCATGTTGGGAAGGGGTCGAAGATTGCCAGGACCGTTCTCATCGATGATTCCCGTCCGGACCTAGTCACCATTGGGAAGAATGTATGGGTGACGGCCGGATGTCAGTTGCTATGCCACCAGCGGGATTTGTCAGAGTATAAGGTGGGAGTGCCGGTCATGGATCTTCCGCTGAAGTACTCCCCCGTTGTCATCGAGGATGGTGCCCATATCGGCATCGGCAGCATCATTATGCCAGGCGTCACCATCGGCAAAGGAGCAGTTATCGGGGCAGGGTCCGTCGTGACGAAGGACATTCCTCCGTATTGTGTCGCGGTCGGCGTTCCGGCCAAGGTGATCAGAAAGTTCGACGAGTAAGGGATGAGGACCCGGATAGACTTCACGCTGGAAAAATACGCCGCGTTGCTGGAAGCCTTGAAAGCCTATGGCTTCGAGTCGTTGGTTCTTCGTCACGACGTGGATTTATTGCCCGGAAATTCTCTTCGGACAGCGCGTCTGGAGGCGGGGATGGGCATGTTCGGCATATACTATTTCCGGGCTGTTCCGGAAAGTTGGGACGAGGGTATTATCTGCGAGATTGCGGCCTTGGGCCACGAAATCGGGTATCACTATGAATCTTTGACCACTTGCGATGGCGATGTGGACAAGGCCTATGAGGATTTCTGCAAGAACCTCGAGGCCTTGCGGAAACTTGTACCGGTTAGGAGCATCTGCATGCACGGAAGCCCTCGGTCGCCATATGACAGTAAGGATATTTGGAAAAAGTATGACTATCACGCTTTGGGCATTGAGAATGAGCCTTATCTTGATACGGATTTCTCGAAGGTGTTCTACCTTACCGACACCGGCCGTCGGTGGGATGGTTACAAGGTGAGCGTGCGGGACAAGATCCCGCAGTATCAGGATGAGTGGGCCGCACAAGGTCTGACTTTCCATTCGACGGAAGATGTCATTGACGGTCTTCGCAGGGGTCTCATTCCCAAGTATTTGATGATTACCGTTCACCCACAGCGCTGGAATCCTTTTGGTGTTGCTTGGTGCAAGGAATTGGCTCTGCAGAATGTCAAGAACGTAGTAAAGCGAGCCCTTTTGTCTAGCAAAAAGTGAAATAAAGGATGCTCTTCAACTCCATAGAATTCACCATTTTCCTCCCAATCGTTTTTCTGCTGTATTGGTTCGTCCTTAATAAGAACCTGAAGTTGCAGAACCTGTTCATCGTAGTAGTGTCATATGTCTTTTATGGATGGTGGGACTGGCGTTTTCTAGTGTTGCTTGCCTTTACGTCATTGTTCAGTTATGCCAGCGGTCTGGCCATTGAAAAGTATCGGGATACACCAGGTAAGGCAAAGACGGCCAATATCTTGAACATCGTCGTGAATCTGTTGATTCTGGGTGTATTCAAATATTACAATTTCTTCGTCACCTCATTTGCGGATGCATTTCTCGGTGGAAAGGCGGACAGCTTGTTGCTAAAAGTAATCCTCCCTGTCGGCATCAGTTTCTACACGTTCAAGGCGTTAAGTTACAGTATTGACGTATATCGGGGGAAACTGGAACCGACACACGACGTCATCCAGTATTGCGCATATGTGGGATTCTTCCCCCAGCTACTGGCGGGCCCCATCGAGCGGGCGACGAGTCTGCTACCGCAACTGGAAAAGCCCCGGACCTTCGACTATGAAACAGGCGTTGACGGGCTGCGCCAGATTCTGTGGGGTTTGTTCAAGAAAATGGTAATTGCCGACAACTGTGCCGTATATGTTGACCGCGTGTTTTCAACCTACCAGACGCAAAGCGGCAGTACGCTGCTATTGGCTGCCATCTTCTTTGCCTTCCAGATCTATGGCGATTTCTCTGGGTATTCGGATTTGGCCATCGGCACGGGAAAGCTTTTCGGCTTCAAGACGATGAAGAATTTCAGTTTCCCGTATTTCAGCCGTGACATCGCGGAATTCTGGCGTCGCTGGCACATTTCTCTTACGACTTGGTTCAGGGATTATGTATATATCCCGCTTGGCGGAAGCCGGTGCTCCAAGGCGAAGATTGTTCGTAATACGTTCGTGATCTTCCTGCTCAGCGGCCTTTGGCACGGCGCGAATTGGACGTTCATTGCCTGGGGAGCTTTCCATGCCATTCTGTTCTTGCCGCTCATTTTGATGGGGAAGAACAGGAAATACCGGGACACCGTTGCCGAAGGGAGGCTTCTTCCGTCCTTGAAGGAATTTGGCCAAATGCTCCTGACGTTCTTTTTGGCTACGGTCGGTTGGATTATCTTCAAAGCAGACAGTATCGGGCAGGCTTGGAACTACATGAAGGGTATCTGCTCGACATCTTTGTTTTCCAGTCCGGATGCGTCCGGCGTAACAGGATTCACGGCGGCGATTTTTATCATGCTGCTTGTGGAGTGGTTACAACGAGACAAGGAACACGGCTTTGACCTGTCCGGTATCAAGGTGGGACTCGTCAGATATGCCGCCTATCTGGCGGTCTTGTTCATGACGTTTGCCTTTGGCGGCCATGCGGTCAATTTCATTTACTTCCAGTTCTGATGAAGAAGTTCCTGTTGAAGTTTTTGGGGTTTGCCGTTTTGGTACTGGTCTTGGCTTTCGGGCTTGACCGGTTGATTTGTAGTGGTCTTTTGATGATGGACGACTACCGATTTCAGGATTATAGTGCCATGCTGAAAGGCGGTATGGACAATGATATCCTGATCATGGGAAACTCCAGGGGAAAATCCCATTTTGACACGCGGGTCATTGACTCGCTCAGCCGGAAACAGTCTTTCAATATCAGCATTGGCGGCTATCCCATCAATGCCCAATTGCTGAAGTATCAGTTGTATCGTGAGCATAACAAAAAACCGGATCTGATTATACAGAATATCGATTACCTGACCATCCAAGTCATGTCGGATATCCGGCACCAGCACGAGTCGGAGCAGTTTTTCCCGCTTGTGTACGACAAGCAAATACGAAAGTGCCTTCGGGAGGCTGGCTATGGATTTCTGGAATTGAATGTACCTTTGTACCGGTTCTTCGGATATCAGCAGGTTATCAAAAACGGTTTGCTGGAGGCATTGAATTTCAAGCATTATGCTTCCCGGCCTTCCTATAAAGGCTTCCTGCCGGAGAAAGGGCAATGGAACGGTTCGGAACTGGAGCGGATGAAGACGGAACAGGTGACCTTGTCTGCCGAGGGAAAATTCTTGCTGGAGGGTTTTCTGGCCCAATGCCAGGCGGATTCCATCCAAGTCATCCTGGTTAACAGCCCTTTTTATGCGGAGGCTCGGGCGAAGTTGATGGGATATGAAGATGCGCGAGCCTATTTTGAACAGGTCGCGGAGAAATACGGATGTCTGTATCTCGATTATACCGACACCCCTGATTGCTTTGACAAAAACAATTTCGTCGTTTCGGTGCATCTGAACTCCACGGCGGCCCAGAAG
>JAEEGL011208804.1_pt1 | contig 10970 bp, 6 predicted proteins | sample 9134231 | NCBI WGS metagenome assembly JAEEGL01 (sample SAMN16246548, study PRJNA631951) | gut metagenome | biome: gut microbiome; feature: rumen; material: fiber-attached | host: Bos | place: Iran: Karaj | collected 2018-10 | reverse complement strand
TCTTGACCGTAAAACGGGAGCGATCGAACACAAGAAGTTCAGTGATATCACCGAATATCTAAATCCGGGGGACTGCCTGGTCCTTAACAATACAAAGGTCATTCCCGCAAGGCTCATCGGCAGGACCGAAGATACGGGCGCGGGCGTAGAAGTCTTATTGTTAAAAAGAAAAACAGATACAATATGGGAAACACTGGTGAGACCGGGCAAGAAATTGCGTCCCGGTCGAACTGTTGTATTCGGAGACGGTCTTTTAAAGGGCAAAGTCATCGAAACCGTCGATGAAGGAAACCGTCTTATCGAGTTTGAATATGAAGGCATATTTGAGGAAATACTCGATAAACTCGGCGAGATGCCCCTGCCACCGTATATAACCCACAAGCTTAAAGACCGCGACCGGTACCAGACGGTTTATGCCAAATACGACGGTTCCGCGGCAGCTCCGACGGCGGGACTTCACTTCACCAACGAACTGCTTGACAAGATACAGGAAAGTGGTGTTAAAATCGCCTATGTGACATTGCATGTGGGACTCGGAACATTCCGCCCGGTCAAGGAGGATAATGTCCTTGACCATCATATGCATTCGGAATGGTTCAATGTTTCCAAGGAGGCCGCGGATATCATCAATTCGACCAAAGCCTCGGGCCACAGAGTCATATGCGTGGGCACCACGAGCTGCAGGACAATAGAAAGTGCAGCCGATGAAAACGGTATTGTGATATCCACAAGCCGTGAAACGGATATTTTTATATATCCCGGCTACAGATTTAAGGTACTTGACTGTCTGATCACAAACTTTCATTTACCCGAGTCAACGCTTATCATGCTGGTGAGCGCACTCTCAACACGCGAGATCGTACTTGATGCATATCGTGAAGCCGTGCGGGAGCGCTACAGATTTTTCAGTTTCGGTGACGCGATGTTCATTCATTAGATATATAAAAAGAACGGAGATTTATTATGAAAGATTCATTTGATCCGGATTTTGAAGACTGGGATCTGGACTCGGATAATCATTTAACACTCGGAGTTAAAAAGAGACCGCCTATAATAAAGGCACTTGTAAGATCTGCGGAACGCTTTTTGTGGTATTTCGTATTATTGCTGTATCTTGAGACCGTATTCCACATATGGTCTTTTAAGGGTATGACGCCGGTATTTGTGGTAAAGGCCGTAATGTGTATGCCGACCGCCGCATTTCTGGCGCTGTTTACGAACTTCTTTAAAAAGACCGCCAATAAAGTCGTTAACTGGGTGGTCTCGGGTATCGCGATACTCTATTATGTCGTAAACATTCTTTATCATGCGATATTCAAAGTGTTCTTCAGCATTTTCTTTATCAGCAAAAACAATGCAAAGGTTGCCCAGTACTATCGTGAGATACTTGAAGGTATCAAGGATAACTGGCTTGTACTGCTGCTTACGGTCATAGTGCCCGTAGGTCTCGGAATACTGGTCAACAGGCTTAACGTGATGAAATATAAGCGCGTTCACATGAAATACGTTTATATCCCGATCACGATACTTGCGCTTTCCATCGTTATCGAAGCGCTTGTGATACTTGCGTTCGGCAAAGGCTCTTACACACCTTACGATCTGTGCGTAAATGAAAATATCAACGAGTTTTCTTTTGAAAAACTCGGTGTACTCGCAACGGCCGAAGTTGAACTTAAATTCGTGATATCACCCGCCGACAAGGCAGGAAAAGACGATTCGCTGGGCGATGTGTGGGTTTATACCCCCGAAGACGTTTCGGGAAGCGATGTTTCGGGCAGTGACATATCCGGAAATGATGTTTCCTACGGTGAAGACGGCGAGGTGATCCCGCCCGAGCCCGTGGTTGACAGATCGCCCAATATGCTTGACCTTGATTTTGTGGCGATGGCCGAAAACGAACCCAACGAATTCGTGCAGGGTATCGATAACTATATGGCGACCCTTAAGCCTACTTCCAAAAACGAATATACCGGAATGTTTGAAGGCTTTAACCTTATATTCATGACGGCAGAGGGCTTTTCATCGATCGCCGTTGACGAAGAAGTTACACCAACGCTTTATAAGCTTACCCATGAGGGATTTGTGTTCACAAACTTCTACAATCCCCGTACGGGCGGTTCGACAAGTGACGGTGAGTTTGTATGCTCGACAAGCCTTTATCCCATGCTTGGCGGTGCCACCAACTTCAAGACCGTCGGACAGAACTCCATGCCGTTTGCACTCGGAAATCTCTTTAACAGTAAATACGGCATTACATCAAGGGCATATCATAACAATGACTTCCAGTACTACGGAAGAGACATATCATATCCCGCAATGGGTTATTACTATCAGGGATGCGGTAACGGACTCGAGATCGAAAAGCACTGGCCGAGGTCCGACAAGCACATGTTTGAGGCATCCATGCCCGAATATATCGATGACGAGATATTCCATGTATATTACATGACCGTCAGCGGCCATCTTAACTATAACTTCTCCGGCAACTGGTGTGCCAAGATCAACAAGGAAGCTGTTGAAAACCTCGATCTTTCCGAGCCCTGCCAGGCATATCTTGCATGTCAGAAAGAGCTCGACAACGGTCTTGCATACATGATCGAGCAGCTCGAAGAAAAAGGTATCGCCGACAGGACTGTCATCTGCTTTACAGGTGACCACTGGCCTTACGGACTTTCCAACGAAGAGTTCTCAGAACTTCTCGGTCACCCCGTTGAAGAGACGTTCGAACTTTACAAATCAAACCTGATACTTTGGAGCGGCGCCATCAAAGAGCCTATCGTGGTCGACAAGGCATGCTGCAGTATGGATATACTTCCTACGCTTCTTAACCTCTTCGGATTTGATTACGATTCAAGACTTCTGATGGGTCAGGATATCTTCTCCGACGAAGAAGGTTTTGCACCCATGTGGGACCGTTCAATCTGCACGGATACATTGAAATACTATTCGCAGACCGGCGATATCGAATTTTTAACCGAAGACGGAGAACGCCCCGAAGGCATGACCGACGAGGAACTCGACGAATACATAAGCGATATCAAGTCAAAGCTTTCACTTAAGCGTAAATATTCCGAAAGGATAATGATCTACGATTATTACAAGTATATTTGCGATGAACTGGGCATTGAGATAGTCCCGGTAGAGCAGAATTACACACCGGATTACGCAAGGTTCCAAAAGAAAACGGGCTGATCGTCCCGGAGAACGGCCAAACAGTTCCGGGGGTGAGCGGTCAAATATCCGCTTTACTTTACAGCGCGGTTTTTGTAAAATTATCATATATGGGGAACCGCAGATGCGTTAAAAGCATATCGCGGATAAATTTTGTGTATTCCGTCTTTGTGCGTTACGGGGGCAGATAATGTACATAGAGGATACGGAACGGAGAATATGATGCAGGAAAAGAGAAGGAATAAAAGAACCGAACTTATTTCAAAACTTGTTCTTAAAAGACTTGACGGATCGGGAGTTGAAGAAGTCGGCATAGAAGTTACCGATGTATCCAAGACCGGCGTTGGCTTTACCGCAGGCAAAGCGCTTGAGATAGGTGCCGTATACGAATCGTACCTTACGATCTGGACCAAGGAAGTGCTTCATGCATTTGTGGAGATCGTACGTATCGAAAAGACCGGAAATCTCTATACATACGGCGGAATCTTCATCGGAATGCCCGAGATGGACGCAGCCCGTATCGAGACATACCAGACGGTCGAAGACGAGACCAATAAATAAATCACATATATATCAGGCACGCCTTGCGGCGTGCCTTTTTTATTGATCTGAAAGTGTGATGAAATTGCATAAATAATGTTGAATTGTAAATACTTTTTTAGTAAAATGTTATAAGGTGTTTTACCAAAATACATATTGGAGGGTTACATTTATGAACGTTTACACAACAGACAAAATCCGTAATGTTGTGCTTCTTGGTCACGGCGGCTGCGGAAAGACAAGTCTTGCTGAGGCAATGGCTTATCTTGCGGGACTTACGTCGCGTATGGGGAAGGTAGATGACGGAAACACTATCAGCGATTTCTCAAAGGAAGAGCAGAAGAGAAAATTCTCAATAAATACATCACTTATTTCTCTTGAATGGGACAATCACAAGATTAACCTTCTTGACACTCCCGGTTATTTTGACTTTGTAGGTGAGGTTGAAGAAGCTGTTGCGGCAGCCGATGCGGCTATCATCGTTGTATCCGGTAAGTCCGGATTTGAAGTTGGTGCTGAAAAGGCATGGGATCTTTGCGAAAAGCACAAACTTCCCAGAATGGTATTCGTTACCGATATGGACCTTGACAATGCATCTTACAAGAGCGTTGTTGAGACGATGACAGAGAAGTACGGAAAGCGTATGGCTCCTTTCCATCTTCCCATCCGTGAAAACGAAAAGCTCATCGGTTACGTTAACGTTATTTCCGAGACCGGTCAGAAGTGGCAGGGCAAGGAAACGGTTGAGATCCCCGTTCCCGATTATTCAAAGCCCAACCTTGAGCAGTACAGAGATACTCTTATGGAGACCGTTGCCGAGACGAGCGAAGAGTTTATGGACAGATACTTCTCGGGAGATACATTCTCGGATGCAGAGATCCGTTCGGCACTTCGTACCAACATCATCGACTCAAGCATAGTTCCCATCACTATGGGTTCAAGCCTTCTTTGCTACGGTATCTATACATTGCTTGATGATATAGTTAAATACTTCCCGAGCCCCGAGAACTGCAAGATCGCAGGTATCTCCATGAAGAACAACGAGATATTCGCGGCAGATTATGACTTCTCCAAGGCTAAATCCGCATTTATCTTCAAGACCATCGTGGATCCTTTCATCGGTAAGTATTCACTCATCAAGGTTTGCTCGGGCGTATTCAAACCCGATGATATGGTTTACAACGTGGACAAAGACATCGAGGAAAAGGTTTCCAAGCTTTATACTCTTCAGGGCAACAAGCCCGTTGAAGTATCCGAACTTCACGCAGGTGATATCGGAGCTATCCCGAAGCTTACTTCGGCCCGTACCGGAAACTCGCTTTCCACCAAGGCCAATACCATCAAGTACGGTATGTTTGAGATCTCGAAGCCTTATACCTACATGAGATACAGACCTGTTAACAAGGGTGATGTAGATAAGCTTTCACAGGCTCTTCAGAAGATGATGCACGAAGACCTTACGCTCATTAACGTCAACGACTCCGAGAACGGCCAGATGCTCCTTTACGCTATGGGCGATATGGCTCTTGATATCGCGGTTTCAAGACTTAAAAACGAATATAAGGTTGAAGTCGAACTTGAACAGCCCAAGATCGCATTCAGAGAGACGATCAAAAAGAAATCCGACGTTGAATACAAGTACAAAAAGCAGTCGGGCGGACACGGACAGTACGGTCACGTTAAGATGCGTTTCGAACCCAGCGGCGATATCTCAACGCCTTATGTATTCGAAGAAGAAGTTGTCGGCGGTGCGGTTCCCAAGAACTACTTCCCCGCAGTTGAAAAGGGACTTCAGGAATCCGTTCTTCGCGGACCTCTTGCCGCATATCCCGTAGTCGGCGTTAAGGCAACACTTTACGATGGTTCTTACCATCCTGTTGACTCTTCGGAAATGGCATTCAAGATGGCTGCAAGCCAGGCATTCAAGAAAGGCTTCATGGAAGCCGGCCCTGTTCTTTTGGAGCCTATAGCACTTATAAAGGTTAGCGTACCCGACAGCTACACCGGTGACGTTATGGGCGATCTTAACAAGAGAAGAGGACGTGTGCTCGGTATGAATCCCGTACCCGGCGGACGTCAGATAATCGAAGCCAACGTACCCATGATGAGTCTTCACGGATACTGCACCGACCTTCGTTCCATGACGGGCGGACGCGGCGAATTTGAATATGAATTCGAACGTTACGAGCAGGCTCCTTCGGAGATCCAGGAAGCTCAGGTTAAGGAACGCGCAGCTAAGGTTGCAGAGAGTAACGTTGATGCCTGATCTGGTAGTCCACAAATCAACGGATACATCCGCAATGCAAGGATAGAGGGTAAAAATGAACGAAGAGCAGTTTGGTATATTGGGTTTATTGGGTGTAGACAAAGAAGTCACAATGGAACGTTTTATGCAAAACGAAGATCTGTATTTGAGATGCCTTAAAAAGTTCCTTGCTGACGATAATTATCGCAAATACAAAGAAGCTTATGCGAACAGAAACGTTAAGGACGCATTTGAAGCTTTGCATTCGCTTAAAGGTGTTACCGGAAATCTCGGGCTTGACAATATGTTTGATATCATAAGGCCGATGGTTGAGATACTTCGTACGGGAAGTCTTGATATAGACTCAGAAAGCAGGGTTAAGCTTGACGAATACTACGAAGAAGCGGTCAACATCATAAACAAACTGTGATTCGTTTCGCGGTGGTCACTTATGTGGCCACCGTTTTTTGTTGCGTTTTTTGTTCCGGAAGCCTGTGATATGAAAAATGGGGGCTCGCTGACGGCACAATATGTAGAAATATCGCTTGCAAAATATTCAATATATAGTAAAATTTATGTTGGATAATGATAAAATAGGATAGTAATGTAGATATGCTTGAAATAGACGGCATTAAGTTTCGAAGCGAAGAAGAGTACAACCTTGCTCTTAAAGACAAGAAACTTATAGATGATATAAAAGCGCATTTTGATATGTCGACGCCCGACGGGATAACTGCGATATACAGGGAGCTTCAGACCAAGACCTTTTATTCCGATCTGGGGCGTGCGTTTGACGACGAAATATATGACAAATACGACCGTATAAAAGCGGGAAAACTTTCGGGAACGGATCTGCGGGAAAAACCCGCAGTCTCCGCAAACGGCAGACAAAGCAACAGAGTAAATTCTGAAGCAAAAAGACAAGGTAATAAATCAAATTCAGTATCAGGGAATTCGGCGAAAGGGGTTAAGAAATCACCAAGAAATGCCGATAAAAAGACTAAGGACGAGGTTGTCCTGACACAAGAGATCAAGGATGAGATAAACCGGCAGAACCGTAAAAGGTCTTTTCTGGTTATTTTGCTTGTTGTAATTTCCCTGGGATGTATCGGTTATTTTGTGAAATATATGCTTGATGCCGAGCAGGCGGAGGGCGCGGCCGAAGAATGGGCGTCACTCAAAGATTCGTCTGCGGCGCAGTTTCTTTCGGTGGAACCGGTACTTAAAAAAGAATACTCCGAGGAAGTTGTGATCCCTGAGATACTTGATGAGTACAAGGTCTTATACAACAAGAACAAAAGCCTGATCGGCTGGGTAAAGATCGAAGACACCAAGATCGATTATCCCGTTATGCAGACCGTAAACAACGAGTATTACTTAAAACACAACTTCGATCAAAAAGAAGACGCAAACGGCTGCATATTTTTGGATTGCAATTGCGATGTGATACTCGGAAACACCAATTACATCATATACGGACATCACATGAATTCGGGAAAGATGTTCGGGTCACTTGTAAAATACGGCAACAAAGAGTTTTACGAAAAGCACAAGTTCATACAGTTTGATACGATCTATGAAAAGGGAACATACGAAGTAATGTATGCATTCCGGACCCATATATACAATACGGACGAGATAACGTTTAAGTACTACCAGTTCATAGATGCGAATTCGGAGGCTGAATTCAACTCGGCTATGGAAGCAATGGCTGAGTTAAGCCTTTATGATACAGGCGTTACGGCAACATACGGAGATCACCTGATAACCCTTTCGACATGTGACTATCAGGAAGAAAACGGAAGATTCGCCGTTGTTGCAAAAAGGATAAACTGACAGACAATAATTTTCAGGCTTAGGCAAAAGGAGATGTCATGGCTGATACCAAAAGAAAACCTAAAATGTCAAGAAAGATGAGGAGAACCGTCAGAAAGTCGGTTGCAGGCGTTTGCCTGGTAAGTTCACTCATAGTGGCTGCCATACCCGCAACACCCACAACGGCTTATGTGTCGCCGGGTACCGCTGCGGCGGGCGGTCCGACCACGTATACATACGGTGTCGAGGAAACGGATTCCACGAATCTGGCTCTTTATGATACGAGCCTGTCGGGAATAGTTCTTGACAGATACAACAGTCCCCTTCCTGAAAATGCAGGCTACGGATACGGCGGAAACGAGTCGAATCTTATGAAGACCTATATGGTCCGTCAGCTTTCAGACGGTTCATATGACTACAACTGGCAGTTCAAGGTTTATCAGCAGGATGTCAATACCACTCCTTATTCCATTGTCTGCAAATACAATGATACTTACGCATCGGGTAGTGTTTCGATCGCGGCCTCGATCCCTCTTGAATTCTGTATGGTCGAGAAAGCGTTCTTTGACTCTTATATAGATGCTCACAAGTATGCGAAAGAACACGGCCAGGAGTATGCGGTGATACCCATGCCCGATGATGAGGACGGTAATCCGCAGGCGGATTATACAACTCATGACATTAAATCCAAGAGTAAATTTTATATAGATAAAGTTGATTCAACGGATATTGACGATCCTTCCAAGGACGAATACTGGCTCAGCAGATATTACAAGTCTCAATACGATCCGTATACGGTCAAGTTCAAGGCTTGGCAGGATGACTGCACATTATTCTTAAACTTTAAGAATACAGTCAACTCTTATGTAGACTATCTGAAAGATAAAGAGGATTACGAAAACGGTCTTATTGCCACGGAGCCTCCGTATCAGCCTCAGCCTACGGAACCTTCATACAGCACCACAAATGCAAGCACCTACACCACAAATACGACTCTCGGCGATCCGGCTTATTACCAGATCACGGTCAAGGATCCCAGCACGCACGTTCCCAAATTAACGTGTTGGGTTTGTGACCTTCCGCTTGATCAGACCGGATTGTTTAAGTACTTCTGCGTAAACCATCCCGGATATACCGCTATAATGAGTTCGGATGATTATGTTCTTGAAGAGGTAAAAGATTCAAGAGGCGGTACATCAGGTCTTACGAACCAGTATGTTTACATGCCCAAGGGAACACCCAACAAAAAGATCACTTCATCGTCATTTAACGATGAATACGGTTTCAGGATAACAAAACTTACATCTGTAATCGGTATCGGTGCGCATGCGTTTGAAAATACCACCAACGTAACGGAACTTAATCTTGCAGGTGAAGTTAAGTATATTGGCGATTATGCTTTCTATAAATCGTTTGTAAACAGGGTTACGTTCAAAAACGTTCAGGATATCGGAAACAGAGCGTTTAAGGATTGTACAAAACTTACGTCCATCGGAATTTCCGATACGACGGTCAACATAGGGACTGAAGCATTTTACGGTTGTAATATGCTTAATGATGTTGCGCTTTCCCAGTCCATAACTTATGTTGGACCGGGTGCCTTTGCAGACTGCTTAAAACTTACCAAGCTCGATCTTTCTGCTATCAACCAGGGCTGCAATATAAGCGATTTCGCATTCTTTAATGATATAGCCTTGGCTGATGTTAAGTTGTCCGATAACATTGTCAGACTCGGTGAGGGATGCTTTGCATGTACCAAAGGCGTTTCCGGTAATCTCTTATCATTTAAGTTCCCGGATCACATAAGCGGCAAGGTAAAAGAATATAATCCCAATGCCACAATAGATACCGACTATCAGGAAAGAGATCCCATAGGAAACTTCGTACTTGCCGGACGTACCAATCTCCAGCATGTTACCATGGCTTCGGATTACGGTAAAAATGTAGCTGTTGAGCTTCCTTACGGTGTATTCTTTAACGATATCGCACTGCTTGATGTTACATTCCCCTCTGAAGGCGGAGCGTGCGGATATGTTACATTCGGTAAATATGATGACGGAACTGTAAAAAGAACGATATTTGATACGATCCAGACACAGCAGTTCTGTGTATACGGTCCCGAAAACGACCTTTCGGGTAATATCGCATCTCCCAGAAAGTCCACATGGGGCTTAAAGAGCGGACTCGGAAATGATATCCCTTATATTTATATCGATAAAAACGGTAAGGAACAGGTTGAGATCAGTAATGGCCAGTACATACTGATCATTGATGATAACGGCGTACTTCAGTCCTGCCAGTTTGCGACCCAGGCTCAGGCAGACGATGCCAAGGTTAACGGTCTTGACCTTGATATCCCCGAATATGTAGGAGATACCAAAGTTACGGGAATAGCGTCGAACTGTTTCTCGGATCCTACCGTTCATCCCTATATAAAAACCTTAAAGATCGCCGATAACACAATATCCGAGATAGCACCGAGTGCATTCAAGGATTGTTCGCTCCTTGAATCGGTTGAGATAGGTAACTCGGTCAAGAAGATCGGTGATTCGGCATTCGAGAACTGCCCTAAACTTACATATGTTAAGTTTAACACCCCTGCCGGCGGATATGCTTCATTCCCGGTTACCAATATCGGTGACAAGGCTTTCAGTACAAATTCGGATCAGCTTACGTTTGAAGGTGACATAGATGAAAGCTACGGACCATTCGTTTGGGCTACAGACATTAACAACTATGTGGATCCCGCACAGGGAACACGTGTCTGCTACCAGACCGGCGCTCCTTACTTCTTAACGGTCATCGTGGACAACCGTAATAACCTTCCTACACTTGTTGACTATCCTCACTACGAACAGTTAAACAAACTGTCGGGTACCGCAGGCGCGGTTACCAATGTTAACGGAACCGATATACCTACAGATCTTATAACCAGATACGAACATCTCGGACAGGAGATCATGGATGTCTCCTCAGGTGAAGTTGCATATACATATACTATGTCTCTTCCCGAAGAGAAACTTGTCAATGCGGTTATCAACGTTGACGTTCCCTCGGGTGTTAAGTCTATCGACGCATACGGATTTATGAACAATAAATCCCCTCTTGCTGACGGTATTTCTGCAACTACCACCAACACCAGCAATGTATCCAAGTATCTGCTTGCAAAGGACGATTATGCGACGTACAAGAGCAAGGG
>JAEEGL017099582.1_pt1 | contig 10971 bp, 4 predicted proteins | sample 9134231 | NCBI WGS metagenome assembly JAEEGL01 (sample SAMN16246548, study PRJNA631951) | gut metagenome | biome: gut microbiome; feature: rumen; material: fiber-attached | host: Bos | place: Iran: Karaj | collected 2018-10 | reverse complement strand
GGAATTACGCTCCATGCAGGAAACTGTAAAAAGCTCAGAGTCATCGCCTCACATGGTGCAGCTTATTCAAGCCGCCATTGAGGCTCTCGAAAAGCGCCTCAGAGATTCTCAGTGCTTTTCGGATTTGCAGCGCAAAATGCCGAAGCAAATCATCCTTCGCGCAACCGGTCTTGACACATGGGCTAAAGATCGGCATTGCTCTGGATCCTACTATCAGGTAGATGACCATTATGTCTTCGAACTTGAACAAACCAAGAGGTGGTTTGGTCGTTGCAAGTTCCCACCCAGAACCGGTTACCTTCTTCTTCCCGAGGACACAGACTGCATATTCGAAATCAGGAGCATTAGCTTCCTCGACAAACCCCCTAGGAAAGCAGTCTTTACCGCTGTCCCTGTACCGGCGATTTGAGTTTTCGCTATTCTCGTATGCCGCCTCAAGGCGGCATTTTTCATATCTATTCGCCGGCGTCCACTTGGCGCTGTTCTCTGCAGCCAATACTCACTAGTTGAAGAGGACAACGTCAAATCTGTATTTTGCCCGTTCGTTTCGTATTACTGACTTCTACTTTTATTCTATCTTGTCAGTTTCATATTTACAACCTGACCGCTCTATAAAAAACCTGTTGAATTTTTTATTTACAATCCCAGGTTTCTCGCGATTCTCTAGGAGTCCCAAGCTAAGTCTGTCTGATCTCAGTTTCGAGTAGAAATTACCCTAAAAGCACCATTTCTTTTGCAAAATCTAGCGAATACAGAGGCGTTTTATTGTCAGTTCGTGCTTTTTGAGTGTTGAACTTTGAACGCAAAAACTGATTCACAATGTATTTCGTGCACAAAAACCGTAGTAAGGTTCGTCTTCACAATGTACCACGAGGCTGTCTTCGCATCGATCACGCTGACTTCTTTGCGGTACAACAAATCTTCTATTGCGAAATCTCTTATGCTGCGTTTGCCTGAATTTGCTTCAAGTGAAGGGTAATCGTATGACTTGACCTTATACCCCAGATTCTTGTAAATATCGTACAGTGTCTTGCGCTTTTCGGAGTCTGCGCCCGGAAGAGCTATAACAACTTCCTGAACGCCATAAGACTCCAGAGGCTTTCCTCCAGTCTCACCGCTTATAATTGGGATTCCAGAGATCACGCGGCCGACCTTTTCCTTGTCGCTGTCGACAAAGCAAACCGGCTTGTATATGGCGTTGGGATTGCTTAAGAGATCTTCGGCCAGCATTGCCCCTACACTTCCGGCACCGATGATGGCTATTTTTATCTTCCTCGCATCCGAAAGACCATCGTCCTGCCTTATCGAACTGCCTGTAGCTACACTCACGACCTTAAGGAAATAAGGCATGAGCTTTGAAGAGCTGTTCCGATTTGCATATATGAACTGATAGGCCAGCCGCATGCAGATCGCGCCGAGCAGATCAGCCATGACTATGGAAACCGCTCTGACAAAGGTAAGCCTATTAGGCGCGAAGGTTCGGAGTAAAACAAACGGTACACATCCGAGAAAATCCGCTATGACTAAGGTTAGGTAATCAGATGAGCCGGCATATCTCCAGACTTTTCTGTAAATACCAAAGATTATGCGTGGAAGAAAAATACATATGAACCCAAATATCGTATATCCGGCAATGTCTGCTGCGGATAGCTGTTCAATGGAACTGGGGTATGCCACATACAGGAACCAGCAAGAAAACAGATAAAAAGCCGTGTCGAACATGACCAACTTCCATTTTATTCGCTTTTTTTCAGTTATATAACTTTTCTCTTTATCCATATCTTGCGTATATTACTTTCTATACATTTAATTGTATTATTTTCTATGTCATGGTTTTGACAGCACCTGTCAGGTATCAGGGTTTTGTTGCGGAGTTTTCGGGATTATTCCCCGGACTTATCCAAATCAGCAATAATCACATATGATTAAAAAAGGATATAGCTTCGCCATGCCCGGGGCAGGGATAAGCATCCCAAACTCCGGGCAAGGTAACAGAAGCTATATCGGGAATCCTTAGGCCTGTCAAACCAAACAGTGCCGTTCAAACTTCGTCTTGTAGATCAGTTTTCGCCAAACAGGAACTCGGCGATCGCAGCGGAATTGGCTTCCTTATCCACGATGTGGCCTTTGGCACCGGCGATAACGTCATATTCGTCCTGCGCTTCCAGAGGCAGTACCATGTACTCCAGAGACTCTGTGTCGAAGATGTTCACGCCCTGCTTGGATGCCTCATACGCCACACGTGCCAGAGCGATGGAGATCGCGCGGATGTCATCCTCGGGCAGGTTGTTGTAGGACTTGCGGAAGATGGGGTCGATCTGCTCGCGGATAAACGCGTAATCTTCCTCGCTTATATCGTCCAGGTTGATCTGGCGTTTGCCTTCCGCTTCACCTTCAGGTGCCCCGGTCTCGTTGGTATAGAACGCGATCTTCTGGGCGATAGTCGCGCCGCTGCTCTTGAACAAGCCGGCAATGACCTCTACCTCACGCTCGCAGCAGTTGTACACGGAATCGTACTGGAGCCAGCCAAAGCCCACCGCCTGAAGTCCGTTCAGGTGGGTGTCGGGACCGAAGTCGTTCAGGTAATACTCTTCAGCCAGCATGTCGATGACCGCCTGGGTCAGCAGGCCGGTGCCCACGTTTGCGACCAGCTGGTTCTTCTTGGAAGCCACCATGCCGTTCAGCGCGTTGCGCTCCGCACGGGACACATCGACTTCGATCCCGCCGTAATCATCAATCATACTGGCGAGGTTCAGGTAGTTCAGCGACAGATAGTACTTGATATTCGTGCCAAAATTGTCATTGAACACCTTCATGGCTTCTTCGGGACCGTTGTTGCGGTACGGCATGTCCAGTTTCTGGGGCACGTCGTAGCCTTCGTAATCGATGAAGGTATCCCAGGTGAACATAAGCAGCCGGATCTTGCCGTTTTCGGGATTCATGGAAACGACCATCAGGGTGTTGCCCGCGTTGCCTTTGTCGTTGTTCATGCCTTCATTGCATATCAGCAGGAAATCGACCCATCCGTTTCCTTCCGGGGTGCCTTCCGCCGCCGCAAACGAAGTCATGAGGCAGACCGTCAGCACCAAAGCCGCCAGTTTGACCAGTACCCGCATCATGCGCGGAGTGTGGATGCTCGTTCTCTTCATAGTCACGGCCCTCCTTTACTGCTTGTCCGCCGGTACGGGATTGCGGTCCTTGTCATACCGGTTGGTGACGACCAGAGTGCCGTCCACTGTGTAGTAGCCGTTCCAGCCCGCCACGCCTTCAGAATTGTTGGTCAGTTTGTTGTATCTGTCAAGGTAACGCTCGGATACCAGCCTGCCCTCGCTGTCATAGCCGCGCTCCACGCTGGAGTAACCGTCCAGACAGTTCACACGGGCTTTGATGCTGTCATAGTAGCCTTCCCAGGTGACATTGCCGTTTGCGTCAAGTTCGTATTCGTAGATGGCGTAGCCGTCAGTCATGGTAACGGGCTTGCCGGCTTCGTCCAGGAACGTCACTTCATGCACGCGGGTGACCGGATAGTAGACCTGGCTGATGCCCCATGCGCCGTTATTGGCAGCGCACTTCTCACCGGCCTCATCCAGATAGTAGGTGATGTACTTCTCTACCGTGCTGGAATTGCTCAGGTCATACTCGTATACGATGCTCGCATAACCGTCTTTGGTCGTTGCCGCGTTTCCGTCGGCGTCGAGCCAGGTTTCCTTTATCAGCTTGGCGAACGCGGAGTATTCCTTCTTTACGCCGTACACGCCGTCCACGGCGAAGGGAACATTGTTTCCGTCGAAGTACAGTTCTTTGGCCACCTGACCGCGGCTGGTGTATTCCCTGGTCACGGTGCTGCAGCCCTCAGGCCCTATCGCGGCGTTGTCCTGCGCGTCAACGTAGCTGACCTTGATCACGTTGCCGTAACGATCGTAGGTCTGCACGGAACCGATGTACGCGTCTTCCTCGACGGTTTCGTCAATGACGCGCATCACATAGGTGCGTTCCTCATCATTCTCGGAAACCAGTGCACGCCTGCTGAATCCGTCGACCACCGCGGGCTTAAGGTCAGCGCCAAGGTAGTTCTCCTCGGCGATCCGGCCGCTCTCGGCGTAGGTGATGTAGTGCGCGGCATAACCGCCCTTGCTTAAAGCGGGCTTGCCGGTCTCGTCGAAGTACTCTTCGCTGATCAGGCGTCCGTCATCGTCGTAGTTCTTTACGGCAAACGCGTAAGGCAGGCTCTGAGGCGTCACGCCCATGGATTCGGTATCGAAATACCTTTCCGAAGTCTGGTTGCCCAAGTCGTCGTAAGTGTATTCCGCCTTGGCATAGCCCATCACCGTGTCGGTCAGCTTGCCTTCAGTATCGAGGTAAGCTTCCTCGGTCACGTTGCCAAGGGTGTTGTAAGCGGTGGTCTTGCAGGCATAACCCTGCAGATTCGCCTTCGGCTTGCCGTCTTTGTCATAGAAGCTGACCGAAGTCTCGCGCCCCGCCAGGTCGTAAGTGTACCTGAGTTCGGAGTAGTCGTTGGCGTAAGGCGTGGGATTGCCCGCTATGTCAAAGTACCTGACGGAAAGGATCCGTCCGTCGGCGTCCACCTTGCGGGTCAGAGAAGAGTAGTGGCCGGAAGTGTGGATGGCCGGCTGGCCCTTGGTGTTGAGCAGCCTCTCCTCCACGCAATGGTTGTGTCCGTCGTAGTTATACTCTATCTCGCTGTAGCCATACTGGCACCAGGTCAGCTGACCCTTGGAGTTGTAGAAGGACTGCTTCGTTACGTTGTTGCTGTTGTCGTACTCATACCCTATGGCGCTGTAGCCGCTGCTGAGATTTGCAGGCTGGCCTTCCATATTGAGGTACTCGCGCTTCACGAGACGCTGACGCGCATCCCAGGTGTTCTTAAGCGCTGCGAATCCGCCCGCGCCAAGGATGGGATTGTCATCGCCGTCCAGGTAAGTCTCGGTCAGGATATCGCCGTTCTTGTCCACCGTGCGCGCGATCGCGGTATAACCGGCGCTTATGAACGTACGCTCGAAGTTGTCATCCAGGTATTCGATGTTCGTCAGGTAAAGGTCGTTGTCGTACAGATAATCCACAGCGGCATAGCCGTCTTTGAACAGCGTGGGCTGGTTGAAGGCGTCCACGTAAGTGGTGCGCCACACCTTGCCCTGATCGCTGTACTCAAAGCGTCTGCCGGAGTAGCCCTGGGAGATCATGGTGTTGAGGCCGGTGGTGTCCAGGTAGTCCTCGGTGACCCTGCGGTCCTGCGCGTCGTAAGTGTACGCAATGGCCGCATAGCCGAACTGGGTCTCTACCGGCTGCATGCCCGCGTTCAGGTACTCGACACGCAGCAGGTTGCCGCGCGCGTCGTAAAGCCTGCGGGTAGAAGGCGCTCTCGCGGTCAGAGAAGCGATGCGCTCGCTCTCGTCCAGATACTGCTCGAGGATCACATGGCCGTACTGGTCATATTCCCTGTTCCATACGCTGAAGCCTTCGGGCAGCCGCACCAGCTTGTCCTGCTCGTCCAGATAGCGGACCTGCAGGGTATTGCCGGCGTTGTCGTAGGTGTAAGCGATCGCGGAGTAACCGAGCCTGGTGGTGACGCGGCTCATAGCCTCGTCAAAGTAGCTTTCCTTGGTAAGGCGTTTGCGCGCGTCGTACTCATACTTCGCGGCAGAATAGCCGTCTTCGGTCTTGGCAGTCTCGCCGTTCACATACCAGACGGAAGCGATCAGGTTGCCCGCGTCGTCATACTCGTGGGTGACCTTGTCATAGCCGTCAGGCAGTACCGCGGGTACTCCGTCGGACTCGTACCAGGCTTCTTCGGTGCACTTGCCGTTGGCGTCGCGCTGATAGGTCACACAGCTGTATCCGCCGTCCTGGAGGATGTACTCGCCGTCAGCGCCGTAATACGCTTCGCCGGTCAGGAAGCCCTGGGGATTCCAGGTCTGCACCTTGCGGGCATAGCCGGTATTCTGAACTACCAGGTTGCCGTCACCGTCAAGGTACTCTTCGCTGAGCAGATGATTTACGTCGTCGTACTCGCAGATCTTCTGAGCGAAGCCCTTGGAGGAACGGACGGGCTTGCCGTCAACGCCGTAATAGGTCTCCGTAAGCACGTCGCCGTGCTGGTTGTAGGCGTATTCCACTTTCGCGTAGTCGCCGCGCAGCATGTAGGGAGCGCCGTTCTCATCGAAATAGCTTTCGCTGAGCAGGCGGTCCTCGCCGTCAAATTCGCGCCTGATCTCGGGAGCGCCGGCGACCACGGCAGTCACCTGACCGTCCGCGCCGAAGAACAATTCGCGGGTCACGTTGCCGCGCAGGTCGTACTCGGTCTCAAAAGAGGCATACCCGTCGGGGCATTCTGCGGGCTGTCCATCCGCGCCGATGTAAGACTCGGAAAGCACGTGACCTTCCTCATCCCAGGTATACGCGACGCTGTGATACCCGGCGGGGATCGCGACGGGCTGTCCGTCCGCGCCGAAATAGCTCTCGCTCAGGATGTTGTCGGAATGATCCCTGACAGTCTCGACTGCCGCGTAACCGAAGGCGGTATCCGCAGGCAGACGGTCCGCGCCCAGATAAGTCAGGGTCTCTTTATTGTTTTCATCGTCGTATTCCGTGCTCTTCACGGCGTACTTGTCGCGGTTCACCTTAAGAGTGCCGTCCGCGTTGTAGTACGCTTCTTCGGTCACACGGCCGTGCTCGTCAAGCTTGCGCTCGAAAGCTGCGTAACCGGCGGAAGCGGGCGTCACAGGCTTGCCTTCCTCGTCGAAATACGCACGTTTGAGCAGGTTGCCGGAGACGTCATACTCGGACTCGTAAGCGGCATAGCCGACAGGCAGCAGCACGCTCTTGCCTTCGGTGTCAAGATACTCGATCTTGGTGCTGAAACCGGAAACGGGATCGTACTCCATCCTGCGGGCGGAATAGCCTTCGCTCACCAGCGTGGGCTTCAGATCCGCACCGAAGTTGGCTTCGTAGACCATATGATGCTGGCCGTCATACTCGCGCTCGATCCTGGCTTTTCCGGCTACGAGTGCGGGCTCATCGTCGGCGTTAAAGTAGTTTATGCCGGTGATATTGCCGTTTTCATCATATTCATATGTGGCGGAAGCGTAACCGGTGGACTGCGTCAGCGCGGTGCCGTCAGCGCCGTAGAATTTTTCTCCGGTGTGATGGTCGGCGTAATCGTAGGTGTGCACCTGCACAGCGCCCTGACCGCCGTTGGAGACCAGTTCACCTTCGGCGTCAAAGGTAGCCTGCCACAGGAGCCTGCCGTCACTGTTATACTCTCTGAGCATGGAGGAAACGCCGCCCTTGTTTTCACAGGGGTTTCCGTCCATGTCAAAGTAATTGAAGGAAGTCTGCAGCAGGTTTCCGTCGAACGTATACACGACTTTGTGCGCGCCGTTTGAGATATCGACGTCTTTTTCACCGTCGGCCGTGAAGAACGCTTCCTCGAGCAGCAGGTCCTGCTTCGGGCCGCCGTACACCATACTGCGGGCATACGCGCCGGTCAGGGACTCAACGGGATTGCCGTTCTCATCAAAATACGCTTCGTATACGGCAGGCTCCTCGGGGCTGGTGCCCGCGTACTTGTATTCGATGCTGGCCAGCTGGCGCTCGTCGTTGCGCACGGGCTGCCACTTGTCGCTCATATATACGGTGCGGGAGACCTGGTTGTATTCGTTGAATTCGTTGACGATGCCCGCGTATCCGGCCTTGATCTGGATCAGCTCCATGTCAGTGCCGAAATAGCGTTCCCATTCAACTGCATCGGGATTGACCACCCATTTTTCATTGCCGTCGTCGTCAAGATACCTGTCTCTGTGGTACTTGTACTCGCGGCGGGCAGCTCCGCCTTTGGACATCGCGTACTCGTCGACGATGTCATAGAAGGTTACGCGGTAATCGAAGTCCTCGCCGTCATACTCCCTTTCTTCCATGGAAACATGATCGGTGGTCATGGTGCGGTTGCCGTCCGCGCCGAAGTAGCGCAGATGATGCACCAGGTCGGAATCGCCGTAATACTCATATGTCAGCTTGGCGTAGCCGTTCAGCATCTTTATGAGCTGGCCTTCCTTGCCCAGGTAATCGGTTTCGACCACGCGGTCAAGCTCATCATAGACATGGACAATGGAGGCATAACCCTTGTCCGCCATGATGGGCGCGCCATCGTTGTCAAAGTAGTCGGTCCTGACAAGACTGTCCCTCTCGTCATAGGTATTGACCATGAGGTGCCAGTGGCCGGCGCCCAGAGACTTGCTGCCATCCAGAGAGAAGATCTCGGTCGACTGAAGCTTCCACTCTTTGAAACTGCCGTCCCTGCGCGTGCCGGGGTCCGCCTTCAGGCCCTGCTCGCTCTTTTCGACCTCTTCGGCAAGGGGCTTCGCGGTGTTGGCAGTGTATACGGAAACCACTTTGGCGCCGCCCTCCGGACCCAGCAGCGGCTTGCCGTCGGCATCAAGATAGCTGGCGGTCACGGTCTTCGTATCGCCGTCTAATGCGACATCATACAGTATCTGAGCATATCCGCCTACGGGTCTGGTCAGTTTCCCGTCGGCAGCAAAGTACTCGCTGGAGATGATCTGGTCATCTTCCCAGGCATCCCGACGGTAGCTGTAGCTTCCGGGGATATCGGCGCGGCTGCCGTCGGCGGCGTAGCGGTCTTCGGTCAGCACGTAGCTCCTGCCGTTTGACTGCTGTCCGTAGGTGTACTCCGCATAAGCGTACCCGCAGTCAGCGACGACAGGCTCGCCGTCAAGGCCGAAATACGCTTCCTTTACCAAATTGCCGTTGTCGTCCCACGTATACTCGGCCTTGGCAAAGCCCCTGCTGTTAACGGCAGGCGCTCCGTCCGGGATGTACGCCGTTTCGCTCAGCAGGTTGCCATTCTCATCCCATATGCACTCGGTCCGAGTGAACTCGGGAATGGACAGCGCCTGATCGCCTTCGGCCTGTACCGTTGTGAATGCCATAGCCACGACTATGGCAAGCAGCAACACGACCCAACTTCTCAACTGTTTCACCGCATGATCCTCCTTACTGCTTCTTCTCTTGATTCCGGCGGTGAGTTTTGCCTTTTTTATGCCCATCGCTCTTTCTGGTATCGTATCTATGGTAGTATTTGTTGTAATACTTGTATTTGTAATAACCGTAGTAGCCCTCGTGCTCCGGCTTTTCCCCGTAGAACACGAACCCCAGCAGGTCCAGTCCGGCCATTTCGGACTGGCTCAGTGCTTTTCTCACCTCTCTGTGGTCCGAGAAGCCCTGGCGGACTACGAACAGACCGCCCGCGACCTGGGACGACAGGGCCAGCGCGTCCGCCACGATGTTGATGGGCGGCACGTCGAATATGACCATGTCATACGCTTCCTCAAACTGAGGGATCAGTTCCCGCATAGTGTAGGAGCCAAGCAGCTCCGTGGGGTTCGGCGGTGTTTTGCCGGCGGGCAGTACGTCAAGCGATTTATAGTCGGTAGCCAGAATGGCGCTCTTCCAGGGCTTTATGCCTGCCAGCACTTCGGAAAGACCGGCGGACTTGCTGCTGTAACGGAAGACCTTATTCTGGCAGGCTCTACGCATATCCGCGTCGACCAGAAGTACCCGCTTGCCGCTCATGGCGATGGATATGGCCAGGTTCGCGGCTATGGTGGACTTGCCTTCGCCGGATACGGCGCTGGTGACGACGATGGAATGCTTTTCCTTGCCGACCAGCACGTAGAGCAGATTCATGCGCAGCTTCGCGTAATCCTCCACCTGGTCCATCGGGGCGTTTTCGTTGAGCCGGAACGCGCTGCGGTCACCCTCGTCTTCCCCGGGTCTGCGCCGCAAAGTCGAAAGCACGGGAAGCGTGTACTTTTCCTTCAGTTCCTTTGTGTCATGCACCTTGCGGTCGAGCATAAAGAACACGAACAGTATTCCTACCGCTATTGCTGCTCCGGCAAGCGCGCCCGTTATATACCGGTTCCTGTACGAACGGCTGTCCGGTCTGGCGGGAGCGGTGGCATAGTCGATGATCTCAATGTTGCCGGCGCTCACCACGCGGATGATCTCCGCGGGCGCCACGTCAAGAACGGCGTTGCAGATATCCGCAGATTTCTGTGGCTCGTCTGTCCTGCAGCTTACCCTGACAACTCCTGTTTCGGAAACGGAAGCCATGGACAGAGTGGCGCCGATATATGCCGGAGCTATCCCGGGATACTGCGCAGAGAGCCTTTCCGCGACCACATCCAGCACCTTGTTGCTTTTTACGACCACCATATAGGTGTCCAGCAGCCTGACCGCGCTGTTCAGGTCGGAAGTGCTGGTGTAACCGTAATTCACAAGATTCGGATTCGCGTTGTACACATACATCGTACCGGAAGCGGTGTAAGTATCGACCTTATTCCTGGAAGAAGTCCAGTACATATACCCGAAACCGATCACCGCGCACAGCAGTATGAGCCAGCAGTTCCTCAGGCAATATTTCAGCAGTTTGATAAGATCTATGCTGCCTTGTTGTCTCCTCGTCTCAGCCATATCGGCGTTCAACTCTCCTTGTGCAATCTTCTGTCGATTTGTGTGAGCACCACTCACCCAATATAACTATCTACTCATAATATATTATACAAGAAAACGGTCAACAAGTCAAACCCTTTACCCCGGGCATTTATGAATATTTGTTGCAGTCTTTGTTAATAAGTTTCATTTCGCTGCCGGGTCTTTGGTCACGCCCGATTAAAAGTGAATCGAAGGCGCTCATTCCCTGCAAAACGTAAGCGCGAAATAAAGCACACCTAGCAAAATGCGGACCCGTGAGGGATAATGAGTCTAATAGATTCTAATAGAATCCCCCAGACATCATTAGACACAAGGGAGGGCCAGCATGGGAGTGAAAGATCTGAAACACTCGGCGCTGCGGCAGGAGTGTGGCGAGAAGATCATGGAATGCCTAAGCAGCGGTAAGAGCGTAAAAGATTGGTGCAGTGAGCAGGGGATCAG
>JAEEGL015662335.1_pt1 | contig 10971 bp, 12 predicted proteins | sample 9134231 | NCBI WGS metagenome assembly JAEEGL01 (sample SAMN16246548, study PRJNA631951) | gut metagenome | biome: gut microbiome; feature: rumen; material: fiber-attached | host: Bos | place: Iran: Karaj | collected 2018-10 | reverse complement strand
CTCGACGATGACACCGATGCCGGGGGAGTAGTTGAATGACCAGTTCCCGTATCCCATCAGTGCATCGCTCCAGTAGAACAGTACGACGATCATGAAGGCCGTCAGTGCGATGAGGATCAGCGATGCCTTGTCGAACAATCTTTCTTTCATCACCGCGAACGAAATCGATACGCCTGCGAACAGCAGCGGGATCGATGAAATGTAGAGGACCTGGGCAGGGACATTCGAAGGGAGGCCGGAAGCGCTCGAGAGGATCGTGATCCCGTTGAGGCTGATGGGGATGCCCTCGCAGTGGACGACCGCGGAATCCATGAAGATGCAGAATGAACCCAATGCCGCGATAAGACAGGCCAGGTACCAGAACTGGAACCCTCCCGCATCCTTGCCGATCCTGTTCTTGGGCCTCGGTGCAGGTCCCCTGCTGCCGTTCCTCTTCCCGTCGATGCGGTACAGGTCGAAGTAATCATCCTTCTCCCGTTCCGTCCTCGGAAGGTACACTTCATTCTCTTCGGTGTCAGCCCTGAGGCCCTTTCTCACGGACGGCTGTCCGCCCGTCCTGTCGTATGCATTGTCGTTGAATCTTATCTTCGGCATGTTATCGTGATTTTCACGGACCCGTGCTTATATCAACCCCGCAATTACAGTTAGCGAGTTAATCTGACCTTGACTACCGTTATATATTTAGGAATACCTAACATGCCTCATGGCCACCAGAAAACTCATCATAGAAGGTATGAAATGCGAGAAGTGCTCGGCAAAGACGAAGGAGAAACTCCTTGCTGTGCCAGGCGTCTCAGATGCTGACGTGGATCACGTCAAAGGCAAGGCAACGGTCACATGCGATGAGTCCGTCAAGGACGAGGATCTCTGCATGGCCGTCATCGATGCGGGCTTCAAGGCCAAGGTCAAGCACGGATTGTTCAAATGAGTACGATCAAGACCGTCATCAAAGTCGACGGCATGTCATGCGCCGCCTGTTCAGCGAGGATAGAGAAGGCGCTGAAGAAGGACCCCGGTATCAAGGAATCGTACGCGAATTTCTCCAACAACACCGTCTCGGTGACGTATGATGACGAGGCCACGGATCTGGAAGGGATATCCCGGCTGATCGAGGGCGCAGGTTACGAGGTCATAAGGGAAGGGGAGGAGCCCATGGACAGATCGTCCGCGGTGCTGAGGTCCCTGCTGGTGTCGATAGCGTTCGCCATACCCGTCGTCTTCCTGGCGATGGGGCCCATGTTCGGATTGGACCTGGGGATCGACGGTAAGACATCGGCGATACTGCAGCTGGTGCTGTCGGTCCCGGTGATCATAGCTGGGCGCAGGTTCTTCCTGAAGGGGATCCCGGCACTCATCTCGCGCAGCCCCACCATGGACACGTTGGTGGCATTGGGTTCAGGAACGGCATTCGTCTACAGCACGATACTGGCGATCCTGATAGTGACCGACAACGGTTCCGGGCACCTCTATTTCGAATCTGCCGTGATGATCATAGCATTGGTGTCCGTCGGTAAATTCTTCGAATCGAGATCGAAGGAGAGAACCAAGGACGCCGTCAACGGTCTGAAGAATCTCGCCCCGAAGGAGGCCAGGGTCATCAGGGACGGCAGCGAGGTCATGGTGCCGATAGCGGAGCTCGTCCTGGGGGATGTCATCCAGGTACGTCCGGGCGAGATGATCTTCGCAGATGCGAAGATAGTCACCGGCGACACGTCGGTGGATGAATCCATGCTGACGGGAGAGAGCATGCCCGTCCACAAGACGGCGGGTGACAGCATCTACGGCGGTACCGTGAACGTCAACGGGACGGTGACCGCCGAGGTATCGGCCATAGGCGACGATTCGGTACTGTCGCGCATCATCGGCATGATCGAGGATGCACAGAGCACGAACGCCCCCGTCGCACGCATGGCGGACAGGGTGGCCGCGAAATTCGTTCCCGCAGTCATCATCATCGCACTCGCAGCGATGGCGATCTGGCTCATTGCAGGGAAGGATATAGCGTTCGCTCTCACGGTGATGATCTCCGTCCTCGTGATATCTTGTCCCTGTGCATTGGGTCTCGCCACACCGCTGGCGATAACCGTGGGTACGGGAAAGGGTGCGGAATACGGCATTCTTTACAAGGACGCATCCTCACTGGAGTACTCCGGAAGGGTCGACACAGTGATCCTGGACAAGACCGGGACGGTGACGGAGGGTTCGCCCGTCGTGACCGCGATCTATCCCGAAGAATTAACAAATGACATCCTGTCCGCAGCCTGCACCGCCGAACAGTGTTCGGAACACCCGATCGGGAAGGCGATAATGTCCTACTGTTCCGACAACGGCATAGTGCCCGGACAATCCGATGATTTCGTGTTCGAGACCGGTTCGGGGATAAGCTGCATGTACAACGGTTCGAAGATAACCGTCGGCAACGGGGGATCCTATGACGTGTCGGCATTCTCGGACAGGGCCTTGGAACTCTCCAGGACCGGTGCCACCGTCATCTACGTGTCCGTGAACGACAGGGCCATAGGATTGATAGCGGTCTCCGACAGGATAAAACCGGAGAGTGCATCCGCGGTATCGTCGCTTCTTGAGATGGGCATCGGCGTGAAGATGGTCACAGGAGACAATCAGATCACAGCATCGGCCGTGGCATCGGAGGTCGGCATAGACGACGTGATATCCGGTGCGAAACCTGAGGATAAGGTGATGGCGGTCAAGAAGCTGCAGGCCACGGAGCACAATGTGGCCATGGCAGGGGACGGCATCAACGATGCACCTGCGCTGACGCAGGCCGACATCGGCATGGCCATCGGTTCCGGTACAGACATAGCGATGGATTCATCGGACGTGGTGCTCATGAACGATGACATCAGGTCCATCCCGGCTGCGATAGAGATCGGCCGTGCCACTCTCAGGAACATCAAGGAGAACCTGTTCTTCGCGTTCTGCTACAATGCCGTTTGCATCCCCATAGCCGCAGGTCTCCCGTATCTGTTCGGCGTATCGCTGATCCATGAGATGCCGATGATCGCTGCCGCAGCGATGTCGATGTCATCCATATCGGTGGTGACCAACGCGCTGAGGCTGAGAAGGTTCAGACCGAGGAGCATCAGCTGACTCATTCCTCATCGGCCATGATCCTCTCGGTCCTTCTCCTGGAGATCACGTATGATATGACGAAGATGAGGATGGCGATGGGTATGGCTATGAGTGAGCTCTTCTCGGCACCGAACGGTCCGGGTACAACTGCCATGATCAGGAAATCGATGATGAATATCAGGGCGATGGTGCTGAAGTTGAGGACCCTCTCGTAGAGTGTCTTCGCCTTCTTGGCCTTCTCCTCCGAGAATTCCTTCGTGATCATCCTCTCGCCGCTCATGACGAGGTTATCGATGCCCTTGATCGACTTGATGAGCGCATACGTGGGTACCGAGAGGAGCAGGAAGTTGACTACCATCAGTATGAGGTAAGCCATGTACTGACTGTCCATGATGTCCGTCTTGAGCAGGTCGGCCAGGAAGTCGGTCATGGTCTCCATGAATTCGCAGAACACGATCTCGATGAGGATGATCAGTAGGATGCAGAAGTAGGTCTTCTTCAGGTTGTTCCTGATGTATGTCCCCATGCTCGGCGAGGACTCGACCTTCATGTTGATGTCATCCCTCATCGCATACATGCGCTCTCCCACCCTTGCGAAGGGCTGGGGGCGCCTGTTGCGGAGCCAATCGGATGCCTTGAACATGTCCTTGGTGAGTATCGGGAGCAGCACCATGGACATCAGAGCTGCACCGATGACCGCCGTGTAGAAGGTCTCGCTGACGACACCGTGGCTGTACGCCTCCGATGAGATGATGAATGCGAACTCGCCCATGGCCATGAGCGATACCGATGACACGAATCCTTCCTCGAAGCTCTGGTTGCTGACGAAGTATCCGATGAAGACGGTGATGAACTTCGACGCCATGAATATCAAGAGGATTCCGACCGCCATCGGGAGGCTGTTGATGAAACTGTTGAATGTGACCTCCATTCCAACGGAGATGAAGAACACGGCCATGAAGACCTCCTTCATCGGTTCCGTCTTCTCATAGATGTGCTCACAGTACTTGCTCTGCGACAGGATCACACCCATGAGGAATGCACCGATGGCCATGGACATGCCGATGAACTTGGAGAGCCAGGCCAGCACGAAGCACAATCCGACGGACATGACCAGGAGGACCTCCGCCGACGTGTTGTCTCCGATCCAGTTCAGGGCACGCGGGACCAGTTTGATACCGATGAGGAGTGCCGCGACCATGAACACGATGATCAGGATGATCAGTCTCACCATCTCCACCGCGCTGATGGACGAACCGAGGAACAGGGGCGTGACCATCGAAAGGATGATGACCTGTCCGATATCCTCCATGATGGTGACGAGGACCAATGTATCGGCGGCTTCCTTGGTGATGCGCTCGTGCGTCTTTAGGACGGCGGCGACCACGGCGGTGCTCGAACCGGATATGACCGCACCGAGGGTGATGGACGCGGTGGCATTCAGTCCGAACAGGATCATTCCGAAGAAGTAACCGCTGAGGACCATCAGGGGAAGCTGGATGACGGCGACGATGAATGCTATCTTTCCGTATTTCTTGATCTTCTCTATGTTCAGCTCCATTCCGATGCTGAACATCAGCATGACCAGGCCGATGTCCTTCAGGACCTCCACGGTCTCCATGCTGAAGTCCTTGCTGTGCGAGAGATCGAAGACGTTGACCAGGATGATACCTGCCAGAAGATAACCTATGATCGGGGGCATCTTCAGCTTGTTGAAGAGCACGGCGCAGATGCCTGCGGTGATCATCATGCTCATCATGGTCAGCAACAGAACGGATTCTTCCACGGTCCTCCGTTATCCTTACCTTATTTAATAATTATCCGAAAATGAATCCGAACTCCGAGTGGACCTCGGTAATGCAAATCTGTTATATCTGGTTTAGAAGATATCCTGTCCGATCCCAATGAAGCTAGTACTGATCAGGCACGGAGAGAGTCTTTGGAACAAGGAGAACCTTTTCACGGGTTGGACCGACGTCGACCTTTCGGAGACCGGAAGGAAGGAGGCCGCCGAGGCAGGAAGGATACTGAAGGAAGAGGGATTCGATTTCGACATCTGTTACACGTCGTACCTGAAGAGGGCGATCCACACCCTGAACTACGTGCTCGAGGGCATGGACAGGGAATGGCTCCCCGTCATCAAGACATGGAAGCTCAACGAGAGACACTACGGTGCACTCCAGGGATACAATAAATCCGAGACGGCGGAGAAGTACGGAGAAGCACAGGTGAAGCTGTGGAGAAGATCCTACGACGTCCGTCCCCCTGCACTCGACAAGGACGACGAACGCAATCCCGCGTTCAACGAGATGTACCGTGACGATGATAAGAGCCAGCTTCCTCTTACCGAGTGTCTTGCGGACACCGTCGACCGTGTCGTTCCCTATTATCTTTCGGAGATCGTACCGAAGATCAAGGAAGGCAAGAGGGTACTGATCGCCGCCCACGGCAACTCGCTGAGGGCACTGGTGAAGTACATCGAAGGCATCTCCGACGATGATATCGTCGGTGTCAACATCCCCACGGGAGTACCGCTGGTATACGAGTTCGACGATTCCATGAATCTTATCGGCAAGGGATATCTGGGGGACCAGGATGCCATCGCCGCCAAGATGACCAGCGTGGCGAACCAGGGCAAGAAGAAGTGATCAGAACACCCCGAGGTGTTCCAGGAGGATCTTCAGACCTATACCAATGAGGATGAGGCCGCCCAGCAGTTCGGCGCGCCTCCCGAAGGAACTGCCGACCTTGGAGCCTATCTTCACGCCAATCACGGACAGGACCATCGTCACCGCTCCGATGACGATCACCGGCAGGAGGATGTCGGTACCGTCCATGGCGAACGTTATCCCCACCGCAAGGGCGTCTATGCTGGTGGCGACCGCCAGGACGATCATCGTAGCTATCCCGATGTCAGCATCGAGTTCCTCATCGTCACCGAACAGGGATTCCCTGATCATGTTCAGTCCTATGAAGGCCAGGAGTCCGAACGCGATCCAATGGTCGTAATCGCTGATGAGGTCGTAGAAAGCGCTGCCGAGAAGATAGCCCACCACGGGCATGAGCGCCTGGAATCCTCCGAACCACAATCCGATTATCAGCATCGATCTCGGCCCGGGGCTCCTCATTGCCAGCCCCTTGCATATCGAGACCGCGAACGCATCCATCGCCAGCCCTACGGCTATCAGGAGAATCGATACGATGTCCAAGCTTACCGTTCGGTGTTATGTGTCGATGGTAGATATCATTGATGGCCCTGCGACATGTTTTTTACATTCTATTCTGTACCGCAGGTCATGAAAGGCGACCTGAACACGCTCAAGAAGGTCTGTAAGTATGCATCCATCGTAATGAAGATCGGAGAGGTCGTGTTCGGAGGTCTGATCATCGCGACGGTCGTGATGGGTGCGGCTGCATTGTTCTTCGACGCATTGGAGGAAGCGTTCTACGACTGGATCGGCATGAAGGCGACCGACGAGATGCTGAAGGTCGTATCGATGTTCATCGTGACCCTGAACGTCTTCACCCTGGGTTACATCACGGTCAGGATGATCCATGACATCATGGTCTCTATCAAGACCGAGTACACGCCCTTCGTCCCCGAGAATGCCATGAGGATCAAGTTCATCTCGATGTCATTCCTGTTCTCGTCGGTGCTCCTGCTGCTGTTCGGCTCCCTTGCAGGCCTGGGCGTCAGGGAGCTCCTGTTCGCGTTCTTTGGCTCCCTGATGGTAGCCGTGGTGATGTACTGCCTGACGATAGTCACCAGATACGGCGGGCTGCTGCAGAAGGAATCGGACGAGACACTGTGAGGTTCACATGGCGATCATACTGAGACTCGACAGGATAATGGCCGACCGCAAGATGTCGCTGAACGAGCTTGCCGAGAAGGTCGGGATAACCAACGTCAACATGTCCAACATCAAGACGGGCAAGATCGCGGCCATAAGGTTCAGCACCCTGAACGGCATATGCAAGGTGCTGAACTGTCAGCCCGGGGATGTCCTGGAGTATGTCGAGGACGTTCCTGACGAGGATCAGGACGATTCGGCCTGAGACTCCATCGACAGTTCCCTTTTCATCCTCTTCTTCGAGAACAGTACCGAGTCCATGAACGCGACCCAAGTGATCTCGATAAGGATCGACGTGGCGATGGCGACCATTCCCTGAGGGTAGACGACGACGCAGAGTGCGATGGCGACACCCTTGTTCTTGTACGAGGCCATCAGGATATCGGTGACCCTCTGACCCCAGTGGATGCCTGCCCTCTTCTCCACCTTCTCCACCGCGAATCCGAGACCGAAGGACCTGAGGACGGCGATGATTATGAACACGAGGAACAGCCACCACACGTTGCCCTTGAAGTTGGTGGAACCTACAGAGAGCCAGACCATGAAGAATATACAGCAGTTGAGGACGATCGCGAGGACATCCTTGTTGATCTTGACCTTGGTCAGGAGCCTCGATACGACCAGCGGGATACCGATGAGTTCGAGGACGGTGATCACGAGGAATTCCATGTCGACGGAATCGCCCAATGCGAACCAGACGATGAACGGGATCCAGATGAGCGACAGTATGTAGACGACGATGGTGCCTCTCGCGGCATGTTCGGCGTCACCCCTGAGGATGATCGACAGGGGAAGGACGGAACCTGCGAAAGGTGTTGCGGCGATGAACACCAATCCGGCAGCCTGCCTGGAGTATTCGGTGTCCTTCAGTATGAAGTAACCGATCAAGGGGATGATCGAAGCGATGACCATTCCCAGAAGGACCGCTCTGCCTATGGATCTCCCGTATTTCACAGGATTGAGGTTCTGCAGCGGGATCCTGGACATCGAAAGGGTCAGCATCACAACCAGCGTGCAGATCGTCAGATTCGAACGTATGTCGGCGTTCAGGACGTCCTTGGGGAAGAATCCTCCGAAGTTGGTTATCAGAGCGACGGCCATTGCGGCCATCATCATGAATGCGCTGCTCTTGAGCAGATCCTTTGCGGTCATGCTTACTGGAATGTCCAATCTCTATAAAAATTATCGTTTATCGATAATTAATTAATGACTAAAAGTATTTGGAGTACATCCGTTTACATACATTGAACGTATCGGGGGATACAGATGACGAAGAAGCCGAATGTAAGACCGGTGAAGGCTGGATGGTGGAATATCTTCAGACCGTGGACCCTCCACGGAGCGATCGTGCCCGTGCTGATAGGCGGAGCGATCGCTTTCGATACCGTCGAGTTCAACGCGTTGAACATCATCCTGCTGATCCTGACAGGCATCGCCGCGGCATTGTTCCAATCCGCCGCCAACATCCTGAACACATACGGCGACTTCGTGAAGGGCACCGATACCGTTGAGAACGAGACCAGATCGCCCGAACTCGTGACCGGCGTCATGACGGAGAAACAGGTCCTATATGCAGGCCTCGCATGTCTGGGCGTCGTCTGCCTGATCGGCCTGGTGTTCATCTGGCATGTCGGATGGGGAATAATGGTCTACGGCATACTCGGTCTCCTGGGTGCCGGGATGTACACTCTTGTGGCCTCATACAAGTACCACGGCCTCGGACAGCCCGTCTGTTTCCTGATGTTCGGCATCCTGATGCCGATGGGTACATACTACATCCTCACGGGCGAGTACTTCTCATGGGATGTCTTCTGGATCAGTCTTCCGAACGCGTTCATGATCACGGGTGTGCTGGCAGGGAACGAGATGCGCGACTATTACGAGGACAAGGCGGCCAATGTCGGCACCCTGATAGGTCACATGTCCTACGAGAACGGGATGAGACTGTATCTGTTCGAATCATCCGTCTCATTCGTCATCCTCGCGATACTGCTGATCACGGGAGCGGCTCCGCTGTGGTGCGCATTGGCGTTCATCACGCTGTACGATCTCTATCTTCTGATAGTCAACAGCAGGTCCGCACCCACCGACAAGCATTCGAGCTTCATGCTCGTCCCCATGTGCTTTAAGCTGAACTGGCACTTCGGTGTGATGCTGGTCATCGGATACCTGATACAGAATCAGATCATCCCGCTGTTCTGAATCAATCCGATCCCTTCGAGGTAATCTGCAGACCCGTAATCCCGATGATGATCAGTGCAACGAACAATACGCGCAGTAAGCTCAGCGATTCGTTCCCGAGAGCGACGGAAACGATGATGGTACCAACCGCTCCTATCCCCGTCCATACGGCATATGCGGTACCGACGGGTATCCCAGATTTCAGTGCCTTCTCGAGAAGGAAAGTGCTCAATGCTAGGAAGACCAGCGTGATGACGTCGTAATACCATATGGTGAAACCGTCCGAGTATCCCATGGATACGGCCCACACGACCTCGAACAGGCCGGCGATGAAGATGATCCTCCATCCGTTATCCATCAGGCACCACCCGCCGTAAGGTTGAGACCCACTATCCCGATGACGATCAGCAGGATCAGCCCCATCCTTATGGATGTGGCCTTCTCCTTGTAGACGAATATCCCCATGATGACCGCGCCTATGGCGCCGATGCCCGTCCAGATGGCATAGGACATCCCTGTGCCTATGGTCTGCATCGCAACGGACAGGAGATACAGGTCGGCGATCAGAACGATTACCGTGGCGATGGTCCACCCGATGTTCCTGAAGCTCTCAGATCTCTCCATCGTGAAAAGCCAGCACGGCTCAAGCAATCCTGCGATGATTATCAGAATCCATGCGATGTCCATGCGATCACTCAGAAGTCGTCCGTACGGGGGTCATTGCATACCATGTCGTAATACCTTCTGTCGATGAGCCCCCTGCAGATGTCCTCCCTCTTCTTCGAGTCACTCTCTTCGATGTAATATGCCACGGGATCGGAATCCTTCCTGTTCTTCTCCCAGCATTGTCTCTTGGGATTGGTCACTGCCGATGAATGAATGTCATCGCCCTCGTATGCGCCGAGGATCTTGACACCTCCGGATGCATCGGTGGTGATGATGTACGCTCCGGCGGTATGAGGGAGATCGCCGATCCCCACGGGACCGGTGAACATCATGTTGTCGAACAGGGGCATCAGTTCACCTCGGGAGGATCGCCTATGGCCCTGGAGAGTATCTCGACATAGGTCACGTTCCTTGCCGTGGCCTCATCCTCCCAGTTCCCGTATCCGCCCTCGTTGGCCATGACCGTCTTGATCTTGGTCGACGTGTAGATGTTCACTCCGCCCTTCTTCTTCACCTCATCCTTCAGGAAGGATTCGAGACTGCTCCTTCCGGCCGATATGGCGCTGTCGATGTTGGAATAGTATGATGGTCCGAGATACGGGACCTCCAGTTTGAATCTGAAATCGTGGGTCGGCGTGACCATGGCCGATAATGATTCGACGACCTTGCTCGAGATCGCACCCAGGGCATTGCCGACGTCGCAGTCCTCCGGGAAGATGGATTTGCATCCGAGTCTCTTGTCTATGTCCTCCATGAGATACTTGGCCGGCGCCCCTATCCCCACTATCGGAACCTTCAGGGTCGGACGCATCTCGAAAGTGTCCACGTTCTTGTTGGCGGTGGACATCCTCCTCAGAAGCTTGGCGGTCCTGTCGCACTGCCAATCGTCCATCCTGTCGTTTATCAGTTTGGTCATGACCGCTTCCGCGACGCGAGACTTCGCTTCCTCCATGATGAATCCCGCGGCCTGTTTCACGGACATCCCGAACTTCTCGGCCATGGCCGTGATCCCCGCCTCCGCACCTTCGGGATTGCCCATCTCGAAATGACCCAGATACACCATGAGATCGGTGGGCGTGAGGGATGACATGGTCAGTACCCCCTTGTTCACCATGTCGGTGAGATCGTCATCGATGTTCCAAAGGCCGTCGGCCGCTTCCATGGCCTCCATGCGGTTGAG
>JAEEGL015403128.1_pt1 | contig 10971 bp, 5 predicted proteins | sample 9134231 | NCBI WGS metagenome assembly JAEEGL01 (sample SAMN16246548, study PRJNA631951) | gut metagenome | biome: gut microbiome; feature: rumen; material: fiber-attached | host: Bos | place: Iran: Karaj | collected 2018-10 | reverse complement strand
TGTCTCTGCTATATTATCACTAATAATACCGCCATCCATAACAAATTTGTTTTTGAATAAAAAAACTGGATCTCCATCTGTACCGCATTTAAAATTCTGGATTTTACCGCCTTTCATGTGAAATTCACCATAAGAGGTTATGCCTTTTACAGCCTTATTGTCTTTATTGCCGTCAAGGATAAGCCCGCTCCATGCCGGATTCTCGTCATCACCAGTTTTTACGCCCTCTATTGTAAGTGAACCAGAAGAAATATATACCATTCTTGAACCACTACCATTCCATGTCAGCGTCGCCGTTCCAAGCTTATCTCCGGTTCTGTTTTTCCAGCACTCTATCGTTATATTATTAGCTATAGTGATTTGTGATGTTATCTCTTCTGAAATGCCGTCTTTTATATGAATCGTGTATTGTACCGGCTCGTCTTCCTCGTCAGTCTCAGGAAGATCTTTTATAATCGACAAAGCCTTTGAGACTGTCGCAAGCGGATAATAAGGTGAACCGGAGTAAGAGTCGAGCGGATACGAATTTGCCGCAGTCGCGCCGACAAAAAAGTCTTTTACTTGGAACGCATCTGTCATTTGCTTCGTTACACTAAGTTTCAGTTTTCCGTCGTCCGAATCTGTAGTTGCAAGGTTCGTGACCCATGTATCCGTCGTCAAACCGGAAAAAACGTTTATTGCCTGTGTTGTGGTGTATACGAGTTTTGTACCGTTCTTAAAATCAAGTTTTATATCGTACACGCCGGCGGCCAGTGTTTTGCCAGTTTTCATTGATAAACCGGATGTCGAGCAGTTTACAGCAGCGTCCCAGTCCGAGATGGCATCCGCACCGTCTTTCTTTACAGAAACGACTGTTACCGAATTGAAAACACTGTCCGGATTTGAGAAACCGAGCGCAATTGAGCCGTTTCCTTCTGTGGTAGGCTTGAGAAGAAAAATGTACGAGGCAATTCCTCCTGATGTAAGGTCAAATGTGGATGAGTCGGAAATAATTGTCGAATCGCCAGAAAGAGCATTCAATACATTGCCGGATTTCAGTTCAACGGTGACTTCCCAGACTTTGCCCGGAACAAGCAGTAAACTGAACGAAGTTGTGTCATTGGGATATACTTGCGTAATTGGAATGAGTAACCCGGAATACGAAGCTGAAACTTTATAGTAGCAATCCTCAGGCTTTGTTGGTATTGCGGAGCGGCTGAACGAATCGGTATTTTCCGCGTCACCAGCCACTTCTGCTGTTTTTGCAAATTGCGCGGCGTACTCAGCAGGTACGGCTCCACCGTTTGAAAAAGGGCTGCTTATCGTGCCAGTGAAAAGTACGTTTCTTTCGTCCGCGGCAGCTGGTGTTTCCGTTCCACTTTGATTCGTTGGAGTGTAATTTACTATATTATCCGTAAATGAATCATTACATGATAAAACCAATAAAGATGTTAAAAATAAAATCACCATGAAAAGTGAATATTTGGGTATTGTGTATATTTTGTTATGCATTATTACCACAATATATCACAAAACGAACGTAATTTCAAGAATCCTCGAAAAATGCAAGCACCGGGGTGGATCACCTTTAGTTCCGAAGCGGCAATGTCCGCGGAGGTATGAGCCACGCTAGACGGCGCTATTCCACAACAAGTACAAAGTGCGAAATTTCGAGCCAGCGCGGAAGTCCGGAAAATGCGAAAAATTCGCACCAGACAGTAGCTAATGCGACCTTACCGAGTTTTCCATACGGAAACTCGTGGTCACCATTGATTAAGATAATTGTTTTTCACCAAATTTCTGTTTTTTTCCCGTTCACAAGCAACATGTAATCGGTGTATAATCGCGTTATGACGACAACGACCGCTCTGGAAAAATGCCAGGAATACAATTTCGATGACGTTTATGCGGCTCTGCAAAAGCTTGTCTCACTTGTTCCGCCGCCGGACGTAAAGGGCAAAATAGTCCTTCTTAAGCCGAATATTCTTTCGCCAAAGAAACCTGAGTTTGCCATTTGCACGCATCCTGTTGTTGTCGGTGCCACCGTAAAGCTCTTTGTGGAACTTGGTGCGGCTAAAGTTCTTGTGGGCGAATCTCCGGCTGTGGCAAGCTCGATTGCCGCGGCAAGAGCCACTGGTATGCTTGAGCAGGTCGAAAACAACGGCGGCGAGTGGGTCGAGTTCAACACATCGGTTCAGGTTCAGTGTCCAAACGGTCAGATTGTAAAACTGCTCGATTTTGCGGAGCCTTTTACCCGTGCGGATATCGTCGTTTCAATTTCCAAACTTAAAACGCATCAGTTCATGTCATCTACCGGCGCGATGAAAAACCTGTTCGGGCTTGTCGTCGGGTTAAAAAAAGCAAAGACACACTACCGCTTTTCCGACAAAAAAGATTTTTCGGCTTATTTGACCGATCTTAACATAGCAGCGAACGCACAGTACGCCATAATGGATGCGATTGTCGGCATGGAAGGTCAGGGTGGTCCCGGAAACGGTGATCCGGTGAAACTTGGTTTTCTTGCAGCGTCCGACAACATTCTTGCGCTCGACTGGGTTTGCTCTTCAATTGTAGGCTATAATCCGTATCAAATTCCGAACCTGAAGTGCGCGTTGGAGCGTGGAATCTGGCTCAAATCGCCCGACGATATTAAGACAGTCGGCTGCACGTCGAAGGAGCTGAAACCGGCTTCATTCAAAATTGTAAAAGATGCTAGCGCAGCTGTGACTTTGCAAAAAATGTTGCCGAGCTTCCTAAATAAAATGGCGACGCTCGTTTTCGTAAAGACACCGCACTTCAACAAGAAAAAGTGCATCCGCTGCGGAAGGTGCCTTGAAATCTGCCCGGCGCAAATTCTGCGGTTTTACACGGACAAAAACACTGTTGCACTGGCCGATACCCCGAACGCGCAGAAGTTTGTCGCGCTTGCTGACAAATCTAAATGCCTGCACTGTTTCTGCTGCCACGAAATATGCCCGGTCGAAGCGATAAAACTGCGGAAGTTCTAGGTTGGGCGTGTTCTGTAATTTTGCTATGCAAAATCACAGAACCGGGCTTTTCGGGGTTCCGCGCTAATCGCGCTCCATTCGTGCGTCCATCTGCGCACATGGATGTGCGCGAAAACTGATGAGTTTTGCTTCAGCAAAACTCGGTAAGTTCGTGCGGCATGGAAGACGCACGAACGTCCGCCCCTACAATCCCTCACGCAGTTCGGGTTGCGCAAGGAATCTTATTAGAGTGTCCGCTCGTGCGGACGACGCAATCCCTCACGCAGTTCGGGTTGCGTTAGGAAACTATTCTTCGTCAATCAGCCATTCGCTCAAGCGTTCTTCTGCGCTCGAATAGTTCACGCCGACCTTTACGATTTTGCGTCCGTTAAGCGCATCGTTCTTATACGCAATCGGATAGTCCTTGCTGTTAATCTGCTCCAAAGCTTCTTTCGCGGTTTTGTCGATTTTGAACTCAAAAATATAAACAGCGTTCTTTTCCCACACGACAGCGTCGCTCCGGCCCTTGCCGTTCTTCACTTCGCACAGAACGAACTCGCCCATCAGCTTGAAAATGAGCCATACGAACGCCTGGCAATCAAGCTCGTACCGCTTCTGATTCGTTTTTTTCGGGGCGGCGGCGAAAATATTGTTTATCCGCTCCATAAAATCATCAACCTTGCCAGCACGAAGCTCCCGTATAAAGTTAAGGACTTCTATATTGTCCGTTTTTTCTTCATATCCCGCGTACAACGGAACTAGGTTCTCATAAAGACCGTATTTTACCTCGCTGTTCGGAAGCCCCAGAATGAAGCTGTCGAATTCTTTCTCATAGCTTTTTATTGTGATGTACCCGGTCTGATAAAGCATCGGAATGGCATTTTGCGAGTCAAGCCGATAATTCTCAATGGTCCTGCGCCCGACCTCGATTTCGTTTTCAAGCGAGGTGTAGTCAAAATCAATGTTCCGCATCATTCTGGTCAGGAAGGTCGGGGTTCCAGTCGCGAACCAATAGCTGCCGAAATCAGAATCCGCAAAGGCATTTAAAAGACTGAACGGATTGTAGACATCGGTCTGTGTGTCCTTTGAAAAATGATAGCCGTCATAATTCTTTTTGAGCTTTTCAATACATTCTTCTTTTGAAATCTCGTTTTTTGTGCCCATATTTTCAATTTCTGGCACAAAATTCTCTTCCATCTCTTCCTGCGTGATTCCACAAATAGCTGTGTATTCTTCAGAAAGCGATATGTCACGTAGATTATTCAGATCTGAGAAAATGCTCACTTTGTCGAACCGAGTAACGCCCGTTATGAACACAAAACGGATGAACCTGTCTTCACTTTTTAAGTTTCCGTAAAAACCTTTGAGGGCATCCCGAATCTCACCTTCAAGCTCGGAAACAGCTACATTCTGTAAAAGAGGCTTGTCGTATTCATCCACCAGAACAACAACCTGATTTCCTGTTTTTTCATATGCGGCTTTTATAAGATTGCGAAACCGGATTGCTATGTCGCTAGATTTCGTGAGTTTTCCATACAAAGCCTCGTAACCAGAAAGCATATCATCAACCTGAATAAGCAAATCGTCATAGGAACTGTAGTTTTTTCCCGTGAAGTCAAGATAAATTACTGGATATTTCTTCCATTCGGTTTCGGATTTTGCGATTGCCAGACCTTCAAACAAATCTTTCCGACCCTCAAAGTAACTCTTCAAAGTAGAAAGGAAAAGTGATTTTCCGAATCTGCGCGGTCGGCTTAGAAAATAAGGACATTTATATTCAGCAAGTCTTTTGATAAACTGCGTTTTGTCTACATAGACACAGCTGTTCTCGCGGATTTTCTCAAATGTCTGAATGCCAATCGGCAGGTTTCGCATTTCGCTCATAGCACGATTATAGCACAAGAAGTGGATTTTTACTATTCGTAAGTTACCAAGCACCCCAGCTTCTTCACAAAATCCACGCGGCACCCACATATTCCTGAGACGAACTTTTTGGGCTGTTCACAAAGCCCCATAAAAAATGTATAGTAATTCAAAGTTCCGCATTTACAACTGTGTGCGCTGGCGGCGGAAACTCGCAGAAAAAGTTCTTTCAAGGAATCAGCATGAAAATATCAGACATACTTAACGCAAAAAAGCTTTCTGTCTCTTTCGAAATTTTTCCACCGAAACAGCAATCATCTTACGAGTCCGTAATAAACACAGCGATGAAACTTTGCTCGCTGCATCCTGATTTTATGAGCATTACATATGGTGCAGGCGGAAGCACAAAGCGGAACACGGCTCAAATTGCGGGCGAACTGCAGACAAAGGGAAACGAGACGGCTCTTGCGCATCTTACATGCGTAGGGGCTTCAAAAGAAGATATTTCCGCGACGGCGGCTGAGCTTTCAAAACTTGGAATAGAGAACGTGCTTGCGTTGCGTGGTGATATTCCCCAGCCCGATGCGAACGGCAACATGCCGGAAGGATTTTTTGACGCATGGAAAGAAAAAGGATATGCGCACGCATCCGATCTTGTTGCAGTTCTTAAAAAAAGCGGCAATTTCTGTGTGGGCGGCGCGTGTTATCCCGAAGGTCATCCGGAAAGCTACAACCGCGACATCGATATAGATAACGTGAAGTACAAGGTTGAGGCGGGCTGCGATTTTCTTACGACGCAGATGTTCTTTGACAACGACATGCTCTACAGCTTTTTGTACCGCTTGCAGTCGAAGGGCATTCACGTTCCGGTGCTCGCCGGAATAATGCCGATAACGCAGCCGTCGCAGGTAAAGCGCATGATAAAGCTTTCGAACGCCTACATTCCGCGTAAGCTGCTTATGATTGTTGACCGGTTCCAGGACAGCCCGGAGGCTCTTATGCAAGCCGGAATCGCATATGCGACAGACCAGATAATCGACCTGATTTCGAACGGAGTACGCGGCATCCATATTTATACGATGAACAAGCCGAATGTCGCGGAAGCAATAATGTCGAACATCAACAGCATTGTAAAGGCTGTGAACGTCTGACGCATTTTAGGAATGCGAGTGACGGAGACCAACGAAACGGAGAACGCGGATGGAAAAAGTTGATTTCAGGATATTTCTTTCTAACCGGATAAAAGAGGGCAAACCCGTTTTCTCTGACGGCGGTATGGGAACGATGATTCAGGCATCGGGCGTTACGGACTACAAAATCCCGGAAGAGCTGAATTTTACACATCCAGATGTGATAAAGAACATTCATTTGCAGTATCTTAAAGCAGGATCTGATTTTATAACGACAAATACGTTTGGCGCGACACCGATAAAAATGCACGGCGCACACTTTTCTGCAGGCGATGCGATTCGTAAGGCGGTTTCGCTTGTGCGCGATGCGATAGATGAGTATAAGCGTGAGTGTGGGGCTGGTAACTGTGGCGGCGGGATCGGCGGCGTTGCGGGCGTTTCCGCTGAGGGTGTCTCGGCTGTGGGCGCGGATTTATCTACGGGCGATGTCGATGGCCAGAAGGCTTGCTCGTCTTTTGGTGCGGACAGCCCGAAGTTTGTCGCGCTCGACATTGGCCCAAGCGGAAAACTGATTGAGCCAGCCGGAACGATGACGTTCGATGAAGCGTACACATCATACGCGCAAGCCGCCATCGCAGGCGAAAAAGCAGGAGCAGACCTCGCTATTATCGAGACGATGAGCGACCTTTACGAAGTTAAGGCCGCAGTTCTTGCCGTAAAAGAGAACACTTCACTTCCGATTATTGCATCAATCACGTTTCAGGATAATTTACGGACACTTTCCGGCGCGGATGTTCTTACAGCCGTAACATATATGGAAGCTCTTGGCGTAGATGCTGTCGGCATGAACTGCGGCGTAAGCCTTGCGGTGGCGGAGAAACTGGCATCGCTTTTTGCAGCGGAAGCATCCATTCCGGTAATAATACAGCCGAACGCAGGGCTTCCGCAACTTGAAAACGGAAAGACAGTGTTCAAAGTGCTTCCGCTGGAATTTGCCGCGTCTCAGCTCGTAAACTACAAGACTGGTGTGAGCATTCTGGGCGGCTGTTGTGGCACGACCCCGGTGCATATTGCCGCAATGGTGCAAGCTGTCGCCGGTGCAAGCCGCGCCCCCGGGTGCGCGAGAGAATCCGACTCCGCGACGTGCGTTTGCTCCGGCAGTACGACAGTCCGCATCGGAGGCGCGAGCGGCGCGGTTATCGTCGGCGAGCGCATAAACCCGACCGGCAAAAAGAAATGCAAAGAAGCCCTGCTTTCCGGCGACAGCCAGTTCATCCTTGACGAAGCCGAAAAACAGATAGCCGCTGGAGCACACGTACTCGACGTAAACGTCGGACTTCCCGGAATAGATGAAAAGCAAGTTATGTCAGATACTGTTTTTCTGCTTCAAAAAACGTTCACGTGCCCGCTCCAAATCGATTCCAGCGAGCCGGACGTTCTTGCTGCCGCGATGCGCCGCTACAACGGAAAACCGCTCGTAAACTCTGTGAACGGAAAGCAGCATGTTATGGACGCGGTTTTCCCGCTCGTACAAAAATACGGAGGTGGCATAGTCGCGCTTTGTATTGACGAAAACGGCATTCCACCGACGGCAGAAGGTCGCCTGGCCATCGCGGAGAAAATCGTTTCCGAAGCCGCAAAATACGGCATAAAACGAAAAGACATTTTTATCGACATGCTGACGCTTACCGTTTCTTCTCAGCAAAAAGAAGCTGCCGAAACGATACGCGGAATCAGGCTTTTGAAAACATCGCCATCAACAAAGGGCGTAAAAACAATACTCGGCGTTTCAAACATATCGTTCGGACTGCCACGGCGCGACATAATCAATTCGCACTTTTTCAGCATGGCGTTGAGTGCAGGACTCGACGCATGTATAATCAATCCGCTTTCGCAGTCCATGCTCGACTCTTACAGAACATACAGGGCAGTCTACGCTTTTGACGAAAACTGCATGGAATACATAGACGCATACGCAGGAACTGTCGCGCCAAGTGCAACAACGCCGTCGGCAACAAATACCGCAGCGGCAGGCCCTAACGCCGGTGCGCCAGTGACAGGAAATGTGCCCGCGCAACCAGGCTCACAATCTGGAGCTGCGACGAATCCCGCGCAACCGCAATCATCCCCGGCAAACGCGGCAAACCCAACAAACGCCACGCCTCAAACTGAGCAAAGCACACAGTCATCCCCCTTGTTCCAGGCCATCGTCAAAGGCTACCCGGAGAAAGCCGAAGCCGAAGCCGCGAAGCTTCTTGAAACTCTCTCCCCTATGGACATAGTGAACAACTACATCGTTCCCGCGCTCGACAACGTAGGCGACGACTACGCTTCCGGCAAAAAGTTCCTGCCGCAGTTGCTCCTTAGCGCGGACACAGTTTCAAAAGTGTTCGCCATCCTCAAAAAGCACATCGCTGAAAACTCCTCAAACAACCAAGGCTCACAAAAAAGCAACGGCCGCGTACTAATGGCAACAGTGCAGGGCGACATACACGATATAGGCAAGAACATCGTCTCAGCTATGCTTGAAAACTACGGCTTCGAAGTAATCGATCTTGGTAAAGACGTTGCTCCGGAAACTATAATTAAAACCGCGCTCGAAAAAGACATAAGGCTTATCGGGCTCAGCGCACTAATGACAACAACCGTCCTTAGCATGGAGAACACAATCAGAATGCTCCGTGAGACAGAAAAAGAGCAAGCGAAACTTGGCAAGGACATTAAGTTTGTGATTGTGGCTGGCGGTGCGGTTCTCACCCCGGAATATGCAAAGAAAATCGGCGCGGACTACTACGGCAAAGATGCAATGAGCACCGTCGCCATAGCAAAGAAGGTTTTACTAAATGAGTAACAGTCAACACAACGACAAACATCCAACAGACAGGAAACTTCATTCTTTCAAGGAATACAAATCCATAAAAACATATCTTTATCTTGTGTTCTGTCCGCGGACATTCATTCCTCTTATGAAATGCGTTCACACCGCGCTTCAGAAGTTTTTCATATTGCAGTTCAGCGTAAAATTCGGATTCCGAAAAATCCCTGTAGTACAAGTAGATAACGCGCTCGACAAAATGGTTCCTTTCTCACCGAAGAGGATTTCGACATATCTTGATTTTATTCATTCTCTTGCACGTCCGCTTGGTTTTTGCCTCTCCAAGTTCAATAGAAAAGAACGTGCACAAATAGCAATTAACATAATCAACGAGCTTAAAAACTGCTACGAAACAGCATATCATATTTATTCGTTCAGTATGTCCACTACAAACCGCCCCAACTACAAGAAAGACAGGCATTTTCGGCTTATCCACACGCTTGACCCGCATCTGATGTGTGTACCGAGCCTTCATGTATCCATAATGATTATGGCGTGGGTTTTCTATAGAGAAGTATTCCAGTCGCCAATATTCGACGATGAAGAAAAAAAATACTACACAAAGCAGGTTTTCGATTCTGCAAAAGCCATAACAGAGACCGTGCTTTATGTAAAACAGCACAGTGTAAACTGCATTCCGTCGGCAATCTACATGATGACAATAATGCTCAAAGACCGCTTCACTCTCAACGACGCGATATATTTTATCGACAGCCTTTTTGTCGAAAGCACGGACATTTCGGATGAAATCAAAAAAAACATACATTCATATGTTCAAATGATGTTTGAGCGGTTTGTACTGGAAAACTGTTCGGAAGAAGATTGGACAATCCCGATAAAACGCTGGCTCACCACCTACAAAGCAAGCTGAAATATCAGAATCGGGAAAGCCTGCTCGAAACTGCCCACTCACGCATTCCCAATCACAAAAACTTCGCAAAAAACTTGCCGAATTGGAAAAAAATCATTAAATTTACTACAAATTGATGTAATTGATGAAACCCCAGTACATCAATTTGATGTGTTTTACATCACACAACCTAACATTTTCTGTTCGCATTTGTTCTGAACAGTTGAAAGGAGATATGGAAAAATGGCTAAACAGCTCGTTTTTAATGAAGACGCCCGCAAAAAATTGCTTTCTGGCGTTGAACAGATTTCACAGGCAGTAAAGGTAACACTCGGTCCTAAAGGCCGCCTTGTTATGTTGGACAAGAAATACGGTGCACCGACAATCACAAAAGACGGAGTTTCCGTTGCAAAAGAAGTTGAGCTTGAAGACCCATTCGAGAACATGGGAGCACAGCTCGTTAAAGAAGTAGCCGCAAAGACAAACGATGTTGCCGGTGACGGAACAACAACAGCAACAGTTCTTGCTTATTCAATGGTTCGCGAAGGACTTAAGGCCGTAGCAGCCGGAATGACACCTATCGAACTGAAACGTGGTATGGACAAAGCAGTTGCACTTGCTGTCGAGGACATCAAGAAGAACTCAAAGGCTGTAAAAGGCGGCGATGATGTTAAGCACGTTGCTACAGTTTCTGCTAACAACGATGCAGAGCTCGGCGGAATCCTTGCTGGTGCTTTCGAGAAAGTTGGAAAAGACGGCGTTATTACAGTTGAAGAGTCCAAGACAATGGAGACAACAACTGATTTCGTAGAAGGTATGCAGTTCGACCGCGGTTACATCTCTTCATATTTCGTAACAGACCGCGACAGAATGGAAGCAAACTACACGGACCCATACATCCTTATCCATGACAAGAAGATAAGCAACATGAAAGACCTTTTGCCGCTTCTTGAGAAAGTAGCTCAGACAGGAAAGGCTCTCGTTATCATTTGCGAGGATATGGACGGTGAGGCTCTTGCAACACTTATCGTAAACAATCTTCGTGGTACACTTAAGACAGTTGCAGTTAAGGCTCCTGGATTCGGTGACCGCCGCAAGGCAATGCTTGAGGATATCGCAATTCTTACTGGCGGTACAGTTATCACAGAAGACCTTGGCCTTAAGCTTGAGACAACAGAGCTTTCACAGCTCGGTTCTGCAAAGAGCGTAAAGATTGACAAAGACAACACAACAATCGTTGATGGCGCAGGCAATGCAAAAGCTATCAAAGACCGTGTTGCGGAAATA
>JAEEGL015284058.1_pt1 | contig 10971 bp, 7 predicted proteins | sample 9134231 | NCBI WGS metagenome assembly JAEEGL01 (sample SAMN16246548, study PRJNA631951) | gut metagenome | biome: gut microbiome; feature: rumen; material: fiber-attached | host: Bos | place: Iran: Karaj | collected 2018-10 | reverse complement strand
GGCGCGTGCAGACTGATCACAACGGCGCGTATCTGACTGATCTCCCGGAGGAGCTTCACAGTGCCCTGTGCGCGGGGACTTGCACCCCATTCCGTCTTAAATGCGTCCCTTTCGAGACGCATACCGCTGTGATGGTTCGTTTTAATTTGATTGTATTGGCTATTTTATAGATTTGACTGCTATAAGTCAACCAAAATACAGCCTCGTTACTTATTCTTTTCAAGCCGATGAGTCTGCTTATTCTGCAGCCGCCCACGCAGCTCAGAGGCGACCGCCTGCCCTGTCCCGCGTTTCATCACGGAGCTTCCGGATCCGGCTTTGAAGACTGGCACAGAATTCCTCCGCGGCTTCCATGCTGCAGCTCTCTGCCAGGATGCGGAGCTCGCCGCGGCCAAATCTGCGTATCGTAGCGGTGCAGTCTCCTTCATGAAGCCGGATGCCGCTGACCGCCTCCGCAGCCTTATCCCCGGACAGCTTTCTCAGCACGGCTGTATCATTCTCTCCCAACTGCATACTTTTTTCGGCGCAGTGGTATTCCGGAAGTGAAGCAAAAAGGCCCGCTAGTCCGCTGCAGTCTCCGGAGGCGCGCATACGGGAAAACAGGCGAAGGGCCAGCGTTAACCCGTCCCGGCACCAGGGAGCGGTCCGCCATAGGCTGCGCGCGTCTTCGCCGTCCCGATCCAGCCGGTAGATCGTGCCGTTATTTTCCCTGGCGATCCGTTCCGCCAGATCCGGCGCGTCATAGGGAAGGACCACCTCCCGGATCCCGCTGCGCAGCTCGGCTGCCGTCATTGCACAGAGCATCATCTGCCATGGCCGGCTGCGTCCGTTCTCATCCACGGCCTGAAGGGTGAAACCGTCCTCCGAAAGGGAAAGCTGGATCACTCCGTCCTCCGGCGGTACGAGCTGCGCTCCGGCAAGGAGCAGGCCTCTTTGCAGCAGGCCCGGGCTGCAGGCGATCCGCAGCCCGCGAAGCGTGCCGCAGCCGCGGAGGGCGGAAGCAAGCACGGCTTCCTCCGTTCCGGACACCAGCTCAAATACGCGGCTCCGATCCGGGGAAACCGCCATGCCGGTATCGGTCAAAGCGCTTTCGAGCTTTCGCTGTTCTTTTCTCGAAAGGGGAAGGCCGTCACGGTCAAAGCAGCGGACGACCGTCCGGGATCCCTTCTGCGAGAAGAACAGGCATTCGTCGAATCCATAGATGCCGGACAGAGCTGCAGCGGACGAAGCCTGTGCGGCATCCATAAGAAATGTGTGTTTTCCAGCTGCTCCCGCCCCCAGAAGAAAGGCCTCCGCAAGCACAGCTGCGAAGCTGCCGCCGGCTGCTGCCGCGCCGATCCGTTCGCCGCCGCAGCTTCTTCCCATGCGCATGAAACGCTCCGGCGAAAGGGATGCATTTTCGCCGCTTATGACAGCGCCCGGTTGAAAACGCAGCGGCGCGCTGCCTGCGCTTTGATGCATGTCCTCGCGGAATACCCGGCCCGGGGGAAGCGTGAGACCGGGCCAGATCCGCAGATCCTCAAGAAGGAGAGAGCCTTCGCCGACCGTGACGCCCTCCGCCAGTACGCAGCCCTTTCGGATCTGTACTTCCCGTTTCAACTGTACGCCGCGGGACAGAATGGAACCGTCAACGCTGCTGCCCACCTGGAGCAGAGCGCCATCCACCACGCTCTCGCGGATCCGGCAGCCCGCCTCCACCGTGCTGCCGCCGCCGATCACGGTATATGCTCCCAGCAACGCATCCGCGGCGACGTGCGCTCCCTCGGAAATCCAGCAGGGCCCTTCCGCAATGCTCGTCAGACCTGGCGGCAGGGGAAGGGGATAGCGTCTGTCCAATGCGTCCCGACAGGTAGCCAGATAAGCTTCACAGGATCCGACGTCGTTCCAGTATCCGTCCGATTCCCACACACGGAGCCGTCGTCCGCTTTTCAGCATCCGGGGGAACAGTTCTCCGCCGAAATCGACGCTTCGCCCCTCCGGGATCTCTTTCAGGACGGACGGAGAGAGAACGTATATCCCCGTATTGATGAGATCGGAGACGATCCGCTCCGGACCTGGCTTTTCAACGAAACCGCGGATCACACCCCCTTCCTCCGTCAGTACAAGTCCGAATTCCGAAGGCTCCTCACACCTGCGAACGAGGATCGTGGCGTCTGCGCCGCTGAGCCGGTGCTTTTCCATCATGGCCCGCAGATCATAAGAACAGGCAGCGTCGCCGCTGATAACCAGAAAATCCTCGCTGCCGACAAAATCGGCGCAGGCGCGCACGCTGCCCGCGGTTCCGGCCGGTTCCGTTTCCGTTCGGTATTCGATGCTTACACCAAGGTCGCTTCCGTCCCCAAAGTGATCCTGAATGACACGGGGCAGGTAATGCAGCGTCATGCAAAGCTCTGTAAAACCGCAGCTGCGCAGCAGAAGCACGATATGCTCCAGCAGCGGGCGGTCAAAAAGACGGATCATTGGCTTCGGTTTGTTGGCGCTCAGCGGGCGAAGCCGTGTGCCTTCACCGCCCGCAAGTATGATCGCTTTCATTTTTTGCTCCTTTCCGGACCTGTGATGACATGGGTCCGGAGTTAATTTGGCCGGATTCCTTCGTGAAATACGCCCATGAACGATAATGAGGGAAATGCCCTGTGAAAATTCCAAAGAACTATTGTCAACAATTGATTTCTTTGATAAGATAAATAAATCTGGGAGGTTATGTCATGAAAAAGAAAACGAACTCAAAAGCTCGTGGCGATTCTGCCTTTCTTCGCTTTTTCCGGCCTTCCATGCGTTTGTACTTTTGCGTTCTGGTATTCTTTGCGATCCTGACCCTGGCATTGCAGCATTGGGAGCTGGGAATCGTCGAACTGTTGGCAGCAGCGCTGCTGCTGTTTTATTCCCGTTTTATACACAAGCGGCAGGAACTCCAAATGCTGGAATACCTTGGCGCCTCTGTCCGCGAAGGCGAAGAGCTGAGCAGCGACATGTTTCTCAGCATGCCCCTGCCTCTTGTGATCTTTAATATGAAAGACGGTACTGTCCTTTGGAGCAACGATGAATTCCTGTCCATTACCGATGAACGCAGACATCTGTTTGAAATCACTCTGGCGGATATGGTGCCGGATTTCAGCCTGAAATGGCTTGCGGAAGGACACAAGGAAGCGCCGGAGCTGGCCAGGATCGGAGAACGGAAATTCCGGGTATACGGCGAGACCTTCTCCGCTGAGAACAGATCTGTCTCCGGAAACTCCTGGGGCATGGCCTACTTTATGGATGTGACGGAGTATGAGCAGATTTCTGCGGAGTACTCGGCGTCCCGCCCGGTGGTCAGCGTCATCATGCTCGACAACTATGACGAGCTGATCAAAAATCTCAATGAGACAGCAAAATCTGCTATCCTTGCCCAGATCGATCACCGGATCAGCGAATGGACCGCATCCTCCCATGGGTACCTGTGCCGTTATGACCGGGACCGCTATATATTCATCTTTGAACAACGGCATATGCAGGAGTATCTGGAGGGACATTTCAGCATTCTGGATTCCGTTCGCGGGCTTCAGAGCCCCAATGGCATCACGGCTACCATCAGCATCGGACTGGGCCGCGGCGCGGACTCCTTGGAAGAGGCTTATCAGTTTGCCATGCTTGGTATCGAAATGGCCCTTTCCCGCGGCGGGGATCAGGCGGTCATAAAAACTCCGCTGAATTTTGAGTTTTATGGCGGGCGGACCGTGGCTGTGGAGCGTCGTACGAAGGTGAAATCCCGCGTTATGGCATCCGCGATGGGAGAACTGTTCGGCGATGCCTCCAGTATCCTCATCATGGGCCATAAGTATGCCGATCTGGACAGCCTTGGCGCGGCAGTCGGGATTTGCTGTATCGCAAGAAAGATGGGCAAGACAGCACGGATCGTTATCAACAAGGATACGAACGTGGCCATGCAGATGATAGAGCGGCTGCAGCGCATGCCAGAGTACGCCGAGGTCTTTATCGGAGAGCAGGAGGGAGTCATCATGGCGGACAGCCGGACCCTGCTTGTGGTGGTGGATACCAACCGTCCGGATCAGGTGGAATCTGAAGACCTGCTCATCAGCTGCAACAAGATCGCGGTGGTGGATCATCACCGGAGAGCGGCGGATTATATCTCCAATGCGGCGCTGAACTTCCACGAGCCTTATGCGTCTTCGGCAAGTGAGCTCGTCACGGAGCTGATGCAGTATTTGGTCGAGACAGCGGATATCCGAAAGACGGAAGCGGAAGCCGTGCTGGCAGGAATCGTTCTCGATACAAAAAACTTTACCATGCGCACCGGAAGCCGTACCTTTGAGGCTGCGGCTTTCCTTCGCCGCTGCAGTGCAGATACCACAGAGGTAAAGAAGCTTCTGCAGAACGACCTTCCCAGCACCGTCGCCCGCTTTGCCATTGTGGAGAAGGCCGTGGAATACAAGCCCGGCATCGCCGTCGCTGAGGAGCAATCTTATCAGGATCGGATCATTGCCGCCCAGGCAGCGGACGAATTGGTGAACATTTCCGGGATTGAAACCTCCTTTGTCATTTTCAAGTCGGAGGAGACGGTCAATATCTCCGCCCGAAGCATAGGAGACGTCAATGTTCAGGTCATTCTCGAAAAGCTGGGGGGCGGTGGAAACCGCTCCGGGGCAGGTGCCCAGATCAGGGATATGACGGTGGCCGAGGTCAGTGAAAAACTGAGGAAAGCCATTGACGAATATTTGAGTTCTGAGGAAGGAACGGAGGGAAAAGCATGAAGGTCATTCTCAATGCAGACGTGAAGGGTCAGGGAAAGAAAGGAGAAATGATTGAGGTATCCGAGGGTTATGCGCGGAATTATCTCCTGCCAAGGAATCTGGCTGTAAAGGCAACTGCGGACAATATGAATGCGCTGAAGCTGAAGGAGCAGGCGAAAAAAGCCCAGATCGAGCGGGAAAAAGAACAGGCCCGGGCATATGCCAAGCAGTTAGGCGCAGCCGTGGTGAAGGTGAAAGCAAAAGGCGGCGGCAACGGAAAGCTCTTTGGCTCCGTCACCAGCAAGGAGATCGCTGAGGCCTTGAAAGAGCAGTGCGGCATCGCACTGGAGAAAAACCGAATCGTACTGGAAGAAAACATCAAAAACTTCGGCTCGTATGAGGTGAAGTGCAAGTTGGGCTACGAGATCTCCGGCACCATCCATGTGCTGGTCGTGGAAGAATAATTACATGAACATTTGAACGCAAGGGGGAAGGAAGATGGATGAGCTGTTCAGCCGGCAGATGCCTCACAGCCTGGAGGCGGAACAGGCGGTTCTCGGCTCGATCCTGATCGACTCCCGCTGCACTGCCCAGGTTATCGCTGCGCTGAAACCCGAGGATTTTTATACTGAGCTGAACAAGGGGATCTACGAAGTGATCACCTCCATGTTCAACTTTGCAAAGCCGATCGATGCCGTTACCGTGCTGGATGAGATGAAGCTTCAGGGAGTCTTCAATCCTCAGAGCTCCCAGTCTTATCTGATCGAGCTCATGAACGTGACGCCCACGGCGGCCAACGTCATGCGCTATGTGGAAATCATCCGGGATAAAGCCCTGCTGCGCAATATCGCCGCTGTTGCGGCGGATATTACCGCCGCGGTGAATGAGGGAACAGGCTCCAGTGAGGATGTGCTGGAAACTGCGGAGCGGCGTATCTATGCATTGCGTCAGGGCAAGACCTTGGGCGGATTGGAGCCGATTTCCGCGATTCTGGGTCAGGTCTATCAGAATCTCGCAGAGCTCAGCAAAACCAAAGGCGGCATCCCGGGATTGCCCACCGGGATCGGGGAGCTGGATGAAACGATCATGGGCCTGAAGAATACAGACTTCATTATTCTGGCTTCCAGGCCGGGTATGGGCAAGACGAGCCTCGCTTTGAATATGGCCCTCAATGTGGGCAAAAAGACAGGAAAGGCGGTAGCGATCTTTTCTCTGGAAATGTCCAAGGAGCAGCTTGCCCAGCGCCTCCTTTCCAGCGAAGCCTATGTGGATTCCAAGAAGCTGCAGACCGGTATGCTCTCCAAGGATGATTGGCAGAAGCTCAGCGGAGCGACCGCCGCCATCAGCCGGACCAAGATTTATATTGATGATAATTCCATCATCACCGTTTCCGATATGAACGCGCAGTGCCGCCGAATCCAGAACCTGGGCCTGGTGGTGGTGGACTATCTGCAGTTGATGACCTCCGCCACAGGAGACAGCAGTGAAAACCGTATTCAGGCGGTGGCTGAAATCAGCCGTATGCTGAAAATCATGGCCAAGGAACTGAATGTGCCGGTGCTGTGCCTCAGCCAGTTGAGCCGTGCCAGCACCCAGCGCCAGAATAAGAGACCCATGCTCTCCGATCTGCGCGAATCCGGCTCTCTGGAACAGGATGCGGATATTGTCCTCGGACTCTACCGCGAGGACTACTTCAATGAGGAGACGGAGGAACACAACAAGGCAGAGCTGATCGTAATGAAGAACCGCCACGGGAATACCGGGACCATCCCCGTACAGTGGATGCCGGAGTATACCACGTATGCTTCGCTGGAACGTTACCGAGAGGAACCGTAATTGGAAGTTCGGGAGGCAGTGCTCGGCAGCATCCGGGAACATGGGATGCTCAAAGGCGCGGATCGTATCATCTGCGCCCTCAGCGGAGGCGCGGATTCAGTCTGCCTTGCAGATGTGCTTCTGTCTCTGTCTGCAGAGTTGGGTTTCCGGCTGGAATGCGCCCATTTCAATCATCGGCTCCGCGGGGAGGAATCCCTCAGAGACGCGTCGTTTGTGGCAGCCTGGTGCAGCGAACGCGGCCTGAAGCTCTATACGGGCAGCTCCGATGTCTCCGCTTATGCATCGGTGCATCGTATGGGGACAGAGGAAGCGGCCAGAACCCTTCGGTATGAATTCCTGGAGAGGCTGGGAGATGAGCGTACGAGGATCGCCACAGCCCACCAGGCGGACGACCAGGCAGAGACTCTGCTGATGAATCTCCTGCGCGGCAGCGGACTCAAGGGCCTGGGGGGCATCCCGCCGGTGCGCGGCCGCATCATCCGCCCCCTGCTGGGTGTGCGCAGGGAGGATATCCTGGCTTATCTGGCAAAACGCGGATTAAGCTTTGTGGAGGATAGTTCTAACGGGGATACCGATTATCGGAGAAATAAACTGCGGCATACGGTGATGCCGCTGCTTCGTGAACTGAATCCGGCTTTTGCGGAGGCATGCGGACGAACGGCGGGAATGCTGCGGGAAGACGAAGCTTTCCTTTCGGATACCGCCGCCAAGTATGTGACGATGGAAGGGGAGCTGGCGGTTTTCTCCGTGCGAGAACTGATGAGCCTTCCGGGCCCTTTGAGTTCCCGGGCGCTCAGGCAGGCGGCAGCTCGTTTCGGTATCCGACCGGAAGAAAAGCATATCAATGCGCTGCTGTCCCTGGCCGCATCGGAAAACCCGTCCGCCAGGATGGACCTGCACAGCGGAGTTTCGGCGCAGCGGCAGTATGATCGATTGCTGATCGGAAAACGCGATGAACCGGAGCCGTTTCGGGAAACTGCCTTGTCTTATGGCAGTTGGACAGAAATCAATGAGCTTGATATTTGCGTTTTTTGGGGCGAGCGGTCAGAATGTGATAAAATTCACGGTAAATTCACGACTTACTTCTTCAAAAAAGATCGGATCTGTGGTAGGATAACCGTCAGACCTCGAAAGGAAGGCGATTATCTCCAGCCGACGGGGCGGCAGGGAAAAACGCTGAAGAAATGGATGATCCAGGAAAAGATTCCGGCAGCAGAGCGAAACCGGCTGCCGGTGTTTGCCGATGAGAAAGGCGTCTTGGCTGTCCGGGGCATCGGAGCGGATGTGCGGGCACAGGCATCGCGGGAGGAAGCGGATTCGGTTCTTGTAATTTTGGAAAGGAAATGACATGGGTATGGATGGGAGTTACACGTTTGAAACGCTGATCAGTGCCGAGGAGCTTGCCGCAAAGGTCGAAGAGCTTGGAGCCGCCATCACCCGGGATTATAAAGACAAGGATACCGTGTTTGTGGGTATACTGAAAGGGTCCTTCATTTTCATGTCCGATCTGGTCCGACATGTGCAGCTGGACCGTATGGAGATTTGCTTCATGATGGTCTCCTCCTATGGCTCCGGTACCCGCAGTTCCGGCAATATCACCATCAAAAAGGATCTGGAAAACGATCTGGAAGGCAAGCACGTGCTTATTGTGGAGGATATCATCGACAGCGGCAATACCCTGACATATCTGAAGAAATACCTTGCCAACCGCAAAGCGGCATCGGTCAGGATCTGTACGATCCTTGACAAACCCTCCCGAAGGGAGACAGACCTTGTTCCGGATTATCGAGGCTTTGTGATACCCGATGCTTTTGTGGTGGGCTATGGTTTGGATTACGATGAGCATTTCCGCGAGCTTCCCGATCTGTGCATCCTGCACATGAGCGGGGAGAGCGCGTAATAACAATATTCCCGGAGGAGGGATGCTTCTTTGAAGAAAGACAGGAAAAGAGATATCGGCTTTTATGTGCTGATCCTTGTGGTTCTGGTTGCGGTCATATTCTTGCTGATGTCCAACAACAATCCTGAGGGCATGAGCTATTCCGAAGTCCGCAGGCTCTTTGAAAGCGGAAAGGTGAAATCCTTCGTCGTGGATGGAGACACCTTGGTGATGTCCTTCCGGGAGCCTTATGAAGGAAGGTATACCGCCAGCCACCAGCTTTATAATTTCGGCGTGTTTTACGAAGACCTGCATGAGATGATCGATCAGCAATGGCATGACGGCGTCATCACAGAATACAACTATGACGTTGGATGGCAGGCTCCCTGGTGGCTCAGCTTCCTGCCGTATCTGCTGATCATGATCGTCTTTGCCGTCCTTTGGTTTGCGATGATGAACCGAGGCGTGGGCGGCGACAAATCTGCCATGCGCTTCGGGAAAGCACGAACCCGCGTCGGGGCCACGGACAAGAAAGTGACCTTTGCTGACGTTGCCGGTGAGGACGAGGAAAAGGAAGAACTTCAGGAAATCGTGGAGTTCATGAAGGATCCGCAGCGTTATGTGGAACTGGGCGCGAGGATTCCCAAAGGCGTGCTCCTGGTCGGCCCTCCGGGCACCGGCAAGACTCTGCTGGCAAAGGCCGTGGCAGGTGAAGCCGGGGTGCAGTTCCTCTCCATTTCCGGCTCTGATTTTGTCGAGCTCTATGTCGGCGTCGGCGCCAGCCGCGTCCGTGACCTGTTCGATCAGGCCAAGAAAGTCGCTCCTGCAATCATCTTTATCGACGAGATCGATGCAGTGGGCCGTCAGAGAGGCGCCGGTCTCGGCGGCGGTCACGACGAACGAGAGCAGACCCTCAACCAGCTGCTTGTGGAGATGGACGGTTTTGGGACCAATGAAGGCGTCATCGTCATGGCGGCCACCAACCGTCAGGATATCCTGGACAAGGCTCTGCTGCGTCCTGGCCGTTTTGACCGGCAGATCTACGTGGGAATGCCCGATGTAAAAGGCCGCGAAGCCATTCTGAAGGTCCATGCAAAGGGTAAGCCTCTTGCGGAGGATGTGAACCTGGCAACCATTGCCAAGACCACCATCGGCTTCACCGGTGCGGACCTGGAAAACCTGCTGAACGAAGCGGCACTTTTGGCGGCGCGCCGCAACCGCCGGTTCATTACGATGGCTGAGATCGAGGAGGCGATGATCAAGGTCATTGCCGGACCCGAAAAGAAGAGCCGCGTAGTATCTGACCAGGAGCGCAGATTGACTGCCTTCCATGAAGCCGGTCACGCCGTGGTCTCCCATGCCCTGGAACACAGCGATCCCGTGCATCAGATCAGTATCATTCCCCGTGGAAATGCCGGCGGTATGACCATCTATCTGCCTGAGCAGGATAAAAGCTTCAATTCCCGCAGTGAAATGCTGGATGACATCGTTTCTCTCCTGGGCGGGCGCGTAGCTGAGAAACTGGTGTTGAACGACATTTCCACCGGCGCCAGCAATGACCTGGAACGGGCCACCTCCATCGCAAAAGCCATGGTCATGAAATACGGCATGAGTGAAGCGCTGGGGCCTGTGGTGTACGATTCCGGGAGCGGAGAAGTGTTTCTTGGACGTGATTACGGTCATACCAAGAGCTATTCTGAAAAAGTCGCGGCGGAAATCGATGAAGAGGTCAAACGCATTGTTGAGGAAGGATACGAACGCTGCCGCCTGATCCTGGAGGACAACATGGATATCCTCACAATGACGGCGGAGTATCTGCTGCAGAACGAGGTTATGGATGGGGATACCTTTGCTGCCCTGTGCCGTGACCGTAAGCTGCCGGAGAAGCCCGAACAGCAGGCTGCTGCAACGGAAACCGTGGAAGGGGAGACTGTTCCGGAGAGCACGCCGGAAGAACAGGACACGGAAGAAACACCCGCCGCGCCGATCGCAGACACATGGCCGCCCCGTGAAGAAGATACAGACGAGTAACCAAATCGAAGTGAATTACAAAAAGGAGATGATGCGGCCGCATCATCTCCTTTTTGATAAACGGAACGGACCGGCGTCCGGCCCTCGATCAATCAGATCGTTTCTTGACTACGCCGGTGAATGCCCTGTTACAGCATATCGATAACAGCGTCGGTGTTGTTATGTATCGATTGTGGTATGTGAAAGCCGAAGAATGCACGCGCAGCGATATAACGGAAACCGGAGCTTTCGCGGATATGGCCCCCGGAATGAAATAGTCGCTATTGAAAGTGTGAAACAAGCGTATTATAATAATAAAATAAGTGATTCCGGCGGTGTGCCCAACGGATACAGCAGGAAAGGGATGGACGCCGAGAATCATTGAAGTAAAAGAGGATGTGAGTAAGAATGAAGCTGGGTATCGTAGGTCTCCCCAATGTAGGGAAAAGTACGCTGTTCAACGCTATGACCGGCGAGAAAGCGGAAACCGCCACCTACCGATCCTTTGATGTTCAG
>JAEEGL012459816.1_pt1 | contig 10971 bp, 9 predicted proteins | sample 9134231 | NCBI WGS metagenome assembly JAEEGL01 (sample SAMN16246548, study PRJNA631951) | gut metagenome | biome: gut microbiome; feature: rumen; material: fiber-attached | host: Bos | place: Iran: Karaj | collected 2018-10 | reverse complement strand
GTCCGAGATGCCATTTTGAAGATATCACCAGAGCGGATTTCTACGGCTTTGTTGTTCCGTTCGCATGCAGCCTGATGGAACTGTCCCGCGAAAGCGGCGTACCCGTTAAGATCCGCGCCTGCGATACCATGGGATACGGCGTACCTTATCCGGGCGCCGCACTGCCGAGAAGCGTATCCGGTATCATTTACGGACTGCAGCATCACGCAGATGTTCCTTCCGAAATGATCGAGTGGCATGGACACAATGATTTTTACAAGGGTGTTGTCAATGCAACCACCGCATGGATGTACGGATGCGCCGCAGTCAACTGCTCCCTGCTCGGCATCGGCGAGCGTACCGGCAATGTTCCTCTGGAAGCCATGGTATTTGAATACGCTTCCTTAAGAGGACATCTGAACGGAATGAACACGCACAAGATCACGGAGATCGCAGAATATATCCAGAATGAGACCGGCTATGATATTCCGCCGATGACACCGTTTGTCGGTGAAAACTTCAACCTGACCAGAGCAGGCATCCATGCAGACGGTATGATGAAGAACCCGGAGATCTACAACATCTTCGATACGGAAGCGATCCTGGGACGCGCGCCCAAGGTATCGATCAACAATGCTTCCGGTCTGGCCGGCGTGGCATACTGGGTAAACGAATACCGCGCAAAACGCGGCGAAGCCGAACTGTCCAAGAAAGATGCGCTGATCCAGAAGATCTATGACTGGGTAACCTCCGAGTACGAAGCCGGCAGGATCACCGTGATCAGCGACGGAGAACTGATCGACCGCTATAACGAATACGCCGAACAATGATCGAATAAACCCAAGAGAAAAACGCTACGGTGATCCGTGGCGTTTTTCTTATTGCATACCTCCACTCAGATATTCTGTCCGCTATGCCCTTTTGACCTGTTCTCCGGTTTCACCGTCGGATATATAATCCCCAAAAGCAACGATATCGGAAATGTACTCATTCACATGCGTTACCGCTATCGTCTTTCGTTTTCTGAATCTTTTCGAAAACATCTCGCTGTCATAATCTTCGTTGATCCGTTTCCGGATTACTCTTGCATCCGGCTTGCCGTAGCGTATCGTTCCCTGGTGCGGATTGGGTACATTGGTCAGATCCTGCATATCCGCATTGATCTCTTCTTTATTGCATTCCTCTGCAAAAGGTCCCGCGCCATGGCGCGTCAGGTAAGTTCTTGTCACATAGCAGCATTCGATCTCCGCTTCTTTTCCTTTTAAATTTTCCCGGATCAGTTCCGCCGGATTCCGCAATCCCGTATTGCTGGGCGTAGTATGATGCGTGTATTCCTTATGGGAACGGTCCAACAATAATCCCTGGCCGTTTTCAAAAATGAGACGGTCATATTCCCGCAGGATCTCTCCTCCCCGCAGTTCTGCGATCGCGCTCATATCACGCAGATCACAGATGTAGTTATCGATCAGGCCTTCGTCCCCTATGATCTCCTGCCAGCGCTTTGGTATCTCCGGGATCCCGTTTTCGGCAAGACGATTTTGCAATTGTTTTTTGCAGTCTTCTTTTAAATATGTGCGGATACCGTCATCCGTCATTGCCAGCATTTCTCCGAGAAGTTTTCCCTGCCGCAACAGCGTCTCCCAGATCCCGACACCACAGCTGCCGTGGCGCGCATTCCCCCTGTGCTCTTCCAGAATCTGGTTGGTGATCATATCAAAGGGCGTGGAAACCGGACATTCCGGATCCATAGTGATCCGGAAATCTCTTGCGCCTTTTCCGGTCAACTCTTCATATTCATTCATAAAGATCATCGGGTTGACGATGAAGAAACGCGGGAGCCACGTATCTGTGCCGGCAAGCGTACCGGATCCGAAATGATGGAATACGTGGCGTATCCCCTCCGATGTGGTGACGGTATGTCCCCGCTGCGCGCCGCCGTTCGCGGGGATCACCAGGACACTCTTTCCTGCGGTCACTGCCTGCGATGCGAAATAGTCTGTCATCAGACCTTTTCCTTCGTCGCCGTAATTCGCTCCGATCACGATGCGAATATCCTGCATATCTCCACCTCCCTTCCGGGTTAAAATTTTACCAACTTATCTCTTCCTGTTTTGTCTCTGCGATGAAGGCGCCTGCCCGCTTGTCCTCTTCTGCGCGGGCTGTCACAATGCGGATGATCAGGTCTGCGATATTCCGGATATCGGTTACCCGGAAATGCTCCTCATCCATCAGCTTTCTCCAGCTTCTTAAGTAACCCTCGCATCTTCCGCCACCGTGATTTACAAACAGGTGATAGACATCATATTTTTCCAGTACCTTCGGATACAGGTCCTTTGTTTCCACATCTTTGACTACAGGTCTGCCGGTAATCTCCGCCACCCGTTTCCCCGGCAGATACGGATTGAGTCCTTCATCGCCCATGGTTATGATGATGCCCTTTCGTCCGCGTTTCCAGGCATCCAGGTTTACATGCTCCAATCCGAAATACCATGCTGCGGTATAGGATTCAAAACTGTTTCCGCCTCCGCCAAATTCGAAATACACCTTATCCAGCTGCTCTGCGATCCGGATGTCCGATTCGAACTGGGAAACCTGCAGCGGGCATCTGTCATAGGCAAAATCTCCGATGCCCATCACCATAAATTCCACATCATTTACTTTCTGGTAAAGCTTTGTCATGATGATGTTGAGCTGTTTTGCCACCTCTACTGCCGCCTGTCCCATAGAACCGGTCACATCCAGCGCCAGGATCACCGGGATAGTTGCCGGATGCTCCTCATTATCGCAGCACTCCCGCATCACATCTTTCGGATCCAGCAGCGGATCGATCGTTCTTGCAGTAAACATCTCCTGATTGCTCATATTTCCGGCCAGGCTTCCGTTTGCGCCAACGGTCCGTCCCATCTTTCTGGAATACTGCCGGAAGGTATCCTCTCTCCATACTCCACATCCCATAACTGCCTCCTTTCCGATACTGTTTTCGTATCTATCTCCTTTTACAGCATCTCATCATTTATCATCATCTTCGGAGACATCCTCTTCGATGTCTTCATCAAACAGCCCTTCAAACAGTCCGTCCCCGAAACCCTGTCCCATCATCAGCAGCGGAAGCGCATCACTGAGACCACCGTTTTTCCCCTTCATCATCTGGGAGAGCATCATATACTTCATAATGCTGCCGGGTTTCTTTCCCTTCTTCATACCGTTGCCGAACATGGATACCACTTTTCCGTAGAAGTAGGTGTTCCCCATAAAGATGTATCTTTCCGGTATGATCTGCTCCATCGTGGAGTCTTCATAATTGACGGCAACGATCCGGTCATCCTTCACTTCCGTAACACATTTCGGCTTTCCGTTTGCGAGAATGATATCACCGGTCTTCACTTTGTTAGTCGGCATCACGAAAAAGAATTCTTCGCCGATATCAAACACAAAGCTGGAACAATTGGTCAGTCTTCCGGTCTTGCTGTCGTAGGTCCGGTAACCGTTTGAAGTCTTGATCGCGATCCCTCCGTCCATGGACAATCTGCACATTCCCGGTGCGATCTTTCCGAGCATTCCGTTAAACAGTTCATTCATAGATATCATCTCCTTTCATATTATCTTTTTGATCATATCTCTTTGATGGTTTTATCATATATTCATTTTGATAATATGTCAAGACTTTTTTCATATTTTTTCATGAAAAAAACCACGGGAATGATTCCGTGGTTTCCAAAAGGCCAAAACAGACCATGGGGACGGTTCTCCGGCTCATTTTGGGCCAGAGAACCGTCCCCATGGCTTATTTATGCAGGATTTACATGTATCATTACATGCTTTATGTTCGGAAACTCCTTTTCCACATTATTGTGTACATTCTCGGCAATGTCGTGTGCTTCCACCAGTTTGATATTTCCGTCCACTGCTATTTCAAGATCCATATAGATCTTATTTCCGAATTGTCTGGTCTGAAGCAGATCGATGCGTACGACTCCGGACTGCTCTTCGATATAGTTCCGAAGCCGGTCTTCCAGATCCTTGCCACATGAGGTATCCAGCATCTTATTCAGCGCATCCTTGATAATATCATACGCAACTTTCCATATGAAAAGACAGATGACCAGACCGGCGATGGGATCCATGATCGGAAAACCCATTCTAGCCAAGGCGATACCCAGGAAGGAACCGATCGATGACAATGCATCCGAACGATGATGCCATGCATCCGCTTTGAACGCCGACGAATCCAGTTTCTTAGCATAATACATCGTATACCAGAACATGGCTTCCTTGGCAACAATAGATACAACAGCCGCGATCAACGGTAATATAGTCGGGATTTCCAGCTCCTCCCGCGTGACCAGCTTCTGCACTCCGGTATATCCGATGCCCAGCCCTGTTCCCGCAAGTATAAGCCCAAGGATCAGGGATGCGACACATTCCAGTCTCTCGTGGCCATAAGGATGCTCCGCATCTTCCGGTTGTTTGGAAAGAAGAACGCCGATATAGGCAACGAACGTTGCAAATACGTCTGACAGGGAATGCACCGCATCCGAGATCATAGCGCCGGATCTTCCGAGCAGTCCGGCAACCAGCTTAAACGCCGCCAACAATACATTCCCGAGAATCCCTACAAACGATAGTTTCTTAACGATCTTTTTTTCATCGATTTCTTTCATGCCTTTACCTCCGTAACCCGTCATCATTTTGAGGTACAAAAAATGCACCCCGGAACATACTACTGTCCCGCAGGTGCACAATCGGCATACTCTGCTGTCGCTGTCACGACCCGGCTACATACCTTTCTCCTTTGAAAGATACTGCCTGCTCAGTTTGTACTGTAGATGATAACTGTCTTTCAGACAGTTACGGCATCCCGCAATTAAATTTTGCTTCGCAAAAAGCGGGTGTATTTTGCAGTGCAAAGAGTTTTGATTATGGTATCATGGTACCCTATAGTTGTCAACAGAGGATTTTCTTATCCTACCTTCTCAAAATCCTGCTTTCCATGTTTGCAGATGGGGCAGATGAAATCGTCGGGTACTTCCTCACCCACATATTCGTATCCGCAGATGCGGCAGCGCCAGATCGTCTGTCCGTCCTGTGTCTTGCCTACCGCTTCCGGCTTCGGTTTGATGTTCGCCTGATAGTACTCATAGGTTGCTGACTTTGCATCTGAAAGTACATCCATATCCGTTACCTGCGCCAGGAAGATCGTGTGGGTTCCCATATCCACGGTCTCTTTTACCCAGGCAGCGATATACGCATTGGTGCCCTTCGTAATGATCATGCAGTCATTCGCGCCGCGTTTGCAATCCGTAAAGCCTGCAAACTTATTTACATCCCTGCCGGACTGGAAACCGAAATTCTTAAACAGCGCAAAGTCCGCATCTTCACTGATGATGGAAACAGTGAATTTCTTTGTCTCCATGATCATATCATGGGTATAGTTGTTTTTGTTCACCGCGATGCTGATCACATTGGGATCGCTCGTCACCTGGATCGCGGTATTGATGATACAGCCATTGTCCTTGCCGTCCTTCTGCGCGGTCAGCACAAACAGGCCGTAACTCAACTTATACATAGCTTTTTTGTCCATTTTGTAACCCTCCTTTTTTATTTCTTTTATTGTATTCTTGCGAATTATTTATGTCAATACACTTGATTTACGCAGCGGGATTTTATTATAATATCCCTAACTGTGTAACTGTTTACATTATCTTATTTTACGGAGACGGAGGGTCCCAAAAAATGTCATCATTTTACAGATTGGATCAGGTCAGGATGCTGGATCCCTATTGTGTAAATGCCTTTGAAAAGGATGTCGCATACCTGGAAAAACTGGATGTTGACCGGCTTCTGGCCGGCTTTTACGAAACCGCAGGTCTTGCCATGCCGAAGATGCGTTACGGTGGCTGGGAAAATATGCTCATCGGCGGCCACACGCTCGGCCATTATCTTACCGCTGTATCACAGGCCTGTGCCAATGCACAGTGTTCCGCAAAGGATAAAGAGATCCTGCTGGATCGTATCCATCGGTCCATCGACGGACTTCTGGAATGCCAGGCACATTCCAAAGGAAAACCCGGCTTTGTCTTCGGCGCGATCATCAAAGATCCGTCAAATGTTGAACTGCAGTTTGATCTGGTAGAACAGAATAAAACAAATATCATCACCGAAGCATGGGTACCCTGGTACACCATGCATAAGATCCTAGACGGTATCGTTAACGTATACCGCTTTACCGGCTATGAGCCGGCGCTGACCCTGGGCAGCGGCATCGGCGACTGGACTTATGCGCGCGCATCACAGTGGTCCGAAGAAACCCATCGCACCGTACTCGGCATCGAATACGGCGGAATGAATGATGCGTTATACGATCTGTATCAGTTCACCAAAAAAGAAGAACACTTAAAGGCAGCGCATTTCTTTGATGAAGAAGCTTTGTTTGAAAAAGTGGCTTCCGGTGAAAAGAATGTATTAAACAACCGTCATGCCAACACCACGATCCCGAAATTTTTGGGTGCATTAAACCGCTATCTGACCGTCGGGGATGAACAGTATCTGGAATATGTTGAAAGTTTCTGGACCATGGTCACGGAACGTCACACCTACGCCACCGGCGGTAACAGCGAGTGGGAACACTTCGGTGAAGACTTTATCCTGGATACCGAGCGCACCAACTGCAATAACGAAACCTGCAATACCTACAATATGCTGAAGATGACGCGCAAACTCTTCGCGATCACCGGCGATAAGAAGTATGCAAAGTATTATGAAAACACCCTGATCAATGCGATCCTGTCTTCCCAGAATCCGGAAACCGGTATGACGATGTACTTCCAGCCCATGGCTTCCGGGTACTATAAATGCTATGGTACGGAGTTTGATAAATTCTGGTGCTGCACCGGCAGCGGTATGGAAAACTTTACCAAGTTGAATGACAGCATCTATTTCAAAGAAAAAGACGGCATTACGGTAAATCTGTTCCTTTCTTCCGAAGTGACCGATCCGGATCTCGGCATCCGCCTGGTACAGGAAGCAGATGTTCCCGCAAAGGATACCATCCGCTTTACCGTACATCCTCTGCAGAATGGATCTGCATCTGCCAGACTGCGCATCCGTATCCCGGAATGGGCCTATGATACTACTCTTTCCGCAGACGGCAAAACCGTTACGGAAGAAAACGGCTATTATATCGTTGACGGCGAATGGAAAGACAACGCCGTTTTCTCCATGACGTTTAAATGCAACGTATCTGCCAAAGGCCTGCCGGACTGCGATACCGTATTTGCCTTTACCTACGGACCGCTTTTATTATCTGCGGATCTGGGTACGGAAAACATGATCGACGGTACGACCGGTGTGGATGTCACGATCCCGACCAACAAGATCTCCGGAAACGAATTCTTGAATATCGCCGAAGAAACGGTAAACGATTTTATTGCAAACATTGCTTCCCATATGGAAAAACAGGGTGATGAACTTCGCTTTCTCCTGCGAGGAACCGATCGCGAACTGACCTTCCGTCCGCATTACCGGAAAACAAGAGAGCGTTACGGCATCTACTGGTATTTCCTGGATCAGAACAGTACCTCCGGGGACGGCGGGGATATCCAAAAGAAACGCGCGTTGGAAGAAAAACGGCGCGAAGCGATCCTGGATACCGTGCAGCCCGGCTATGGCCAATACGAAAACGATGATTTCCATGCAATGGAAGAACGGGATACCGTGGGTTCCACCGACCAAGGAACCTCACGCTATGCAAAACCCAACGGCTCTTTCGGCTATCATATGAGAGCAGAAGAAAACACGGAACTGATCCTGGAACTGCATCTGCTCCGCGAAGATAACGGAAAGCTTTTATCCGTATGTCTGGATGATGAGGAGATCTTCCGCAAGCGTCTGCACTATACCGGAACCCTTACGGAATATGTTGTAGAAGTACCGGTCTCCGCTGAACTTGCAAAGAAGCATCTGACCCTGCGCGCTCACGAGAGCGGAACCGAAGTACCCAGCCTGTATATCCGTTTCCGCGGCAGCTGGGGCGAGCCTTCCGCCAGGGTCTTCGGATTTATCTATCTGTTAAAGAATTGGCATGAATAACGTTTAAGACCGGCTTTTACAGCCGGTCTTCTTTAAACATTCGCATCATTTCATTTGTGAGACTCAGATTATTGGGCTGCAGTTCGATCTCTTCCCGCTTCACCCATTCCGCATATTTGAGTTCTCCTTCATCCATCCGGATCGTACTGTCACCATCCACATCGCAATAGTATCCGACCAGGATATCCTGCGCCATTCCCCATGGCTGCGATTTGTAATAGCGGATATTCTTTACCTTTACACCGGTTTCTTCCATCACTTCGCGGGCCACGGTCTCTTCCAATGTCTCTCCGATCTCGGTAAAGCCGGCAACCAGCGCATTGTGTCCGTATCCCTGCCGGTACTTTGTTAAGAGTAATCGATCTCCGTTGGTCACGCCCACGATCACCGCAGGATTGATCCGCGGGAAGATCATATTCCCGCACTTCGGACATTTCATAGCCCTTTCTTTTTCATCCGGTTCCAGTTTTTCCGCACACCTTCCGCAGTACACATTATCCGCATACCACCGCCACAGATGATAGGCCGTAAATGCCGCAAACACATCCGGTCCCTCTGCACAGATATCCCGTACCTCCCGGATCGTAAGATAAGCATAACCTTCTTTCAGCTGATCCGGCTTCTCCATTACCAGAAAGTATCTGTGATCGTCGATCGAAAACAGATAAATCGATGGCTGATCCTTAATATCTTTCTTACTGAGAAAAGTCAGCTTTCCGTTTTTCTCCCATGACAAAAGCTTTCCTTTTTCATCAAAATAAAAAACGGTATCCTCTTCTCTTAATTCATAATGGCCAAATTCATTATGCAATTTACTCGGATAGATATCCTGTATCATCGTGTCTTCACCTCTCTTATCCTTATAAAGCAAACGACAAAACGAAAAAGTTTTGTCGTTTACCATATAGATCATCGACACATTATAGCATATCTCCCGGAATCAAACAACAATGCCTGACCATACATCTTACACGTTATATAACGCATCCCAAAAACGATTTTCATATCGTGCGCAGGTTTGAAATATCTCACACAGCTGCTCCGCCTGTTTGGGATCCTGATCTTTTGTTTCCCGGTCAACGGCTTCGATCCATAAACGGTTCGCTTCCGTATAGGCCGGATCCGTGTATGCCGCAAACCATTCCCGATAAGGGGACACTGCAACCGCCTGCGGATGCCGGTCACTTATCTCCCGTGCAAGATACGCATAGCCCCAGGAGCACTGCAGCAGCGCTACAAGCCCTGCGATCATCCCCAGATGCTCCGGTTGCAGCAGCATATAATCCGTATACTCCTGCAGCACCTGCTCTTTTGTCGCGTTCTTTATATCCGCTTCCGTGATCCCCAGTTTTTTCATTTCCGGCAGATGAACATGTTCCGTCTCCGTCTCCGTTTGCAAAAGTATTTTTTCCAGATATTCCCGTAACGCCGGATCTTCCACCATTGACAGAATTCTCTTTAGGATCTCAACGTAATCCTGCAGATACAGATAATCCTGCAGCATATAGTTGGCATACAGGTATTTTTCCAAAGAACCGTCTGCCATCTTTTTTACAAAAGGCTTATCCAGCGCTTCCTTCCAAAGATCCTCTGTTATCACAAATAATGTATCCGAAAAACGCATATATCCGTCCTTTTTATTTCTCAGCGATGATCGCTACATATCCGCCGCTCTGATATCCTTCTACCACCTCTTCCACTTCTTCATTGGTGTAGAGAGGATTTTTCACCAGCGTCTGATAATAAGAAAATTTCTGAATGCCAAGATTCTTTAATACATTGATCTTTTCTTCCGTAGTATGCCATACACCGGAAGATGCCAGGGCCAGCGGATACGGAAGCGCCGGCATTGCACCTTTCAGGTATTCGTGATCATAAGTATTCAGGCTCTTTCCGAGAAGATACATAAAACCAAATGCGCTTTCCTTCGGCACATCGAGAAGGATCAGTTTTCCGTTCTCCTTCAGCGCTTTCAGACTTTTTTCATAAACCGGCGCAAGATCTTCCATATAACTGGAGCTGCCGTTAAAGTAAATGATGTCATAAGTATTCTCCGGCAATTCCACATCTTCGATCACACCATACTTAATGATGTTCACGCCGCGCTTCTCGGCGATCTTGCCCATATCTTCCGAAGGCTCGATCCCTTCAATGCCGGAACAGTCGATATAACTTTCAAACAGACCGCTTCCGCATCCCACGGACAACAGTCTTTTTCCTGTAATATCACCCAGTACTTTCTGAAAAAGTTTCAGCTCACTGGTAAACAGTTTATCGTTCACCATAAACCATTCATCATACTGGTTTGCATACCCGTCAAATTTCTGCTTTGTTTCGTTACCCATTTCTGTTTCTCCTTAAATAAATTTATATGATCGCGTAGTTATGAGCGAGTGGTCCGCTTCCTTTTCCGAGATCGAGCATCGCTGCCAATGCCCCGGAAATATATTCTTTTGCATTTTTTACCGCATCTTCCGGTGTCTGGCCTTTTGCCAGATTGGATGCGATCGCGCTGGATAAGGTGCATCCGGTTCCGTGTGTATTCGGATTGTTGATCCTCTTTCCCGCAAACCACACAGGACCGTTTTCCTTGTAAAGCAGGTCATTGGCATCATTCACCTGATGTCCGCCCTTACATAACACCGCACAGCCGAATCTTTCATAGATCACTTTTGCTGCAGTGACCATATCTTCTTCAGATGCGATCTTCATGCCGGATAATACTTCTGCCTCCGGTATATTTGGCGTGATCACGGTTGCCAGCGGAAACAGATATTCCTTCAGCGTATCGATCGCATCATCACTGATCAGCTTTGCTCCGCTGGTCGCCACCATTACCGGATCCACAACGATATTTTTTGCCTGATACTGTTTTAATTTTCCGGCGATCACTTTGATCAGATC
>JAEEGL012341285.1_pt1 | contig 10971 bp, 24 predicted proteins | sample 9134231 | NCBI WGS metagenome assembly JAEEGL01 (sample SAMN16246548, study PRJNA631951) | gut metagenome | biome: gut microbiome; feature: rumen; material: fiber-attached | host: Bos | place: Iran: Karaj | collected 2018-10 | reverse complement strand
TTTGCTTCTTCAACAATGCTCTTGAGATAATCGCCCAAGTCATCGATGTCTTCAGCGCCATCGCTTACGTACTGTGTTACAAATTCTTTAATTACTTTTTCTAATTCATTTAATGTCATTTTTTTATACCTCTCTTTACATCATTATAATATCATAGAATATAAATTTTGTCAACCCCTTTTAGCAGATTTTTTGAAAAATTTCTGCTGGGGTTAAATCACTATGGTAATACCAAGTGATGGCCAGGTCGATGCTTGCCTGGGGCAAATCGCGGTCAAGATACTGACGCAGTTCCTTGGCGCGGGCTAACTGCTTTTCTAATTCCTTAATTTCGTTGTCTAAGTTTTCCATTTGGTTTACCTCTCTTTACATTATTATTATAACAGAGGGCTCGGCTTTTGTCAAGCCCTCTGTTAATTTTTTTAATCTTCGTTTTCCCACTCTAGGGTGACTTCTTCGGCAACCTTTTTAATCATTGCCAGGGCCTGTTCATCACTTAAACCGAGAACTTCGGTTTTAGTGTCGCAAGTCCAACCGCTTGCGTAGCTGGTGCCTTCCCAGTCTTCTTCAAGATAGAAACGAATTGCTTCCATACCGTCAAGTTCATCACCAACGCTTTCGTAGGTTTCTTTCAGCCATTTAGAGAAATCCTCTTCAGTAATTTCTTCATAACTCACGCGTACTCTTTTAACAGTAATCATTTTTTATTTACCTCTCTTTACATTATCATTATACCATTGTAAGGGATTGGTGTCAACCCCTTTTAATCAATTAGTTTAAAAATTTTTGTTATTGACCCGAACTCTGCGGTTAATTGTTCTTCTGTCCACTCGTCATACAGATGGTCTTCAAGTTCCTCTGTGTCTTCGAGTTCAGTGCCATATTTTTCATTAAAACGTCTTACTGATGGAATTTCAACTACTAAGATTTTTACTAACTTCATTTTTATTTACCTCTCTTTACACTATTATAATACCACACCCCCGCAAAACTGTCAAGCGATTTTAGGAAAAAAATTGTGTGAAAAATCACATAATTTTTCTCTTGACAAAATCCGGCGAGTATGCTATAATAAAATTTCGGCCCGGGTGCGCCCGTGCGCGGGCCGCTCAACAAAAAGGCCCTAGTCGGCCTTTTTGCTACCCCTCGGAGCGCTGAGGGTGATTTTGAACTTGCGCCCGTTGTAGATGAGTTCAAGTTCTCTTTCGGGGTTGGTGACCTCTACGGTCTCGCCCATCTCACGCGCCAGGGTTTCAAGCGCGCTCATCAGTTCGCGCTTGTCGGTGTCCTCGGTTCTTGTCCTCTTGGCTTTGCCCTCGGTGACAACTCGGTCGGCCATTCTCGCTTTGCGCATTACCTTTTTTTCTTCGGCGGTGGGCTCTTTCTCCCATTCACAGCGCCCGCCCGCGTCAATGATGTCATCGTCTTCAACGACTTTCAGCGCTTCTTCGTAACTACACTTTAAGATTTTCATGTACTTTTCGGCTCTTACTTCTTTTGGTTCTTTTCTTGGCATTTCCTTTACCTCTCTTTCTACCTTTATTATATCACTTTTGGTTCAGTTGTCAATACCTTTTTAAAAACTTTTTTTATTTTTTTTACAATTATATTATAACATATTTTTTAAAAAAGTCAATCCCCGATTTTTTGGGTTAGGGGTTTTCAGTATGAGAACTGAATACCCCTATTTAACTTAACTTTTCTATTGTTTAAGTATCCCATAATTTCGGTTTCGATTTCAACATCTTTTAAGCCGGTGTGTTTTTCGGTAAAGTCAACATCTTTTTTAATGTATCTATACACATTTTCAGCACTGATTTTCGGGTTTCCGTAATCATTGTATAAGTTGTGCTTTTCAACAAACTTTAAGAAACGCTTGTTATTTTTGAAAACGGTTTTTGCCATTTTCATAATGTCGATATATTCAACATCATCACCGAAGAACTTGTATTCTCTGTGTAAGTAAGAATTGGTTTTCTTTAATGCGTAGTAGTCAAACTGTGTGTTGTAAGCGGCTACTTTCTTAATGTTGTACTTTTCCATTAAAGCGTTTACCATTTCCTTTGCCTTTGCGAAGGATACGATTTCACGAACACCTGTTCCCATTTCTACATAATACTGTGGGAGTTTATCGGCATAGTATGAAGTTCTCATACGCTTGTATTCACCAAACATTATATCATCAATGACAAGATTTAATGTTTCATAGATTTTGCCATTTCTATCGCTTACGGCTACGCCCAGGTCGTAAACTAATGCGTTGTTACCATTGACTTTTTTTGTTCTGTCGATTGGTGCGGTTTCTGTGTCGATTGTTAAGATAAATTCCTTTTTCATTTTTTTAGTACCTCTTTCTTTTTACATCTTTATTATAGCATTTGCCGTTCGGCTTGTCAACACTTTTTTGAAAAATTTTTTAAATTTTTTTTAATCCGCAAGCAGATTTTTATATTTCTGCTTGCGTGGAAGAACCTTCTTTTTGTTCTTCTGGTAACCGGCTCCGTTATAACGCCACGTTTCCGGTATCCAAGTATCACGCACAGAAGATTTTTTAGTAGCGGTCTTTTTCATGCCCCTTACCTCCTTACATTATTAGTATAGCACACCCCACCGATCTTGTCAAGCGTTTTTAGGAAAATTTTTAAAAAATTTTTGCCCTGCGCAATGCAAAGCAAAATTTTGGCAAATAGCCAACACACCAAAAACCGCTCGCGGCGCCCAGTCGCGAGCGGCCCAAAAGAAAAGAACCCGGAGAGGTACGGGCCGGGCTCTTGGTAAAGGGGCACAGAGTGGCCAATGCTCAACGGTAGAAGTATGTCGCGACCAATACTCCTTTATTAGTCCGTTTTCTTGCGACTTGACCTCTCTCTACCTCTTTACACTTTAATTATAGCAGAAGGGGTTGAGGTTGTCAACCCCTTTTTGCTATTTTTTTTAATTTTTTTAAGCCTTTGTGAAGTAGGCTTTGCGCTTGACAACTGTTCTAATCAGTGAATTATCTTCAACCAACTGTTTAACAATTGCGCTGACACGCTGATTACTTAAATCGGCAAGTGCGGAAATGTTTGTCTGCATTTCTGTAACTGTCATTGGCTTATCACTCATTTCAGCAAGAATGATGTCCTTTAACTTTTCATTTTCTACCTGCTTTTCAGTAGGTTTCTTTGGTGCGTTGTTCTTCTTATTTAACAACTCTACTTCGTGGTCGATGAATGCTACTAATTCAGCATTGTCCTTAACGATTTCTCTAATCTTAGCGTAACTTTCTCTCTTTGTCATTTGTATCACCTTTTACCTTTCTTTATCTTACATACTTATTATAACAGAGATTTGATTTTTTGTCAATAGTTTTTTTTAAATTTTTTGAAGATTTCCTTTTGAATTCTTCGGTGTTTGGTTGCGCACCCAAACCGCAAGTCACCAAGGTTCATTTGCTTTTGATTTCGCAGGGGCTTGCCTTGGTAGGCCTAACGCTTACCTGCTGAGCGGGTTTAGTGGGTTTTCCTTCCCTTTTTACATTTTTATTATAACACGCCTTTTAGATTTTGTCAATACCTTTTTACAAAATTTTTTAAACTTTGTAAGTGAAGGTCTTGACCTCAGCACCGATTGCCTTTGCGTAGGCGTATGCCTTTTCACGCTGACCGCAACCGAACTTCTTGCCGTTTACAATGTAACCGATGAACCTCATTTGTAGCACCTCTTTTCTTTTACATCTTTATTATAGCATCTTTGCTACTGGTTGTCAACACTTTTTTTAAATTTTTTTTTATTTTTTTTTACGTAAGAGGGCGGACACACTTTTTGCCTCTATCCCTCTTACAATAACAGTATAGCATACCCCCTAAAAGTTGTCAAGCGTTTTTGGGAAAAAAATTGTGTGAAATTTCACACAATTTTCCCCTTGACAAAATTCGGTGGTTGTGGTATAATAGAAATTTCGCGCCAGGGCGACCAGCCGCGGCGCGCCCAAAATAAAAGGGCTTGTGCCCTGGTTAGAAGGTGTCTAAGCCGATGGCTTCGGCCTCCTCAGGTGTGATGACCGCCATTAGGGTCAAAATCCCAATGTCCTCACCCGTCGGGAAGTTCTCGTTTGCGATTTCCCAAGCTTCCCATTCGGTGTTGCACTCTACGAAGAATTCAACCTCACCCTCATCGCTTTCGTAACAGAACCAGTAGTCTTTTAACACTTTCTGTACCTCCTTTTTACACTTTTATTATACCCTAGATTTCATCATCTGTCAAGGGTTTTCTTGCGTATTTTACTAAAATTTTTGTATTAAACGCAAGCAAAGCCAAGAACGCAAGAATGAGTGGAATGGCACGAAGTTCAAAATCAGCAAGGCTACAAAGCAACATTAACTGAATAATTACGATAGTTGTTAAGATTTTTTCTACTATTGGTTTTAATACTCTTTTTTTCATTTTTTACACCTTATCCTTTTTACATTTTTATTATAACATTGTTTTTATTTTTTGTCAATACTTTTTTGTAAAAAAGTTTTTTACCAAAGGTCTGCCGGATTTAAGGCAAGACCTTTGTAGTTATTTCTAATTGTTGCGTTGTCGTCTACCAAGATAGCGTTTTTAGAATTTTTTAAGTTCTTATTGTCGCCGTATGGTAAGTAATGACGATTTTTTAAGTTTGGGAAATGTCTATCTAACCAAGCATTTTTTTCAGCGATTACTTTTTCGCAATATTCTTTGCTTGCGTTTTTTGGTGTCATTGATAAGATTTTTACTGTGTATCTATCTGTTGGGAAGAGTTCTAACAGAACTTTTTCTGTTGTCATTGGCTTGCAGTTGATGAATGCTCCGTCTTTTTCAGCAATGAGCATTTCTAACCAATTTTCCTGTCCGTACAGGTCAGCGATTGTTCCGTCCATATCTAAGTAAACGTTGATTTTCTTTGTCATTTTGTTGTACCTCTCTATCTCTTTACACTTATATTATAGCAGATATTTTCTATTTGTCAATACCTTTTTTGAAATTTTTTTAATTTTTTTTCTGTTTTTTTATCTATCCCTCTTTACACTTATATTATAGCACATCTGTGCGGTTTGTCAATGCTTTTTAGGAAAATTTTGTAATTTTTTTTAAAAATTTTTTGCGTGCGTGAAAATTTGGAAGATCTGCCCTTATCCAAAAAACCGCGCGTGGCAGTCGAACACGCGCGGCTGGCTACTCACAGAGGAGAGCGAACTCTTCCTCTGTGTTGCAGGAGTAGGAGACCCACCCCTCGCCCTCGACGAAGACGTCGGCGTACTTATAGCCAGCGTCCTCGTACCAAATGGCGTTGTGCCTTTCGGCAAGGACCACACAGTAGGTGCGGATGAGTGCTAAATGTGACATAGGTTTATACCTCCCTTTACACTTTTATTATACCATCTTTTGATTTTTTGTCAAGCGTTTTTTGAGTAAAAACACCATTTTTTTTCAAAGATGTATTCGAGGTTGAAGCCGAGTTTTTCTAAAGTGTGCCTCATTGCTCCATTGTCAACCCAAGGTGTGCAACCGACTTTTTCAGTGGTCTGTTCGCTGACGTAGGCGAGCATTGCTTTTGCAAACCCTTTGCCCTGGTTTTTCTTATTCATAACACACAATCTTTTCATTGCGTAGTAGTTGTAATCTGTATCGTACACCAATGACAGAATAGCAACAACCTTTTCATTGTTTACCATCACGAACTGTCTGTTGTTGGCGATGTCTTCTTTTACGTGGTTTGGCGTGATGTATTCAATGCCCTTGTTCTGAATACTTCTTACGATGTGAATGTAATCACTGTTGGTTGCTTTTCTGATTTCCATTGGTTGTACCTCTCTTTACACTTATATTATAGCAAAGGTGCTGACGATTGTCAACACCTTTTTTAATTTTTTTTATCCAAGGACAACTTTTTTTCCGTAGTCGGTTTCGGTTTCAACTACTCTATCTTCCCACAGAGTACGGGTTCCGCCAGTTTCCCAAGTGAGCTCTCCTCTGTAATCGGTGGTGAGTTGTGCGTTTGCGATTTCAACGTATGCGTTTTTGTCCATTTTCTTTAAGATTGCGATTAATTCTTTAACTGTCATTTTCTTATACCTCTCTTTACACTATTATAATAACATTTCCTATTGGTTTTGTCAACACTTTTTACTAAAATTTTTTATTTTTTTTTAGTCTTCGTTGATTGTTATCTCTTCAACGTATGCATCACCAAGTGTGTGGTAGTCATCGTGTGTGTTGTCTGCTGCTACCTTGTCAGCAGTTGCTTTGTTAGCGTAGTAACCAATGATTCTAGTATCAGTTAACTGTCCATTGTAGAAATCGTATCTGTTCTGTTTTACTGTGTAAGCCTTCATCTTTATGTACCTCTCTTTACACTATTATAATACCATACCTTGACTATCTTGTCAACACTTTTTAACAAAATTTTTACTATTTTTTTAGGATTTTTTTGTGCTTGATCTGTTACCTCTTTGCCAACAACACTTTTTTGTAAGCCTCTATGTATAGACAACACGCTGCGTGAGGCCCCACCACGCAGCGGCCAAGCCTTGCCTGCTGTAGTAGAAGAGAGCACCTTCGTGCTCTCTCTGTGCTACTCTTCTACTGTGATTTCCTCAACCTTAGCATCTGTCCAAGTGCCATCTCTGTATTCATCAGCCTTGGCTTCTGCCTTTTCTTTAGTTGTGTAGTAGTAAGCCTTGCCTTCGCTCCAGTTCTTACCTTCAATGTCGCTGTTGTATGTTGTTACTTTGTATGCCTTCATGGTGTGTACCTCTCTTTCTTTACACCTTTATTATACTATGTATTGTGTATGTTGTCAACACTTTTTTACAAACTTTTTATCTTTGTTGTTGTGTGTCTTTGTTGTTGTTGTTGTGTGTGTCTTAGCGTACTTCTACAACGTAGGCCTGTGCCTCTGTGCTGTAGTAGCAAGCAACGCTCTGCTTGGCCTGTTGTGCGTATACGTGGTGATACATCCACATTAAGTAAGCTTTGCTCTTTGCGTATTTAGTGGTTGTTGTGTTGTTGTTATGGTTAATCAGTGTGTATGACATGTTGTGTACCTCTCTTTACACTTATAGTATAGCATGCATAGCCCTTTCTGTCAACACTTTTTTAGGAATTTTTTATATTTTTTTCACAGCGCGTTGATCGCCTGCGTTTTTTTGTAAAGGTCTGTATTGACCAAAATTCGCTGCTTGATGGTCGTGAGCGCAGCGATGAAAACGTTGTTTATATCTGTTATATCGTTAAAACTCGTGAGCTTATATATATTTATCTCTTATTTATTTTATTGTTTTCCAGGCCCCCTCCCCCAGGTGTCTGAGCGTTTGTCTCTCACTGCGTCTGTAACATGCCTTTTACAGGGGGGCACTATTTTGGGAGAAAAAAATTTTATTTTTGTAAAAAAACTTTTGCCTGACACATCCCCCCGCTCAGAGCATTTCCCACCCTCTTTTTCGGGAAAATAAAAAAACGGGAGAGCCGCCAAGGTAAAGGTGTAAGGTAAGGTAAGAAACGGCTCCCCCTAAGAAATAGGTTATCTAATATATCTCCACGAAATAACTTCGTTCGTATTTTTTCTAATCTTTACGACCGCAGGACCGGCATCCGCCCATTTCCCTTCGGCCTGTCGCTCAATTTCATTCTTCGGCGGATCGGTAACGAACATCACAATTCGTATAACGCCCGTCTTATCGAACTCGCCCAAATCCGCGATCGCGCTGCGTTTTCCTCTATCAAAGAATACCTTTAACAACAACTTCTGTGCTATGTATTCCTCTTCTTCTTTCTCCTGGTTAGCCATCTTTGTGCTAACAGAACTCATTACTTTGTAAATAAAGATTAGAACAACAACTAATATAATCAACATCAATGTTTGGCTATCCATAATTTTCTCCTTTCTTTATTTACATTTATATTATAACATTAATTTAAAATTTTGTCAAGTGCTCTTCGGATAAGCGTGTCTAATAATTCTTCATCTGTGATTATCGTTACCCATACTACCGCACCTATCCAATGTACTATTGGGCACAGTCCTAAGCACACCGCCTCTACTTTAATTTGCCACTCCGTTTTATCATCATAAACTGGAATCGGTCTAGTAAAAGTATCAATCGTTTCCTTGAATTCTTCTGACTCTTGGTATGTAGCATCTAATTTTCTTCTAATTTTATTGCCAGCAACTATCATAGCTGCGAAATATAATATCGTACCAACTAAATAAATCTTCCAAAGCATATTCTTTTCCTCAATTTCTATAAATATTATAACATTTTTTTTAAAATTTGTCAATATAAAAATTTTTCATTAAACTATTCATATAACCCAGGAGGAATAGAATGGTTACATTAGATTTTACTTTACAAACTAGTGAAGAACGTAAAAAATTTGTAGAGGAACTATTAGAAACTAAACCCAATTATACCGATTGATCCTCCGACGACTTAGAAGCAATGGCCGACTACCTTATCTTTTGTATGGATAAAGAAGAGCGTAAGAAAAAAGCTATTCTCACAGCGAACCGCATGGTAACCATTAACAAACGTGAAACTTCTTTTGAGGGTCTCGCAGAAAAATTTGAAAATGGCGAAGATGGGGTTTATAGTATGGCCACGAACAATAAACACCAATTATTACAACCAAAAGCAAAAATAACAGAATGAGACATTGAAAACATCCCAGGCATTAAAGACACATTAGAAGCAATAGAATTTTGAAAGAGTGTTGTTCCAAAAGTTGAAGGAAGGGAAAAGTATATTGCGCGTCAGGCTTTAATAGAATTCCGTAAACAACAATACTTAATTAAATCCGACTATATATGTCAAATTAAACCGACTCCAAATTTTGGACCATATACACCAGAGCTCCCTTCCGAAGAATGAATTGATGAAGATGGAAATGTGGCTTTTTCTGGTGTATCACTCTGTAATCCTGTAATTTGTTCAACAATTCTTGTAAATTATTCACGCCTTAAACAATCCGGTTTAGAAAACCTTTGCAGTGATACTTATTATTTAATGGATGAATTTGATGATGTAAGCAGTGCGGCTTTGGCTCCGTATCCTCTTTATTATCGCATTGTGCAATTAAAAATAGACGGCGTACAAAACGCAGAAATTCAGGAGCGTCTTTATGAAGAATTTGGTATTCGTCATTCCTTAGAATATATTTCTTCTCTTTGGCGTAAAAAAATTCCTAATCTTATTGCGTCAGAGGCAGAAGACCGTTTTTTAGATTGGTATTACCTTGTTAAAGAAAAAGGCACTTATAAAAAATGTTCTCGTTGCGGTCAAATTAAATTAGCTCATAATAAATATTTTAGTAAAAATAGCACTTCAAAAGATGGTTTTTACTCAATCTGTAAAGATTGCCGTAATCATAAGACGGTTTTTCCCTCAGAGCTCCTTTTGGACAAATATAAATAAATTTAACCCTTTTATTTTTATTTAATTTAAAAAGGAGGTACCGTTAATGGCAGCACCAGGAAGAGAAAAACTATATTATTGTGAAAAATGCGGCCGCACCATGAGCGGAGACCAATTTTACACATCAAATAATTTACAGAAGTACCCAGAAGAAGGGAAACTTCACCAATGTAAAAAATGTTTAACAATGCATGTTAATAACTGAGACCCAGAAACCTTCCTTCCAATTTTAGAAGAAATAGATATTCCATGGGTTCCAGCCGAGTGAAATACATTATTGCGCAAGTACGGACAAAACCGTGCGGAAGTAACTGGCACTACAATTTTAGGCCGTTATATTTCCAAGATGCGCTTGAAACAATATAAAGATTATCGCTGGTCAGACACCGCGTATCTACAAGAATTAGCTAATCATACCATTGAAGAAACAATGAAACGCCAAGGTTATTCTGCGGCTGAAATTGATGAGGCTATTAAAAAGGGCTACGCCCCAGCTCCCGCTGAGCCGGAGCCCGAAGAAAAACCAGAAGAAACCGATTCTAATGATGCGTTTAGTTGGGGTGGCATTGACCCAAACGTTCAATCCCTTTCTGCGGAAGAAATGGGGCTGACCGATGAAGATGTCGCATACCTGCGCTTAAAATGGGGCAACCTATATAAACCAGAAGAATGGGTTAAATTAGAGCAATTATATAATGATATGATGGAATCTTATGATATCCAAACTGCCGGCCATATTGATACTTTAAAACTTATTTGTAAGACCTCTCTTAAAGCCAATCAGCTTCTTGATATTGGCGATGTAGAAGGTTACCAAAAGATGGCAAAAGTATACGACGGGCTTATGCGTTCTGGGAAATTCACAGCCGCACAAAATAAGGCAGAATCTGGAGAATATGTAGATTCAATTTCTGAACTTGTGCTTATTTGTGAGCGTGATGGGTTTATTCCTCGTTATTATGTAGAAAAACCAGAAGACCGTATTGACCTTATTCTTAAGGACTTGCAACAGTACACTCGTACTCTTGTAACCGAAGAAATGGGCTTAGGCAATATGATTGAGAATGCGGTAAAGCAGATTGAGCAAGACCGTGAAAAAGAAGAATCAGAAAGTGAGCTTTCTGAGGACGAATATGCTGATTTATTCAATGATGAAAATGAAATATTAAGTACGGCTGATTTTGAGGAATTTAATGAGTTCCAAGAAAATAACGTAAATGAAGATTTGGAGGTTGATAACAATGGCACTGAAAGACCTCTTGAATCTTAATTTAAAGCGAAAGAAGATAGGTATCTCAGAAGAACGTATCGCCGCAATTAAGCCATCCCTGCGTGAATATATTGCGTTCTGGCGAGAATATCCCGATCTTTTCGTGGATTTCCTCCAAACTGGAGGAGACCCAGATATAGAACCAGAGTTTAAGTTTTTTGCTTATCAACGAGTGTTCCTGCGCGTGGCAATGCGCTATAAGTATACTTATTGCGTATTCCCGCGTGGTTATTCTAAATCATTCTTATCAGTAATGATATTAATGTGCCGTTGTATTCTTTA
>JAEEGL011917101.1_pt1 | contig 10971 bp, 10 predicted proteins | sample 9134231 | NCBI WGS metagenome assembly JAEEGL01 (sample SAMN16246548, study PRJNA631951) | gut metagenome | biome: gut microbiome; feature: rumen; material: fiber-attached | host: Bos | place: Iran: Karaj | collected 2018-10 | reverse complement strand
GCTTACGCGACCGCACTTCAGAGCGTTTTTGAAATCTGCAGCCACTCCCTCCCGCCATTTTTTTTAATGCCTTTTTATTTGTTTTTTATTATATTTACATATATGAACGTTTTGCCAATTTATGAGCTACCATTTCACATTGTTTTTCTCATTTTCATAATCTTCAGTTTTGTAGGTTGGATGAGCGAAGTACTTTATGTTGGAATATTCTTCGAACATAAATTCGTAAACCGAGGTTTCTTACATGGACCTTTATGTCCTATTTATGGCTTTGGAGGACTTTCCATTTTGCTGTTGCCACAATCTCTTTATTCAACCTGGTTTTTATTATTCTGTGCCAGCATGCTTTTTGGAACAGTTGTAGAATATATTTCTAGCTGGATCTTGGAAAAGCTTTTTCATACACGATGGTGGGATTATTCTCATTATAAGTTCAATATACGAGGACGCGTGTGCCTGCTTAATTCTCTTTTGTTTGGGGCGCTTGGTGTTATAATCATTCATTTTGTTCAGCCTTTTGTAATGAAGTTTCTTTCTCTGTTTTCTGATTTTGTGCTTACTCTTAGTTCCGATATTATTGCAGTTGCATTGACTGTGGACCTTCTTATTACTGTACATCGCCTTGTTGATTTCTCTGTTTCTATGGCACGTATCAAAGCCTTTGGAGAAAACCTGCGTGAACGATATGGACACGAGCAATGGTTCAAAAGCGAATCTCTTTCTCAAATTGTTGCCTCTGTAAAGGCTCATGCAGAAGAACGCAAGGATGAAGTTAGCGCTTCAATCCTTAAGCGGATCGAACAATTCCAGCCAAAAATCCGCAACCTCGAAAGCTTTATGCATCGTTTCCCAACGCTCAAAAGTATAAACTACAAGGATGAACTTGAAATGCTTAAAGAGCGCATGAAGAGAAAAATCTTCAAAAAATAGTTCATTTCCCAAAAAAAATCACATTTTTTTAAACTTTTTTCATTTTTTTTCTCAAATTTTTGTAACAAGTCAACTTTTATTTCTAATATTATGTCGTGAAACTTTTAGAAATCAGGGGGCTTAAGTTGAAAACGCTCTGGCGGTTCGTGGCGTGTATGCTTGTCTGGGGAGCGGTATCTTTGTCGTCTGCTTTTGCGGATGTGGAGAGTGCTGCTGCGGGAAGTGTGTACAGCTGGGATTTTTCGGATTGTTCAATTCGTGACATTCTGTATGTTGTTTCTCTTGATACCGGTATTTCGATTGTTTGTGATGATACTGTTAATGGCAAAGCCGACTTTCGTTTTACTGGCAGGGATTTTGAAATGGCGTTTGATTCTTTTTTGAAGGGTGCGAGATTGTATGTTTCAAAAGAGGATGATTTGTGGACAGTCAGCAGATTCAGACTTGTTGAGCAGAACGGCTTGTATTGTCTTGATGCTTGTGATTTGTCGGCAGAACAGATTGTTGAAAGGCTTTCGTTGTTGCTGGGGAGTGCACTTACTTTTGAAGTGCTGCCTGCCGGTACGATGAATGTGCATTTTAAAGGGTTGAATGAATTTGAGTTGCTTGAGAGTTTGTGTTTGAGATTGAACGGTTATTCGCTTGAGAAAAAGGATTCGGGATATCATTTTGCTAAGAAGACTGTTGCAGTGAATGCAGGTGGTTCTGGTTTTGGAAATGTAGATGTGCATTTTAATGAGGACGGAACTGTTTGGGTTGATGTACGGGATTCGAGGGTAGGTGATGTGCTGGAGGCGTTGTTCGGTTTGAACGGAATTAGTGATGCTGGTGGTATGACTGCTGGTGGAGATGGCTTTTGTGTGCTTGCTGGTGGCGATGTGAAGATTACGAGGAGTTCTTTTGTTGGAAGGAATTTTGAGGATGCATTGCAAAAGGTATGTGCTCAGAGCGGACTAGATGTTGTTCGGTCGGATGGTGTTTTCTATGTGGTTTCGGATTCGGGTGCAAAAGAGAAGCTTGTTACTGGAAATAGGAATTGGTACAAGGTAAAGCTTTCTTATACAAAAGCAGATAAGTTTGTTTCGATTTTGAATAGGCGTTTTGGGAATGTTGAATGTATTGTTTTGCCTGATGAGATGTCGTTCTTGGTTTGTGTTGATGACAAGGGCTTTGAAGAGATTGAGTCGTTGAAAGATGAGATTGATTTAAAGATTGATACGTATCTTGTTGAGTTGAAGTATATTCGTCCTGAAGAGCTGCTTAAGTATTTACCGCCTGGGGTTGATAAGGGGTGTTTGTTTTTTGCGGATGATAATTCGGGGGTTTTTTATAAGGGTACAGAGGCTTCGTATTTGAATTTGCTGGAACATGTGAAAATTTGCGATAGACCGGTCGTTCGGGTGAGCTATGATTTGTTGATTTTGCAGTATGACGAAGGAAGAGAGAATTCATGGAATCCAAATTATTCTGTTGGGAAAATAAAAATCGGTGACAGAAGTGATTTTGGGGTGAAACTTGGAAACGTGTTGAACTTGAATTTGAATGTTGTCAGTGCTTTTGGATTGGATTTTGCGGCTCAGTTGCAGTCTTCGATTGAAGAGAATAAAACTTCGGTTTTTGCTGATACGACGCTTCATGGTGTTGCAGGAAAACAGATTAATTTTCAGAACACTAATACTTACAGGTATAGGGATAATAATCTTGATCCGGATACTGGTAAGCCTGTCTATTCTGGTGTGACAAAAGAGATTGTTTCTGGTTTGAAGTTAGATGTTGTTGGTTTTGTGAGTGGTGACGGAATGATTACAAGTACTGTAACTGCATCTGTTACGCGTCAGGGAATTGATACGTCTTCTTCGACAGGGAATCCTCCGCCGACTAGTGAAAAGGTTGTAACAACAGAAGTTTGTGGAAAAAGTGGGGAACCTATTGTTATAAGCGGGCTTGTTCAAAATACAAGTTCACAAAGTTTTAGCGGAGTTCCTTTGATTTCTAAAGTTCCTTTATTGGGCAGATTATTCAGAAAATCAGAAAAAATAGCAGAAAAAACACAGATGGTAATTTATCTTGTGCCGCATATCGAAGAATACAGTTCTGCGTATATCAAAAATCAAAATGAAAATCTAAAAGCCCGCGCTTCATTGCTTGAGAGATGCGAAGCTTTTTGTAAAAAAACGTTCATGGAGGAATCAAATGCGAAATTATGAGTTCAAACTAACACCTGCTTATTGTCTTTACAATGGAATTGCCATTAAAAAACAGCAGGGCTCGAGAATCTGTTTTTTGTCTGAAAATCCGGATAATGAACAGCTCAGATTGCGTGTAACTAAGGCTTTCAAGAATTATCTTGAATATGTTAATCGGCAGGAAGATTGCCCTGAAATATTCAGAAACCGGCCTTATGTTCAATTTGTAGCTGGAAATCATTCCGAGCTGCGTAAACAGGTATCGCATTTATATTCGCAGGATGGAATTATTGCAGATTCCATGGAAGCCAGAACAGAAGATTTGCAGGATAAAAAAGAGAATCAGAAAAAAGAATCTGAAACAGCAGCAGTTCTTTTGCTTGATACAATAATGACAGATGCCAGAAAAAATAACGCAACTGATATTCATATAGAAAATAACTGTGTTCGATTTAGAATTCTTGGAAAACTCCAGACTGTAACAACGCTTACGGAGGATATATGCATAGAACTTATTCAGAGAATCAAATTTCTGGCGGGAATGAACGTGCTGGAAAAAAGGCGAAGCCAGGAAGGTCATTTTGTTTATGGAGGAATGGATCCTATTTTTGTGCGAGTCTCAACTGTAGGGGTTGTATGTGGAAAAAACAGCGGCTCGGGGGAATCTGTAGTAATAAGATTGCTCGATACCAGACGACTTCCACTTACAATAGATAAGCTTGGTTTTAATAAACCTCAGCTTGAAAGAATAAAGAAAATGAGTGAAGTTCCAAATGGTCTGATTATAATTTGCGGACCAACAGGGGCAGGAAAATCTACAACTGCAGCGGCTCTTTTAGTTGAACTTGAAACAAACGGTAATAATTCTACAAAAATAATCAGCCTTGAAGATCCGCCTGAATATCTTATTCCAGGAATTACACAGATTCAGATTGATGAAAAAAACGGGAATTCTTTTTCGGACTCGCTTATGCATATATTCCGTCAGGATCCTGATGTTTTAATGATTGGAGAAATTAGGGATGAAAGCAGTGCTTCTGTTGCCATAAGGGCTGCACTTACAGGTCACCTTGTTATTGCAACTCTTCATGCTTCTTCTGCGGCTGGTGTCATTCTCCGTCTTGAAAATCTTGGGATTCCGCGAAATCTGATTATTTCGGTATTAAAGGGAGTTATTGTGCAGGAGCTGAACAATTTTGAAGGACACGTAAATCTTGTAGCCGATGTTGCAGAACCGTCAGAAATGCTCATCAAAAATGCAGACAAACAGCTAACTGAGCAGGAATATGAAAATTATTTTGAGCATATAACAAATTATAAGCTGGTACTTGAAAAAACAATTGGTGTATTAAAAGAAAAGCACATGCTGAATACAAATTCAAATGAAGAAATCAGTGAGGAAAATTTTGAAAAACAGGAAGTTCGCTCATCGATTAAAACTGGTAAAAAGCCGGTATTCCTTCCTGCAAAAAATAAATCTAAAAAAGAGGAGGCTGCTGTATGATAAACAGTATTTCAAACAGAAAAAACAAATTAAAGTTTACAGAAACCCTTGAAGAGCTTGTGAGTGAAAAAAAGTGCGGACTAAAAAATGCTCTTTATATAATGGCCAAAAATACAACACAAAAAAATAAAACTATTACAATTGCTGCTGCAAATCTGTATGCAGCTTTGTTTAATGGAAGCTCTTTTTCAAATGCTCTCAAAGTCTGTCCGTTTATAGAGTTTGGGAGAGGTTATATATCATTTATAAATTTTGCCGAACGCTGTGGAAATCTTGAAGGAACTCTTTTGTATCTAAAAGAAAAACTCAAACGAGATGAAAATAATCTTACAAAAGTAAAAGAAGCTGCGATATATCCGTGCTTTGTAGTTTGCCTTGCCGTTGCAGTTGGAATAATTTTATATACATATTCTGCTTCCATCTTTTCGCTGGAACAGACAAATCCACAATTAATGCAGCAGCTTTATTCAAGTCTTATTCTTTCTTTTAGTTTCCTGGTTTTATTTTGCTTTATAGCATTTGCTGTGCTGCGAAAAACTTTTGGAACAAATAAATTATATGAAGCATTTCTTGCAACTGGATTTCTTGTAAAAGGTGGAGAAAGCCTTGCAAATGCTGTAAACGATGCGGTGAATTTTCTTGGATTTGATACTAAGGAAGGTCAGTTGTTTGCCAAGGCAGGAGAAAATTTGTCGTATGGTATCAGCCTTAAAAATGCTTTTTCTGTGAATGGTAAAGGTTTTTCCCGACAGTCAGAAATAGAAGATGCATTTTTTTACGCTGAAAACTCTGGCGGCGAGAATAATCTTTTTGAGAAAATTGCGTTCTGTTTAAATTCTCGTGATGAAAAAAGACGTGACATCTGCTTTAAGCTGATTGAACCATTTTTTCTTACGGGAACTGGAATATTCCTTATGGTATTTCTTATGAATTCAGTTCTTCCGCTGTTAACGGATAGTTCTGTATTTATTTAGTTTTGGTTTTTGAGAGGAGGAAAAACCTTTATGAAGGAGAAAAACTATGTCAAAAAAACAAAGTCTAATCAAAAGAAAAAGAAATCAGGAAAGAGTGCACCGGCCTTTACTTTTGTGGAGACTCTCGCGGTCCTTGCCATCACAGCGGTACTCACGGCAGGATGCACGGTATCGATTGCGAAAATTGTTTCTATTGCAAAGAGAACTGCGGCCAGGAATCAAATTGACCAATATAGCGCGGCATTACAATCCTACTTCCTCGATTGCGGGCGCTTCCCAACGACAGAGCAGGGACTCGCAGCTCTATGGGAAAAACCAGTTTTCTATCCGGTACCAGAAGAATGGAACGGACCATACGTTGAGCGTAGACCAGCCAAAGATCCTTGGGGAACCGATTTTGAGTATATCAGCGCTGAAAGCTCCGTTATGCCGTCAGAGGTTCCTGAGAATTTGCCCTATGTACTCATTAGCTATGGGGCAGATAAAGAAAAAGGAGGAAACGAAAATGGACTCGATATTGTCTCATGGGAATAAAGCAGGCTTTGGTTCAATAATTCTTCTTGCTCTCTCACTATGTACTGCAGTTGGAACTTATAGATTAAAAAAATCTTCAGAAATAAAGCTTTGGGAAAAATCTCTTGCGGTTTATTCTGAGCAGCTTGCAAAGGAAAATCAGAGTGCAATAAGGAGCGAAAGTTCAAAGTGAGATTTCATACACTTCTAATTTTGCTGACATTTTTAGGACTCATTTCAGTATCGCTTAAAAACTACAGTTTTTCGGTAAAAAATCTTGATGCAAAAGTAAAGAGCAGTCGCCAGATATATGTTGCAAAAAGATTTATTGCCGAAAGCTTTAGAAATACATGCAATCAGAAAGGTTTTAAAGATCTTGAAGAATGGCAGGTGTGCTGCAGAAATATTTATAACCTTGAATACATAGGGTGGTGCGAAGCCCGCGAGTTTATGATTGATGAAGCTTTTGATTCAGGTCCTTTGATGTACGGAAAATGGGAAGGAAAACAAGGTATGGAAGCTTGTAGTGGTGAAGTTTATTGCCGAATAAAAAGGAGTGATTTTTGAAAACCAGAAGGTCGTCTGCATTAAAATGTCCGCAGGATTATTATGATGTTTATTCCATCTCATTTCCAATTAAGGCTTTAGGTCGTATTCAAAGAAACAAATATATTTGTTCTGAGCTTGAAAAGCTTCATCCATGTTTTTCTGATGACTGCTGCTTTGATTCTAAAATCCGTTTTTCAAAGGGCGGATTAAAAGCTGATGTTGTAGTGATGCAGAAGTTCAGACTTGCCGAGTATAAAAATCAAAATAATCAAAAGCCTGTTTATATTGAAGAGTTTAAGAAACTTCCTTTTTTTAAGGATTTCAGATACAAACAAAAGCTTTATACCTTTTTGATTGCCTCCGTTTTAATTCTCCTGTTGATTTTTGTAGTTGCAAAATTAAAACATAAACAAGGTCCGGAACTGTCTCCTGTCGTTAATAATTCTTATGATACATCAGATGACGTCCCGGAACAGAAACCTTTTTCCAATGTGCAAAAGCTTTTTGAGAGTGTGAGTTTATATGACGGAAAGGTCTTGCAATTCTCCTGGGAATTAAATGGTTTTTCACAGAATCTTTCCTTGACCTTAAAGAATGTTTATCCAGAAACTGTTTATCAGATTGTGCCAGATGCCAGGATCCTTTCTGTAACATATGAAAATAATATCCCTTTAATGACAGTTCAGTTGAATACAAAGGTAAGTGTATCAACAGATATGAATGACATAAGAAATCACAAGAGTGATTTTGCTGCCGAATTACGGGAATTTGTTCTTCATAATGATTTTAATATTATAGAAGAAACTGTAAATCCATATGGGATTAAGCTTCAGCTGCCGGTCAAAAGCATACAGGAAAACAATAGCTGCGAAATGTTTAACTCTTTGTTCCAGTTTGTGCTTGATAAAAATCTTTATGCTTCAAGTCTTTCAATAAAACCTGGCAGTGATTATCTGTATTGTTCAATTTCTTTTTCGAATGTTTGCATTAAGGATCAGACTGATTTATATAAAAGCCTTATTGAAAACTCAAAAATCTTTTTTGAAACAAGCAATAATCAAAAAGAAATCGATTTGAAAAAGTCAAAGTCTTCGCACGAAAAATCAAATCAAAAATCTGAACAATCAAATGTGACTGATATAGGAAAAATAATCCGTACAGATGGAACAACTATTGAATTCTATAAAGATGAAAACGGAAGAATAAAACAAAAATAAGAGGAATAAAATGAAGTACTTGAAAAGTATAATTATGATGATGATTTTGGGAATTCTGTTTTTTGGCTGTAGGACTACAGGGCAGTTTACGGGAACTGCAGAGCTTACTGTGCTTATTGTAGATGAAAACGGTCTTGGTGTAGAAAATTGTGATATTATCCTGAGCAATTTTAATAAGTCTGTTCACGGGGTTACAAATAAAAATGGTCTTTGTGTTTTTAATAATGTTCCTGCGGGTGAATACAATCTTGCGGGGCAAAAAAATGGATACACAAAGCTTAAGCCGGCAAAGTTTGATTTTAATAATAAGGGTGATATTTTCTGTTTTGAGATTCTTAGCAGTAATTATGTGCTTGAAGAGACAGAAAAACTTTATGAGCAAAGCTTATACAAAATGGCACTTGAGCTTTTAGATGAAATCGTCTGTGAAAAAAAGACTTCGTTGTATGCAGCAATTTGTCTTTATAAAGCGTATGGATTTGTACTTCAGGAAAATAAAACGGTTGCACTTTCGGAATTAAAAAAGATGAAAAAAGCTGATAATTCATTTTCAGTAATTTATGACAGGGTAGTAGATATATGGAAAGAAACAGAAAATTAATTTGTGTTACAGTTTGCATGTTGATTTTTTTAATCTCCAACGCTTATGCCAGAAATACAACTCCATATTCAATAAGAGGAGAAATTTCAAATGCATCAACACAGGCAAATCAAAAATATGAGTTTAAGGGTGTATTCAGTAATGATAGTTCAAAAGAGGTAAGCTCCTTTACAATCGTCTTTTTTGTGTTTGATCAGGATGGAAATAGTCCGTTACGAGGACGGAATAATGTTGTCATAAAAATTGAAGAGAAGGTCCCTGCCTATGAGAATTTTGATTTTGTAAAAAGCCTGGATGAATATTTTTATAATACATCAGATTTTTATGAAGAAGATAATTCTGTCTCAGACGATGAACTTGAGTATGAATGCGAATATCTTTATGTAAGTTTAATTACATATTCAGATGGAACAGAATGGTCTGATCCTTTTGGATTTGAGGCCTTCTAAATAAATTTTTTACGGAGGATAATATGATTGATTTTAAGAAATTTTGTATTTATGTATTAATTATTGTTTTAAGTTTTTCTAATGTCTCATGTTCTCTCGTAGGACAGCTTTGCCCGAAATTTGAAATTTCAAATGCGCAGTGTAAGAATGGTACATTGTATTTTGATTTTTCAAATCAATCTTCAAAAGCAGTTTTGCAGGTTGAGTTATCTATAAGTTTACAAAACAAAGCTGCTGGTAAAGAAGAAGGCTCTGCAAGTGGAACTATTACCTGCGAATATAAAGGAGTGATCACAGGTCTTGAGAAAAAAGAATTATGTATTTCGCTTCAGAATTATTTGACGCAGACAGATGAAGAAAATCCTGAGCTTGAAATCCTTTTTCTTGTGGTGAGTCGGATTGTTTATTCTGATGGAACAGTCTGGCGTGATATTTTTGGGATTTATGATGCAGCCTCAACATATATTGGAAAGAAATCGATTAGTGAAGTTGTGACATTGGAGCCTGAACCCGAGACAGAGATTGAAAAAGAATCTGAGACTGAAAAAGAGACGGAAACGGAACCGGAAACAGTGGTAGAAACAGAAACAGAACCTGAGACTGAAACTGAACCAGAGACAGAGACAGAACCAGGGACAGAGTCTGTCGAAGATCCTCAACTTGATTCTGAACAGGAGCCTGTTGTTGATCCTGAAAAAGAGCAGGAACCTGAGACCACTGTTGATCCGGACCCTGAACCAGAACCTGAACCCATCCTTGATCCTGAAATAATCTCCGAACCTGACCCAAAAAAAATGACATTACTTGTTTACATGGCAGCCGATAACGATCTTGAAAGCTACGCAATCCAAAACTTAAAGGCAATGGAGCATGCCTCCTTTGAAAATATGAACGTTCTTGTTCTGCTAGACCGTGCCCAGGATTATGATGAAACAAACGATGCCTGGACAGACACACGCCTTTTTGAATTAGTTCATGATGAAACAGACAGTAATTTTATAATCTCAAAACGCCTCGACTGTCCTATTCTTGGCATTTCTTCAACACGCCAGACAGAGCTTGATATGGGCAATTATAACGTATTAAGGAACTTCATAACGTTTGCAAAAAATGAATATGAAGCCGAAAAATACAGTCTTATAATCTGGGGGCATGGCACAGGGTGGAGGTATTCACCGGTTTCTGAAAATCACGTTTCTTCCCGCGCAGTTGCAATTGATGATAAATCGGGTTCTTATATGAGTGTGTCACAAATGGGACGTGCCTTAAAAAATCAGGGACTTTGTGTTGTAGGTTTTGATACCTGTTTTGCCGGCGTTTTTGAAAATGTATACGAAATCAGAAATTCCGCTGCTTATACAGTAGCAAGTCCTGGAGTTTCTCCTTCTACCGGCTGGAATTATCGTTATCTTTTAGAAGATCTTTCGGAATGCAGCTTTACGCCAAAAGAGATTGCCCGAATTATGGCTGAATGCTCAGTTGTAAATACAACAATTTTTGATAATTCAAAGCTTTATGATGTAATGGAAAAATTCGAAATCTTTGCAGAAAATCTTTCTGGAACAATAAAAAACGCAGCTACCAGAAACGCTGTCCTTAATGATTTTCCAAAAATAAAATCCTACAGCTATCGCCAGTATCCGTGTGATCTGTTTATTGATATCCGCGCAATGGCAGATTATTATTCAACATCATCAACGTCCGGATTGTTGCAGGCCTCCAGAAATCTCCGTGCCGCCATAGACCGAGCCGCTTCTACAATAGATTCAGAAAATGCGCAGATAGGCCTCCACGTTATTTCTCTCATGGCTTCAAATGTTTATGCGGCTTCTCATTCAATTGATTATAAAAAGGATTACAACAACACAGACCAGTGTATGTTTATAAAGGAAAGTCAATGGTGGGTACCATCCTTAGATGGTACCTCCCAAAGTGTTTTAGATAAGTTATTTTATTGGAGTTATTAGTCGTCAAGACAGGCATCAAGATCCTTGCAGATCTGTTCCTTATCAAGATGTCTTCCAATAATTACCATCTTAATCATACGG
>JAEEGL011788410.1_pt1 | contig 10971 bp, 4 predicted proteins | sample 9134231 | NCBI WGS metagenome assembly JAEEGL01 (sample SAMN16246548, study PRJNA631951) | gut metagenome | biome: gut microbiome; feature: rumen; material: fiber-attached | host: Bos | place: Iran: Karaj | collected 2018-10 | reverse complement strand
GCACCGTTCACCGGGTGTGTTCTTCGGAAGCAGTGTCCATGCAAACGGCACACAGCTCTATAGTGCGCGTATCATTCCCTTCAAAGGTTCATGGATAGAGTTTGCTACGGACATCAGCAACGTCATGTATGCTTACATCGATCGTAAGAAGAAGCTGCCTGTGACAACGCTGTTGCGTGCAATTGGATTCGAAACAGATCGTGACATTCTCCAGATTTTCAACCTCGCAGAAGAAGTCAAGGTAAACAAAACCAATCTGAAGAAGATGGTTGGTCGCAAACTCGCTGCTCGTGTCATCAAGATGTGGGTGGAGGACTTCGTGGACGAGGATACAGGTGAAGTTGTAAGTATTGACCGTAGTGAAGTTGTGCTCGATCGCGACATTGTCATCGAGCCCGAACACATTGACCTTATAATAGAAAGTGGTGTGCAGACCATAGATGTTCACCATAAGGACGCTTCTGGTACAGACTACGACATCATCTTCAAGACATTGCAGAAAGACCCCAGCAATTCCGAAAAGGACGCTGTTAACTACATCTATCGCCAGTTGCGCAATGCGGAACCTGCCGACGAGGCAAGTGCTCGTGAGGTCATCAACAATCTTTTCTTCTCAGAGAAGCGCTACGACCTTGGTGGCGTAGGACGATACCGCATGAATCGCAAACTCGGTCTTTCTACCGACATGAATACTCGTGTTCTGACGCGCGAGGATATAATTGAAATCATCAAGTACCTTGTTGAGCTCATCAACTCCAAGGCTACTGTTGACGATATCGACCACCTCAGCAATCGCCGCGTGCGTACCGTTGGCGAGCAGTTAGCGAACCAGTTCTCAATAGGTTTGGCTCGCATGAGCCGCACTATTCGTGAGCGCATGAACGTTCGCGACAATGAGGTGTTTACGCCGATGGACCTGATCAACGCGAAAACAATTTCCAGCGTTATCAACTCTTTCTTCGGTACCAATGCGCTTTCACAGTTCATGGACCAGACGAACCCGTTGGCAGAGGTTACGCACAAGCGTCGTCTTTCAGCCCTTGGCCCTGGCGGTCTGAGCCGCGAGCGTGCAGGCTTTGAGGTACGCGACGTACACTATACTCACTATGGACGACTCTGTCCGATTGAGTCGCCAGAAGGACCGAACATCGGTCTTATCTCCTCGCTCTGTGTATATGCAAAGATTAACCAGCTTGGATTTATTGAGACTCCCTACCGCAATGTTGCGGACTCACAAGTGGATCTTGACAACGAGCATGTTGTATATCTTAGTGCTGAAGAGGAAGAAGGAAAGATCATAGGTCAAGGTAATGCTCCGCTGAACCCCGATGGTACGTTCATTCTCAAGAAAGTAAAGTGCCGCCAGGATGCCGACTATCCAGTAGTTCCACCAGCAAACGTAGAACTTATGGACGTGGCTCCGCAGCAGATTGCCTCTATAGCAGCAGCCCTCATTCCATTCCTTGAGCACGATGATGCTCACCGCTCACTCATGGGATCGAACATGATGCGCCAGGCTGTACCCATCCTTTCGCCAGAGGCTCCCATTGTCGGAACAGGCATTGAGCGTCAGGTTTGTGTGGATTCTCGCACGATGATTACGGCCGAAGGTGATGGGAAGGTGGAATTCGTAGATGCTACAACAATTCGCATCAACTATGATCGCACGGAGGAAGAGGAGTTCGTAAGTTTCGAACCTGCCTTGAAGGAATATCGCATTCCCAAGTTCCGTCGTACGAATCAGAACATGGTGTTCGACCTGCACCCCATCTGTGTAAAGGGACAGCGCGTGAAGAAGGGCGATATCCTAACCGAAGGTTATGCTACGCAGAATGGCGAACTCGCATTGGGCCGCAATCTGCTTGTTGCATACATGCCTTGGAAGGGGTACAACTACGAGGATGCTATCGTGCTTAACGAACGCCTCGTACAGGAGGACGTCCTGACTTCTGTTCACGTTGACGAGTTCTCTCTCGAAGTTCGTGAAACGAAGCGTGGCATGGAAGAACTGACAAATGATATTCCTAACGTCAGCGAAGACGCAACGAAGGACCTCGATGAGAATGGTATCATCCGCATCGGAGCCAATGTCGTTCCTGGGGATATCATGATAGGTAAGATTACACCTAAGGGGGAAAGCGATCCTACACCAGAAGAAAAACTTCTGCGTGCTATCTTCGGTGATAAGGCCGGCGACGTGAAGGATGCTTCCCTGAAGGCAAATCCCTCACTCCGCGGTGTTGTTATTGATCGTAAGCTCTTCTCGAAAGCACAGAAGACGCGCACTTCGAAAGCAAACGACAAGGTTCAACTTCAGAAACTCGACGAACAGTTTGCTGCAGAGACGAAAGAATTGAAGGAGCAGATGGTTGCAAAGCTTGTTAAGCTCTGCAAGGACAAGACTAGTGTCGGTGTAAAGGATACGATAGGCACAGAGGTAATTGCAAAGGGCGCAAAATTCACGAAGACATTACTCATGCCTCTCGACTACGCGTCCATGCAACTCTGCAATTGGACGGCAGACGCCCATACTAATGAGCTCATCTGCGCTCTTGTCATAAACTACCTGAAGAAGTACAACCAGATGGATGCACAGCTGAAGCGCAAGAAATTCGCTATCACCATTGGCGATGAGCTTCCCTCTGGCATCATTCAAATGGCAAAAGTTTATATTGCTAAGAAACGCAAGATCGGCGTCGGCGACAAGATGGCTGGTCGTCACGGTAACAAGGGTATCGTCTCCAAGGTTGTTCGCCAGGAGGATATGCCTTTTCTTGAGGACGGACGTCCCGTGGATATTGTGTTGAACCCGCTAGGCGTGCCTTCACGTATGAACCTCGGTCAGATTTTTGAAGCCGTTCTTGGTGCAGCAGGTCAGAAACTAGGCGTGAAGTTTGCTACTCCCATCTTTGATGGCGCAAAGCTCGATGACCTTTGCGAGTGGACCGACAAGGCTGGACTTCCCCGCTTTGGCTCGACGCAGCTCTACGATGGTGGTACGGGCGAACCCTTTGACCAGAAGGCCACGGTCGGCATCACATACATGCTGAAACTCGGCCATATGGTGGAAGACAAGATGCATGCGCGTTCCATTGGTCCGTACTCTCTCATCACGCAGCAGCCCCTCGGTGGTAAAGCACAATTTGGTGGTCAGCGTTTCGGTGAGATGGAAGTCTGGGCTATCGAGGCATTCGGCGCATCACACGTACTTCAGGAAATTCTCACTATCAAGTCCGACGACGTCAATGGACGTGCAAAGGCTTATGAAGCTATCGTTAAGGGCGATCCCATGCCTACTCCTGGTATTCCCGAATCGCTCAACGTATTGCTCCACGAGCTGCGTGGACTTGGACTCAGCATCACGCTCGACTAAACCATGGTCAGCATTTCTCTACAATACAAACTGCTAAAAAGAATACAAGAATATGGCATTCAAAAGAGAAAATAAGGTAAAGAACAACTTTACAAAAATTACCATTGGACTGGCTTCTCCAGAGGAAATTCTGGCTAACTCCCATGGTGAGGTGCTGAAACCTGAGACTATTAACTACCGCACCTATAAGCCCGAGCGCGATGGCCTCTTCTGCGAGCGCATCTTCGGTCCGACAAAGGACTACGAGTGCCACTGTGGAAAATACAAGCGCATTCGTTACAAAGGTATCGTCTGCGACCGTTGCGGCGTAGAAGTAACGGAGAAGAAAGTGCGTCGCGAACGTGCTGGCCACATCGCCCTCGTTGTACCCGTTGCACATATATGGTATTTCCGTAGCCTGCCAAATAAGATGGGCTACCTTCTTGGACTACCCACGAAGAAACTAGACTCAATTATATATTATGAGCGCTATGTGGTAATCCAGCCAGGTTGCCTCGAGGGTGAAGTTGAGAAGGAGCAACTGCTGACAGAGGAAGAATATCTTGCCCTGTTGGATAAGGTTCCTGCCGACAACCAGTATCTTGAGGATTCCGATCCTAACAAGTTTATTGCGAAGATGGGCGCGGAGGCTATCTATGAGCTTCTTCAGCGCATAGACCTCGATGCTCTTTCCTACGAACTACGTGACCGCGCAAACACGGATACCTCTGTTCAGCGTAAGAACGATGCTCTCAAGCGTCTGCAGGTAGTAGAATCTTTCCGTATGAGCAAGGATCGTAACAAGCCCGAGTGGATGATTATGAAGATACTTCCAGTCACCCCTCCCGACTTGCGTCCACTTGTTCCCCTGGATGGCGGACGTTTTGCAACCTCCGACCTGAATGACCTCTATCGTCGCGTACTTATTCGCAACAACCGCCTCAAGCGCTTGCTCGATATCAAGGCTCCCGAAGTTATTCTCCGTAATGAGAAACGTATGCTTCAGGAAGCTGTTGACAGCCTATTCGACAATAGCCGAAAGAGCAGTGCAGTGAAGAGCGACAGCAACCGCCCTCTCAAATCACTTTCCGACTCACTCAAGGGTAAGCAGGGACGCTTCCGCCAGAACCTCCTCGGTAAGCGTGTTGACTATTCAGCGCGTTCTGTAATCGTTGTAGGTCCTGAGTTGAAAATGGGTGAATGTGGCCTGCCAAAGCTAATGGCTGCAGAGCTCTATAAGCCGTTTATTATCCGCAAGCTTATAGAACGCGGAATTGTGAAGACCGTGAAGAGTGCGAAGAAGATTGTTGACCGCAAAGAGGCAATCGTATACGACATTCTTGAGCATGTAATGAAGGGCCATCCCGTATTGCTCAACCGTGCTCCGACGCTTCACCGACTTGGTATTCAGGCTTTCCAGCCCAAACTCATTGAAGGTAAGGCTATCCAGCTTCATCCTCTGGCATGTACGGCCTTCAATGCCGACTTCGATGGTGACCAGATGGCAGTCCATCTTCCGCTTTCTAACGAGGCTATTATGGAGGCGCAGATTCTTATGCTGCAGAGTCACAATATCCTCAATCCTGCAAACGGTGCACCTATTACTGTGCCTTCGCAAGACATGGTGCTCGGACTGTATTACATCACCAAGCTTCGCACAGGCGCTAAGGGTGAAGGTCTGACATTCTATGGTCCCGAGGAAGCCATCATCGCCTTCAATGAAAGGCGCGTGGATGTGCATGCTCCCGTAAAGGTCGTCGTAGAAGACCTTGACGAGGATGGCAACATAGTTAAAAAGATGGTGGAAACATCTGTTGGCCGTGTGATTGTAAACGAGATTATCCCTCGTGAGGTTGGCTTCTTCAATGGCGTTATCTCCAAGAAGAGCTTGCGCGACATTATTACGCGTGTCATCAAGACCGTTGGTATGGCTCGTGCATGCGAGTTCCTCGATGGAATCAAGGACCTTGGTTATCGCAAGAGTTATGAGGGCGGCCTGTCCTTCAACCTTGACGATATTATTATCCCCGCAGAGAAGAAGGACATCGTGCAGAAGGGTAACGATGAAATCGACCAGATCACGATGAACTATAATATGGGTTTCATCACAGACAAGGAGCGCTATAATCAGGTTATTGATACGTGGACACACGTGAACACCGACCTGAAAAAGACTCTCATGAAGCAGATGACTGAGGCTGATCAGGGCTTCAATGCCGTATTCATGATGCTTGACTCTGGAGCCCGTGGTTCTGCAGATCAGATTGCACAGCTTGCTGGTATGCGTGGTCTTATGGCAAAGCCTCAGAAAGCTGGTGCCGAAGGTGCGCAGATTATTGAGAACCCGATTCTCTCTAACTTCAAGGAGGGAATGAGCGTGCTTGAGTACTTTATCTCTACCCACGGTGCACGTAAGGGTCTTGCCGATACCGCTCTGAAGACAGCTGACGCAGGCTACCTTACACGTCGTCTTGTTGACGTAAGCCACGATGTAATCATTACAGAAGAGGATTGCGGAACACTCCGCGGACTCGTATGCACAGCCTTGAAGGACGGCGACGAAGTTATATCTTCTCTTGGTGAGCGCATCCTTGGCCGTGTGTCAGTACACGATATCATAGAACCTGTCACGGGCAAGCTCATTGTGGCTGCAGGTGAGGAGATTACCGAGCCCATTGCTGCTGAAATTGAAGCAAGCCCCATTGAGAGCGTTGAAATCCGCTCAGTTCTCACATGCGAATCGAAGCATGGTGTCTGCATGAAGTGTTACGGACGTAACCTTGCCACAGCACGTATGGTGCAGAAGGGCGAGGCCGTCGGCGTTATTGCTGCACAGTCAATCGGCGAACCTGGTACACAGCTTACTCTTCGTACGTTCCACGCTGGTGGTATTGCATCGAACGCAGCTGCAAATGCGACAATTGTTGCTAAGCAGAACTGCCGCGTAGAGTTTGAGGAACTTCGCACGGTAGATGTGGTACGTGAGGATGGTAGCGACGGCAAGGTTGTTGTTGGACGTCTTGCAGAATGTCGCTTCGTCGATCCTCACACTGGTATCATCCTCTCTGTACAAAACGTGCCTTATGGCTCACAGCTTTATGTGACAAACAGCGAGGATGTTGAACGCGGAACAATCATCGCAAAGTGGGATCCATTTAATGCCGTGATTGTTACGGAGAACACGGGTCGCATACGCTTCAACGACGTAGTCGAGAATGTTACCTACCGCGTTGAGGAAGACGAGGCAACTGGTTTGCGCGAGCGTATCATTATTGAATCCCGTGAGCGCAATCGTGTCCCGACTGCCGACATCCTAGACGAAGACGGCAACGTCATTCGCAGCTACAACTTCCCCATTAACGGACACATTGCGGTGGATGATGGCCAGGAACTGCGTGCAGGTGACGTAATTATCAAGATTCCTCGCGTCGTAGGTAAAGCTGGTGACATCACTGGTGGTCTGCCTCGTGTGACGGAGCTCTTTGAAGCCCGCAATCCGAGCAATCCTGCCGTTGTCAGTGAAATAGACGGCGAGGTTACGATGGGTGCCGTTAAGCGTGGTAATCGCGAGATTACAGTAACATCAAAGCTTGGTGAGATAAAGAAGTACCTCGTACCTCTCTCGAAGCAGATTCTCGTTCAGGAGAATGACTATGTACGTGCTGGCGAGCCTCTTTCTGATGGTGTCATCACTCCCGCCGATATCCTTGCAATCAAAGGTCCCACGGCTGTGCAAGAGTACATCGTCAACGAGGTTCAGGACGTTTATCGTCTGCAGGGTGTGAAGATCAACGACAAACACTTTGAGATCATTGTTCGTCAAATGATGCGCAAGGTTCAGATTAACGATCCTGGCGACACGCACTACCTCGAACAGCAGATTGTTGACAAGATAGACTTTGCCGAAGAGAATGACCGCATCTGGGGCAAGAAAGTTGTCACCGATGCTGGCGATAGCGAGACTATGCAGAAGGGTATGATTGTTACTGCGCGCCGTCTCCGCGACGAGAATTCGATGCTTAAACGTCGTGACCTCAAGCAAGTTCAGGTGCGTGATGCAATGCCTGCTACGTCAACGCAGATTCTTCAAGGTATTACGCGTGCAGCACTGCAGACGAAGAGCTTTATGTCTGCTGCTTCCTTCCAGGAAACAACGAAGGTTCTCAATGAGGCCGCTATTAGCGGAAAGACTGACTACCTTGAGGGCATGAAGGAAAACGTTATCTGCGGCCATGCAATACCTGCTGGTACTGGCTTGCGTGAGTTTAATAGGCTCATTGTAGGCGATGCCGAAGAGTATGCAATGCTTCAGCAAGACAAAGAGGAAGTTCCGGCTTAATGCCGGGGCTTCCCCCTTTTTGTACATTACACGTTACTAAAAACAATACCATGGCAACAGAAAAAACTCTCGTACTCCTTAAGCCCTGCACTGTTCAGCGCGGACTGATAGGAGAAGTTACTACCATGTTTGAGCGTAAGGGACTCCACCTTTGTGGTCTTAAACTTATGCAACTCGACGACAAGATTCTGAGCGAACACTACTCCCATCTTGCTGAGAAACCGTTCTTCCAACGTGTTAAGGATTCCATGATGGCAGCTCCCGTTGTAGCAATGTGCTGGGAAGGTGTTGATGCCATTGAAGTTGTTCGCACTCTTGCTGGCCCCACTAATGGACGTGCCGCACTCCCCGGAACGATTCGTGGTACATATTCCATGAGCTTCCAGGAGAATATCGTTCATGCAAGCGATGGTCCAGAGACCGCCGCTGCAGAAATAAAACGTTTCTTCAAACCCGAGGAAATCCTTGAATGGAAAAGCTGTACTCACGGCTTTACCTATGCAAACGACGAATGCTAACATCGTATCGTTTGTTTTGCGATACAAAGCATAAGAAAGACCCGCACAGCATTTGAGCAGTGCGGGTCTTTTGCGTTTTCGTAAGTTATGCTTTTCCTTCAGGCATTCCGAAGGGTGTGGCTGTGCGTCCGCCGCCTACCTTTTGTTCAGGGAGAACGATGGTGCCGAATTGGCGCTCGTATTTTGCGACGTTGTCTTCTAAAGCCATCAGCAGGCGCTTTGCATGTTCAGGAGCCAAAATAATGCGCGAAACGACAGGAGCCTTGGGCATGCCGGGCATTACACGCGCAAAATCAGCAATGAATTCTGCGTGAGAGTGGGAGAGGATGGCCAGATTTGCGTACTTTCCTTCCGCCATCTGGGGAGAGAGCTCTATCTGGAGCTGATTCTCGGGGCCGTTGTTTGGTTTATCCATGATGATATTGTTATAAATTGCTTGAAATCCGCATGCAAAGATAGTTTTTTAAGGTCAATAAGCCAAAAAAGCCCATTATTTATTAAGAAAGCGACGTTTTTAGGTAAAAAAAAGTAGAAAAAGTTGTTGGTAATTCAGAATTATCTGTATTTTTGCCCCGCAAATGTGAATAAACGTGAAAACGAGACACTAAACACTCTTTAATTTAATTTAGTATTATGCGTAAACTATTTACCATTCTCGCACTTGGTGCCATTACTCTTGGTGCAAGTGCACAGTACGAAGGCCACAAGTTCTTCGACAACTGGTCTCTTGGTGTTAACGCAGGCGCTATCACGCCCACAGTGAACCATCCTTTCTGGAAGAGCTGCCGCCCCAACTTCGGCCTTGAAGTTACAAAGCAGATCACTCCGGTATTTGCTGTTGCTGTAGAAGGTGAAGCCAACGTAAACACAACTCCCAGCAAAAACGCTATCGACCAGGTAAACGTAAGCTGGCTGAACAAGGTTAACCTTACAAACCTCTTCTGCGGTTACAAGGGCAAGCCTCGTTTCTTTGAACTCGAAGCAGTAGCTGGTATGGGTATTGCAAGTGACTTTGTACCCAGCAATCAGGTGGTTCCTGGTTTTGCAAACCGCGCTGTTGCTCAGCCTGTTGCACGTACAACTGACGACTATGCTTACCTGACGAGCAAGTTCGGTCTGAACCTCCTCTTCAACCTTGGTTCGAAGAAGGCTTGGACATTCGCTCTGAAGCCCGCTATCGTTTACAACCTCGACGGTCAGTTCTTCCCTGGCCACTACACGTTCCCCTCTGGCGCACACTGGGATGTTAGAGCTTCCGCTATCGAACTCCGCGCTGGTCTTACCTACCACTTCAAGAGCAGCAATGGTGAGCACTACTTCACAAAGGTACGTCCTTACGACCAGGCAGAAGTTGACGGTCTGAACGCTCGCATCAACGCTCTCCGTGGCGAAGTTGCTGATCGCGACGCTCGCATCAGCGCTCTGGAGAACGAGGTTAACGACCTCCGCAACCGCAAGCCCCAGGTAGTAGAGAAGATTGTTGAGCGCGTAGTAGAAGGTCAGAGCACCAACGCCCTCGAGACCGCTGTTTACTTCCAGTGTGGCAAGAGCGTCATCCCCGCTAGCCAGCTTCCCAGCGTAGAGCGCGTAGCATCCTACCTGAAGAACCACGCTGACAGCAAGGTAGTCGTTCGCGGCTATGCTTCCAAGGATGGTCCCGAAGCTCTGAACATTCGTCTTGCTGAGGCTCGCGCCCAGGCTGTCAAGAACCTGCTCGTTAAGAAGTATGGTATTGCAGAGAGCCGCATCGACGCTGCCGGCAACGGTATCAGCGAAATGTTCAGCGAGGCTGAATGGAACCGCGTAAGCATCTGCACGATGGAGCTCGACTAATTCGAGAAACATTCGCCTTAAAGGCTAAAACACACAACAAGTCCGGACGATTTTCGCCCGGACTTGTTGTTTATTTTGCTGAAAAATTAATACTTTTCGCCAAGAAAGGGCGTCAAAAAGCCGATGCTTAATGACTTTGAAGGCATAAAAACGCAAAAAAAACGCAAAAAAAGGCACTAAATATAGATTTTATTGTATTTTTGCCGCGCAATATGGGATAAATCCATAAGGAAAAACCAATTTATTCGTTAACTAATAATTAACATCATGCGTAAACTATTTACCATTCTCGCACTTGCCGCCATCACTCTTGGCGCAAATGCACAGTACGAAGGCCACAAGTTCTTCGACAACTGGTCTCTTGGTGTAAGCGCAGGCGCTATCACGCCCACGGTGAACCACCCCTTCTGGAAGAGCTGCCGTCCTAACTTCGGCGTCGAGCTCACGAAGCAGGTTACTCCCGTCTTCGCGATAGCTGTTGAGGGACGTGCTAATGTCAACACAACTCCCAGCAAGAACGCTATTGACCAGATGAACGTATCTTACCTGAACAAGGTTAACCTTACAAACCTCTTCTGTGGTTACAAAGGCAAGCCTCGCTTCTTCGAAATCGAAGCAGTAGCTGGTATGGGTATTGGTACAGATTTCGTTCCCAGCACTCAGGACATCACGAACTATGCTGGTAACATTAACCTCAACGACGAGACGACTGACGACTACAGCTACCTGACGAGCAAGTTCGGTCTGAACCTCCTCTTCAACCTTGGTTCGAAGAAGGCTTGGACATTCGCTCTGAAGCCCGCTATCGTTTACAACCTCGACGCTCAGTTCTTCCCTGGCTTCCACACGTTCCCCTCTGGTGCGCACTGGGATGTTAGAGCTTCCGCTATTGAGCTTGCAGCTGGTCTTACCTACCACTTCAAGAGCAG
>JAEEGL011672157.1_pt1 | contig 10971 bp, 8 predicted proteins | sample 9134231 | NCBI WGS metagenome assembly JAEEGL01 (sample SAMN16246548, study PRJNA631951) | gut metagenome | biome: gut microbiome; feature: rumen; material: fiber-attached | host: Bos | place: Iran: Karaj | collected 2018-10 | reverse complement strand
TTCAAGAGCAAGGCGCAAGAAAATCCTCAAGAAGACCAAAGGTCAGTTCAGAACCAGAAAGAACGTCTGGACTGTGGCGAAAAACTCCTACGAAAAAGGACAAACCTACGCTTACCGCGACAGAAGAAACAAGAAGCGTGACTTCCGCAGCTTGTGGATCGTCCGTATCAACGCAGCAGTGCGCGAGTACGATATGTCGTACAGCGTGTTCATGGACAAGCTGAACAAGGCTGGTATCGAGATCAACCGCAAAGTGTTGGCCGACCTCGCTTTGAACAATCCAGAAGCCTTCAAGGCTATCGTTGAAAAGGTGAAATAAGTCACGTTTCAATGACGATAAAAAGCACGATCTCAGGGTCGTGCTTTTTTTTATTTGAAAAAAATGAAAAAAACACTTGCAGGTTTCAAAAATAGTAGTACCTTTGCCGCCGAAATCAAGCCCAGGTGGTGAAATTGGTAGACACGCTACTTTGAGGGGGTAGTGCCGATTACGGCATGCAAGTTCGACTCTTGTCCTGGGCACCAATCGATAACAAATCAGACTCCTTAGCCCCGATGGCGGAATTGGTAGACGCGTACGTTTCAGGTGCGTATTTCGAGAGGAGTGCAGGTTCGACTCCTGTTCGGGGCACATCAGCAACCTAAAACCGGGTTGCTTTTTTTGTATGAAAGAAAGAAAACCTCACTCCAAAGAGAATCCCTTGAAATTCAAGGTGCTTGAACCCGCTCCGTTGATGGAGTTCATCATGAAGAAGATGGACGGCATCAGCCGCACCAAGGTGAAACACATGCTCGCCAACGGCGTCGTCAGCGTCGACGGCGAACGTACCAGCCAGTTCGACTTCGAGCTGAAACCCGGCATGACCGTAGAGATCGGCAAACCATCAGCCAAGGAACGCTTCTACAGCAAATGGCTGAAGATCGTCTACGAAGACAAATACCTCGTGGTAATTGACAAGAAAGAAGGCCTGCTCACCAACAGCCCCGGCAAAGAACAGGAGACGGCTCAAAGCATCCTCAACCAATACTTCACCGCATCGCAGCAACGCTGCCGTGCCCATACCATCCACCGCCTCGACCGCGACACCTCTGGCTTGATGCTTTTCGCTAAAGATAAAAAGGTGGCCATGATGTTCGAGGAGGACTGGAAGGAAAAGGTATATGACCGCCGCTATGTGGCGGTGTGCGAGGGTAAGGTGGTGCCTCGCGAAGGCACCGTGGAATCCTGGCTCAAGGACAACAAGATGTTCGTGACGTATTCAAGCCCCACCGACAACGGAGGCAAGTTCGCCGTCACCCATTACGAGGTTTTAGTGAGCAACAGCCGTTACTCGCTGGTCGACTTCCATCTGGAGACCGGCCGCAAGAACCAGATCCGTGTTCATGCCCAAGATATCGGTCATCCCATCGTGGGAGACGAGAAATATGGCAGCCGCGACAACTCGCTCGGCCGCCTCTGCCTGCATGCCTACAAGCTCTGCTTCCATCATCCGCTCAAGGATAAGGACTTCGAGTTTGAGACGCCATTCCCTAAGGTTTTCGAGAAGCCTTTCCACTGATCACGCAATGACGTAATCGGCACTCTTTTTTTTGTTTTATTTCAAAAAAGGATTAACTTTGCGAATCCTTTAAAAAGTAAAACAAATCATCACAATATTATGGAAATCAACGAATTGAAACGAATTGCCTCGCAGGTGCGTCGCGATATCATCCGTATGGTACACGGATGCCAGTCAGGCCACCCAGGCGGCTCATTAGGCGCCACTGACTTGGTCACCGCCCTCTATTTCGACCAGATGCAGATCGACCCCGCCAACTTCCGCATGGACGGCAAGGGCGAGGATATGTTCTTCCTCTCCAACGGCCACATCAGCCCGATGTTTTATAGCATCCTGGCCCACCGTGGCTATTTCCCGGTGAGTGAGCTGGCCACCTTCCGTCGTTTAGGCACCAGACTGCAAGGTCACCCGACGACCGCCGAGGGATTGCCAGGTGTTCGCATCGCCTCTGGCTCCTTGGGACAAGGTCTCTCCGTGGCTGTTGGCGCCGCTCAAGCCAAGCGCCTCAACAACGACAAGCACCTCGTGTTCGTGCTGATGGGCGATGGCGAGCAGGACGAAGGCCAGATCTGGGAAGCCGCCATGTATGCCGGCGCCAAGAAGATCGACAACCTCGTTGGTATCCTCGACTATAATAAGAAACAGATCGACGGTCCCACCGACGCGGTGATGGATCTCGGCGACATGCGCGCCAAATATGAAGCCTTCGGCTGGAAGGTCATCGAACTCAACGGCAACGACATGGAACAGGTGGTAGCCGCCCTCAACCAGGCCCGCAAGGGAGCAGGGCAGGGGCAACCTCAGCTGCTGCTGGCTCACACCGAGATGGGCATGGGCGTCGACTTCATGATGGGCACCCACAAATGGCACGGCACCCCGCCTAACGACGAACAAGCCGCCAATGCATTGTCACAATTAGAAGAAACCTTAGGAGACTATTGATCATGGAAAATTACGAGAAAAAAGATACTAGATCAGGATTCGGTGCTGGCTTGCTTGAGGCAGGTCGCCGCAACCCCAAAGTCGTCGCTTTCTGCGCCGACCTCACCGGCTCACTCAAGATGGGTGACTTCGCCAAGGAATTCCCCGAAAGGTTTTTCCAGACTGGCATCGCCGAGGCTAACATGACCAACATGGCTGCAGGCATGGCCCTCAGCGGATTCGTGCCCTTCACCGGCACCTTCGCTGCCTTCGCCACCGGCCGTGTCTACGACCAGATCCGCCAATGCGTGGCCTATTCCAACAAGAACGTCAAGATTGCCGCTTCACACGCCGGCGTGACCCTTGGCGAGGATGGCGCCACCCACCAGATTCTTGAGGACATCGGCCTGATGAAGATGTTGCCCAACATGACCGTCATCGTGCCCTGCGACTACAACCAGACCATGAACGCCACCATCGCGGCAGCGGAATACGAAGGCCCGGTCTATCTCCGTTTTGGTCGTCCGAAAGTGCCGAACTTCACACCCGCTGACCAGAAATTTGAGATCGGGAAGGCCCAGATGATCCAGGAAGGCAAGGATGTCACCATCTTCGCCTGCGGTCATCTCGTTTGGAAAGCCATCGAGGCTGTGGAGATCCTCAAGGGACAAGGCATCTCGGCAGAGTTGATCAACATCCACACCATCAAACCGTTGGATGTGGAAGCCGTGCTGAAGTCGGTGGCCAAGACCCGCTGCGTGGTGACGGCTGAAGAGCACATGCGCAACGGCGGTCTCGGCGACAGCATCGCTCAAGTGCTCGCCCTCAACAATCCTGCACCGATCGAGATGGTCGCCGTCAACGACATGTTCGGACAAAGCGGCACCCCCGATGAACTGCTCAAGGCTTATCACCTCGACACTCCCGACATCGTGGAGGCGGTGAAAAAAGTGATCAAAAGGAAATAATTCGCAAAATCATTCGTATTATGAAAAAGACCATCGCATGCTCACTGCTTTTTTTATTTACCTTAGCCTTAAGTTTTTTAAGCTGCACAAGCGAAAAGAAGGAGCAAGCCCCGAAAGCGACCAACGTGATTTACATGATCGGTGACGGCATGGCGTTGCCACAGGTGTTTGCCGCAATGTTGGCCACCGGCGACGACATGACCTTTAGCCAATTCCCCTATATCGGAGTGGTGGACACCCGCTCCATCAGCAACACCATCACGGACTCTGCCGCTGGCGGAACGGCCTTGGCTTGTGACAAGAAGACCAAGAACGGCATGGTGGGCATGGATTCCGACACACTCTCGATGGAGACCATCCTGGAAGCCCTGGCCGATCAAGGAAAAAGCACGGGCATTGTGGTGACATGCTATTCTGGTCACGCCACACCGGCCGACTTCTACGCCAAGGTACCGAAACGCAACATGTACGAGGATATCGCCGTCCAGATGGCAGAGAGTGAGAAACTCAACGTGATGATCGGCGGCGGCCGCAAACACTTCACCAATCGATCAGATAGCACCGACCTCATCGTTCGCATGGTGGAAGAACTGGGTTGGAAGGTCTATGACACCTTGGACAACATCGATACCACATGCATGAAATATGCTGTGTTGGCTAATAAAGGCCACATGCCGCATTATCCCGAACGTGGCGAGTTCCTGCCCAATGGCGTGAAAACCGCACTGAAGACCTTGGAACAAGATGAAGACGGCTTCTTCCTGATGGTGGAAGGCTCACAGATCGACTTTGCCTGCCATGCCCACGACTCGGCTTGGATGGTCAACGAGATGATCGACTTCAACAATGCCGTTCAAGTGGCTTTGGACTATGCCAAGACACATGACAACACCTTGGTTGTGGTCACTGCCGACCATGAGACCGGCGGCCTCACCATGATTGACCGTCAAGGGAAGTACACCAATGTGGAGTTCGACTATTCCACCGGCAGCCATACTTGCCTTCCTGTCATGATTTACGCATACGGTCCAGGCGCCGAGCTCTTCACCGGCTGGATGCAGAACAACGAGGTGAAAGCTAAGATCCTTAAGGCTTGCGGCATTGAACCACAAACAACAACAACTGGGGTAAATACAGAGATCTCCCCAGTGGTCGGAAACTTTGATTCAAAGGCTTCGGAATAAACGTCATTGCGAGGAGCCCTAAGGCGACGAAGCAATCCACTTGGATCCTTTTTGGGTCTATCTGGATTGCTTCGTCGTTTCACTCCTCGCAATGACGGTATCAATTTTCTAAATAAGTGTAACCGTACAGTCCTGATCTATAGTTGGAGAGGAATTCTTTTCCTTCTTCAACTGTGATCTTTCCTTCCTTCACGCACTTGGTCACCCAGGTCTCCACGGTGCGGACGAGTTTCTTCGGGCTATACTGAACGTATTCCAGCACATCGGCAACGGTCTCGCCATCGATGACCTGATCGATGTAATAACCCTTTTCATCCACTGAAACGTGAACGGCGTTGGTGTCGCCAAACAGGTTGTGCAGGTCACCCAAGATCTCCTGATAAGCGCCAACGAGGAACACGCCAATGTAGTAATGTTCCTTATCGCTGAAGCCGTGCAGCGGGATGGTGTGCTGAGTGGACTTGGCCACGAAGTTGGTGATCTTACCATCGCTGTCGCAGGTGATGTCCTGCAAGGTAGCCAGATGCGTTGGGTTCTCATCCAGACGCTGAATCGGGATGATGGGGAAGAGCTGGTCGATAGCCCAGAGGTCGGGCAAGGACTGGAACAACGAGAAGTTGCAGAAATATTTATCGGCCAACAACTTTGGTAGCGAGGTGAAGTCCTCGGGAACACGCTTCAAGCTATTGGCGATATGGTTCACCTCACGGGCGATGCTCCAGTAAAGACGTTCAATCTTAGCGCGAGACCTGAGGTCGAGCAGTCCAAGGCTGAACAGGTTGAGGGCCTCTTCGCGGATTTCCTGGGCGTCGTGCCAGATCTCTAATGAAGAGTTCTTGGTAAGCTCGTCCCATGACTCATAGAGTTCCTTGATGAGCTCATGGTCATCTTCTTCCGGTTCCTCGTTGTCATCCCATTCAGGCAGTGAGGTCTTCTCCAGCACTTCGAAAATGAGCACGGAGTGATGTGCCGTAAGGGCGCGTCCCGACTCGCAGATGACGTTGGGGTGGGGAAGTTCGTTCTTGTCGCAGGCATCCACAATGGTGTAGATGGCATTGTTGGCATACTCCTGGATGCTATAGTTCACAGAGCTGGCGCTGCTTGAGCTGGTTCCGTCGTAGTCCACGCCGAGGCCGCCGCCCATGTCGACATATTCAATATGGTAGCCCATCTTGTAAAGCTGCACGTAGAACTGTGCCGCCTCACGCAAGGCCACGTTGATCTTCTTGATCTTGCTCACCTGGCTGCCGATGTGGTAATGCACCAGCTTAAGGCAGTCCTTCATATCGTGTTCCTCGAGGTAATCGAGGGCTTCGAGCAACTCTGAGGAGGTGAGACCGAACTTGCTGCCGTCGCCGCCTGACTCTTCCCATTTGCCGGCACCAGAGCTGGCCAACTTAATGCGTACACCGAGGTTTGGCGTGACTTTCAGACGCTTGGCGATCTTGGTGGCCGTTCTCAGCTCGTTGAGCTTCTCAATGACGATGATGATCTTACGACCCATCTTCTGGGCAAGCAAAGCCAACTCGATGAATTCCTCATCCTTATAGCCGTTGCAGATAATCAAAGAATCGGAATCGGTGCCGAGGGCGATAATGGCGTGAAGCTCAGGCTTTGAACCTGCTTCCAGACCGATGTTGCACTTCTTACCGTGGCTGACGATCTCTTCAACCACAGGGCGCATCTGGTTCACCTTGATGGGCATCACCACAAAGTTCTGTCCATTGAACTCATATTCCTTGGCGGCCTCCTTAAAGCAGGAGTCAATCTTGTTGATACGGTCGTCGAGGATATCGGGGAAACGCACCAGGATAGGAGCGGAAACGTCCCTAAGTGACAGTTCATCAACAAGTTCCGGAAGGTCGACTGATGCACAGCCTTCCTTAGGTGTCACGGTCATGTGGCCCTTCTCGTTAATGGAAAAATAATTGCCACCCCAACCTTTCACATTGTAAAGGTCCTCGGAGTCTTCAATGCGCCATTTTCTCATGTTTTCTTTTTTTGTTTTATAAAACGGACTGCAAATCTATAAAAAAAATGTAAATTTGAACTCTCAATGATGAAATTCCATGCTTACACTGATTGCTGACGCTGGATCCACCAAGATAGAGTGGATGGTTTTGGAAGACGGAAAAGAAGTTAAACATCTCATTACGAGAGGTTTCAATCCGAACTACGCCGATATGATTGTCTTTATCGATATTCTCTACAAAGAGTTTCCTGAAGACTTTCCTGCAGTGGATGCCGTGTATTATTACGGTTCCGGATGCGGTAATGAGGCCGCGCGAGCTAGGATGCACCAGATTCTCAAGGTGTATTTTGAAGAAGCAACGGAGGTTTATGTGACCCACGACCTGATGGGAGCTACCCGCGCTGTGTTGGGCAAGGAAAAAGGTATCGCTTGCATCTTGGGTACCGGAGCCAACTCCTGCCTGTTCGATGGCAACGACATCAGCGAACGAGCCGTCTCCTTAGGCTACCTGGTAGGTGACGAGGGTAGTGGTTGTTACATCGGTCGCAAGCTCACAAGAGCCTATTTTTACGATTTGATGCCACTTCAACTAAAGCATGAATTTGAAGAATATTATCATTTGAATATCAGCGATTTCATTGATAATGTATATCACCAAAAAGAAGCCTCAAAATACCTTGCGGGTTTCACTAAATTCGCAGGTGAGCATCAGGATGATCCTTTCATCAAGCAGCTGGTGAAAGGATGTTTCCGTGACTTCATCGAGGTGTTTGTGAAGCGTTATGCCGATTGTCATGCGTTGCCCATCGGGTTTGTAGGCTCGGTGGCCTACCATTTCCAAGGTTTGCTGAAAGAATGTCTTGAAGAAAACGATTTGACCTTAGGCCGTGTGATACAATCACCCATGGAGGGCTTGATCCGCTATCACTGTTTCGATTGACGATGGCTCAATCCATTGGTATTCAGTATCTTTTCTTAACCACGTCATCTGTCTTTTGGCGTAGTGACGGGTGTTGAGTTTGATCTGTTCAACGGCTTCGTTTAAGCTGATCTTTCCATCGAAATAGTCAAATAACTCCTTGTAACCCACGGTGTTAAGTGCATTTCTACGACGGTAGGGATAGAGCTTTCGGGCTTCATCCACCAGCCCTTGGGAGAGCATGATCTCCACCCGAAGGTTGATGCGGTTATATAGATCCTGCTTCTCACGCAACAGGGCATATTTCACAATGTTAAAATCACGCTTGGCGCTTGACCTGGTGCGGAATGAGGTGAAGGTTTTATCTGTTTGGTAACACACCTCCAGCGCCCTTTGCAGCCGGCGGGGATTCTTCTGGTCAACGATGGCCCAATATTCGGGGTCAAGCCGCTGAACTTCTTGCTGCAATGCCGCAAGTCCACCCTCATAAAACAGGTTATCCACACGCTCCCTCACAGCCTGGTCGATGTCAGGCATGGTATCAATGCCCTTGCAAACGGCGTCGATGAAAAGCCCGGATCCACCGGTCAGCACCACTTGGTCATGTTCCAAAAAGAGCTTCTTGAGCAACAGCAACACATCCTGCTCATAAGTAGCTACATCGTAATCGTTTAAAATACTGATATTCTGAACGAAATAATGCTTTACTTCCTGTAATTCTTTAGGTGACGGAACGGCGGTTCCGATGCTCATTTCCTTGTAAAACTGACGGCTGTCGGCGTTAATGATTACCGTGTTTAGGGCCTTAGCCACCTTGATGGCGGCGGCGGTTTTCCCAGAAGCGGTGGGACCTGCTATGACAATCAAGGTCTTCATACCTTACTTGGCACTGGTCCGTTATTGTTGACTACCACGGGAGCTTCAACCTCCTTCACCACGGTCAAGCCCTGTTCGGCACCGATTTTCTTCATGAACTCGTATGCCTCTTCGAAGTTGTTGCCGATGACGCCGTCGAGCACCGCCTCGCGGATGGCGTTCTTGATGACGCCAACCTCGCGCCCTTCGGCGATGCCGAAGGTCTCCATGATGGCCTTGCCATCAATAGGCGGCTGCCAGTTGCGCAGGTGATCCTTGGCCTCGATCTCCTTGAGCTTTTGCTCCACAATCTCGAAGTTGCGATGGTATTTCTTGATCTTCTCCTCGTTTTTCGAAGTGATGTCGGCATGGCACAGCAACATCAGGTCGTCGATGTCGTCGCCAGCATCGAATAGCAGCCGGCGGACGGCTGAGTCGGTGACGATGTCTTCGGAGAGCACGATGGGGCGGAGGTGGAGCAGCACCAGCTTCTCCACATATTTCATCTTTTCGTTCAGCGGCAGCTTCAACTGGGCAAAGATCTTAGGCACCATCTTAGAGCCTTTGAACTCATGGCCGTGGAAGGTCCATCCGGTGCCGTCTTCCCAGCGTTTGGTCTGGGGCTTGGCGATGTCGTGCAACAGTGCCGCCCAGCGCAGCCAGAGGTTGTCGCTGGTCTCAGCCACCTGGTCAAGCACCTGCATGGTGTGATAGAAATTGTCCTTGTGTCCCTTGCCGTGGATCACCTCAACGCCTTTCAGCAGGGTGAGTTGCGGCAGGATATACTTCAGTAGTCCACATTCGTCGAGCAACACAAAGCCCGTTGAAGGCCTGTCGGCCATCATGATCTTGTTCAACTCCTCCGTGATGCGCTCCATCGAAACGATCTTGATGCGTTCGGCGTTGCGGGCGATAGAGTAGAACGACTCGGGCTCGATATAGAAATGCAGCTGTGTGGCAAAGCGGATGGCACGCATCATGCGCAATGGGTCGTCAGAGTAGGTAACGTCAGGATCCAGAGGCGTCCGGATGGTCAGTTCCTCAAGGTCGCTCATGCCATCGAAGGGATCCAAGAAAGCGCCGAAGTCGTCTTCGTTCAGACTGATGGCCATGGCGTTGATGGTGAAGTCGCGACGGTTCTGGTCGTCCTCGAGGGTACCGTCTTCCACCACGGGCTTGCGGCTGTTGCGGTCGTACGACTCACGGCGGGCGCCCACAAACTCAATCTCAATGCCTCTGTAACGGATCATGGCAGTGCCAAAGGCGCCATAGTACTTGGCTTCCTTGTTGCCGGGTAGGTGAGAGGCCACCTTCTTGGCCAGGGCAATGCCGCTGCCGATGGTCACAATGTCGATGTCGTTCGACTTGCGATGCAGCAGCAGGTCACGCACATAGCCACCAATCACATAACCTCTTACGCCAAGCTCTTTGCATGACCTGGAGATCATCCTGAACAATGGATTGTCGATATGTTGCTTGAAGTCGTATTCCATCAAACCGTGATTTTGATTTCTTGCGTCTCCTCGTCGAGGTCAATATTGATCTTGGTTCCAGATTCTTTCGGGTTCATGATGAGCTCTTCAGCCAAGGCGTCTTCCACATACTTCTGGATGGCGCGCTTCAGCGGACGGGCGCCAAACTGGTCGTCCCAGCCCTTGTCGGCGATGAAGTCCTTCGCTTTCTCAGTGAGTTCAAGGGTGTAGCCCATGTCTTCAACACGCTTGAAGATGTTACGCAGCTCGATGTCGATGATCTTGTGGATGTCCTCACGTTTCAACGAGTTGAACATCACCACGTCGTCGATACGGTTGAGGAACTCGGGGGCGAAGGTGCGTTTCAAAGCATTCTCGATCACGCTGTGCGAGTACTCGTTGGCTGAGTTGCGCTTGGCCTCGGTGCCAAAGCCCACGCCTTGACCGAACTCCTTCAGCTGTCGGCTGCCGATGTTGGACGTCATGATAATAATGGTATTCTTGAAGTCCACCTTACGGCCCAAGCTGTCAGTCAGCTGGCCATCGTCAAGCATCTGCAGCAGCAGGTTGAACACGTCGGGGTGAGCCTTCTCGATCTCATCGAGCAACACGATGGAGTAGGGCTTACGGCGTACTTTCTCGGTAAGCTGGCCACCTTCTTCGTAACCCACATATCCTGGAGGTGCACCCACGAGACGTGATACGGCGAACTTCTCCATGTATTCACTCATATCAATACGGATCAAAGCCTCCTCTGAATCAAACAGATACTTGGCTAAAACCTTGGCAAGATAGGTCTTACCGACGCCAGTGGGACCGAGGAAGATAAACGAGCCGATGGGCTTGTTCGGGTCTTTCAGTCCGGCACGGTTACGGCGAATAGCCTTGGTGACCTTGCTGATGGCTTCATCCTGACCGATGACGGTGCCTGCCAGCTCTTTCTCCATATTCATCAGGCGGGTGCCTTCGTTCTGTGCGATACGCTGTACTGGCACGCCAGTCATCATGGCGATGACTTCAGCCACATCATGCTCAGTCACGGGCATCTTGTTCGAGAGGCTGTTTTTATCCCATTCCTTCTTGGCCAGCTCAAGTCTGTCCATGAGCTTCACCTCAGTGTC
>JAEEGL010563549.1_pt1 | contig 10971 bp, 8 predicted proteins | sample 9134231 | NCBI WGS metagenome assembly JAEEGL01 (sample SAMN16246548, study PRJNA631951) | gut metagenome | biome: gut microbiome; feature: rumen; material: fiber-attached | host: Bos | place: Iran: Karaj | collected 2018-10 | reverse complement strand
GTTCACGCGCTCCTACGTCGTCTCCGCGCTTCAGACCGTGCCCTTGTTCTTTATGGTATTCCGGTCCTTTTCAAGAAACATCCCCGCGCGGAGACGGGAGAACGAGGTCTTTCTGCGCTTCTGGACGCCGGTGAAATCCTGGTTCGTTCTGCAGAAGGACCGGATCCGGGACAGAAAAACAGCACGATACCGCGTGTGCCCCGGATGCCGCGCCATGATCAGGCTTCCCGTAAAGAAGGGGAAGCACACCGTCCCCTGTCCGAAATGCGGAAAGCGCTTTGACACAAGGATTTTATGAACTGATATGAACTGATATAGAAAGGAACAGAGCATGGAAATCAGGGATTTTCTCAAAAACGCCGCCCACGTAAAGCCATCCCCCCGGCAGATGGCATGGTTCGACACGGAGTTTTACGCGTTCGTCCACTTTACCGTCAATACTTATACGGATCTTGAGTGGGGACTTGGAAACGAGGACGAGGCGATCTTCAATCCCGTGGATCTCGACTGCGACGAGTGGGTCACGGCGGTCAAGTCTGCCGGGATGAAGGGACTCGTGCTCACGGCGAAGCATCACGACGGCTTCTGCCTCTGGCCCTCGCAGTACACGGAGCATTGCGTCAGGAATTCTCCGTGGAAAAACGGTAAGGGCGACGTCGTGCGGGAGTGCGCGGACGCCTGCCGCCGCGGCGGGATCAAATTCGGCGTCTACCTCTCCCCGTGGGACCGCAATTCCCCCTATTACGGCACCGACGCGTACAACGATTACTACTGCAATCAGCTCACGGAATTGCTCACGAACTACGGCGAGCTCTTCATGGTCTGGTTCGACGGAGCCTGCGGCGAGGGACCGAACGGCAAGCGCCAGGTCTACGATTTCGAGCGCTATATCTCCCTCATCCGCAAATACCAGCCGAACGCCTCGATCTTCAACGATCACGGTCCGGACGTCCGCTGGTGCGGAAACGAAGCCGGACGGGCCCGCCGGGAGGAATGGGCGGTCGTTCCCGGAGAATTATGCTTCCGCTCGGAGCCGCAGACGGACGGCGCGCCGCTCAAAGGAGAACTCGGCTTCATGTACAATACCGACGAGTCCATCGGGGGGCTTGCGAACATCCTCTATTCCGAACATCTTGTGTTCGCGGGAGCCGAAATCGATATGTCGATCCGTCCAGGCTGGTTCTACCACAAAAACGAGGAGCCGCATTCGCTGGAGCGCCTGTTCCGCACCTACGTCAATTCGTGCGGCGCGAACGCCTGCTTCAACCTCAACGTTCCGCCCATGCCGAACGGCCGCTTCGACCCCCGCGATATTGCGCGGCTGAAGGAACTCGGCGACGCGATCCGGGGCGCGTTCGGGGAAGAGAAGAGGATCCCCGCGGCTGTGACCCGCGTCGGCACGGGCAGCGAAACCCAGTGCAGATATGAAATCCGCTTCCCGGAAAAGAGAAAAATCCGCTTTGTCGATCTCCGGGAAAACATTGCCGAGGGACAGCGGATCGAGCGCTTCCGTCTGCTCGCGAACGGCGGAACGATCTATTCGGGCTTCACGGTCGGGCACCGCAAGATCTGCCCGGTGAACGCCGAGGCCGACTCTCTGACGCTCTTCGTCACCGCCGCTCGTGACACGGTCGACATGCGTGAGATCGCCGTTTATGGAGAATGATCGACTCGCCCCAATGAAACGCCCGGAGATGATCCTCTTCGATTACGGCCATACGCTCCTATACGAGCCGGACTGGGATCCGGAACGCGGAGACCGTGCGCTGTTCTCGCATGCCGTGAAGAATCCGAATAACTGTGGAGTAGATGATATCCGGAAAGAAGTCCGCGAGGTATTCGGCCTGATCGAGCGCGTAAAGGGTGAAATGGACGTCGAAATTCCGTGCACGATCGGAGACCGGCTTGTGTACGATCATCTCGGCATCGAATTCTCCCTCTCGCCGCTCGAGCAGGAAATCGTCTTCTGGACGGCAGCCTGCCCCGGCGCGGTCATGCCGGGCGCTGCGGAAATGCTCGATGAACTCCGTTCGATGGGGATCCGCACGGGGGTCATCAGCAACAACGGATGGTCCGGCGCTGCGCTGCTGGATCGGCTCGACCGGCTCCTTGTGCATAACTCTTTTGAATTCGTGCTGTCCTCCGCGGACTATATGATCCGCAAGCCGGACCGCCGTCTATTTGAGATCGCGCTGACGAAAGCGGGGCTGGCGCCGGAATCGGTGTGGTTCTGCGGGGACCACTTCGAGAAAGATGTCCTTGGAGCGCACCGCGCCGGTCTGTTTCCCGTCTGGTACGAGGATGATTCCGTCGGACGCTCGCCAACCAACCCCAAAACTGCCGCAGAGCCGGATTTCCCTTGTTTTCACATCCGCAGATGGGACCAGCTTACCGACGTCCTGAGAGACCTGTGACCACGTTCCGCACTAAGAAAAAACGGCATGACTCCGAGCGAGCCGTGCCGTTTTTTGATGTGTGGTTTTTGAAGTGTGCGGTCAGTTTATTTTTTCAGGCTGTCGTGCGGCATGCCGAGCATGTCCTCGAGGGAATTCGTGCAGGCATGAGCGTTGGCGTGCGCCTCCGCTTCGTCCGCGCCGTTCGCGAGAATATAGAATTTGATCTTCGGCTCGGTGCCGGACGGTCTCGCAACGACGACGCATCCGTTTTCGCATGCCCAGTAAAGAACGTTGGATTTCGGAAGCCCCGTTCCCGTGATCTCGCCCGTGAGCACGTTTTTCGAGGTCTCGGCGCGGTAGTCGCGGATGTTCACGACGCTTGAGCCGGCAATCACGGCGGGCTCGTTCGCGCGGAGCTCTTCCATCAGGCCGGCAATTCTTTCCGCGCCGTCCAGACCTTCCATATAGATCTCCGCGGCGTTTTCGGTGTAGAAGCCGTATTTCTTGTAGAGAGATTCGATGGCGTCGATCAGGGTCATGCCCTTCAGCTCATAGTACGCCGCCATTTCCGCGATCAGCATGGAGGCGACTACGCCGTCCTTGTCCCGCGCGTACTGACCCTTCATATAGCCGTAGCTTTCCTCGTAGCCGAGAAGGAAGGTACCCTCGCCGCGCTTTTCGTGTTCCGCGATGACTTCGGCGATGAACTTGAAACCGGTGAGAACGTTGTAAAGATCAACGTGATGCGCCTCGCAGATCTTCGTCGCCATTTCGCTTGTGACGATGGTCTTGACCGCATAGCCGTCGGCGGGCATTTTGCCTTGCTCCTCGAGCGCGGAGAAGATATAGTCGAGCAGGAGGGAACCCATCTGGTTACCCGTGATGCATTCAAATTCGCCCTTCGCGTTGCGCGCCATCACGCCGACGCGGTCGCAGTCCGGGTCGTTCGCGATGATGAGGTCGGATTCGATCTCTTCGGCGATCCGGATGCCCTCCTTAAAGGCGGCGGGGTATTCCGGATTCGGCTTTTCGAGTCCCGGGAAATCGCCGTTCGGGGTGATCTGGCTCGGAACGGTGTGAAGATGCTTCACACCGATGCGTCTGAGCACCTCGGGGACAATGCGGTAGCCCGCGCCGCAGAGAGGCGTGTACACGATCTTCAGTTCGTCTGCGTCGCGTTTCACGGCGTCGGGATATACCTGCTCGTCCATGACCTTGGAAATGAAGAATTCGTCAAAGTCACTGCCGACCATGGTGATGAACTCTTCCTTCGCCATGTCGGGCGTGGGAACATCCGCGAAGACGTCGGAATCACGGATGAAGTCCGCGACCTTGGACGCGACGTCGCCGGTCGGCTGCGCGCCGTCTTCCCAATAAAGCTTGTATCCGTTGTATTCGGACGGGTTGTGAGAAGCGGTGATGTTGATCCCGGCGATGCAGCCGAAATGACGGACGCCCGCGGAAAGCATCGGCGTGGGTCTCAGCTCGTCGAAGAGATAACAGCGGATTTCGTGCGCGGTCAGGACCTCGGCGCAGCGGCGTGCGAAAGCGGCGGAATTGTTGCGGCTGTCACAGCCGAGCATGACGCCGCGTTTTTTTGCGTCTTCGCCGAGCGATTCGATCAGGCGGGCGACGCCCTCCGTCGCCTGCGCGACCGTGAAGAAATTCATCCGGTTCGTGCCGGCGCACATTTTGGAGCGCAGACCGCCCGTGCCGAATTCCATGGTGGAGCCGAAGCGCATTTTCAGTTCGTCTTCGTCGTCGGCGATGGCGCGCAGTTCGTCTTTAGACGCGTCGTCGAGAAGATCGGACTGAAGCCATTCCTCATAGCGGGTTCTGTAGTTTTCCATATGCCTATCCTTTCAAAAATAATTGACCGTTTGATCGCTTTTACGGGATAACGTCGTAGCAGCCGACGATCTCGTAGCGGATGTGCGAGCTGTCGAGATAGAGGGAGAGCGCGGAGGCGTCGGCGCGGCGGATATCGAACTCAAAATCCAGGGAGACGCGTTCTTCCGCATAGCCGACGGGGCGGGAATGAACAGAAAGGAGAACGGCGCCGAGCGTCTCGCATGCTGAGAGGAACGCACCGGGCGTGGGCTCCTCGTCGAGAACAGCGGAAAGATCGAGGACGGAGGGCATCTTCTCACGGGGCGGGATCCCCTTGTGAAGAAGCGCGAAACGCATCGAGGTCTCGTCGCCGGTCATGACGTCCGTCGCCGAGGTGATGCGAAGGTCGTATCGGGAAATCAGGCGGCGGAAGGACAAAAGCTGACCGTCCGCGGAGCTCGAAAGCGGCAGAATGGCGTGGGACGCGCGGCCGTAATAAACCTCTTCGGCCACTTCCCGGAAGCCGGGAAAATACACGGCGCGCGCGTTTTTCAGATGCGCGGAGAACGTTCGGTACGCCCGGTCGGAATATGCGTTCTGCATATATGCGATCCGTGCGGGATCCTCGTCCGCGCTGTCCTCGTCAAAGAAGGCGGGCGTGGAGGGAAACTCAGCGCAGATCGCTCTGCAGAACAGCGGGAAGTTCTCGCGTTCGTCGCCGAGCTGTGAGAAGAGCGCCGCGGTCTCGTCAGGGGAAGGTGGGGAAGAAAGGGAAGCGCCGCGCGCGATTTCGCGGTACTGGTCGTCGCGGATATCCCGCACCGCCTTCTCGGTACCGTTCAGAAGCGCGAGATTCTCGTCAAAAGGTTTCATGCCATGGAATTCTCAACCGTCGAGACGGTTCAGAAGATCGTAGCTGTCGGAGACGAATTCGACCAGCTCGTCCGCAGTCAGCTGGCGCTGGCTCAGGGAGGCAAGCAGCCAGATCTGCTTCGCGAGCTTTTCTGCGCTTTCTTCCTTCCCTTCGTCAAGCATCCGCCCGAGCTTTGCGATCAGCGGGGAAGCGGTGTTGAGCAGAAGCGTCTGCTCGACGGGAACGTCGCCGCCCATTTTATAGAGGCGCATGATGTCGTTCATGCGGCGAATTTCCTCGGGGAGATTGAGCAGCGCGGGGGTGGACTCGTCGCGCAGACGTTCAAACTCCACCTTGGTGTGCTCGCCCGCGATCTTTTTGAAGAGCTCCGCGACTGCGGGAAGCTCGGTTTTGTCGCCGTCCGCCTTGAGAGCGTCGGCCAGATCCGCGTCGATCCGGAAGAATTTCACGCCCTCACGCGTTTCTTCGATCACGGAGATGAACTGCGCGTCGATGACGCGGTCGAGAAGGATAACTTCGATGCCCTCGTCCCGGAACATCTTCACATATTTCGACTGCGCGGTGACGTCGTTCGCGTAATAGACCTTGTTCTCATGCTTTTCCTTCGCCGCTTCCAGATACTCGTCGATGGTGCGGAACGCGCCGTCCGTCGTCTCGAAAATCACGGAATCCTTCACGCGGTCGTAGAATTTACGGTCGCGCAGGGAACCATATTCAACAAAGGTCTTGAGATCGCGCCAGATCTTCTCATACGCCTCGCGTTCGTTCTGGAACATCGAGTTGAGCTTGTCGGCGACTTTCTTCGTAATGTGCTGGGAAATCTTCGCGACGTAACCTGAGTTCTGCAGATAGCTGCGGGATACGTTCAGCGGCAGTTCGGGGCAGTCCAGAACGCCCTTGAGCATCAGCAGGTATTCCGGAATGACCTCTTTGATGTTGTCGGCAACGAAGACCTGATTATAATACAACTTGACCTGTCCTTCGAGGCTTTCGAATTCGCTCCCGATGCGGGGGAAATATAGGATGCCCTTGAAATTCAGCGGATAGTCCGCTTTCAGGTGGATATGGAACAGCGGTTCCTTCCAGTCACGGAAGACTTTGCGATAAAACTCCGTGTATTCCTCATCCGTGCAGTCGGAAGGGTTCTTCAGCCAAAGCGGATGCGTGTCGTTGATGGGTTTGTCTTCCTTCTCGGGCTTTTTTTCATCTTCCGTATCGGATTCTTCTTTTTCCTCCCCGTCGTCCAGCAGGATCTCTTCCGGCATGAACGCGCAGTATTTTTCAAGGACCTCGCGCAGCTTCCAGCCGGAAAGGAATTCCGTGCCTTCCTCGCTCACGTGCATGATGACCGCGGTTCCGTGGTCGGGAACGTAATGTTCCTCGTCCTCGTAATCCTCTTTGATTTCATAGTTTCCGTCGTCGCCGCAGACCCAGTGAACGGCGGGGCTGCCCTGATACGAACGCGTGATGATCTCGACCGAGGAGCTCACCATGAACGACGAATAGAAACCGAGACCGAAATGCCCGATAATGCCGCTTGCCTCGCCCTCGGTCCCTTCGTATTTCTGAACAAAGTCCAGCGCACCGGACAGCGCGATCTGACAGATATATTTTTCAACCTCTTCTTTCGTCATACCGATCCCGTTGTCGATGACGGTGATGGTGGAGGCGTCTTTATCCAGTTCGACCCAGATTTTCTCGTCGGAAAGATCGACGTCCGCCTCGCCGAGAGAAACGAGTCTTCTCAGCTTCGTGATGGCGTCGCAGGCATTGGAGACGATCTCTCTCAGAAAGATTTCCTTTTCGGAATACAGCCACTTCTTGATGATGGGGAAGATGTGCTCAAGCTCGATCGAAATTCCCCCGCGTTCGGTTTTCTCGTCCATTTGAAACTCCGTAAATACGATGTTGTAGGGGAGAGAGGCGCATAAAATCCGCCTCATACTCCAAATTACATTATACCTCTTTTTGTCTTTCTTGTCAAGGGTCCGCGCGGAGAACGCCGCGCCGAAAAAAGGAAAGCGAAAAGGGAAAACCGCTCCCGAAAGGAAGCGGTTTTTTGCCCGAATATCGGTTTGCGGTCCGACGTGCTTCAGAGAATGGTTCCGTCGGGGCGGAAAAGCGGGAGCTTCTCGAGATAGATCAAATCGTCCCGATCCTGCGCGTCGCCTTCGGCGAGGACCGCCATCTTTCCGACGATATTGCCGCCCGCAGCCAGCACAAGCTCTTCCAGAGCGCGCAGGGATTCGCCGGTGGAGATCACGTCGTCAACGATGAGAATGCGGGAACCACGGATCAGATCCGCGTCGGCGCGGTCGAGGAACAGGCTCTGTTCGCCCTGGGTGGTGATGGAATGAACCTTGACCTCAAACACGCCGGTCATATACGCCTTCGCCTTTTTGCGCGCGACGAAGTATTTCTGATTCCCGGCAAGACGAGCCATTTCATGCGCGAGCGGGATGCCCTTCGCTTCGGCGGTAAGGATATAATCGTATTCCGGCGCACGGGCGAGAAGCTCCTGCGAGATGGCGGTAGTCAGCTCCGGGTCGCCGAAAATCACGAATCCGGCGATGGCGAGATTGTCGTTCAGCGGGCAGATCGGGAGTTCGCGATGAAGTCCGGCGATGGTCATGGGATAGGTCAGCATGATGATATTCCTTCCTTTCGCGTATGGTGCTGCGTTAACGGAGTTTCACGCCGAGCTTTGTTTCGAGCGCGGCAAGAATGGCGGAAACGGCTTCGTCCGCTTCGGCGTCGGTCAGGGTACGGTCGGAGGCGCGGAGCATCACGGCATAGGACATGCTCTTCTTCCCGGCTCCGATCTGCGGACCGCGGTAAATATCAAACAGCGACGCGCTTTCGACAAGAGTGCCGGACGAGAGGATTGCGGAGGCGACGGTTGCCGCTTCGACCGCTTCGTCGCAGACGAAGGAGAAGTCGCGCTCGATGGCGGGATGCTTCGGGATCGGCGCGTAAACAATGGCGGCGCGGCGGACTTCATACAGCGCGTCGGTCGCGATTTCCGCGAGGTAGACGCCTCCGTCGAGACCATAAGTGTCGATGACGGCGGGATGCGCTTCGCCGAACACGCCGAGCTTCGTGTTCCCGACGTAGATCTCGGCACAGCGGCCGGGATGGAAGGTCGGCTCGGTCGAAACGGAGCGGAAGGACGAGCCCTTCACCCCGGCGAGATCGAGGATGGCTTCCACATAACCCTTCATGAGATAGAAACCGTCGTTCTTCGGCGTATGGAAGCCGAGCGTGAGTCGGGCAGGTTCTTCCGGGAGCTTGTCGGACGTTGTCGGCAGATAAACCTTAGACATCTCAAAGAGCTTGAAATCGCGGTTTTTCACGCTGTAGTTGTCGCCGAGGGTCTTGAGCATGGAGGGCAGGGTCGTCGTGCGCATGACGGAGGTGTCTTCGCCGAGAGGATTGGAGATCACGACGCAGTTCCGGCGGCTGTCATCCGGAGAGAGGCGGATCTTGTCATACCAGGACGGGCTGATGAACGAGAAGGTTTCGATTTCGTTCATGCCCATGCCCACGAGCATGTCGTGAAGATTGTTGTCGAAATTCTGGCGTTCGGTTCTCGCGCCGAGCGTCGGACGGGCTTTCTGCGACAGCGTGGACTGAATCTTATCATAGCCGTACATCCGCAGGATCTCTTCGGCGATGTCGTTCATGCAGCGCACGTCGTCGCGGAAGGTCGGGACGGTGATCGTTTTTAAGTCTTCCGAGACGCCGAAATCGAGCTTTTTGAGCGTTTCAGCCATATATTCCTGCGTGAGGCTTACGCCGAGGAAGGCGTTGATGACATCCGCGTCGAGCGGGAGCTTTACCTCCTCTTTCTTGACGGGATAGCAGTCGATCGTGCCGTTCACGACTTCGCCCGCGCCGAGCAGTTCCACCATTTCGCACGCGCGGTCAAGCGCGGGCATGGCGTTTTCCGAGTCGAGCCCCTTCTCGAAGCGGGAGGAGGATTCGGTTCTCATGCCGAGCTTTTTCGCCGCGAGACGGACGCTGCCCGGATGGAAGGTCGCGGACTCGAAGACGACCGTGGCGGTAGAGTCGGTGATTTCGCTGTTCTCACCGCCCATGACGCCCGCGAGCGCGACGGCCTTTTTCGCGTCGGCGATGACGAGCATGGAGGAGTCGAGCGTGTGGGGAATGGAGTCGAGGGAGACGAACTGTTCACCGTCGCCCGCGCTGCGCACCACGATCTCGGACCCGTCGATGCACTTGTAGTCGAAGGCGTGCATCGGCTGACCGTATTCGAGCATGACGAAGTTCGTAATGTCAACGATGTTGTTGATCGGACGAACGCCGGACGCGCGGAGCTTCATGCGGAGCCAGAGCGGGGAAGGCGCGATCTTCACGTTCTTGATGACGCGTGCGGCATAGCGATAGCATTTCTCCGTATTCGCGACGGTGACCTTGAGATAATTCCCGATCGAATCGCCGTCGGCAGAGGGAGAGGGCTTTTTCACCGGCGGAAGCGTGAGCGGTTTCGAGAACGTAACGGCGGATTCGCGCGCCAGACCGAGCACGGAGAGGCAGTCCGGACGGTTCGAGGTAATTTCGAATTCCACGACGATATCTCTGAGTCCGAGCTCCTGAACGAGGTCGGCTCCGACGGGGATATCCCCGAGTCCGACGTCGCCGAGGATGAGGATGCCGTCCTCGATCGCGCCGGGCATGTCGTGCAGGGTCAGCCCGAGCTCCGCGATGGAGCAGAACATGCCCTCGGACAGCTCGCCGCGCAGCTTGCCCTTCTTGATCTTCGTGCCGCCCGTCAGAGACGCGCCGTCCATGGCGACGGGCACAAGCGCCCCTTCAAAGACGTTCGTCGCGGCGGTGATGACCTGAACGGGAGCGGCTTCTCCGACGTCGACCTGACAGATCACGAGGCGCTCCGCGTTCGGATGGCGTTCGATTTTGAGGATTCTGCCGCATACGACGCCGGAGAGCTCTGCGCCGAGCTCCTTCCAGCCCTCGACCTTGGAGCCGGTCATGGTCATTCTGTCGCAGTATTCCTTGATGGTGATATCGCTGACGTCCGTATAATCCGCCAGCCATTTCATGGAAAGATTCATCTTATTCCTGTCCCTTTCTGTCAGCTTCTGTTCCGAGACGCGCGTCGATATAGGCGGTGAGCAGATCGACTGAGACCTGTCCGGCGTTCCCGTTGATCACGACGTCGGCATGCCAGCGGCTCGGTTCGATAAATTCATTGTGACGGAAGCGCACCGTGTCGATGTACCGGTCTGTGACTTCCTCGAAGGTCTGTCCGAACGACATAAAGCGCTTGATGCGGCGCACCAGTCTCTCGTCGCTTGCGAGATCGACGAAAATCTTGAGATCGAGCTTCTCCCGGATCTCGTCAAGCCAAAGCGCAAACAGCCCTTCGATGATGAGAATTTCGGGACTGCCGGCATTTACAGCAGCGTCGATATCGGCATACAGACGGTCGAGTTCGAGCGTGTCCGGATGATTGTGTTCCACATAAACCTTCCGGGTGATCGGTGCGACGGTCGTGGGAGACGGCTTTTTGAAGTATGCGTCCATGTGGATGACGCGGCACCGGTCCCCGTAGATGTTTTCGAGTTTACCGGCAAGCGTGCTCTTTCCGGAGCAGGTCCCGCCGGCGATTCCGATAATGAACATACGCGCCTCCTCAGAATTGATTCAGAAAACGGATATCGTTCTCATAAAGCAGACGCATGTCGTCAATGTGATATTTCAAGAGGGCAATGCGCTCGATGCCGAGTCCGAACGCGAAGCCGGAGTATTCTTCGGGGTCGATGCCGCAGTTTCTCAGCACGTTGGGATGCACCATGCCCGCGCCGAGGATCTCGATCCAGCCCTCTCCCT
>JAEEGL015986681.1_pt1 | contig 10972 bp, 7 predicted proteins | sample 9134231 | NCBI WGS metagenome assembly JAEEGL01 (sample SAMN16246548, study PRJNA631951) | gut metagenome | biome: gut microbiome; feature: rumen; material: fiber-attached | host: Bos | place: Iran: Karaj | collected 2018-10 | reverse complement strand
TCTGCCCCGAGCTCATACCGGAGATAAAAGAACGGATCAGAGAGGGCAGATGGGAGGTCACGGCCGCCGAATGGGTCGAGCCGGACAAAAACATGCCCGACGGCGAATCGCTGACGAGGCAGATCCTGCAGTCGCGCAAATACCTGAACAGACTGTTGAAGATCGATCCCGATTCGCTCGACATCGACTTTGTACCGGACACGTTCGGCCATAACGGCAACGTCCCGGAGATCCTCGCGGACGCCGGGATAAAATATATGTATCACTGCCGCGGACACGTCGGGCCGTGCGTATACCGCTACGTCTCGCCGTCCGGAAAAAGCGTCCTCTGCTACCGCGAATACGAGTGGTACAACGGCGAGATAACGCCGCACAAATTCGCGCTCGTCCCGCAGTTCTGCGCCGATACCGGAGTCGACACGTATCTGTGCGTGTTCGGCGTCGGAGACCACGGCGGCGGGCCGTCGAGGCGCGATATCGAACACATAATCGAGTACGCGAAGTGGCCGCTTACGCCGACGATACGCTTCGGCACGTTCCGCGAGTTCTTCACCCTGCTCGACGGGGTGGGCATCGACTTCCCCGTATTCGACACGGAGCGCAATTATCTGTTCACCGGCTGCTACACGACGCAGAGCCGCATAAAGATGGCGAACCGCATCGCGGAGGCGAGGCTGAACGACGCCGAAGCCCTCGCCGCCTGCGCTCATCTGCTCGCCGACGCGCCGGTCCAGCCCGACAGGCTCGACGGAGCGTGGAGGCGCGTGCTGTTCAACCACTTCCACGACATACTCCCCGGCTCCGGAACGGTGGAGACGCGCGAGTTCGCGATGGGAAGGTTCCAGGAGGCGATGGCGGATATCAACACGTTCGCAACGCTGAGCATGAAACGCATATCCGAGGCGACGGACACGTCGTCCATCCCGTTCACCGATCCCGGTGAGACGACGTCCGAGGGCGGCGGCGACGGATTTCTGCAGTCGCAGAATACGCATTACCGCTTCACGGCGTCCGAACGCGGCAACGGCCCGGTGCGCGCGATACAGCTGTTCAACCCCACCGCGCTTACGCGCGACGAATACACCGAGGTCGTGATCTGGGATTACTCCTACGGCTTTGCCGACACGGTTCTGACCGCGCCGGACGGCTCCGAGGTTCCGTTCTGCGTGGTGAACGAGGGGAACGGCTACTGGGGGCACCGCTACGCAACGCTGATGCTGCGCGCAAAGCTCGAACCGTTCGGATACACGACTTACGTTCTGTCGAAGCGCGAGGCCGAAGGCCGCACGGACGTGCGCCCGCACGTATACGAATACGTCGACACGCATATAAACGACGAGCCGATAGTGCTTGAAAACGACCTGATCCGCGCGCTGTTCGAGAAGAGCAGCTGCCGGCTGATATCTCTCGTCGACAAACGCACGGGAGAGCAGCTGATCGATGAACCGTCGTGTTATTTCAAATACATCGAGGAAAACCCGGTCTACGGCATGACGAGCTGGCGCGAGGGGCCGTGCATGAAAGCGACCGATCTCAACGCGCAAAACGGCGTGAGATACACGGGGCTCGGCGCAAACGGCATATACAGCCTGATTAATTACGAGCTCGCGTTCGGCACGTCGAACCTGAGTTGTTCGATCAAGCTGAAAAAGGGCTCGCCGGTACTTGAGTTCGAGACGAGAATAGATTACAGCGAGGCGGCGGAACGCGGGAAGAAGATTCCGCAGATCGCGTTTGCCGTGCCGGTCGGATACCCGGTAACGGGCGGCTTCGTGCGCGACATACCGTACGGCACGCTCCGCTCCGACGCCGCGGCTCACGCCGTTGCCGCGCTGTCGTACATCTGCGCCGACGGCGAAAAGGATTCGCTCGCGCTGATGACGGACACGAAATATTCGTATAAATTCGACGGAAAAGAGATGTCGGTAACGCTGATAAGGAGCGCATACGATCCCGATCCGTATCCCGAGCGCGGCATACACGATATCCGCATCGGCGTCGCGGTATGCACGCCGGAAAGCGCGGGCGATATATCGCTGTCGTTCAACCGTCCGATAGCGTTCACTTCCGCGACGAAGCACGGCGGCGCTCTGCCGCTCTGCGGATCGGCGCTGAGAGTTGAAGGCGACGTCAGAGTCACGGCGGTTAAGCCGTCCGAGGACGCCGCGGGCACCGCCGTAAGGCTCTGTGAGCAGAACGGCAGAAACGCACGGGCGACGGTAAGCCTGAACCGCCCGGTACGCGAAGCGTATCTGTGCCGCAGCGACGAGAAAAAGCTCGAATCTCTGCCGATTCACGGCTGCGGCGTGACCGTCACCGTGCCGGCGTATTCGGTCGTAACGGTTGTGATCCACTGATATCCGATACATCAAAGGACCGCCGCGTCACGCGGCGGTCCGTTTGTTTGTGAAGCGGTTACGTGCAGACAGCTGCAGGCAGTCGCCAGAGATGCCGTAAACGGCTTGTATTTTACGCCGCATCCGCATTTATCACGCATTTTTAACAAAACGCCGTTGATATCGCTTTTTCGGCGTTGTATAATTGACGCTGGATAAAAGATTCAAGCATTTACGGGGGAAAACATGGACCTGAGATTCGAACGCACCGGGCTGCTGCTCGGCGAAGAGGGGCTCGCGAAGCTCGCGCGCAGCCGCGTGGCGGTGTTCGGCGCGGGAGGCGTCGGAGGATACGTCATAGAGGCGCTCGCCAGATCCGGCGTCGGCGCTATCGACATAACGGACAGCGACGTCATATCGCTGTCGAACATAAACCGTCAGATCATAGCCGACAGCAATACCGTCGGTCAATACAAGATCGACGTCGCGCGGCAGCGCGTCAAGGCGATAAACCCCGACTGCGCCGTAACCGTGCACCGGACGTTTTTCACGCCGGAGTCCGCATCGGAATTCGATTTTTCGCAGTACGACTACGTCGTCGACGCGATCGACACCGTGACCGGCAAGATCGGGCTCATAACGTGCGCCGAAGCGGCGGGCGTGCCCGTGATATCGAGCATGGGCGCGGGAAACAAGCTCGATCCGACGGCGTTTCGCGTCGCCGATATCTACGATACGTCCGTCTGCCCGCTGGCGCGGGTCATGCGAGTCGAGCTGAAAAAGTGCGGCGTGAAAAAACTGAAAGTCGTTTATTCAAAGGAAAAACCGATCAAAGCCGCCGTAGACGACGGCAAAGGCAGACACGCTCCGGGAAGCGTCGCCTTCGTTCCGCCGGTCGCCGGGCTGATCATCGCCGGCGAGGTGATAAAGGACATAACCGGCGTACGTGAGAGTTTTTGAGGCGCATATGGATAGAGAATTCGATTTTTGCCAGCGCGTAGAGCGCAGCATAACAAAAAAATACAGAAAAGAGATCTGGAACCCGTTTGTCGAGGCGGTCAAGAAATACGAGCTGATCGAGGCGGGCGACAAGATCGCTGCCTGCATATCCGGCGGCAAGGATTCGATGCTGATGGCGAAGCTCCTGCAGATGCTGCAGCGCTTCAGCGACGTGCCGTTCGGCCTCGAATTTCTCGTTATGGACCCCGGATACAGCGCGGAAAACCGGGCGATGATCGAGCATAACGCCGCATCTCTCGGATTGCCGGTGAAGATATTCACGTCAGATATATTCGAGATCGCAAACGCGGCGGACGGCGCGCCCTGCTACCTCTGTGCGCGGATGCGCCGTGGACACCTTTACGCGGAGGCGAAAAAGCTCGGCTGCAACAAGATCGCGCTCGGCCACCACTTCAGCGACGTGATTGAAACGACCGTCATGGCGATGTTCTACGGCTCGCAGATCCAGGCGATGATGCCCAAACTTCACAGTCAGAATTTCAAGGGGATGGAACTCATACGTCCGCTGTACTGCGTCAACGAGGACGACGTGATCGCCTGGGCGAGATACAACGGGCTCGATTTCATCCGCTGCGCGTGCAAATTCACGGAATTCGCCGCGGATCACGAGAATGCCTCGAAGCGAAAAGAGATAAAGGATCTGATAAAAGAGCTGAAAAAGACGAATCCGAACATTGAAAAATGCATTTTCAGCGCGATACACAACGTCTGCGTCGACACTTTCCCGTCGTACAAGACCGGCGGTCAGCTCCATTCGTTCCTCGAAAACTACAAAGATACGGCAGATGAAAACAAAGATCGCAGGACCGTCCAGGTCGCCGCCGCGCTGATCCGTGACGGTGAAAGATTCCTGATCTGCCGCCGTCCGCCGGAAAAGACGCGGGGGCTTTTATGGGAATTCGTCGGCGGCAAGCGCGAGCCGGGCGAAACGCTCGATCAGACTCTTATCCGCGAATGCCGTGAAGAGCTCGGCGTCACCGTCGCCGTCGGATCCGTTTTCGCGCGGCTGACGCACGAGTATCCCGACCTGACGGTCGATCTCACCGTGTTCAACGCCGCGATCGCGGAAGGAGTGCCGCAGCTGCTCGAGCACAGCGAAATAAAATGGATCACGAAAGAACAGATACCGGAATACGAGTTCTGCCCGGCCGACGAACAGATACTGGAGATGATAAAGAAGTCATGACGAACGAACAAAAAAAAGAACTGTTTTTAAAACAGGTAAAGACGATGAAAACACTGCTCGAGCACGGCGCGATCAGCCGGGAACAGTACGATTTCAGCTATAACGGGCTCGTCACGAAAATGGGGATAACGGAAAAAGAACTGTCCGAATGGACAAATAACGGATAAAAAAGTCCCCGCGGGCACAACGCGCCCGGACGAAGAAGCCTGCTAACGGGCTGATTAAGAAATACCGCGGGCGTCTTACGTCACTTGCGAAACATACTTCACGGCTTTTCCCGCAAAATATTTCACGTAAAAAAACCCGCCGCGGCCGCGGCGGTTTTTCTTTTATTTTACCGGTTTGATCTCTCCGGCTTTCGAAAGCGTCAGTTTCGTTATGACGGGTCCGATAAGCTCGTATATGAGAGTTGCGCACAGTACGACGGCGCGTATACGGTCGGCGTACGCGGGCGCGGCGGCCTGAGCGACGATAGTAAGACCGATCGCGACGCCCGCCTGCGGGATCAGAGCCGGTCCGAGATAACGGCGCACAGGCTTCGGGGCTTTCATTATCCTCGCGCCGAGCCACGCGCCGAACATCTTCCCGACTACTCTGACGAGCACGTAGACGATCCCGATGACGCCGATCTGCGGGATTATCGTAATATTCAGCGCCGCTCCGCTCGTGGCGAAGAACAGCAGGAATATCGCCGGGGTGAACGAATCCGCGACGGCAAGTATATTGTCCGATTCCTCCGATATGTTGCACAGCATCATGCCGAGCGCCATACACGCGAGCAGCGACGACCATCCGAGCATATTCGCCAGCCCGGCGCACCCGAACACGAGGCCAACGGTTATTATCTGTCTGTTTCCGGCTTTTTTGAAAAATCTCAGCGGTATTTTGAAGATTATCCCGAACACCGCGCCGAGCAGCAGGGCGCCGAAGATCTGTAAAAGCGGCATATAAACGGTCTTCGCTTCGAACGCTCCGCCGCCTATGACCGAAGCCACGGCAACGCAGATCGAGAACGCGATCAAGGCGACAGCGTCGTCGAGCGCGACGACAGACACGAGCGTATCAGTGACCGGACCCTTCGCGCCGTACTGTTTTATGACCATGAGCGTCGCCGCCGGAGCCGTAGCCGCGGCGATCGCGCCGAGTATGACCGCGAGCTGTTTGTCGACGCCTATCAGGAGCAGCGCTCCCTGCACCGCGAACACGGCAAACACCGATTCGAATATTGCTATCACGACCGGCGTCATACCGACCTTTTTAAGATAAGACCGCTTGAAGCCGCAGCCTATCGTGAACGCGATGAACGACAGCGCCATTTCGGATATCAGACCGAAGTCGTCCACGACCTGCTGCGGTATCACGCGCAGAACGTACGGACCGAGAACGAGTCCGGCGATCAGATATCCCGTAACGTTAGGCAGTTTTATGAGCTTGACGAGCCTTCCGCAGAGAAGCCCCGCCATAAGAAGTATCCCGAGATATATCAGAGTGTTGAGCTGCAACGGTATCGCTTCCCTTCATTCATTGTGTGAGATCCCTTCGATGTAAAGGAGGGGGACGGAGAACATGATCGCGCTGTCCGGCTCGCTCAGATCGCCGACGACGCGTCTGACGGCTTCCTTCGCCTTTTCCGCCATCTCATCCGAGCAGACGATGAAGATCGTCTTCGATTCCGAATGACCCATTCCGAAAAACGCGCGGAACGAGCTGACAAAATGACTTTCCTCGTGCGCGGCGAGCGTGTGCGCCATACCCGTGGAGCTCATGACCGTGGCGCCGCTGACGCCGGCGTCCTCGAATTCCAGAAGCAGACGGTCGAGAAGTTCTATTTTGTTTAAAACGGTGACAAGTACCTGATTGAACACAGCCTTTTTCTCCTTTTTGATCTTTTTTTCTATTTTACCACCGTTTTATGTGTTTTGCAACACCTAAATTATACAATTACGTACGTTTATTTTAAAAGAAAAATGGTACTTTTTACGCCGGCGCCGTTGACTTATACGTTTTTTTCTGTTATACTCGATCAAAAGGAGGACGATCTCTTGAAGAAATTCTGTTGTATGTTTCTGGCGCTTGTCATGCTCGCGCTCTGCGCCTGCGGATCGGACGGCGGCGCGCTGGCGGTATTTGAGGAAAACGACGGCGTCGTATCGCACGCCGTGCCGCTTTATCCGCACGTCAGCGGCGACGAGCGCACCGCGTATCTGCTGCGCCGCGCAAACTCCGACACCGCCGGGGTCGCCCTCGCGTCCCGACCCGGCGCGGAGTATACCGTGATATATGAAACGCCATCGAACGCCGCCGTGTACGAGCTGTACGCCGACAGCGGGATCATCGCGTTTTACGAGCTGACGGTCTATTCCGACGGCAGCGTCGGCTACGCGCTGAAAATAATCGACACCGGAAACGGCAGCCGCGTCGTTTCACCGTTCAAGAAGACCGTGTCGGAGAATACCGGCGCGCAGACGCGCTTTATCGTCGTCTTCGACGGCTGCGTGTACTATCTGACGGAATCGCCCCTTCTCGGGCGGTGCCGCATCATGAGATATCGTCTGTCCGACGGCGCGCTCGACGAATATCTGTCGTATCCTCTGACCGACAACGAGATCACAGCCGGCAGTTCGTGTACGTTCATCTCCTCCGCCGCCGGTTATCTGACGTGCGGCGTGGTGGAAGGAAGCAGGACGACGCTTAAAACATACGAGCTGACGTCGGGCGATCTCGTCCGCGAAAAGGTCCTGCCCTACAGCGTCGCCATGGTATATATGGCCGATCACGATTACATGACCGGGCTTTACGCGATGTATTACATGAACGCGCAGGGCGAGGAATGCGTCGGGATCGCGCAGATATCGGACGACGCCGGTGTGAACGAGGTGATGAAGCTTTCGAGCAGCGAATACCTCGACCGCGAGGAAGTGCGTCTCCTCGGCGACAAAGTCGTTTTCACCGTGCAGGATCAGGATCAGTCCGAGGATCCCTACAAGGCGTTTTACACAGTTACCGCGGGCGCGGCGGACCTTACTGCGACGCGCCGCGACGGCGTGTACGAGATCGTCCGCATAGGCGGACAATACTACTCTATGTCTTTCGGCAAAAAGACGGGATATTCAAAAGTAACCTTATCAAAAACAGAGCTTAATTAAGAGGTGTATCATGACGAAATACGAACTTCCACTCAAAATAGTACACGGATTCGATTTTCCGGATACGGCGCCGGAAGACGAGATCAGAGGATCCGTCGCGGCAAGACTCGCGTCGCTCAAGGAAAAGGGCTTCGGCGGCATCGTCACGAACGTCGCTTTCAGGGATTACCTGAAAAACGAGAGCCTTTGGCGCGTGCTCGGCATCGTGCTTGAGCAGGCAAAGGCGCTCGACATGCGCGTATGGCTTTACGATGAGGACGGTTATCCGAGCGGAGGTGCCGGCGGTCTTACGATAGACGAGGACCCGGATTTTGAGGCGCGCGCCGTAGTGATGATGCACGCTTTCATAAAACCGGGCGAATCATATACGTTCGAATTCCCGCGCGGGCACGAATATGCGCTGTCCGCCGCGTCCTACAAAGTAAAAAGCGAGGATATAACGCGCCTCGACGCGGAGCGGGCCTATAAAAGATACGACGTTTACGGCAAAACTGACGGCCTGACCGTCAGAAACGATACGGGCGGCCTGCTTTTCGCCGCGTATTTCGTCAAAAAGCACGTCTACGAGGGCACGCACGCCGAGCACAACGTATGCGAATGCCGCAGATATATAGATATAACGAATCACGACGCGGTCAGGGCGTTCATAAAGAACACCTACGAGGAATACACGAAAAGAGTCGGTTCGGATTTCGCCGGCATGAAGCGTGAAAACGGATTGATCGAGGCGATGTTCACCGACGAGCCGTCGCTGATGGGCGTATATCTGAACGCCGGGCTTTATCCGAAATCCGTCCATGACGAATACGACGACACGCTGCCGATGTTCCCTATGACGACGTGGGGCAAAAACATCGACAACCGCATGATGACGAAATACGGTATAAACATTTACGACTGTCTCGTTTATCTGTTCGGCGTCGACACCGAAAACGCCCGCGACGTGCGCAGAGCGTGGTACACGGAGATGAGCCGCCTCGCCGAGGAAGCGTTTTTCCAGCAGATATCGGACTACTGCAATTCTGTCGGGCTGCCGTTCTCGGGTCACATACTGCTTGAAGACGACATAAGACTGCACCCGATGTTCGAGGGCAATTTCTTCTCTCTTCTCCGCCATATGCACTATCCGGGCATAGATATGCTCCATTCGATCCCCGAGATCGTATACGACTCGGCGTTCACACCGAAGCTCGTATCGTCGATCGCCGTCAACTACGGCAGAGAGCACGTTATGAGCGAGGTCTCGGCGCACGCGCAGGGCGGAAAAGTGACTGACGATCAGATGCTCTGCTCACAGCTTCTGCAGTACGCATACGGCGTCGACACGTTCACGTCGTACTACGGCGAAAACGTAATGGACACGGCAAAATACGACAAATACAACCGCTGTATCGGCGCCGTCGACGAGAATATGAAGGGCCGGGATTTCACGTCGATCGCTCTGTATTATCCCTATAACACCATAGCCGAAAACACCACGACGAATATCGTCGGCCTGAGCAAGGACGGCGACATGGTAAAGGTGAAGAACGCCTGCGCCGACGGACTTATGAGGACGGTGAAAGAGCTGAACGACAACCAGGCCGTGTATCATTTCGTCGATCTGGAACTGCTCGAGAAAGCCGACACGTCCGAAGGCTTCATAGATATGCCGCTGTATAACGGCGTGTTCTTCGAATCGCTGCTCATCCCACCCTGCACGCTGACCGAACGCGAAAAAGAGATCATATCGCGCATGAGATACGACGGTGTACACGTATATTTCGCCGAGGACTTCGGGTTTACGGCGGACGATACGGACGCGATAATCTGCCTCGGTATAGGGGACGCCGTGCGCGCCGCTCAGTCCGAGGGCAAACCGTTCAAGGTGACCGGCGATCACAAAGGCGTCGCCGCGCTTTACAGGAACGGCAACCTCCTGCTCGTCAACGCGGAAAACAGAGACAAGGCGATCTCCGTCGATACGGGTTCGGATACAATAGACGTATATGATCCGTTGAACGACGACTACATCTTCGCCGAAAGGAACGGAAACGCCGTATCGTTCACGCTCAAAGCGTACGCGGCGGTGATAATAAAATAATTCAGAATCAAAAAGTCGCTTCGCGATCGGGTGTCGCACGACCCTCAAGCCCGCTTGCGGACGTCTTCATTCGGGCACGCGGTGCGATGGGAAACACGATGAAACCGGAAGATATCTTCCGGTTTTTCTTTTTGCGTGCTTTTATATCGTCACGGCGCGACGAAAACGGATCGCAAAACAAAATGTTGACTTTTCTTTTCCGTATATCGCAAAAAAACAATATTCTGCGACACTACGGTGCGACAACATAATCCACCCGGCTCGTGTATGATGTAGAAAAACGGACGTATGGGGGAAGTAAAATGAAAGAAAAATCAAAAGCCGCCGCGCTCACCGGCGTGACGGCGGCCAGATCGTTTATAGGCGAGAACAGAACGGCGCTGATCTGCGGCGCCGTTTACGCGGTTCTGACCGCGCTTTTCGGCGGGGCTGAGACGTTTTTTGAGACGGCGCCGCTCGGGCTTGCGTTGTTGTGTGCGGTCCGCGAGGGACTTCCGGTCGCCTCGCTCGGATTTATCGTCTCCGCGCTGATACGCGGCGGCGACGGCGCGGTCATGAACATATCCGGCGCCGCCGTGGCGCTCGGGTTCAGGTACGCTTTATCAGTCGTCCTGCGGCGCGGCAGGCTGACGGTCTTCGGGCTCGAGGACGGGCTTGCGGCGCGCATCTCCGCGTCAGTCGCCGGCGGCTTCACGGTTTCGCTAATCAGGATAATATACGGCGGGTTCAGATATTACGACCTGCTCGCCGCGGTGTTCTATTTATTATGCGCGGCGGGCGCGACGTACGCATATTCCGGATTCCTCGACCGCGAGCGGCGCGAGTCGCCTTCGCGCGACGCCGGGATCGCGGCGATCATCTTCTCGTCGGTGCTGTCGCTTGCCGGCGTCACCGTCGCCGGGATCTCTCTGTCTCTTGTCTGCGCGTTCGCGCTGACGCTTGCCGCCGCTCGCAGGAAGGGAGCGCTGTACGGCGTGGTCGCCGGGTTTTTATGCGGCGCGGCGGCCGATCTTTCGCTGTGTCCGATGTTCGGCGTAACGGGATTCCTCTGCGGTCTGCTCAGTCCGCTTTCGGCTTATATCGGGGTACTTTTTTCGCTTATAGCCGGTCTTTTCTGCGGACTACAGACCGGCGGCTTCTCCGTGCTGACGTCGAATATGCCGGAGGCGGCGGTCGCCGCCTGCCTCGTGCTGCCGGCCGA
>JAEEGL015422995.1_pt1 | contig 10972 bp, 9 predicted proteins | sample 9134231 | NCBI WGS metagenome assembly JAEEGL01 (sample SAMN16246548, study PRJNA631951) | gut metagenome | biome: gut microbiome; feature: rumen; material: fiber-attached | host: Bos | place: Iran: Karaj | collected 2018-10 | reverse complement strand
GTCAATTATCGCATTCATTGCACTCGTGGCATCATTTTCTTTGAAGAACTTGCCGATCTCTGAAAAAATGTTTGTACCTTTGTCGCTGGGCATAGGGATCTGTACTTTGTATTTAGCACTTCAAAGGTACAAATTTTCCGCGACATACGGAAATCCCTGTGCTCTTTTTTGCGACCTTATCTCAACTAATTTTTAACATGCGAAACTTGAATTATACTATTTCGACATGGATTTTTCAAGTGATTCTTATCTCCCTTTTCATTTAAATAGTAAAAATGCGACATAAAGGTTCTTTAAATTTTATTCCATGCAAAATTAATAATGATGGCAATAAGTTTTTCCGAATTTGCACCCAACGGTGATACAGTTTTAAAAATGTAACAAAATAGTTCAGTGAGATGACGCAGGAGGAGAGGTGGATGACAAGATATAATGAGGTGGTTAGTTTCGTAGAAACCAACCATCGTAATCCGTCGAAATATGTACCGGAAGAAAAGTTGATGGTACATTTTCTGAAACGTGGGCGAAAACTTATGAATGGAGGGGAGCTGAAAGAACCAAGGCTGGGGATGTTCAAGGAACTGATAATGTTGTGTGAGAAGAACAAACATAAGAACCAATATGCTTAGAGTATGAGGATTCTGGGAATGATGGTTAAGGAGATGGCACCCTCAATCATCAAGACATTACAGCCAGGATGGTATCCTTTGGGTGATGTGCCAGCACCTGAAGCGAATAGGTATATGCCTGTGCCAAAGGTATCCAATACCCAGAAGTCACTGTATCAGATATATGATGGATTGCCTGAAATAACGGTGTCAGCAATTGTGGGTAAGAACGGATGGGGTAAGTCAACTTTCCTTGACATCATGATTCGTGTCATCAATAACTTTGCATACCGCGTTCTCGTGAACGGCAATGCTAACAGACGTAGCGGAGTAAGGAGGACAGAAGGCGTGAGAGCCGACCTATATTACGAACTGGACGGAAAGGTGTATTGCATAGGTTGCTGGGATAAAGAAGTGACGCTACATATCGCATCTGAGCGGAAGTTTGAAAATCTGTTAGATAAACATGAAAAGGATTTCAGAGCCTTACTTGAACCTTTTTTCTATACCGTGGTCTCTAACTATAGCGCATACGCATTTAATGAGGACGAATACTATATCAGTAAGACGAATACGGGTGAATGGTTGACGCGGCTTTTCCATAAAAATGATGCCTATCTGTGTCCGTTGGTACTTGTACCAAAGAGGGAGAAAGGGCAGATTGATATAGAGAACGAAAATGATTTAGCCAAACAGAGAGTAATGGCAATGGCGTTACTCAGCCATGTGAAGAGGCAACAGTTTATTGAGGGCTACGAGCCATGGAGCATATCTTTCACTTTCAACCCGAGCTACAATCAAGATTATAATGACGAATGGGTAGTAGGTAATTTCTTTAAAGAAGACAAAATCTCACCTGAAATACTAAAAAAGGTGGCCTACCACCTTGGTAATGCTTGGGTGGGAAGATATTCCGATGAGTTGAAAAAACTTAGGGGTAGGAAAGCACTGGATATGCTGAGGTATTATCTGACTCAGAAATCCATGAAGATTGCCTCGGTATATACCGATTACGGAAAGGTGTTGAAATTGAATACGGTGGTAGAAAAGGCACAAACATGGGTGCCAGACTCGAAAACCGGCATTGCAACAGGTAAACAATATCTGGAATTTGAATTGCCCAAACGGGTGGGCAAGCTCATTGACAAGATTCTTGAGGAGAACAATCATATAACCGCCAAGATATTTCAGGCACTGAATTTCTATGAGCGTATTTATCTGAAGAATGCATTGAAAATACGCGATACTATTGATGAACAGGCTAAAACGAAGAGTGCTGATAAACGAAAACCCATTGAACTTCCTTTGGATGTGTATATGGACGGAATACAGGTAGATGATTATCTGGAGGCAATGGAATCCTTGCCACCGGCATTCTTCGCAAGTGATTTTGCCTTTGTGAAACAAAGGAAAGAAGAGGGGATAAGAAAAAGTGCCGTGACATCAGAGTATATCGCCTTATCAAGGATGAGCAGTGGGGAGAGGCAGATGCTATATAGTTTCTCGTATGTTCTGTACCATCTGATGAATATTCAGAGTATAGTAAAAGACGAAAATAGGGTGCCGTATAAGCATATCAACCTGATTTTTGATGAAGCAGAACTTTATTATCACCCTGAATTACAGCGTGACTTCTTGAACATGCTTCTGAAGTGTCTGACGTGGTGCAAGAATAAAGGTGAAGCACTGAAGTCCATCCATATTCTGATAGCAACTCATTCGCCATTCTTGCTTTCAGACGTATTGGTTGAGAATACACTGTATATGAAGGAAGGATTGCCTGACCAACAAGACAAACCGCAGACCTTTGGTGCCAACTTGTATGACCTGATGAAAAGCAGTTTTTTTCTGAATGAGAATGCAATGGGAGCAGTATCGTCAGAACGGATAGGTAAGTTGATAGATAGAGCAAACAGGCATCAGGCTATCAAAGAGGATGAGCTGGCGATAGTAGGTGATACTCTTATTAAGGAATATCTGGAGGACAGAAGGAGAAAATAGCTTATGTATAGATTGGTGGCACCATCACAGGCCGAGTTGGAGAAGTTCTTCAATACGGCAAAAAAATCAATTTTGGACAGAATTGATGACTGGCTGTCTGATAAAATATTGGATGTAAAGGTGCCGTGCAGGTCGAAAAAACTAAATCTAACCGCAAAGGTTACACTAGGTAGTCTGACAGATGTATTTCTACGCCAATACAATACGGAGGCTGGACTCAAGAATTTGATGCTGGGGGATATAAATGATTTCCTACGAATAATCAATGACTTGGAGAGTAAAGCAGCCGCCTTGGGCTATCCTGAAGATTATGTGTTTTCAAGTATGACTTTGAAACAATATGAGACATATGAGAATGGTGGAAACACATTAAGGGTAGCGATAACGCGAGACATAGACCATTTTAACACCATATTGACGGATGTGTTTCTGCATCACGGTTATGATGGGGAATATGCAGACCATAGCAAGGTTTTTGACAAAAGCAGGTTCGTGAACCTTCTGAACCTGAGAATTTGCCCATATTGCGGAAGAGCTTTTATCTACAGTGTGCAACAGGTGGGAAGCAAGACCGTTGTGAAACCTCAGATAGACCATTTCCTTCCGAAAAGCAAATATCCATTCCTGGCACTGAGTTTTATGAACTTGATACCCTCTTGTCAGACCTGTAATATGAAGGACTGCAAGGGTAATAATGATCCCGTCAAGTTTGCCCCAACAGGGGTGCAATACCTTATACAATATCCTTACCAGTTTGATGCGACTAAGATTGAGTTTAAATATGTATTGAATGGAACATCATACAATAAGGATGATAACTTTGATGTAGAAGTAGATTATAAAGGAGACAAGGAGCTAAAGAAAGGCTATAATAACTATCTGAAGACTGAAGAGTTTTACAAATGTCACAACGTAGAGGTCGCGGGTATGTATCGGCAGATGATGATATTAGCTTCGAAAGCTAAGTTCTTTTATGAGAAGATGGGCATGAGGAAGTTTTGGCTGCAGCCTACGCCGATGTTACTGATGGGATATAACTTCAGTGAAGAAAGTTCGGGTAAGTATATGCTATATAAGTTCAAGCATGACATTTATCTACAGATGATGAATGGAGAGGTAGGAAAGATATTCAAGATGAAATAGAAGCAGATGGATACTGCGGAGTTTATTTCTTTTTGCGACGGAATACCAGCCGAGGTGTCACTAGTAGGACCTCGAAGGAATACCTACAAGGATGAGTGCGTAAGAATAAAGGATGCGCTGACTCCTGTGGGTGATGAAGGTGTGCCTTTTACTGAATTTAAGAAACTTCGTACAGGGATTATCTATTTGTCTATCATTGATGATACCAAGGATTATAGCCCTTACTACTATATTCTTGAAAAGATTAGCGGTTTCTTTAACGGTAGTACGCCACGTATAGCAGACTGGAGCAACAAAGTGTGGAAGGACGTGATAGCCTATGCCAAGTCGTTGCCAGAGTATCCTAAAACAGATGCCTTCACCAATGAGTTTATTAGGACAAGGGAACGCTAAAGGGCAAAAGCTGCCAAAAGATTGACGGATTTATGTGTGAAACTCTCCGTCAAGGAGTGCGACCTTGTGGTTGACCAGTTGGAAGGTGTATATGGCCGCATGGAGCAATTGTTGTGTGAGATTGGAGGAGAGAATGCTCTGAAGCTGCTGCTGGCAGAATTGCCTTATAATAAAGATATAGGCAGGTATCTTGTTCCGCATCAAGGGAACCAGCCAATGCCTACTTTCGTGGAATTGGAAGTCCCATACGGTTATCTGTTTAATCTATGTTTGAAACACCTGAAGGATAAAGGTACAGGCTATGGCCAAAGCCGCAAATGGGAAGAATTGAAGGATGTACTGAAGGACTATTGCATAGCAGTCTATGACTCTCAGAAATTCAATATTTGGAGTGACATCATTTTTTATGCTGATGATGTAGTGAGGGTAGTGCATGAAATGATATTGCGCTTTAACCTTTATACTTTGCCACAATCGGGCGTATCGTTTACACTTGCATGGTGCAGATACTTGTGCAAGGAAACAATGCGGGATGTGCGCTGTGATAGACTGTTACGCGATAAACTCACAAGAACCGAGCGTATTATGTATTGGGCGATGGATGCTTCAAGCAATGATGGATGTGTCCACGTTAAAAAAGGAAGTAAGGCAAGTAAACTGATAGAAGCTAATAAAGTAGGGTTAGAGGACAAACTGTTCATCAAGGCAGAGACGTTGAATGTCGATTTCAACACTCCAGATGATTTCGACAAAGTGAAATGGGTTAAGTACCCTATCGTAGAGACAGAAGATGATTTTATTCTGCTGCCGAAACCGCTTGTGGCGTGGAACTGGTATGAGGCTATCTATAATCTCATCAGGACAAACAGGGATAAGGTTTTAGCAAAAGATATTGGCTATGTGATAGAGGACTTTATCCAGAACAAGATGAAGTCGCATGGCTTGACAGCACATACTGGCGAATATTCTTATAATGGGATTGACGGCGAAGTAGATTTCCTAGTTGAGGGGAAACGAATAGATGCCTATATAGAGAGTAAAAAGAAATCGCTGAGTCTGAAAGCGCAGGCCGGTGGTGACTATTATATTTGGGGTGACTTGTGGGAGTTCATTGAGTCGCAGATGCAATGTGCGCGTTTGGAGAATGGTGTGAAGAACTTTGGACCCATTACGCTGACAGACAGAAAGACTGGTGAAACCTATACTTACGAGTGGAAAGACAAACTGAAAGAGCCTTCGGAAGAAGATCCAACGGTGGAAGTTGAAAAGAAACGTAGCGTAGTGAAGGCCACTATGACCTTAAAGGAATATGGCCCTATGCAGGACAAGATAGTGCTTTCGAATATCATCAAGAGTCTTGTCGGTACAAAAATCAATGCTACTTTTGATCCAGCAGATACATTTTATGATGCCAATGACCAGAAGAGTATTTTGAAGGCATTCGACAAAATAAACGAAGCCTTGGCTGATATTACTGAGTATTATAAGAAGGTGGGAGAGAGACCAACACTCTTCTGTCGATTCTACAGCATGGAGCAGATATACTACATGATAAGAACGGCAAAGAGTCAAGAGTACTTTGTGGAATTGCTGCGAGGAAGTTTTGTATCTACAGGCACTGAGAACTTCTGGAATGAGAATTGGGCAATGGGAGTGATGGGTCAGAAGGAAGCGTAAGATAAGAGAACGACTATGGCAACTTTAGTGGAACTATATGAATTCCTGGAAACGAAGAGGGATGACGAGCACATAGACTGTCTGTACTCCTATGGTGCTTTTTCACCCGAGGAGTGGCCGAAGGCTCGGTTGGAGATTCTTGCGTGGTGGAAAGTTGAACGATTGGCTGAAGATGAGAATTGCTCTATTGAGAAAGATTTTGCCATTGCCTATCTGGATGAGCGTGCAAAAGCCACGAACAATCTGCTGCTGAAATACAGATATAACTATTTTGCTCATGTGTTGACAACCAATGACAATCGTTTTGCTCAGCGAGCTATTGATGCTTTGATGGGTGTCATATAAACGTTGTTGCCAGACGATAAAGAAGATTATCCATATCATGCCGATGACGCGATAGAGGTATTGATGTCGTTGGCCAATAGCGTCAAGTATAAGAAAAAAGAAGCGACAGGACTGATCAGGAATATTCTGGAGTCTGACTATGGCTACCGCACGAAATTGGTATGCATAAGAGCGGCTAAAGAGCAGGCGTTCTTCCCTGCTAGCGATGCGGAGAGAATAGTATGCTTGTGTAGGGATTTGCTCCCATTAGCCAAAGATGGTTGGCGTGAGAACTGTTGTCAGTTGGGATTGTTTTTCGCCTCAAAGTTCCAAGGGCAGGCAAAGCCATACATAACCTTCTTTTACGAGTCGTTGGGTGATATGGAAATGGAGCAGTTGAAAGACCCGGCGACAGATCCTAATAATATAGCTGTTCCGTTGATGAACGAAGGTCATCTTGAAAAAGCAATGTCGTTTTATCAAGAAGGTGGGTTGATAGAAAAGAGGAATAAGGCAGAACAGGTTTTCCGAGAAAACGAGAAAAAGGTGGTGATATCGCATTTCAAAATTGAGAAGAAAACAGATGAACAGGTGGTAAAGTATTTCGAGAACTTGGTGAAAGAACTACTTGAAGGTAAACTGAGTTGGCTACTGGTGAATCTTTCCTGTTCTGTGAGATTTCTTTTTCCCACCTACGAACAAATACGCGAGCGGATGCCAGATAGAGAAACCTCCATGGAAGATCTTGGATTTGTAAACAAGGTTGTGGATATCAACGGAAACAGCAGGAAGGCGGGTGATGACTTTGAACTGCATCAGAAGTATGATATATGGTTGATGAATATCGTAAGGAATACTGTTATAAAAGTGATACTTACAGCCGTCAAGACAAAGCAACTGACTTATGGAAAGCTGAAGAAATGGTTTTTAAAGAACACTTGCTTTGGGCTACCGATAGAGTATCCACGTTCTAACCAGGTGGTGACAGTTTCTTGGTATTCGCAAATAGATTACGGTATTGAGGCCCTTATAAAGCAGTATAATCGATTCTTACAAGGAAAACCAACTGATTGGCGCATACCAGTCGATGTGCTCTCAATACGCTTTGAGGGTATATTAAGAGACATGGTAGGTAATTATGGTGGGCATGTAACGAAAGTGGGGCGTGACAACAGCTTATCGCAAGCTTTGCTTGATTCATTGCTTCGTGAACCATGCCTACGTGAGATATTCAGAGAAGATGACATAGAGTTCTTTGAATATGTATTTACCGCTAAAGGGCGTAATATCAGGAACGATGTAGCTCATGCTTTCTATATTCCACAGGATTATGGAATGATACAGGCTACGTTGGTATTCTTGTGTATTTTGCGGTTGACGATGTTTAGGCCCAAAGAAACAAGCAATACGAACGATGGTAAATATGAGAAATAAACAAACCACAATTCAAATAAGAAGAGTTGTGGAATATAGTGAGTTTTTTGTTGGGGAATCACCCATTGATATCTGCTCAACATTAAAACTCTTTAATCGTAATCTATTGGTTCGGATGGGAGTTGTGCTGAGTCTCCATTATGGGAATCTGTGTGTTCCGGATAATGAAAATACATTATTTTCAGAGAGTAGTAAAAAGCATGTCCCATATCTCAACAAGCTTTTCAGAGCATATTATAAGAGGATAGGGTTAAACGAGGGACAAAAGGTTCAAATCTTAACATATAGAACAAGCCTCGAACTATGGAGACGGATATTTTCAATCCATCCAGACGAGTTTTTTAATAAAATTTCAGAATCGGATATAGAGTTATTACTCTTTAAAGTTATCCTTTCAATAAATGAAAAACTAGTAAGCTTTAACGAGAGGACGGAACTCTATAAACTTGATGAACTCGTATTTCTGAACGGTTTTTTGACAAATGACAGCAATAATTATGATATTCAATCTGTTTTACAGCCGCAGATGTACTATTTCCAGCAACTTATCAAATTCATTCCAACAAATGAAGTGATGTCAAAGGCTTCAGAGAAACTATTGCATGAGTGGTGTATTGAAAGTTGGCAACAGTACTATACAACAATAATTATCATAGCTCATCAGACTGATAAATACTATAAGGACAGGGCAAGTGGCGTGCCGATTATTACACCGAAATGGTTGGAAGAGAATATGGATAGTGGATTTTTGTCACCATCTCTCATGGAACATCTATACATAGATGAGGATGAATTCATTCCCTATAATGAGGAATCTGCTGAAAAAAAAGAATGGAATGTCGATTATAGACGATTCCGTTCTAAGCCCTTTGTAAAGCTGAAAAATGGTTCGGGGTTTGTGGTGATTAACAACCAACTTTTATGTGAGCGTTTATTCAATAGTTTGTACTTTGATTTTCTACCCCTGATTAATGGGAAAAGAAGCAGTTGTGGCTTCTTTGACTACAATAAAGACTTCATTGAGAAAATTTTATTCCGGAATACGTTCTTTAAATGTCTTCCAACGAACTGCTATACATTCCCTAGACAAACTGAGGATAGACAGGAAGATACTCATGAACCGGATTTTTATTGTCGAACCAAACGAGGTGAATTGATAATAGTGGAGTGTAAAGCCATAAAAATGAACGGAGAATGCAGGGATGATGGTGACTATAAAAGACTTCTTGAAGAGTTGCATGAGAAGATAGTGCTAAAGACGCGTAATATTGATCCCAAACGAAAGAAGCATAAGGGCAATCCTGAGCCTATAGGAGTGGGCCAGCTGATTCACCATATTGACTCTATTGATGCAGACACCTTTCAATGGGATGCAAATATTCCTGATGATGTCGCTTATTATCCTTTACTGGTGTTTGAGGATGTTAAGTTGGTTCAGACGGGTATTCTTTCGATTGTTAACCGGTGGTTTTATGAGGAGATAATGAGAGATAAGAAGTTGGGAATTGAGTTGTCAGACGCATATATGCCGGTAATGGTGGTTTCTATAAACACGCTCTACCTTTATGACAAAATGTTGCATAAGCGGGGGCTAACAAATGTGATAGACTCTTTCGTAATGGAAAATGCAGTATATGACAAACAGACGGGTATGTATCGTTTTCAGGAAGTAGCAGACTTTGACGGTTACCTTCGGAGCTATCCGTTTAGAAAAGTTGGCGATGCTGTTAAGTGGACAACTGAGATGATTAAAAACAGGAATAATAACGTCTTAAATTAAGAATGTTGTAGACTTAGAGACAAACAAAACAAGAGAGATAACAAAATGAGAAGAGGGCTCTATACATCAAACTATACGGGAATTTCGGCTTACCTCATGGACTTTGGGTTCGGAGGTTTTCTGGGATATGGGAGACGTGTGTCCTGTTTTGTGGGTGAAGAAGAGCTGATGATGTATGAAGGATGATGTAAGAAGAAAGAGGTAAGAAGGAAGAGGAATAATGTAGTATTATAACTGAATGGATATGGGGAAAAAAGAGAATATAGCACCTCGTCAGGAGTATGTGGGATGGGCGGATATTGAGTCGGTGGAGTACAAGTATCCGGTGAAGAAAGCGCAGAAGTATGTGCTACGGATTGCATTGGTTGGCTCGTCACCAAGGGTGTGGCGGGAGATTGCTGTGCCGTCGAACATTACACTGACTTCGTTGGCATATGTGATTATCCTGGCGATGGGATGGGAGGAGAGCCATCTGAGTATGTTTGAAAAGGGGAAGAAGGAGTATCATGTTTATATGGATGGCGCTGATATGTATGACTATCCGATAGAGGATGCCAGCGACTATGCGCTATGCGACTTGTTGGGCGAGAATGAGGAAATGTTGTTTGTGTATGACTTTGGGGATTACTGGAGGCATACGGTTCAGTTGGTGGAGTGCGCGAAATATGGGAAAGATGAGAAGCCGACTGTGAGACTGATTGATGGAAGGAATGCGTGCCCGCCGAATGATGTGGGTGGTATCGGTGGATATAAAGAGATGCTGAGGGTGATTAAGGAGGATCCTGATGGCGATGAGGCTTGGGAGTATTATACTTGGCTTGGGAGCAAGTGGGATGAGAAGTTCTTTCCGGCCATTGATACGGCGATTGCAGTGAATGAGGTGAATTATAAGTAGGGTGTGTATGACGCAAGAGGAACGTTGGGTGGCAAGATACAATGAGGTGAAGGCCTTTATTGAGGATAATCATCGCAATCCGTCTCGTCACCGGATAGAGGAGCATGACATGCTGAACTGGGTGAAGGCTAATAGGAAGGTGCTTAATGCAGGGAGGATGAAGGTGGAGAGGCTGGAGCCTTTTGAGAAGTTGTTGGCACTGATGGGGGAGAATAAGAGGGTGAATCAATACGTTTGATATTGATAGGTAAGTGATAAATGTTATGTTCCGCATGATTTCTGTTGTTTGGACGACTAGTTAGAATAATAGATAATCCATAAATATCTAGGTAGTTGCCTACTACCTTGTAGATCTCTACTATGATGTCCTTGGGGATACAGAAGAAGGCAGGGAGTAAATTTATACCCAAAAAGAAGAATTTCCGATAAAAATATCATTTTTAGCTAGTTTTTTTGCATAAAAATAGAACTGTGATTGAAAATCTTGGGAATTTTTCATTGAAAATCTTGGGAATTTTAGTATCTTTGCCACCAAAATTAAGATTTATGTATTATCAAAGACTAATAGAAGATGAAATTGCACTGAAACTGAAGTCATCTGGAGCAGTGCTTGTGGCAGGACCAAAGTGCTGTGGAAAGACAACCACGTGTATGTTATATCAGAAGAGTTTCGTGAAACTAAACACGAAGCAGGCTATTGCTATGGCGAGAATGAAT
>JAEEGL015223129.1_pt1 | contig 10972 bp, 4 predicted proteins | sample 9134231 | NCBI WGS metagenome assembly JAEEGL01 (sample SAMN16246548, study PRJNA631951) | gut metagenome | biome: gut microbiome; feature: rumen; material: fiber-attached | host: Bos | place: Iran: Karaj | collected 2018-10 | reverse complement strand
TTTTAATTTCTGTTTTTCTACTTTGTTCTGAATTAATTTTTGTTTCTACTTTTGTGGTTGTAATATTCATTGAATAATCATTAAATGAATTAAATTTTATTCTTTGATTATTCATTAATATTATTTTCTTTGTATTTTTTGGAATATATTCATCTTCTAATTTCTTTTTTAATTCATTATTTTCGTTTTGAATTTTATTCATTTCTTTTTGTAATATTTCTAATTTTAATTTTAATTCTTTATTTTCTCTTTCATAGTCAATTTTAATTTTATTCTCATTTAATCTTTTTTCAAATTTTTCTATATATGGTTTATTAAATGAATATGATTTTTTTTTTTTAAGATTTTTAGATGATGATGGTCTTAAATTTGGAAATTGCTTATTATTTGAATTAGAATCATTAAGATTACTTATTTTAATTTTTAATTTCATTTTATTTGTCATTATTCTATTTGAAAATAAATCCATTTTTTTTAAACTAACATTTAATTTAAATGTTTTTTTTAAACAAAAAAATTATTTTTTATTTGATTAATTAATAAAACTTTAATTAATATAATTCTAAATTATTTGAATATGAAGAAGGAGGTAAAATATAATAAAAATGAAAATTATAGTTTCTTTATATTTCATCTTCAAAATATTTATCAAAAATTACAGAAATTCAAATACCTTTAAATTTACATTTACAAAAAATAAAATATTATATAAAATATTATTCATCATCTGCTTTAATAACTGAAAATTCAATAATAACATACAAAAATAATTCTAATTATGATAGTTCATTTAATTGTCCAATTTCATCAATAGAAAATTCATTTTCAGATATTCAAATAAATAATATTAAAAAAATTGTAAGTAATGATAATGTAATGCATATGATAACAAATGAAGGTCTATTATATTCTATAGGGAAAGATTATAATAATTTTGGAATTTTAGGAATGGGAAATTTTGTGAATGAATTAAATGAATTAACTTTAAATAATTTTTTTTTAAATATTAGAATTACAAATATTTCAATTTGTGAAAAATATTGTGTTTGTATTAACAGTAAATATAATATTTTAATTTTTGGTATTTTTAATAATAAAAAATATTCAACCCCAAAATCAATTAAAAATGAAAGTGAATATTATTATGATACAATAAAAGCATCTAATAATTATTTTGCTCTATTAGATATTAATGGTTTTTTAAGTTATTATGGTTATATACAAAAAACAAAATATAGTAATGAAGATGAAAGAATCATTCATAAAAAAATTGAATTTGATTATAAAACTGAAGAAATAGATGATTTTATTTGTTTAGAAAATTATATTTGTATTTTATCAAATCATAGAAATGTTTTTTTATATAATGAATCCGGTTTATATAAAATTCAAATCAATGATTCAATTAGTAAAATATATCAAATGAAAAATTGTATATTTCTTTTTTCTACAAATAATAAAATAATTCATATATTAGAATATAATAATAATAATTTTATATCAAAAACATATAAAATAAAAGAAAATATAGAATTATTAGGATTTGTTCATAATTATATTTATAATCCTCATGAAATAATATTTAAATTTAAAGGAAATTATTTTCAAACTATTAATAATATTTTCACTTTGATATTTTCATGTAATTCAAATGAAGAAAATAATTTAATTTTAAAAAAAAATTTTGAAAATAAAATATCAGAAAATTTTTCATACATGGAAACGCAAAGTTTAAATCAAGCAAATTCATCATTAATTAGATTAAGTCAAAGTATAGGTTCATCAAGAGGAATATCAAATAGTAATTCATTATCTAATTTTTCCAGAATTGATAAAATTTCTAAAATGTTAGAAAGAATTTTTGATAATAAGTTAAAAGAAATTAAAAGAAAAAGATCAAGTAGTGCAAATAGAAGAATTTATTTAGAAAAGATTATAGAAAGAGATAATGAATATAGTAATTATGATAATAACAATTATTTAACTAGAAGTTATAATAATATTTTTAATAAAAACTTAAAAAATAATGTTTCTTCAAATTTAGAGAATGAAAGATATGAAAATTTAAATAATAATTTGGTTAATATTGAAACATTTGGAAATGATAATTTTAATAATTTTGAGATAAATGAACATAATTCTAATATTAATAATGATGATAATAATGAAAAAATTGAAATAGAAAATAAAAATAAAATTGGAAATATATCTTTTAAAAATCTTGAAGGGATTGAAAATAAATTAAAAAAAACAAGTAAAAATAATTGTATAATTCAAAACTTTAAAATTCGTTATACTTCTAGAAATAATAGTTTTAGCAAAAAAAAAAATATTGAAAAAAAAATAGTTAATTTTAATATTGAAAAACCAGATAATAAATTAATTGTATATAAAAATAGAATTAATAATAATATTTTAAGTCTTGATTCAATTATTCAATTACAAATAATAGAACAACAAAAAAAAAAAGAAATAGAATTAATAAAACAAAAACAAAAGGAAAAAGATGATGAAATAAACAAATTAAAAGAAATACAATTAAATCAACAAATTGAATTCTTAATGATAAAAAAATGTAATGAAGAAAAAGATAAAGAATTAAAAAGATTAAAAGATTCTGAAAAAGAAAAAGAATTAGAAATAGAAAAAAAAACTGAAATATTAAAAAATTTGAAACTACAACAAAAAAGTAGAAAACAATTTTTAATGATAGATCAAATATCAAATGGTAATATAGAAAAGAATTTAAATACTCCAAAAAATTTAAAAAATCCTTTAAGTAAAACAATATCAAAATCAATAAAATTATCAACTCCTCAAATTGAAGAAAATAATATTTTATATAAATCATTATCTAATTTTGAAGAACAATCAAATCTAAAACAAAAGAAACAATTACTTATAAGATCAAATAGTCAAATTTTTGAAGTAGAAAATAAGAATAATAATCCATTATTTAATTCTAAAATTAAAAAAGAATATTCTGGTGTTTCAAGTGTAAATTCTTCATTTAATACATTTAATAAAAAAAATATTAAAAAATTTAATGGGAAAAATAAAATAATTGTACCATCAAAAGAAGTTTTATTTAATATTATAAAAAATAAACAAATACATTCTTTAGATACTTCAATTTATTATCAAGTTCAAAATGAAAATGATACAATATTAAAATATAAATCTAATAAATTTGAAATTATTAAATTAAATGAAATAAAAGATAATTATAAAAAAGGAAAAACAGAAAGAATAATAAATAGAGTAAACTCATCATCAAATAATTATAAAAACAATAAACCTGTTAGATTTTGTAATTCTATAGTTTTAAATTCATCAAATATCAAAAAAAAAAATCCAATATCAATAATAAATAATACAAATCATTCTAAAAATAATAATAAAAACGATTTGAAAAGAAGTCATAGTTCAAAAAAATTTTCTTTAAGTAAATATTATAATAATGATTCATCACAAAAATTAATTTTTCAAAGTAATAATAATGGTAAATCTTTTGAAAGAAGTATAACACCTCTTAAATTAATATCTCAAAAAAGTTCTAATTATATTCCTTCAAATATAATTAATAAAAAAAATAATGAGGATAATATTAATATTGATAAATTAACTAATAAATATATTAATTTTTTACAAAAAAAATATGGAGAACAATTTATTGATGAAAATTTACAAAATTATCAAGAAAGTGATTTAATAAAAGATTTTATGAATAATGAAATAATAAATAATAATGATTCTGAATTTTTAATATCAAATAATCATTTTTCTTCTATTTCTGAAATGGAAAAGTTTATGAATGAACATTTAAAATTTGAAAATATTAAAAACAAATTAAAAGAAATAGATAATAATTTAATAGTAGAAAATTTCTTTCATGATTTTATTACTTATGAAGAAGAAGAAAAAAATTTTGTTCCCTTTGAACCAATTGAACTTGATTATAGTATAATATCAAAAAAATAAAAAAAGCAATTGCATAAACAAAGAAAAAAATAAATAGAATGTATATTTTTTTTAACAAGTTATATAAGTATAAAATGTTGTAATAAAAATAATATAAAAAATTGATTTATTAATAGAAATAAAAATTATATATTCGTTTTTTTTTAATTAAAAATATATTAAAACAAAAAATGTCAGAAAAAAAAGAATTTGATTTAGAATCAACAGACAAAACAAAATTAAAATTTACATTATCTGTACAAAATAATACAATTGTAATTGAATCAAATGGAAAAGATAATAAAACATTAAAATATGATGGAACATTCATGAAAGAAGAATTAGATAAAGTAAGTAAAGTATTTAAAATGGAAGAAACAATTGAATCTGCTTTATTAATTCTAACTTGGTGTTTCGAAGAAAAAAAAGTTATAGTTGATAAATTAGATAATTCTTTAGATTTAACTTTTGCCCCGAAAGCTTTTTATTTAGAAGATTTTCATTTAACATTAAAACAATTATCAATTATTGAAGCTGTTGATAAAATTGGAAAACAAGTTTTTAATACTGATATCGGTGCAAAAATTGAAGAAGGAAAACAAAAAATAGAAGATAAAATAAATAAAGGAATAAGTGGAATTAAAAATTTCTTTGGAGTTTAAAAAAATAAAAATATATTAATTTCATTTTTAAAAAAAAAAATATAAAAATTATATATAAAAATAAAAAATAAATAAAAATAAATACAAATAAAAATATCTCTTTGAACAAATAACTATCCAAAAAAAAAAAAAAAACTAAAAAAATTAAAAAAAAAACCTAAAAACAAAAATAAAAAATATAAAAATTATAAAAAAAAAAATGACGCAAGAATTTTCAATAGGAACATTTGGTGAAGGTCGTGTAGGAAAAACATGTATTTTAAAGCGTTATTTAAAAAATACATTCGACGATGAAGAATTATCAACAACATCAGCATCAAATTTTGAACATGTTGAAGAATATAATAATCAAAACTATACTCTTTCAATATATGATACAGCAGGACAAGAAAGATATGGAACATTAACAAATCAATATATAAATGGATTAAATGGTTTATTTTTAGTATATGATATTACAAGTAGAGAAACTTTTAATAAAATTGATAATTGGATGGAACGTGTTAAAGAAAGATTAGATGTTAAAAAAGTTGCAATTATTTTAATTGGAAATAAAAGTGATGATAGTGAAAATAGAGAAATTAATAAAGATGAAGGAGAAAGTTTAGCTAAGAAATTAAATGTTGAATTCTTTGAAACTTCTGCTGCTACTGGACAAAATGTTAAAGAAGCTTTTATTGCTCTTTTAAAGAAACTTATTGAGTTGAATGGAGGAGATAGTCAAAAAAATAATAAAATTAAATTGAATAAGCAGAATAAAAAAGGTGGAGGGTGTTGTAAAAATTAATAATTTTGTTTTTTTTTTTTTAGGTTGTTTATTATTTTTTTTTTAGTTTTGGTTTTATGCTTTTTAGATAATTAAAAATTAATAAAATTGAATTAAGTATTTAAAATTTAAAATTAAAATATATTAATAATTAATTCATTAAATAAAAGAGTGTGATTTTTTTTTTTTCTTAATCAAAATTAAAAAGAAATTAAAAAATGGATTTTTTTTTTTTTTTCATTAAATAATAATAATAAAATTAATTTTATGGTTTAAAAATATATTATTTTTTTTTCATATGGTTATATTTAATAGTATAAATTGATTATTAAAAAATTGCTCTAGTGAGCCAGTCTGGGGGCTGGTCAGGACTTCAAATCCTGGGGAGGTGAAAGCCTCAGGCGTTCAATTCGCCCTCTGGAGCGCTTTTTTTTTGTTTTATTTAAATAATGTTATTACATTTTTTAAATATGATATATATTTTTTATCATTTAACTCAAAAGATTTTTTTTTCCTATTTTCTTAATATTTTTTATTTTTTTGATTTTATTTTCTTTTCTTTTATGAATTATTTCTATTTATTTATTGTATAAAAATTGTATTTTTGATATAATTGATATTATATTTCATCTTATTCTTCTTTTTCCTTTTTATTATTTTAAACCGAAATTTCTAGAAAAAAAAAATAAAAATCTTTTTTAAAAAACTTTTCTTCTATAAAAAATAATTTAAAACCCATAAAAACAAAAAAAACAAACAAGAAATAAAATCTAAAATAAATAAAAATACATCTTTAAAAAAAAAATCTATATAAATCTAGTCAAAATAAAAAAATATTATAAAAATAAATGAAAAGTCAAAAAAAAAATGTAAAAGATATAGCAGAAATCAAAGCATTACTTGATTTAAAAAAAACATTTAGTCTCCAGCGTTTAATGCATGATTACAAAGAAATAAAAGATCAACCAATACCATTATTCGGAGTATCAGCAGTACCAATAAAAGACAACATGTATGAATGGCATGGAAATATAAAAGCTGCAGCCGAAAATATATATAAAGGAGCAGTACTTCATTTTAAATTTATATTCCCAAAAGATTATCCAATTTCTCCTCCTAAAATTTATTTATTAAATAGAGAATTTAATCATCCTAATGTTATGCCTGATAGATCAATTTGTTTAGATATGTTAGTTAAAGGAAAAAATGATTATAAAGGATGGAAAAGTGGTTATACTGTTCTTTCTATTTTACTTCAATTACAAAATTTCTTTTTTGATGTTGATGATAATTTTTTAAAAAAAAATGAAGAAGAAATGAAAAAAATTGCAGATCAAATTGAAAAATGTAGTGAATTTAAATGTACTGATTGTGATCATAAAGGAAGTTCAAATCCTTATCCTCAATTTTTATCTAAAATTGAAGATAATTCTATTTATAAGTTATCAGAAGAACAATATAAAAAACTTAAATTTGAAGAATTATGTTGTTATCATAGAAAAACTAATTTTAGAGAATCACCTTTAGGTTTAGGAATTAGAGTTTCTAAAGTTTCGAGAACTGGTGAAATAAAAGGTGTTGAACCTTGTTTTGATTTTGTTAGTTTTAAAAGTTATACTAAAGAAAGATTGAGAACTGCATTTAATGGTAAAAGATTTACTCATTGGTTTCCTTTATATTTTGGAGAAAATAAAGAAAAATTTTTAAAAGGTGTTACTGGAGCAATATCTATGATTGTTAAAGGAAATGCTAAAAGTTTCAGTGAAGATTTAATATTAAAATGTATGCCTAAATTTTTTAATTATGTTTGTTTGAATATATTAAGTGAAAAAGTTCATAATTCATCAAGAGCAATTCAAATTTTAATTTATTTATATAGAATATTACTTTTATTATCAGAAACTTATCCAAATTTAAAAACTTTATGTAATCAAAATATTGAAAAATTTATTAAAGATGAAAAAAATAGAATTAAAGAAGTAACACCTTCATTAGGTGATTTATTAGTTATGTTAACAATAAGTGATTATAAAATTGAAGATTTATTACCTGCGTATATAGGAGAACAAATGGATAGACAAATATTTTGGATTTTACAAGAAATTAAAGAATTTGAAAAATTAATTAATTCAAGTGAAATTGATAATGTTAGAGCTAAAGTTTGTTATAAAACTGGAATTGTTTCTGAACATCTTCTTCTATTTTATTATTATTTCTTAAAGAAATTAATTTATAAAGATTGTAAAAATTTAGATGAATTTGCTAAAAAATTAGATAGTAATTATGGTAATTTAACTGATACTGAATTAGATCTTCATAGAGAAGAAATTAATAAAATATTAAAAATTGATAATTTTGATGATTTTTATAAATATATGAATTTAACACCTCCAACTGAAAAAGAATTAAATGAAAAATTAAAAAATGCTTTTCAAAATTCACTTAAAAAAGGATATCATGGAAATGATCAAGTAAGATTTGTACCAAATAATGAAGAACAATCTAAAATTTATTTATCTAAATATCCAAAATTAAGTGAATTAGAAAAAGATGGTAAGTTATTAGATGCAAATGATAATAAATGGAAAGAACTTTGTGAAAAATTTGATATTGTTCAATTATTTAAGTATTCACATGTAAATGAAGAAATTACACCTTTGAAAATTATAAGATTCCAAAGAGAAAATTTAGATAATGAATTATTTTTTGATATTAATGTTCCTGTAAAAGAAAAAGATTGTGTTAATGAAATTATTACTAAAAGAAAATATAAGAAAAAAGATGAAGATGAAGTTATTATTGAAAAAATGACTTTTAAACAATTATATTTAAAATTATATTTTGAAGATTATATAAAATTTTTCCCTCATATATGTGGATTTAAGGAATTATATGAGATAATTGATAAAATTAAAGATGATTTGATACATTTTACTTTCTATATTGATACTTTAAGTAATTTGAAAAGTGATTGGAATTATGTTAGAGTTATTTTATCCAAATTAATTAATTTAAAATATTTAGAATTAATTTTCAAAAATAGAGTTGACATTAAATTATTAAAAAATTTGATGAAAGGATTTACAAATTCATTAAAATCAAATTGTTTAATTGAACATTTAAAAATAAGAGTAAACCCTACATATTCATTATATTCATCAAAAGATTTAAATATTTTAACAATATTAGATAAATTACCAAATTTAAAAGTATTAGATTTAGAAAAAGTTAATTTAGACAAGAATGGTTCATTAAGAATAAGAAATCATTTATATTATTATAAAAAAATAGTAGTATTAAATATTAGTAGTTGTGGAATTAATGATGATATGGCAAAAGAAATTGCAGATGGAATAATGAAAGCAAAATCATTAGAAAAATTATATATTGGAAATAATAATATGAATAAAGGATTATCAAATATTTTATATAATTTAGCCTTTCAACCAAGTATAAAAGTAATTGATATATCAAAAAATAATTCATGTGATAAATATGAAACAGCAACTTCATTATATAAATTACTTAAAATGAGTCAAACAATTGAATATTTAATATGTTCTAATATTTCTGCATTAAATAATTCATTAAAAGAAGATTTCTTTTATTCATTAGGTGATAGTAATTCATTATGTTATTTAGATTTATCATCAAGTGGTAATTTTACTAATATTAGATTATTAGGTAATGCTATTTCATTTAATGGACTTAAAAATGGTAGTTTGAAATATATTGATATTTCTTTTACTTCATTAAATTATAATTCTTTTATTTCTTTAATTCAATCACTTGAAGTTTGTGAAAGTGATCATTTTTCTTGGTATGGTTTTCAATTAAATACTAATATTGCAAAAGATTCTCATGAATATTATAAAAAAACTTTCAATTGTAATTTAGAAACATTAATTTTAAATGGTTCAAATTTAACTACTTATGATAATATTAATGATCTTAAAAATGTTAATTTTATTAATCATTTCAAAAATTTATTATCTAAAAGTAAAAAATTAGATACTTTGACTGTTGATTTTTGTACTTTTAATAAATATTTCTTTGATATAATGACTGATGCTTTACAAAATGAAAATCAATTAAAATATCTTTCACTTTCTCATAGTAATATTCATGGTGAGACTTTAAAATCATTATTAAATGCATTTAAAATTAAAGATAAAAAAGAAGCAAATCCACATTTACATATTGAAGCACTTAATTTAAGTTGTAATTTACTTGGTTATAGTGGAATTGAGGGATTATGTCAAGTTTTAAAAACAAATAAAACAATTAAATATTTGAATTTATTCCACAATTTATTTGATGTAAATGGTGCAAGAAGAATTGGTGAAATTTTAAAAGAAAATTCAACTTTAGAAAAATTAGATATTGGTTATAATAGAATTAGAAATGTAGGTTTTAATTCAATTATAGATGGAATAAAAGAAAATAATAATATCAAATTAAAATTTTTAGGAGTTAAATATAACTTTATTAAAAATTCTTCACTTGAATCAAATTTAAATGAAATAAATTCAAAATCAAATATACCTTTAGAAGAAATAGAATTAAGAAAAAATTTATTTTCAGATGAATTTATAAACAAATTCTATAAAGATACATTTAATACATATAAAAAAAAATTAAAAGTAGACATTTTTGATATTTTATATTATTTAATGCCAGAAAGATTAGAAAGAACAGTATGGATGTCATCAGGTAATGTAGATAAAAGAGCAATTTATAATGAAATAATAAATCAAGAAAAACAAATTATAAAAACAAAAGAAAGTAATTTAGGTATTCCTTTATATATAAGAAAAATTAGAGGAAGAAAAGTTGGTAAGAAAAAAAATTCTATTCCAAATGATGCTTTTGTTGAATTTATTGTACCTAATTCTGTTAATAGAATGTTAAATCTTGCTAGTTTGTCATCATTTAAAATTAATGGTAAGAGAGTTAGATGCTTTAAAGCTGGAAGTAAACCTGATTTTATGCTTGTTAAGAAAAGGGTACATTGTTAAAAAAAGAGTTTTTAACGTTTTTATTGTTATTTTTTTTTTTGCCTTTTTTGTTTTATTTAAATTATTAATCATTTGATAAAAAATAAATTCTTTGATTATTTTTAATTATTTTTTTTTTTAATTATTTTTTTAATTATTTTTTTTATAATGAATATAAATATTAAATTTAAATAAAAAAAAAATAATTCATCCATTAAAAGAAAATGTCGAATAATAACAACCATCAAAATAGACAAATTTTATGTTTATTAACTCGAACTTGGTTACGTGATAGTCATGGTTTATATGATTATGAATCAGAACAAATAAAAAAAATGAATTTAGTATTAGGTGACTCAGTTAAGATAACAAGAAAAAAAAATGACTTACTTACAAAATCACCAGAGAAAAAATTAGAAAATGATGAAGAATTAATTTTAAATATTAAATATGAAAAATATTCTACTTTCATTATAGAAAACCCAATTCAATTTTTAATGCAACCAACAGAAGAAAATATAACAAATCTCTCAAATAAAATATGGTATGTTTTAAAATCAGAAGAATCAAATTCAACAAATATACAA
>JAEEGL014809275.1_pt1 | contig 10972 bp, 6 predicted proteins | sample 9134231 | NCBI WGS metagenome assembly JAEEGL01 (sample SAMN16246548, study PRJNA631951) | gut metagenome | biome: gut microbiome; feature: rumen; material: fiber-attached | host: Bos | place: Iran: Karaj | collected 2018-10 | reverse complement strand
TCCCGCAATACCCGCATGAAAATAGTCAACGCCGCCTGGGCGCTGTTCTATAAATACGGTTATGATAATACGACGGTCGAGGATATCGTGTATGAATCGCATACCTCGCGCGGTTCGTTCTATCATTATTTCAGGAGCAAGGATGAACTGCTCAATACGCTTTCGAGCGTTTTCGACAGCAAGTATGAGGAGCTTGAACCTTCGGTGAGCGGACTTGATACAGCGATTGCAAAGCTGCTTTATCTTAACCGCGAGCTTTTCAGACATATTGAGAATTCCGTTTCGATGGACCTGCTCGCCCGTCTGTATTCATCCCAGCTGATTTCAAGCGGGGACCGCAACCTGCTCGACCATAACCGTACATATTATAAGCTTCTTCGCTCGATTGTGATTGAAGGCAAGGAAAAAGGCGAATTTGCCGAAGAAATGTCCGTCAACGAAATCGTGCGCGCCTACGCAATGTGCGAGAGGGCGCTTATCAGCGACTGGTGCCTCTCAAACGGCGATTATTCCCTTGCGCGCGAAGCGGAAACCCTGCTCCCGCGCCTGCTCGAGGGCTTTATTGCTCATCGCAGTTAATTTATTATTAATAAAACCGTTACATAAAGTTTATCCCCGCGCAAGCTTTGTGAAATACGGTAATATCATAATAACAACATAAATATATATTGGAGGAATCATTATGAAAAAGGCGTTATCGGTATTGCTGCTGTGCTTCGTGCTTCTCGGCGTCTGCTCCTGCCAGAAGATGATAATCACAAACGAGGAAGATTACAGCAAATACGTTGAAGAGAGCGAAGCCCAGTCGGCCAAAGAGGCTTCCGAGAGACAGGTCAAAGTCGATGAGGATATAGCCAAGCTCGAGAGCGAGCTCGGAAAAACCGTGAAGAATAAGCAGATTGTAGTCAGAAAAGAGTATTCGGGTCTGATTATCTATGAAATAGTCAAATTCAAGAATAAAAAGGTTGACTACAGACTTACTTATAAGTATTTTGAGGGCGAAACCGATTACAAGGATCAGGTTGTACACGGCGACATACAAAACGACAAGCTTATTGATTCCGATGATACTCTGAGATGCGTGGTCTATAAGAATAATAAAGCGAATAAAGAAATGACCTTTGATGATGTTTATGCTTTGTATGACAGTATGGACCACAATATAATACAAATAGTCAAATAGTTTTTTAACCGCCCCTGAGGCGGTTTTTTTATATTTTCCGGGCGGTTGTTCATGCGGAATGTATGAAATTCAGATGCCGTTCAATCCTGTTCACCCAATCCGTCTGCGTTGAGGAGAAGGGGCGGAAAAGCGCGTTTTTTATGCAACGTTCACAAACAAAGAAACCTCAATCCGGCAATATGACGAACTTAATAATTTGTTCATAATTTAGTTACAAAAAGTTTATATTCGGGTATGATTTGTACAATAACGCGCTTATAATATTAATGGCGTAAGTATATGTGCTTTTACGCCGCTCAGGCGGCAAATTCAACGGAGGTGCATTTTATGAAAAAGGCAAAACAAGTTCTTTCACTTGTTCTGGCTGCAATCATGGTTATGGGCATCGGTATTCCGACCGCCTTTGCAAAGACCAGAGATAATAACTATGAAGTAGCCAACATGTATCCGGAATCATATTCCGACGGCGTCTCGAAGTACAGGTTCACAGCCGAGCAGGGTGCCGGCTATGTCCTTGACCTTCTTGACAACCTTCTCTACGAAGCGGCTCTCGACCTTTCCCAATCGCCGGTTGTAGATGAATGGTATGCAAAGGTTACTCTCAAAGCCAACCTTACCAGCATCGACACCGCTATGTATTTCCTTTATAATCTGCTTTATGCCATTCAGTATGACAGCGATTATATTTCGAACGTAGCAAACATCAAGGTCATAGGTATCGGCGTTACCGGTCTTGCGGGCAGAATCGTTACCAGTCTGAATCTCGGCGATATAAAGAGTCTTTACGGCGATGACCTTGCCGTCAACGGCAACATTGTCTATCGTAACGTCAACTATTCGGGCGATAAAGTCGCACAGACCGATATGCAGGTCCTTATGGCCCTTATCAAATTCCTCGACAGAAACAAGGAAACTCTCGCAAAGGTTACCAACGGTACAATCGGATTCGGTACTCTTGACGGAGCTATCAAGGGTATTAAAAACGTCGGCCCCATCCTTGAGGATCTCCCGAGTTTCCTGAAGAAGCTTCTCTATCAGAAGCTCGTCAACAGCGATTTTGATACCGAAGGCGCTCTTCCCTCCGGTGTAACTGTTGACTCGGATCTCCAGAATATCGTCAACTGGGCGCTTGTTACCGGTACCGGTACAGACGCTGCCAGCGGCGGCAAGTCGGTTCTCGGCGAGAATTTTGAGGCATTCCTTCCCGATATCGGCAATTATCCCGGCGGAGCAAGCCTCGGAGCCGAAGCCATTACGGTTGACAGAAACGGCGACGGACAGCCCGATGCCGGCGCAAAGATGAATTTCTATCAGCTCGTCAACAATGCCATCAACGCTCTTCTCAGCGGCATGGTTTCCGACCTGCTCAAGGATCTTCTTATTGACCTTCTTGATATCGATCCCTCCGTCAATGACGGCAAGGGCGACACCGCAATCATGCAGGATATGATTTTCACCGCCATCACCGGCGCTATCGAAGGTCTCTGCGTTGCGAACGGCGCTCCCGCCATCACATACAATTCCGATGAAGAAACATATCCCATCCCCAAGATTGAGAAACTTCTTCACTGGTTCTTCGTTGAAGGCGGTCTTTCAACATTCGTAAAGATTTCCTACAGCGGCATTCAGCTTACAGACAACTTCATGTCCCTTCTCAACGATATTGCGCGTGCGCTTCCCGGCCTCTTCCCGCTCTTCGGTTTCGAAGTTCCCGAAGGACTTACCTACACCAACGAAGAGATGAATGAGAAGTGGGTTGACAAGACCGGCGACGATATTTATCTTACCTACTACGGTCAGAAAGTTCAGGGCACCGCAGAAGAAGAAGCTGAGCAGCTCTATAAGCATGTCAATGAGACCACAGGTAATGTTTACTACACCTTCAAGAGCAACGGTACAGTAGCAAACACCACCGATGACGGTCAGAGCGACTATATCAACCCCGATTTCATCAGACCCAAGTATGTTCTCTCCAATCAGAATATCTACGCAGCTCTCGTCAAGATTCTCCTCAACCACTTTGTTGACGGCTGCTACTTCAATAAAGATGCGGATACCATCCCGATGGTCGGCGCTTATGCTCTTGCATCTCTCGCGGCTCAGTATATCCCCGAGAACAATTACTTCGATCGTCTCGATGCCGCTATGGCTCAGCTTCAGGGAGAGCCCTATATCCCGAAAGTCGGCCAGAACGTTACTCCTCTTCCCTTCACCGAGACCATCACAATTCCTTCGGTGAACGGTCAGAATTCAAAGGAAGTCACAATCCCCAGAGCGGTTATGGATATCGGCGCTTCACTCGGCGCGTACTTCCTCTCCGGCTGGCAGGATTTCGAGCAGGGTCTCGGATTCAAGCTTGAAACCGATACAAGCTTTGAAGTATTCGCAATGGAATTCCTTACTTGGGCTGTCGCAACCTATATGCCCATCTTCGCGGGCAAGTGGGATCCCGGCTCAATGCAGTTCGTCAACAATGATGACGGTTCAGCCGGTACATGGAAGAACACATTCAACAGTGCTCTCACAACCTTCAGAACCGCCCTCAACAATCATCCTTCAACAGGTACTGCAATCAACAGAATCAGCAATATTCCTACTTCAGAGATCAGAAACGCGCTCTATACTCTTTTAAATAATACATTATTTGTACTTATTCCTTATAACTGGCTTCCCAATTGGGTTGCGGATTACGGCGCATCGGGTCTTGTCAATGAGTGGCTCGGACAGAGTCTCTGCACACTTGACCTTCAGAGGATTGTTTCACTCTTCGGCGTCAACACCACAGGCGAGCTCAACAACTCCGTCACAAAGGTTATTATCAACCTTGTTGACCGTGTTCTCGGTACGGTATTCGGCGGCAACCCGCTGCTTCCTCCCGTATCCAACAGAACAGTCTACTCGGCTTCCACAACCCTCGCAAATCTTGAGAGCCTTATCGGAACCACTCAGAGCACTCCGCTGTTTGATCTCCTTATCAAGCTCCTTACATATCTCAAGACTTACGGCCAGACACTCTGCAGCGTAATCTTCCCGCTTCTTCTGAGCGGCGCTGTAAAGTCATATAAATACTATAATACCACATCTCCCGGCGCACAGCAGATCAATTATATCGGCAACAATCAGATCGAGCTTGAAGATCTTCAGACTTATCTTGATGTCAACAATGCAGATGCCGATATGAATGCGGCCGCGTTCTCAGGTCCCGTTTACTTCAATTCGGATGCGAAAGCGGCAGACGTTGCTTCCAAGATCGGCGTATCCTTCAATGCGGAGACCGACCACGAGACAATCGGCGGTTCCGTAAAATACAAGGTAGTATTCCCTGCCGAATACGGCAGAATGAGCCAGGCCGAAGCAGCAGCTGCTTATGTTGAAAACAGCTATGCGAAGCGCCTCACCGAGAACGGTAACAGAGTCTTTAAGCTCTATGTCAAGGATAACTACAGAACAGGTACTGCAACCGAAACCACCACCAATATCGAAGTAGTAGACGGTGTCGTAAAAGAGAGACAGTATAACTATACCGGCATTCATTCGATTACCGCAAACAAGAGCGGCAATGATTATCAGACCGGCAGCAAAGGCGAGGTAGTATTCCCCTCCGGTTACAGAACCTCCGCAAGAGAAGACTTCAGAGCATTCCAGGTATTCTATACCAACCGTTACTTCAACGCAGTTGAGGATGCCGAAGAATTCATCGGCGAATTCAACACCTACGCTCACAGCACCCTTTCCGATGCTTACGGCGCATGGCTTATGTATTTCGTAAAGATGCAGCTCAGAGCGGCCGGACAGCTCAGCGATAATGTTGCCACACCCGGCGAGAAGACACCTTATCCGTTCTATATCACCGGAAACGAAAGCTCGGCTGAAAGCTATATCGGTCCCCAGGTCGCGAATTATAATGCCGACACTATCTGGAACACCAGAACAACCAAGTCTTATCCCTTCGCAAATAATAACGCGTATAAAGTTGTTGCAGAAGCTCTTGCTTATGCGGACGCTACCGAAGAAGACGGCACCACTCACGATGTCACAATGGGCATCGGCGATACTGAGGCAATAGTACGCCTTGCTCTCGGCAACAATACATTCACCATCACCGGCAAGGATGAAGCAGGCATAGCAGCGGCATGGGCAGCGCTCAGCACCGCAAACCGCAGCGCTATCAACACCCTCTGCAACGGCCTCGGAATCACCTTCGACAGCGAAAACAATAAGATTACCAGAAAGTCCTTCAAACTCTTCGGCGCATCGCTCAACGGAAAGACCGCGTTCGGCAACTGGTATGATGACAGCAACAACGGAACTCCCATTTCGCTTAAGCCCATCTCTTCCTATACTCCCGGCGCAGAGAATGCCGACGAAGTCAAGAATGAGATTCAGAAGGCATACATTGAATTCGCGAAGACAGCCAGAGATTACAACGATCGTCTCAACGACTACTATGACAACCTCTCCTGGAGAATTGCAAACCGTGAGGCAGCTCTTGAGGGTAATGAGACTGATATCACTTCTCTTCAGTGGGTGCTTGCTTATACTCAGGAAAGCTGGAAGAGCAGCGTAACCAATAAGCGCAACCAGAAGAAGAACTCCTTCGGTACCTGGACCACCGCTTACACCGCAAAGACATACGATGAGTTCCAGAGAGCTTATGAATACGGCCAGGCGCTCATTACAGCGCGTTCGAACGGCGCTCATATCCTTCAGTCGCTCATCACAGAAGCTTACAAGGCAATTCTCAAGGCATACTACAACCTTAAAGATTTCGATGCCAAGCCCGACTGGACAACACTCTATCAGCTTATAGAGATGGCCAGAGCAATCATCAACGGCCCGCTCGGCATAGGTCCTGAGGTTGACAGAGATGTCGGTTATACCACAGAAACACTCAATAACCTTGTTGCGGCTCTTCAGGTTGCTGAAACCTTCTATAACAACAACCAGGGTCAGGATGTTGAATTCCAGGATAATATCGATGAAGAAGCTACCATCCTTAACGCGGTTATCGGAGCCCTTGACTTCCCCGAGGGAATCACTCCCGGCGCAATCAAGGATCCCAGCCCGGATAACGATTCAAACCTTGACATTCTCGGAGCTATCGGTAATACCGATTGTATATGGACAAAGACCGGCGACAACAGATCTTACAGAGTAATCCTCGGTATGGAGGAAGGCGTCAACTTCACCGACGGTGAAGGCACAATGCCCATGTACGGCGACAACAATAAGGTATTCGTATCCAGCGGTTTTACCGAGAACGGCAAATCGAACGACTTCAATGCGGTTAAAGGTCAATACGGCGGCGGCACCGGCTCCTATCTTGTAGGCCGTGTCAACTACGCTGAAGCATTCAGATATTATGCAGTTCTTATCGGCGACGTTAACGGCGATGCCAGAATCGACTCCGCCGACAAGACCATAATCAATATGATTGTTACAAACCAGAGCGAAGCTGAGCTTGAGCCCTTTATCGGAGTTGCAGCTGACGTTAACCGCGACGGTCATGTAACCGCAGACGATGCCGCAATCATAGGCCAGAAGGTCAACCATATCGCCGGAGTTGAGATTACTCAGGCAGCAACGGCTGATACTGCAACTTGGTTCAATTAATCAACCGGCAGACAGAGACTTATAAAACCTAACGGCTGAATAAAAATCCCGCCCCTGTTCACAGGGGCGGGTAAATTTATGTTTTTTTACAAAAGATTTTCATACAGGGAGTCTACAATTGGAACAGATATCAATTGTAATTTAATATATCGGGTGATATAATTTATCCTGATAAAGTTATTATCGGAGGAATAAAAATGAAGCCCATCAAGACAACCTGGTTCGGAATTCAGAGAAAAATCATTGCGAATATGACCACCGAGGCCTGGCAGACTGTGCCCCATATCGGCTACAGCTATGAGCCCGAGGTAACAAAATTCATGGACGCGATCAAGCGCCTCAACGCTTCGGGTAAATTTGAGAGCAAAATCACTGTCAATACCATTATGCTCAAGGCGATAACCGAGGGGCTCAAATGCGCCCCCGAGCTCAACGCTCAGATTCACTTCGATCAGAAGAGAGTCAAGGGCTATGTTACCGAGTATGAGGATATTCACGCCTCCATGACCTGGGTGCTCCCGAATAACGAGATGATGACCATCAATCTTCACGATATCGGCAGCAAGTCCCTCTCGGAGCTCAATGATTACATAAATGATACCGCCCGCAGAATTGAGAATACCAATCTCGATGAGGTAATGTATTCCATCTCATTTGACGATACGATTCAGAAGCTCAAAAAGGGGCATGTTCTCAAGGCCGTAAACCGACTCATCGGCGCGAAATTCGGAAAGCACAAGGTCGAAACTCTCAAGGGCAAAGCCAAGAAGGAGTATTATCAGATTCCCGAGACCGACCGCCTCACTAAAGAGGATATCCGTCAGGGAACGGTCTGTATTTCGAATATCGGCTCAACGACCAGAGGAATCCACGGCCGCTGCACTATGCTCGCAATCATTCCGCCCGAGGTTTTCGTTCTCTGTATGAGCTCGGTCCAGAAGCAGCCTGTTGTTGTTCAGGATGAAAACGGAAATGATATAGTGGTTCCCGGAAACGTAATGCCGATGCAGCTTGTTTTCGACCACAGAGCGCTCGATTTCGGCAAGCTTATTCCGTTCATCAAGCGTCTTGAAGGTATATTCGAAAATCCGGACGAGATTTTCAATTGGTAAAAAGATTCAGCCATAAAAACAACCCGCCCTAAGGCAGAGGCTCATAAGCCAGTATTTTTAAAAGTATTACTGTGGGCTGTCTGACAGGGTTGGTTAATGGCAATATAAAAACTAAATAATAAATGCCAAAAGCACGAAGATCCTTATGGATTCTTCGTGCTTTTATTGTAAGTAAAACACTATCTAAACATAATGTTTTAATAAATGCTTAAACTACATTGCTTCTCTATACATACGTATCTCATTGCTGATTAGTCGCTTATTTTATCTGTTTGAACATAAGAATCAGCACCGCAAACTAAATAGCAATGACCCCAATCATCAAACAGCATTTGAAGCTCTAAACTTGGTTCTTGCGTATTTTTTATCTTGGCCACATAGTTTGCATCATTTATCTGGAAATATACCTCATCAACAACATAATCATTTCCGTATTTTCCTGTAGAGAGAATCTTTTCAGCTTTTTTCTTCGCCAGATACTCCGACAATGGATTCCCAAGCGCTAATCCAAACCAGCAAACAGGGATAGCTACAAGCAGCACAATAACAATTATAATCAACAATGTTTGCTTTTTCATAACATTCTCTCCTGTATAGTTATTGTGAAAATGTTGACACAATCACGGTGAAAGAAAGCCTAAAATCTCACCTATTTCCATTAGTTTGCTGACAAGAGCGCTATAAGGGCTCAAAAGTGTATCCATGAGGTTTCTGAATGAATCTGAGCTGGTTATCTGATCTAAAACGGGAAGAATATCATTACTAATAAAATCAAGAGAACCCGATTGTATAATCTGATCAAACAAATCAAATACAGACTTCATGGAGCCAGGGAATAAGTGTTCAATAATACCAATTAAAGGCAGTATAAAGAACATCATAAAAAACGTTGTGATTGGAAGCGGCATAAATAATTCTCCTTTCAAGTTTATAGGCTAATCGTTTTTGTATAAGACAATCATTTTCTGACTATCACGCTATACATCACTATTTCCATTTTATCAAAATCGACTTCGGTTTTTCATGTTTTTTCTCCTATCTTTGTTTTAAGCACTTGCGGCTTTATGCCCATTCAGGAATATACTTGATTTCAACTACAGGATCTTGGCCGAACAAGCGCTGGAAGAAATAAGTAATCTTATCAACGAAGCCGGTTTTGACATTGATTGTGATTGATTTTTCCTGATTAAAACGACTTACTACAGTATACTCAGAGCCATCATACACCACTATTCTTGCTGTATAAGTATGTGATGTTTTTAAGCGTTCGGTACTAAAGTAATGTAAACGACTGCCATTTGATGCCCATATGGTTGCCAATGCATCTGCTTTTGTAACAGAAAGCAGATTATCACCTTCATACCAGCCAACGAACATCGTGTCTAATAATACTTGGAACGGGCCCATATAGCCCGATATCGGGGCAGATATTTCTGCTTTGTTTTTCCACCCAATTGTTTTTCCCTCAGGCATATTGATAGTCAAACCTAAATAGTTTTTATAAGCAACAGCGGTTACAGTAACATCGTATATGATTTTTATAAGAGTGCGATCCGATTCAGGATTATATACAATCATATAATCGTCAAGTGAATCTAATGATTCATTGTTAATAAATATATTAAAATCTTCGCCGATTTTCATCTGACCATCTCGGTAAATATTTGCAACGAGAGTATATGTTTTACCTACTATGAGGCCATCATAATATGGTTGATTGTTATAATACACAAGTAATGGATCGTTATTCAGCGGATTAAACCCTTCAGTATCAATGGTATAAATATAACCAAAATCAGAATACTGTAGGTTACCTATTTCAGAATAAACCGTCAAGTCAATTCTGTCCACCTTGTCGGCTGCATGTCCGTAAACGGAAAAGCAGGAAAAAACAATGACCATTGACAGAGCTATTGAGAGCACCTTTTTCATAACATTCTCTCCTTATATATTTATTATATCTCTTAATAAGCAGTCAGCGAAACTGCAAAATCTAACGAAAAATTTTTGATTTCTTATGCAGTTTGCCCATAAACACATTATATATATATTGTCAAGGGTTTCGGATAAAAACCGGGCAATTAACAGAACCGCAAATCGGATGTGTTTCTTATTTAGCCGGCACGCTTGATTCGGCTATTTTAACAACCTCATCAAGTGTGATTATATCTACATTTAAATCGGCGATTATAATATGATTATGACTCTGCAAATCCCAACAGCACCGATAACGATATGGCGCTGTTTAAAAATCTGTTTAATGAGTTTTATCCGCTTGATACCAGCAGGAAGATCCGTGTGGTTAACCGTATGAAAGGCGAAAGCGGAAAGACGCTCACCACAATGGTTCCATATGGATATGTCAAAGATCCTGATGACAGTAACCATTGGATTGTCGATGAAGATGCTGCAAAAGTTGTAAAGCATATATTCAGCCTTTGCTTAGAGGGCAGAGGTCCGAGTCAGATTGCTAAACAGCTTACAGAAGAAAAAACACTCAGTCCCACTGCGTATAAAATCGAAAAGGGGTTACCTGTCAACAGCAAAGCTAATGAAAATCCTTTTCATTGGGATTCAGCAACTATTGCTGGTATTTTGGAACGTCTTGAATACACCGGATGCACAGTAGCTTTCAAGACATATACGAATTCAATTTGGGATAAAAAGCAGAGGCAAAACCCGATTGAGAATCAGATTATCACTCCGGATACTCACGAAGCAATCATAGATGATGATACTTTCAATAAGGTTCAGAAAATCCGCGAAAAACGTCATCGCAGAACAAAGACAGGCAAGAGTCATATCTTTTCCGGATTGATTTACTGCTATGATTGCGGCAGTAATATGTATTACTGCACATCGAACAACTTTGAGTCAAGGCAGGATTTCTTTGAATGCTCGGTTCATCATAAAAACCATAGTGAATGCAAAACTCACTTCATCAGAGCAGAGGTTCTTGAAAGACTGGTTTGGAAACATCTGAAGGAAGTAATCTCGTTTGTTTACTGTCATGAGCCGTATTTCCGCGAATACATGAAGCGGGTGAGCGAGAGTGTCAGCCAGC
>JAEEGL013313511.1_pt1 | contig 10972 bp, 7 predicted proteins | sample 9134231 | NCBI WGS metagenome assembly JAEEGL01 (sample SAMN16246548, study PRJNA631951) | gut metagenome | biome: gut microbiome; feature: rumen; material: fiber-attached | host: Bos | place: Iran: Karaj | collected 2018-10 | reverse complement strand
GCGATGGCATTGCGCTTTTTTCTTGCAAATTTTGCCATAGTGGTAAAAGATTTAAGGTTAATGAAGAATGTGAAAGAACTCTGTGCATCGGGGTCGGGTCAGGTTAATGGAACCGGCTGTCAGAGCGGGTGGCTGCTGTGCCTGGACCTGTACTTCAGTCGGATCAGGTTGATGGAACCGGCTGTCAGAGCGGGTGGCTGCTGTGCCTGGACCTGTATTTCGGTCGGATCAGGTTGATGGAACCGGCTGTCAGAGCGGGTGGCTGCTGTGCTTTGACCTGTACTTCGGTCGGGTCTGTGGCTCGAACCTTTCCTTTCCCTTTTGCTCTGCAAAGTTAGTGATTTTCTGTGAAATATGCAAATATTTGAGCACAAATTTTCAAGGAAATCTGCACTTTTTTCTGCACTCCCGAATACGGGAAAGGAGCACTCCCTATCATCGAAAGGAGCGCTCCCTATCATCGAAAGGAGCGCTCCCTACGCAAGAAAGGAGCGCTCCCTAATGATGAAAGGAGCGCTCCCTAACACGGAAAGGAGCGCTCCCTACAACTTTATAACGAACACGAATTGCACAAATCTTACGAATCTATAACAAACCCTATCATTCGGGAAATTCGAAAGATTCGTGTCCGAGCAAGAAAAAAGGCGTCAGAAGGGAAGCCAGACAAAGGCGGCGGCATCCCAAAGGGCGTGGCTGATGACAATGGCGGTGAAATGCTGCGGCATGAGACGGTAGAGACCGCCCCAGGCGATGCCACAGACCATGGCTGCCATGATGAGCATGAAGTTGAGAGAGGCGACGTGAATGAGGGTGTAGGCCGCTGTGGCCAGCAGGAAACCCGTGTTGGGTGAAAAACGCGCGGAGAGACGGCGCTGTATATAGCCTCGCCAAAAGATTTCCTCGCCGGGACCAATGATGAACAGCAGCAACAGTCCAATGACAGTGGGCGAGGTGCCGCCCTTGATGCCGTAGATGAGCTCCACCTGCGGTCGCGCAAAGTCAAAGAGCCACTGCGAACACTTGTCACCGGTCCAGAAGACGCACCACAACACAATGGCGATGCCTACGCCCAACGCCACTTCCTGCCATGTGAGACGCAACTGAGGCCAACCGCCAAAGCAAACAGCTAACGCGGTGAGGATGAGGGAGGCTGCGGTCATTACGGCCCAGAAGTTCCATTCCATCCCCAAGCCAGGGAAGAACATCACAAACCAAAAGGCGGCGGCAAGGAGGAGAGAGAAAAGTAATTGACGATTAGCCACTTGATGATTGATTTATTATGAAACGCCACGAATAGTTCGCAAGTATTTAGGAACCACGAATTTCACGAATTACGCGAATTATCTTAGCATGATGAAAAGAATAATTATAACTAATTTCACTAATTTTTTCGCGGCACGCTACGCTGGTGCCGAAAGCCTGCACCATGACACTCGAAACCTGCGAAGCGTTTCGCTCTAATTTGTGAAATTCGTTAAGAATTCTCATATCAGAAGACATGAATTCGTGTAATTCGTGAAATTCGTGGTTTTTTATGATTTGCGAAACATGAGTTCTTAAGTGTTGACAATCAGTCGATAGGCTACTAATCCCACAATGAGGAGGAGGCTGAAGAGTAGCTGAAGCTGGGCTGTCTTCTCATCGAGGTTGGCATAGGAGGCCTTGCCGTTCTGCTGGTAGGCAAGCATCACGCGGGCGTTCTTGAAGGCCACAGGCAAGGCTAAGAGCGCTGTCAGGAGCCACCAAGGTTCCAAGCCAAAGGCCATGAGCGCCACAAGCCACACAAAGGGAAAGAGGACCTCGAAGGCATAGAGGTGCGCACCAAAGGGTCGCCCCGTCATCATGGGGAAAGTGTTGATGCCGGCGCGGCTATCTGTCTCTATATCACGGACATTGTTGGCATGCAGGATGGCTACTGTGATGAGTCCCACGGGAAGCGCCAACCAGAGCACTTCCCAACGGATGGCTCCGGAAACAATGAACGAGGTTCCCGTCATGGGCAGCAATGCGTAGCAACAGATGATGACCAGGTCACCCAGCGCCATGTACTTCAAACGCGGATAGAGCAGCGAGAGGGCTATGCCGATGAGCCCTATCCACAACAGCGTGGGTCCCGTTAGCAACACCAGTGCGATGCCACCCAGGACAGCTATCACGTTGAGTGTCAGAGAAAGACGCTGGTACTCATCAACGGTGAACTGATGATCAACGAGTGCGTGGACACCGAAGGTATCTTCGGCATCCACACCTTTCTTGTAGTCGGCAATGTCACTCCACACGTTGCCGGCAGCGTGTACAAAGATAATGTTGACGAGTGCCCAGAGGCCAAACCACCAGTTGACCTGATAGCCGTTGGCAGCCACCCAGGCAACGGTAACTGCGACCGGCATGGCCGAAGCAGGAAAGGACCACGGCCGGGTGGCAATGACCCATTCCTTGAACGAATGACTCTTTTTCATTGATTGTATCATTAGAAGTCCACAGAGACACCCACGCCAATCACGTCGTTGGTGCGCAGGAGGCGGTCATGACCGGGTGTCTGCACGGTCTCCAGCGAGCCCACCTTCTGGTTCAGACTTTGGATGACAGCCAGCTTGGTGGCAGTGTTGGGGTCGCCGCTCTGCTGAATGCCCTGCGCAATGGCAGCGACGCTGCTTTGCACCTGCCCCATCAGATTGCCGAAGTTGGCGTGCACGTTGTTGTAGTCATCATGATGCTTGTCATAGTGGCGGTACATGGTCTTGAAGTAGGAGACATCCAGTGCCACAGTCTTGCTGATGTGGAAGCGTGCACCCAGGCCTACGCTGTTGGAGTTGCAGACGAAGCTCATGTCCGAGATGTAACGGCTGTCCTTGCCCAGGCCATAGTGTGTGTGCTGCCATCCGGCACTCACAGTGATTTTGTCATTGATGTCATACTCAGCTCCTGCCAGTGCTTCCCAGCTCTGGTTGTGCAGTTCTTTCTCGCGAGCGCCGTACTGTGTGGCTTCCTTGTCGAAGAAGATGTGACCGCCCAGGTTCAAACGCAACTGGCTGATGGGGCTGTACTGCACGCCCAATGTGAGAATGCCCGGAATGTCAGCCTCCACGGTCTTGCCGTCGGCATACTCATCGAGTTGCGCGAGTTTGGAACCGCTGGCAGACTCTCCGCTCTCATTCTCCAAACGGAGGCGTGTCTTGAACTCATACTTGGCCGCAACGTTCCACTGTTCATTGATTTTCCAGTCGATGCCGAGAATGGGTGTGAATCCCCATCCCGTCTGGTCACAGTTGAGGTTCACGTCACCATCCACGCTGGCAATCTCGCGCATCACGGGCTCCATCTCGGGCACCACAGCCATGAGCTGCTGCGTCATGGGCGTCATGGCTTCGGCAATGGTTTTCTGTGTGCCATCGGCCATGACAGCCCGCATGTTGCGGACGTAGCCATAGTAATTGCTGTTGGCATAGAGGGTGCGGAGACCTGCTGCAACGCTCAGGTTGTCTGTCAGTTTGTAGGTGGCGTTGAGTTGACCGCCGAAGTAGTACTGACGACCACGCATGTAGGTTTCCATCGAGTAGCCCTTCACCATATTCTGTCCGGCCAGCGCATTGAGGACCGACGGCAGCATCGCCACTTTGCTCTCAAAGGAGCCCAAGCCGTCCTCGAACTCGCACTTGCCACCGCCACCCACTACACCGAAGTGGAAAGCGACGCTCCAGCGGTCCTGCACATAGGCCAGGTCCAAAGAGGGGATAATGGGTGCCGTGGCCTTGCCGTCATAATACTTGGAGGCCGAGGTGTTCTGCACGCCATTGACGGTTCCTGTGAGGAACGGCCCTTGTTCGGGATGGATGAACCAAGAATTGGCGGTACGTGTCTGGAAGGCACTCTGATTGCTGAAGGCGAAGTGCCAGCCAGGATTGAGGAAAGCCACACCGGCGGGGTTGGCATAGGTGGCCATGACATCAATCATGGCTTCCTGCGAAAGGTTGCGGCCGAAAGCGGCGTTCTGATTCGTGTTGGTGAGATAGCCTCCGGCCCAGGCACTGAGGGGTGCCGTCACAGCCAGCAGCATGATAAATACTTGCTTTTTCATTTCTTTTGTCCGATTTGTTGGATAAACTTTCTGAAATCGGCCGCAAAGGTAGGACAAGAAGCTGAAACGGCCAAATGAATTGCACAAAAAGTTTCATATTGTGCAGTCAATGGTGTCATTTTTTGACTTGGAACAAGGGACAGGGGAACGGACGGCGCGAATACGCGCCGCACCCAACCAGGGGACGGAACCTTCGGAATGTGACCCACAATGTCAAACTATCTTCAAACTCCGAATCTTCTCAAACGAAAATCACTCTAAGAAGACAAGGAGCTTTAACCGCAGGCTGGGAACGGTGAAACTGCGAAACTCTGAACCTCTAACCTTCAAGCTTTAACAGCAGTGGGAGCGGTGAAACTGTGAAACTCTGAACTCTAACCTTCAAGCTTTAACCGCAGTGGGAGCGGTGAAACTGCGAGACTCAGGCTCTCTAACCTTCAAGCTTTAACAGCAGGCTGGGAGCGGTGAAACGGCGAAACTCTGAAGCCCTAACCTTCAAGCTCTAACAGCAGGCTGGGAGCGGTGAAACTGCGAAACTCAGACTCTCTAACCTTCAAGCTTTAACAGCAAGCTGGGAGCGGTGAAACTGCGAAACTCTGAACCCCTTACCTTCAAGCTTTAACCGCAAGGGTGGGAACGGTGGAACGGCGAGACTGTGAACTCTAACCTTCAAGCTTTAACAGCAGGCTGGGAGCGGTGAAACTGCGAAACTTTGAACCGGAACTGCGAACGTTGTCCTTGAACATCAGGGTTTACTGCGAACGTTGTCCTTGAACATCAGGGTTTACTGGAACGTTCTCAGAGCAGCTTCCATTTGGCGAAGGAGGTCACGCTTGGGAGAATGTGGGGAATAGACAAAGCCTTCGGTGACCAAAACACGGCGCGCTGCCGTATCGACCCGCTCCAAGGCTACAAAAGGGCCACCAAGGGCACCGTCCTTGAGTTCCCACAGGCCATGTATCTCCTGCACATATATATTAAATAAGGTACGCGCGCGAGCAACCATGAGCGGCTGCCCTTCCATGCGGGCCGTCTGCATCCATTGTCCTTGCCTCGTGCCGGGGATGTTCACTTGCAAGACGCTGTCACGCACAGTCGCATAGCGTTCCGGCGTCAGTGGCTGGCCGTCCCAAGCATAGCTGTAGAAGACAAAGTTCTGGTCCTTGTCATTCAGGTTCGTGCCTGTCCACAGGAAATCCTCTCCCTGTTTGGAAGCCTTCAGCCCTGGCGGCACGCAGATCGTGTGCCCAGAGAGTGACAGCAGTTCATCCCGTGTGCGCTTGCTGTACTTGCATCGCAGGTTAGAAGCCTCGACGTTGAGTTCCGATTCCACAAAGAGTTCCTGCAAACGCTCCCTGTTCTCTGCGATGAACAATGCCAGATCATGAGGGGTTGCTGCCTCCACCTTCACCTCTAACTGAGGTATAGCAACGGTGTTACGCGCCACACCCATGCGCGGCGTTTTTGTCTGTCGGTGCACTTCCACCAGCAAGCGGTTGCGCATGGTTCGCCAGGGTGTCAAGTTGCCCTCGGCATAGACCACATCGACACGGAACAGCGGCTCGTGTTGCGGCAGCACAGGCGTTGATGCACGCAGGACAGCATCCAGCGTGTCTCGCAGTTCACCGCTGTAGAGCGACTGAGGAATGATCATCGCCAGTTCATACGGCAACCCTCGCGAGGCAGGTTGATGCACTTGTCCCCTGCCCTCGCCCTTGCCGGAACACGCTGTCAACACTCCTGCCAGCAACACTGCCAGCACAGCCCTGAGCCGTGTCTTGTCAACCAGACAACGCGTGAATTTGTTAACCACACAACTTGTCAACTCGTCAACCAAACAACTTGTCAACTTGAAAAAGTCTATTTTTATGCTTTTGCCCTTACAGGGCGAGATATAACCTGTTGACTATAACCCAGGGCGTCGCCCTGGGCTGAGTGCTTGCTGCCCCGTTGGGGCGCTTTCCGTAACTTCTACGGCGACGGAGGGCGAAGAGAGCCTTTAGAGGATTACCCTTGGGTCATCCGTGTTCGATGAGGGGAGCCGTAACTCCTACGGCGACGGAGGGGAAGGGGCTTACAGTCCTTTCAGGACTTTTTCAAGTGGACTCACAACTTGTCAACTCAACAACTTGTCAACTTGTCAACTAAACGACTAACTCGTCAACTCAATCATGAACCTCACTTAAACTCAAAAAGGCTGGTGAAGCCCGTCATGGAGAAGACCTGCTTCAAATCGGCATTCATGCCTGTGATATACAGGTGATTGCCCTTGGGTTTAACGGCTTTCAGCAGTCCCAGGAACAGGCGCAAACCGCTTGATGAGATGTATTCCAAGTTTGTGCAGTCAAGGATAATATCCTCAGAACAAGCATATAACGGTTGCAAATCCTGTTCTGTCTTGGGTGCTGCTGCCGTGTCTAAACGGCCTTCGAAAAGGACGACTTGTTGCCCGTCCTGTTGCTGAATTGTTGTCTTCATAATGATGTATTTGTTACATTTTGTTGCAAAGTTAGGAAAAAATACAAGTGTTATATGTCAACGCCAATGAACAATTAAATATTTTTAACGTGCCGATTCGGCGCAACATCAAATATAATACGTAATTTTGCCAGCAAATTGTGTGCATTTAGCATCAAAAAGCAAAGATGACGGACATCATTCTTTCCAGCTTCTTGAGCTTGTTTGCGTTATTCGGCAAGGAAGAGCAGGTGGATGAGACACGGGCAAAGGACATGCTCGTGAACTACTTACGTCATCACTTCGGCATCCGAAACATCAACATGTATCTCGACCTCTACTGCGATATGCGTATGGCCTACGAGATGACCGATGAACTGGACACGAAAGCCGTAGTGGCTTCCATCTGTGACAATCTGCACGGCAAGATACGCACGCGCGAGGAGGCTATGCTGCTGCTGCGCCTCATGGAGTTCTGCGGCATCACAGGCAACCAGTTGCATCCGATGTTCCAGATCATGGCCGAGAAGTTCCATGTGGCCGAGCCGTTGCTCCGCGATTTCACAGACTTTGTGAACGACCGCGAATCGGAGCATGTGATGCTGTTGCATCCCGAAGGCTTCAACGGCGTGCTCAAGACGCTGTTCATTCCGGGCAGAGGCACACTCCTTTTCACCTATACAGGCAATGACCGTGTCCTGCTCAACGATGTCCCGGTACTGCCCGGCGCCTATCAGGTGTGGCTGCAGAGCAGTGTGCTCAAGGGTCAGAACGGAAAGCCCGTCTATTATTCCACCGTCCTCTCCAAATATGAGTCCCAAGGGGCCAGTGGGTCTCATGAATCCCAGAAGAAGAAGAGCCAGTCTGTGACTTTCTGCGGACGTAACATCAACTTCCGTTTCCCAGACAGCGACAATGGCATGCACGACTTGAGTTTCAACCTGCGCAGCGGCGAGATGCTGGCCGTGATGGGCGGTTCCGGAACGGGCAAGTCCACGCTCCTCTCGCTCCTCAACGGTTCGTTGCAGCCACAGGAGGGAACCATCACCATCAACGGACATGACATCTCCGAACCGAAGACCAAGGACCTGATTGGCTTTGTCCCGCAAGACGACCTGTTGATAGAAGAACTCACGGTCTATCAGAACCTCTACTACACCGCGCGGCTCTGTTTCGCCAGCCTCACAAAGGAGGAGATAGACCGCCGCGTGCTCAAGACGCTGAAGGACTTGGGCCTGGACGCTGCCAAGGATTTGAAAGTGGGTTCACCCATCAACAAGTTCATCTCCGGCGGACAGCGCAAGCGGTTGAATATAGCCCTGGAGCTGATACGCGAGCCGGCCGTGCTCTTCTTGGACGAGCCCACAAGCGGCCTCTCGTCGGCTGACACAGAGAAGGTTATCAATTTGCTGAAAGAGCAGACCTACAAGGGCAAACTCATCATCGTCAATATCCACCAGCCATCCAGCGACGTCTATAAACTGTTTGACCGCCTGTGGTTGCTGGACCGCGGAGGCTATCCCGTCTTCGATGGCAATCCCATCGATGCCATCACCTACTTCAAGGAGGCCGCCAACTACGCCGATGCGGAAACCAGCGCCTGTCCCACCTGCGGCAACGTCAACCCCGAAATTGTCCTGAATATCATCGATGAGAAAGCCATCAGCAATAGCGGCGAGCCCTCTGATGAGCGCAAGATGACGCCGCAGGAATGGCATGAACTGTATCTGAGCCGCCAGCCCAAAATGTCCGCTCCGAAGGTCAAGGAGATTCCCGCCTCTGATCTGAAGAAGCCCGGCAAAATCAAGCAGTTTATCATCTTTCTGCAACGTAATTTCCGGACGAAAATCACCAACGTGCAGTATCTCTGCATCGCACTGTTGCAAGCACCTGTACTGGCTGTCATCTGTGCCCTGCTCACACGCTACGCGCCGCCATCGGGCTACACCGTCATGGACAACAAGAACCTGGTGAGTTACTTTTTCATGGCTGTCATCGTGGCAACGTTCATCGGCATGAGCGGCAGCGCAGAAGAGATCATCAAGGACCGCGCCCTGCTGAAACGCGAGAAATTCCTGCAACTGTCCTACGGCAGCTACATCTGGTCCAAAATCACCTTCATGGCCGTGGTGTCGCTCATTCAGACGTTCCTGTTTATCCTGATAGGTAATGGCATCATGGGTTTGCACGGGCTCTTCTCCACGTGGTGGCTCATCCTCTTCGTCACGGCGCTGCTGGCCAACCTGACGGGTTTGCTGCTCTCGCAGTGCCTCAATTCCATCGTGGCCATCTACATCAGCATACCGCTCCTGCTCATCCCCCAGATTCTGCTGTGTGGACTGGTGGTCAGCTTCTCAGACCTCACACCACGCAGCACCACGGGTAACGTACCGCTGATCGGCGATTTAGTGCCATCGCGATGGAGCTATGAGGCGTTGGCGGTGACCTCCTTCACAGATAACATGTATGAGCGACCCTTCTTCTCCCTCGACAAGGAACGGCAGGAGATCCAGTACTATAACATGGGCTTCCTCTATGAACTGCAGTCGCAGCTGGAGACCATGAATGACAAAGCACGCCGAGGCAAGGACGTTGACCCCGCTCATCTGCGAGTCATACACACCAACCTGCCAGTGCTCACCGCCTTCTGCGGCATGGAACCCTACAGCGGCGATGACAGCTACCCCGCTCTCTACGCCTATCTGAAAGAGGCCGAGAAGATCCTGTCCAAGCGCGGCAACGCTCTGACACTCCAGAAAGACGCCCTCACCCGCAACATCATCCTCAAGCTGGGGAAAGAGGAGTTCCTGGAATTGAAGAAGAACAACCACAACTTGCAGTTAGAGAACTTTGTCACGGGAGCTGACAACCACCGCACACTGGACATCGTGGACGATCACATTGTGCCCCGGACAGGTTTCATCTACCTCACGCCCCAGAGCCGGATAGGCCGCGCACCGTTCTACTGCAGCGAGAAATGTCTGGGCAGCTGGCACATCAAGACCCTGTGGTTCAACCTCTCCGTCCTGCTGTTCATGGCAGTCCTGGCAACCATCCTCCTCCTCACGGATTACCCCGGACGATTGATGAGAAAAGAATAACAGACCCATTAAACCCCATAAAGAAAAATTTTCAATCATAAATTCATTAATCATTCAATTACATTATGAAGAAGTTATCCTTCTACGCTGTCGCCCTGGCAGCAATGCTCTTCACCGCATGTGGAGGCAACAAGAGTTCACAAACCTCTGACGAAACTCAGGATGTCAAGAGCTTCGAACAGGAACAAATCGAGGAACTGGTGAAAGCAGATCTGGACAGCCTCGCTGCTGGAATCGGCAAACTCAGGAAACTCGCCATCGTGCAGGAAGGCGAGAACGGCATCCAGCTCACCGATCAGGAGAAGCAGGTCAAGCCCGACTACCTCATCGACCCCGCCGAGTCAAAAGAAGCCACCACACTGGCAGAGCAATACCGCATGATCAGCGCACTGAGCGTGGACAAGCAGGTGGCTGCCCTGTATGGAATGCCCATTGAAGGCTATGAGAGTGCCATCGCCAAACTGGCAGCCGATATCAACGACCCCTCCTTCAAGGCACTGGAAGACGTGAGCACCATCCATGAGACGGGCGAGGCCCTCTACAAAGCCATGAACGAGAACGGCCGCATCAACTACTTCTGGCAGATGGTAGCCACCTCCCTCGTTGAAGAACTCTACATCATGACACAGAACACCGAGAAGTTCATCACGGCCTTCGACGATGAGTCCGCCACCGACATCACCGGTCGTCTGGTCCTCCTGACAGATGCTGTCACCCGCCTGGCCGACTATGACATCGAACTGCAGCCTGTGGCAGAGGCCATCAAGCCCCTCTTCATCCTCAACGCCATCTCCGTGGACCAGCTCAAAGAACAGCTGGAGCAAGCCAAGCAGCAGATTGCTGAGGCACGTTCCATCCTGCTGTAAACAGCAAACTTAACAAAACTAAAATTCTGTAGGAGGAAAACGATCGTTTTCCTCCTACTTTGCTTTGTGACCTCCCACAACATCAATGTGATATAATACAACTGCAGTATTACGTCGATGACTTCAACACGGCGTTCACCTATTTGCCTAATGGGGTAACTTCGAAGCCCTGCCGCGATACTGACATCTCATAGAAACGGGCGGTTGGCGAGAGCGGGTTTGCCTCAAGGCGACGCCGTATCTCCTGTGCCGCCCTTGGCGAGCGCGCCACCATATACAGGAAGCCACCACCACCGGCACCTGGCAGCTTGTAGCCGATGCACAGGTCGTGGATGAGCGCTGCCAACTGTTGAATGGCAGGAGGATTGCAACCGCCATCCAAGTGCTGGTTGTCCTGCCAGTTCTGTGCCAACCGCAAACCGAAATCAAGGAAGTCACCGCGTTGCATCTTCAGCGCAGTTGCCAGGGAG
>JAEEGL012960687.1_pt1 | contig 10972 bp, 7 predicted proteins | sample 9134231 | NCBI WGS metagenome assembly JAEEGL01 (sample SAMN16246548, study PRJNA631951) | gut metagenome | biome: gut microbiome; feature: rumen; material: fiber-attached | host: Bos | place: Iran: Karaj | collected 2018-10 | reverse complement strand
TTTTCTGGTAACCGTTGCCTCCGAATATATCTTCCATGTGGGCTGGCCCTTTGCCCTGGTCCTTGGCGCCATCGCAACCGCTACTGCTCCTGCGTCCACCATGATGACCATCAATCAGTACAATGCCCGGGGTGCCTACGTCGATACTCTGCTGCAGGTCATCGCCCTGGACAACGTATTTTGTCTCCTGACCTTCTCCATCGTATCCGCCATCGCCGGCGCAGAAGAAAACGCCAACATTTCTGCCGCGCAGATCCTGATCCCTATCGCCTATAACCTTCTGGCCATGCTGCTGGGGTTATTCTGCGGATACTTCTTAAGCCGCCTTTTAATCCCTACCAGAAGTAAGGATAATCGCCTGATCCTGGCGATCGCCCTGCTCCTTGGCTTATCCGGTTTGTGTGCTTCCATGGATATCTCGCCCCTTTTATCCTGCATGGTATTCGGAGCTTCCTATATCAACTTTACCGAAGACAAGAACCTGTTCCGTCAGATCAACAACTTTACGCCGCCGGTCATGAGTATCTTCTTTATCGTCTCCGGTATGAACTTAAATGTCAGCGCCCTTGCTGGCGTTGGTGCCATCGGCGTCCTCTATTTCCTGATCCGCATCGTGGGAAAATACTTCGGAACCTTCTTTGCGGGAACGTTTCTGAAATCCGATGAGAAGATCCGTAACCTCCTGGGCCTGGCTCTGATCCCGCAGGCAGGTGTGGCCATCGGTCTTGCCTTTTTAGGGCAGCGGATCCTTCCGGAAGAGATGGGCAACATGCTCCTTACCATCATCCTTTCTTCCTCCGTGCTCTATGAGATGATCGGCCCGGTATGCGCCAAGATCTCTCTGGTAAAGTCCGGCAGCATCGATCCAGCCCTTCTTTCAGATCCTGCTTATGCCAGAGAACCGGAACCTGCTGCCCCCTCTCTTTCTTTCGTTCGGCCTCCGGAAAATGAGGAGCCGGATCCTTCCGCATCAGACAGTGATCCCTCCTTACAGGAAAAGCCCGCAGATTCTCCTGAATCAGGTGTGAGCACTTCCTTGACGGACACTGCAGCCATCAAGCATAATAAGAAAAAAGACACAACTCCGAAAAAGTCCAAATATGAGCCGGATGATACGGATATGGTGGATGTATTTCTGGAATTGCATTCCGGTGTAGAAGATACCGATCTTCCGGATATTGAGCGGTTTGATGTTCCGCTTCCCAAAAAAGATAAGAAACCGAAAACCAAGGAAAAACATAAAGATAAAAAGAAAAAACAGTCACAGGAGGACCACAGATGACCGAAAAACAGTACCGCCGCGCCAACCGCGTAACCTTTGCCGCCAATTGCTTTGTTCTCTTTGTTTCCTTCATACTGGTTTGTCTGGAGATCAAGTTCTATGGTTTCTCCACTCGCATCATGATGGAGTACTTCATGATCGCGATCGGTTATCTGATCATGACCGTCGGTTTTACCAGGTTTTCCACCCAGAAGAAAGGTGCCATCCTGATCCTGGGCGGCGCCTCCATCTCTTATCTCTTTGTCTCCATCATTCAAAATGACATCAATTACCTGATATTCGGATTGCCGGTTTTATTCTCAGCTGTCATCTATCTGAATATCCGGATCATCCTTGCCGGCAGCAGTGTCATCGCCATAACCAGCCTGATCGTATTAGCCCGTAAGCTTGTGGAAGCTCCTATGGGCAATCTTCAGGCCGTTGTGATCACTGCCTGCTCCTTCCTGTTGTCCTTTATCGCTGCTGCCCAGTCTGTAAATCTCTTAACCCGTTTTGACCGGGAGAACGTATCGGCCATTACCGAAGCTGCCAAAATACAGAAGGCCCTCGGTATTAAGATGCGTGAGATCGCTTCCTCCATCGCCACCTATTTTACTCAGGCTAAGGAAGAAATGAGCGTACTGGAAGATGTGATGAACAACAGCAATTCCGGTATGCGTGAGATTGCAGATTCCACCGAAAATACCGCTCAGGCCATCACCCACCAGGCAGAAAAATGCCTGGATATTCAGGAACAGACAAACACCACCGAAAAACGCAGGGAGCAGATGGTGGATGCCTCCGGTGAAGCTGCCCGTACCGTACAGGCCGGACAGGTTGCCATGGCGGACCTTAAGGACAAGGCCCAGGCCGTTTCCAATGAAAGTCAGGTTTCCGTATCTTCCACCAGAGCCGTTCTGGATAAAGTGGAGGAAGTTCAGAATATCGTCGGTTCCATCATCGCTATTTCCAGGCAGACCAACCTCCTTGCTTTAAATGCTTCTATCGAAGCTGCCAGAGCAGGAGAAGCAGGCCGCGGCTTTGCGGTTGTTGCCGAAGAGATCCGTCAGTTATCGGAGCAGACCAATGCCGCTTCCGGTAAGATCACTACCATCATCGGCGAACTGACCGAAGATGCCGGTAAGGCCATGGAAAGCATTAACCACACCGTTTCCACCGTAGATGAACAGAACGCCATGATCACCACCGTGGAAGAGCATTTTAAGACCATTCAGGAGAATGTGACTGCTTTAAATGCCCTTGTGGAAGCCATCGGCGGAGACATCTCCTCCATTGTTTCCTTTACCTCCGATATCAACGACAGTATCTCCAATCTGTCCGCTACCAGTGAAGAAGTGGCTTCCCTATCCAACGAAGGCGTATCTTCTTCCAATACGGCTTTGGAGAAGTTTGGTGAGCTGACCGATACCTTAAACGGCATCGCCACGCAGGCGGATGAACTTTCTTCCCTGCAGGATCAGTAATCCGGTATCGTTTCTGAAAAAGCAAGGCCCCCTCTCCTTACGGAGCGGAGGCCTTTTTATGTCATGCCCGATATCTTATTCAATGGTCAGGTTGTGGGTCACCAGATACAGGTTATCTGCCATGGCTTCTGTGGAATAGCTCAGATGACAGGTACCGCCGCCCAGGGCCTGGAGGGCGTTTTCCATGTAGCCTAACTGATAGGTTTCCTGCTGATAAGCCTGATTGACGGAGTTTATGATGGAACCGTCCACCACATTACTGAAGGTATAGGATCCTTTTCCAAGGAAAACGATCTTGTTGTAGCAATCGGTAAAATAGGCATCCAGGGTTTTCAGCACATCTGCCTGAGATAAACCAAAATCCGACAGCTTCCTCAGATTTCCGTTATTCCCGGAAACCGTGGGATTGTTACTGGTAACCTGGGTATCGTCCTTTTCCAGATTGCGGTATTTTGTACCGTTGCAGGCAGGCAGATATACGGATAATTCCGTACGTAAATGGGTAGTGGCATAATCCGTATCGGTCTTGTTAAAGTAATCGTATTTTGCCCCCGGCACGTCATCCCAGGTGGGATCTACATTATAGTAGCCGTCGTCCAGTTTAAGGATCGTCCAAGCATGGCTTTCTCCGGCATAACCGGTGCAGTAATAGCAGGGGATCCCCATCTGCATCATCATATACTGAAACGCTCTGGCATAGCCGGCGCAGACGCTCTGTCCGCCTACCAGGGCGCTGTAGGCACTCTGATTGTTTTTCGCCTGGGTATTGTAGAGCACCTGATCGATCAGCGCATTGTGAACGACTCTTTCCTTTTCGTAATCGTTCTTTTGTTCCTGCGCCTTCTGGATAATGCTGTTTGCTGCATTTTGGAAAAGGTTCTGGCTTGTTCCAAGGCTGTCAGCGGTTTCGTTAAAGGAAAGGGTGATCTGGATGTTATCCCCGTTCTTGTCATATTTTGCGGAGTACGCTGTGTTTAACCAGAAAAGCTCCGGATGATCGTTAAAGACGCAGGCAAAGATGTTTTTAAGACCTTCGGTGCTGACCTGTTCCACGGGAGCAAAGGTTTTACAGGCGTTTTTGGCATTGGCATAGATCTGCCGGTACAGGTGCTGTCCCTGGGTATCCAGCATGGCATAGTAGGGATAGAAGGTTTCGTCAAAGGTATAGCCGTCGCCGGAATCGCCGTAGTCTAAGCTGTCCTTAAGGTCTTCGGCTTCTTTGTCGGTAATCTCCTTATTTTCGGCGCTGATCTCCGAGCGGCCGTTTTTGCCGCTGACCGCCCCCGGCACGCTGATAGTGCTTTTGCCCGGTGATACATAATCGCTGGAAAGCTGCCCCAAAAGGGCCTGATCTTTACCTGTATTCGTACTTGCCGCATTTCCGGATCCGGAAGGATCTGATGTGTCCGGGATACTGGGGATCGTACTGTTTTCTCCGGAGGATGATCCGTTATCCGGTGCGACGGTTTCTTCGCCGTTATCCGGCTGGATCGTTTCATCTTCCGTACCCGGCAGGGTTTCTTCGCTCTGCGTTCTTAAGTTGGAAGCGGTAGATGCAAGGTTTGACAGTTTTTCCCTAAGGTCCGGGGATACGCTGCAAAGTAAGATCAGTGCGAACAGTAATACCAGCAGTCCCAGAATGCCAAAAAGGATCTTGTTGATTATTTTCATAAGCATTCTCCGGTCATCCGATGATTGGACGGATTTGCATTTTTGAATTTTGATTTCCTATATTGTACCATGTTATACTAATCAAAGTGAGTCATGTCCTTATTGTATATCGGCTGATTAGAGGAATTTCCTGAGTATTATGTTTCGAATGCTGTATGTTATCATCATATCCACGCCCTTTGTGCTCTATTACGCGTGGCGGGTATACTCCCTGGAATGGAAAACGGAGTATTCCGAAAGCGAGCGCTACAAGGTGGCCCGGCATATGGTTGCCATCGTAAAGGCCAACGGTTTTATTTCCACCAAGGTCTTTGGTACGGAGAACCTCCCGGAAAGTGGCGGGTATGTTATGTATGCCAACCATCAGGGCAAATACGATACCCTGGGGATCATCCACGGTCACAAGAATCCCTGTACCATCCTGATCGACAAAAAACGATCCAATCTGATCTTTGTTACCCAGTTTATAAGACTTCTTCGGGGGATCCGTTTGGATAAGAGCAATCCCCGCAGTCAGGTCAAAGCCATCCTTCAGGTGGCGGAAGAAGTGAAGGCCGGTCGCCGTTACATCGTTTTCCCCGAAGGCGGCTACCATAAAAACAAGAATCAGATCCAGGATTTTCTGCCCGGCGCCTTTAAATGTGCCATGAAAGCACAGAGCCCCATCGTTCCCGTGGTACTGGTGGATTCTTATAAGGCCTTTAATACGGGAGGGCTTTCCCTGCTCCCGGTAACGACCCAGGTGCATTTCTTAAAACCGATCTTCTATGAAGAGTACAAAGATATGAGTTCTCAGGAGATTTCCAGCATGGTCCATGATCGGATCGCGGATCGCCTCTATGAGCTCTGCGGTGAACAATCATAAAACCTCCGCTTCCGGATAACCGGCGCGGAGGTTTTCTTTTGCTTTTTTCTATGGATATATCTATAAACGGGCGTACATTCTGGCCATGGCATACATCTTCTTTGCCAGCTTTTTGGTGGCTGCGCCTTTTTTCATGCGCCAGCACCAGTTTCCCCCTCCCAGGGTGGAGGGCATATTGATCCTTGCTTCGTCTCCCAGATTCAGATAATCCTGCATGGGAATGATGGCCGTATCGGCTACGGATGCAAAGGCTAACCGGATGAACCTTTCTGCAATATGGGCAGGGGCGATATCGTCGTTCTCCATAACGCCCATATAGGTTAAGGCCATCTGCTTATCGGCTTTACCTACCTTTTCGTTTTCAAACCAGCCCCGCATGGTCTCATTGTCATGGGTTCCGGTATAGACCACACAGTTGTTGGGATAATTGTGAGGCAGGTAATCGCTGTCTTCCCGGGAATCAAAGGCAAACTGTAAGACCTTCATGCCGGGATAGCCGGTCTTTTTTACCAGCTTAAGGACGCTGGGAGTTAAAAATCCCAGGTCTTCTGCGATGATCTTGCGGTTTCCCAGTTCCTTCTTCATGGTCTCAAACAGAGAATACCCGGGGCCGGGGCGCCAGGTGCCGTTTTCTGCTGTCTTATCCCCGTAGGGGATGGCATAATATTCATCAAAACCACGGAAATGGTCGATCCGCAGCACATCGTACAGCTGAAAGGTATGGGCGATGCGCTCCATCCACCACTTATAGCCGGTTTCCTTATGATAAGCCCACTTGTAGATGGGATTGCCCCATAACTGACCGGTAGCGGAAAAGCCATCGGGAGGACAGCCTGCGACCACCGTCGGAAAGCCCTTCTCATCCAGCTCAAACAGTTCCGGATGGGACCAGGTATCTGCACTGTCAAAGGCTACATAGATGGGGATATCCCCCACGATCTGAATATGGTTTTCTCCCGCATAGGCTTTTAATGCCATGTACTGTTTCATAAAGAAATACTGTTGGAACTCATAGAAACGGATCTCGTTTTCCAGCAGTTTTTCGTATTTCTTCATGGCACTGCTCTTACGAAGGCGAATGTCATCGTCCCAGAAAGTGTAGCACTTGCCGCCAAAATGATTCTTAACCGCGCTGAATAAGGCATAGTCCTTTAACCAGCTCTTGTTTTCACGGATAAATGCGGCAAAGGCCTTTTTCTCTTTGTCGTATTTTTTGTCCGTCCACTTTTTCTTGGGGTTTAAGGCATACGGAGAATTCTCATAGGCCTTTTTTAAAACCTCGAAACGGCGAAAATACATTTTTTCGTAATCGATCTGCACCTTGCTCTTACCGAAATCGATGGCCTCTACTTCGCTTCTCTTAAGGTATCCGTTATCGATCAGCTCATTCAGATCGATAAAATAGGGATTTCCTGCAAAGGTGGAGAAGGACTGATAGGGCGAATCGCCGTATCCGGTCTGGCCAAGGGGCAGGATCTGCCAGTAGGTCTGACCTGCTGCCTTAAGAAAATCTATGAATTCATAAGCTTCTCTGGAAAAACATCCGATCCCGAAATCCGAAGGCAACGATGCCACGGGAAGTAAAACGCCACATTTTCTGTCCATGTTTCTCTTCCTTTCTGATGGTCGGTCCCCTGCGACCGTACTGAAATGAAAATAACAAAAGTTCTTCTGACAATTCCATCATATCAATGGAATTGTCCGGTTGCAACGAAGAAAGTAACTGTATTTCTCTCGTTTTTCCGTGTATAATAAGAAAATAGAGAGGGAGATTCTTATGTTGTACAACATCGATTTTGACATATGCTCCATCATCATCAATATCATCGTATTTATCTGTCTGCTGACCATAAAGGATATGCGTCGCAGGGAGAATCGCGTCTTTCTGATCATCATTGTCACTGCGATCTTTTCCGCCACCTTTGATATCATCTCTGCAACATCCATTTCTCTGGCGACGGAGGATTCTCTGTTAGTCTCCGAGCTGACGACCTATCTGTACCTGATGGTCCATAACTGCACGCCCTATCTTCTGTGCATCTATGCTTCCGTGATCTCAGGAGCCTATTTTAAGACGCCCAAATATCGGTTTTTCCTTCTGGCAATCCCCCTTCTTCTGGACTTTGTGATCTTCATGTCCAACCCCTTCTCCAACCGGGTCTTTTATTTTGATGAAAACCTGGTCTTTCATCGCGGCTCCTTCATGAATTATGTGTACCTGATCGGGCTGTTTTATATCCTGACTTTTACGATCCACATTTTCATGCATCTGCGCTCCATTCCCAAAAAGCGGGTGATCATCCTTCTGATGTTCTTTTTCCTGGGCGCCTTTGCGGTGATCTTCCAGTATTATTACCCCCGGATGCTCATAGAACTCTTCATGCAGTCGGTGGTATTTATCGCCATCATCCTGACCACGGACGACGAACTGTCCATGATGGATTCCACACTGGGCATTTATAACCGGGCGGCGTTTATCTATAATACCCAGAACCTTTTAAAGAGCAACAATTCGCTGGATATCATCCTGGTGAAACTGACCAATATCACCAGTTACCGTTCTCTGTTAGGGTATGATCAGGTCAGCAGCATCCTTACGGATATCACGTCCTGGCTTAAGGAGACCTGCTCCCCGATTCCCGTTTATTCCATCGGTTATGGAGTATTTGCGGTGGAGCTTTATGACGATGAATACCGGGATATGCAGGATTCCTTCATCTCCTCTCTGATGAACTATTTTTCCGACACCTATAATTACAAGGATATCAATATTTCCTTTGAAACCCAGCTTCTGTGCATCCATATGCCTTCCGACTTAGAGCGTCTGGAGGATCTGTTAACCGTAGCGGATCAGGATATCTCCATCAACCAGTCCTTAAGCCTTTTATCCGGCAAGGACCTGGATCCTATCAAGCGTTCCATCGCTGTGGATCATGCGGTGCGGGATGCTCTGATGAATGATCGTTTTGAAGTTTATTACCAGCCCATCTACGAATACCGCTCCGGCGCTTACCACACAGCGGAAGCTTTGGCCCGCTTAGAGGATCCTGTCCTTGGCAGTATCCCTCCTAAGGAGTTTATCCGGGTTGCGGAGAAAAACGGTACCGTGCTGCAGATCGGCGAACTGCTCTTTGAAAAGCTGTGCATGTTCATATCCCAGAATCATCTGTCCACTCTGGGCGTGGATTATGTATCCTTTAACTTATCTTCCGTACAGTGCATGCAAAAGGATCTGACCAACCGGCTGTGGACCATCCTGAATAAATACGGCGTTCCGGCCTATTTTATCAATCTGGAGATCACCGAAGAGACCGCGACGGAAAACGTGGAGACCATACGCTATACCATCGATGAACTGCGTAAGATCGGTTTTTCTGTTTCTCTGGATGACTTCGGAACCGGCTCTGCCAATATCACCAGCTTCTACGATTTTTCCTTTGATCTGATCAAGGTGGATCGTAACATCCTCTGGAACGGGGATAAAAACGATGACGGTAACCTGATCCTGCATAACACCATCACCATCGCCAAACGTCTTAGCCGTTCCATTGTGGTGGAAGGAGTGGAAACCGAGACCCATAAGGAAAAGCTTTCCAAGCTGGGTGTGGATTTCGTTCAGGGCTTTTTGTTCAGTAAGCCTCTTCCCGGCGATGCCTACTTAAAATACCTGCGGGATAATAATTTCCGATGATCCCGGATTTCTTTTTTTCCAAAGCACCTATGTCATAACAAAAGAGAATGGAGAAAAAATAAAAATGACAATCTTTCTTATTGTGGTTGGATTACTGCTGGATGTGCTTTTTATCTGCATGGAATATAAGGGTAAAATGCTTCCGGCGACGATCCTTAAGGGTCTTGCGTCCTTATTCTTTGTACTGCTGGGTCTGCGCTTTTTTATAATGGGCGGCGTCCCCTTAAGCATCCTGATCCTGCTGGGCCTTTCCTTTGGCATGATCGGCGATGTGTTCTTAAATATGCGAAATCTTTATACCGGCGAGACAAGTAACAAGGTCTTTGCCATTGGAATCCTGGCCTTTTTACTGGGGCATTTTCTGTACATCGCGTTCCTTATGGCGGATGTGGCAACCTCGGTAAATCCGCTGATCTCTATCGGCGCGGTGATCGTCCTTACCGCCCTTCTTGCAGCGACTGCAACGCCTTTACTCATTAACCGGATAACGCCCCCTTCAGAGCCTCTTAAGATGTTTGGCTATGTGTATCTGACCATTGTGATCTGTATGTTTGTGGCTTCCCTGATCCGCTTCGTGTTATTCAGAAGTCCCGGGGATATGATCTTCATGATCGGTGCCTTACTGTTTGTCCTCAGCGACTTTATCATGATCTACTATTCCTTTGGAAAGAAGATCAAACCCCTCAGGGCCATCAACCTGTTATCCTATTACATCGGTCAGATTCTCATCGCCTTTTGCATTCATATCGTGGGCTGATGCGAAACAGCGACATTTCGCCTGTTTCGCAGCCTTGACAATCTGCGGATATCTCTTTATCGTTTTATCTGTACAAAGAAGTAAGCTAATGCATCTTTCTGCATTAGCTTTTTTTTGGGATCTTACAGGAGGCATCATGGAAAACCTCATCATTGCTACAAACGCCGTTATTCCCTTTATCGTCTATATCCTTCTGGGCATGCTGGCGAAAAAAAGCAGCGCCGTAAAGGAATCCTTTTTAAAGGAATTAAACGGCGTGGTCTTTAAGGTCTTTTTCCCCTTTATCATGTTCAACAACCTGTACGCCGTGGATTTTGGCAGACTGAGCAATGCTTTCTATGTGGTCTTTGCCTTTACGGCAACCCTTGTGGTGATCCTTACGGTGTTTTTCACGGTCCCTTTCTTTGTAAAAGAAAACTCCAGAAAAGGCGTAGTCATGCAAGCCATTTTCCGGAGTAATTCGGTTCTTTTTGCGATCCCTCTTACGGAATCGGTTTTTGGAAAAGAAGGAGCGGTCATGGCCAGCATTCTGGTAGCCTTTATCGTTCCTCTTTATAACATCACTTCCGTTGCCATTCTGGAATATTTCCGGGGCGGAAAGGTCTCCTTCCTTACCCTGTTTAAAAACATCCTCAAAAACCCTCTGATCTTAGGCGCCATGGCAGGTGTCTTATTTAACCTGCTGCCTGTCACCATGCCGGAGAGTCTGGTAAAGCCCATCGCAGAACTTAACAGTATGGCAACGCCTCTGTCCCTGTTCGTTCTGGGCGGAACCCTTCATGCATCCAACATGAAGAAAAATGCTCTGCCACTTTTTGCGGGTACCTCTTTAAAGCTTCTGGTGATCCCCAGCATCATGGTAACGATCATGTCTGCCCTTGGCCTTCGGGGCGCAGAGCTGTTTGTTGTCTTTTGCATGTTTGCAACGCCGGTGGCTGCTGCCTCTTATCCCATGGCCCAGAGCATGGGCGGCGATGCGGATCTTGCCGGCGAATATGTGGTGGTATCCACGCTTTTTTCCATCGTGACCATCTTCGGATGGATCCTTCTGCTGAAAACCTGCGCGCTTATCTAGGTTTTACAGAACGCAGCCCTTCTTTAAGATCACGTTGGCGTACTGACTGCTTTCCGAGGTCGCGATGATGGCATAGGCCTTTTTTGCTTCTTCATAAAAGGCAAAGCGCTCTAAGGTTCCGATCAGATCTTCTCCCCTGTTATCTGCTTTTTTCAGGATCTCTTTATA
>JAEEGL010375250.1_pt1 | contig 10972 bp, 9 predicted proteins | sample 9134231 | NCBI WGS metagenome assembly JAEEGL01 (sample SAMN16246548, study PRJNA631951) | gut metagenome | biome: gut microbiome; feature: rumen; material: fiber-attached | host: Bos | place: Iran: Karaj | collected 2018-10 | reverse complement strand
GTTATAAACAAAGTGAAAATAAAGGATATGAAGATATAACGCACTTTAAATATGATGATCAAAATAATCTCATAGCTGAAGAGACGGTACATGTCGTTAATGGTGGTACGGTGATGCGTGAAGAAAAACATTATACAAATTTAGAAACAAATTATGCGCATTCGATAACGACATATAAAAAAGCAGAGCCGGTTGAAACCGTGAATAAAGACGCCGAGGGCAATGTGGTGCGTAAAATGAAACATTATACAGACAGCATTATTTCAGAAATATCTTTCAAAGAAGATCAGAAAGCCATTTTTCAATATTTTGGAGACAAATTGGTTGGTGTGCGTTATGAAAACGGGGCAGAACGTCGGGAAATCGAGTTTCGCCATCCCTATAAACCAAAAGATCAGGCAGTATGGGGATTAGCCCGTTTGGCAAAGGAGGATATCAGCCAAATTACACCGGAAAACATTGTTCAAAAAGTTTGCGAATCGTATATTCGAGAAGGAGACGCTCCGGCTGAAAATACATGTTTTTATAAACCATATAAACGATTGGTGCGACAAAATACCATAACCCAAATTATAAAAGGCAATGGCAGATAAGCTTTTTTTCTCAATCAAGAAAACCTGCACTTTACGGTGCAGGTTTTTTTGTTTTTTAAATTCCCCCTTTATTTTTATTAAAAAATGATTATATTTGAAAAATCTGATAAAAAAATTGGAGAATGTTCATGAAAAAAAGGTTGCTTTTAAGCTGCTGCGCCGTGTTTTTTGTCTCAAATGCCGATGCGCGCTCGCTTTCCACGGACTATTCAATGTTTAAATATTGGCTCAACAAAAACTACGGTTTGGATTATGGCGTGGATATTTCCGTTATGCCCCAACGCGGCGCGCCGTCGGGCAAATATAACGCGGTTCAAACATATGTTTACCCCTATTTAACATGGACGAACTTCAAAAACGAATATGGCACCGGAAGCCTTAATATGGCATATTCTATTATCCGTTACGGCAATCATGATGCCTCGGATATCGGCAATCGCATGGGTGTTGTCAGCGCAATTAACGATTATGATGATAAAACAAACGAGTTTAATGAGCTTTATTATTCCTATACGCTCGGCGGTTCGTGGAACTGGCTCACATTGGGCTTAGGCCAATTTCCGATTTATAATTGGGACGGCTCGGACTATAATTCAAATCAGCAGGTTAACTTTATCAATTATGCCCTCTCACAAAACCCGTCATCGACTTATTCAATCGCCGGTGTCGGCGGTTTTGTAACGGTTGAGCCGAATGATGAATGGAGCTTTACCTTAGGGGCTCAGGATGCCTCAAATGTGGACGGCATCAGCGTTCGTGTCAATGACTTATCGGATAAACATTTCACAACATTCGGACAAGCTGAGTGGACACCGACAAACAAATTGGGCGATGCTCAAGTTTCCGTTTTGCTCTATAATCAGCCGGGGGTGAAAGATCAGCCCCAAACCACAAACGGATGGTCGCTGAACTTGTCGCAAAACATCGGCGAAAAGTGGAACGTGTTTGCACGTGTTAACGGTGTTTCGGGGCATATGGACACCATCGAACAATCATGGTCAGGAGGTGTGGTTTACTTAAACCCGCTTAATCGAAATTCGCTTGATCAAATAGGCTTTGGTTATGCCTTAAACAAAATCAACGAGACAGCCGTCGGCGCACCGTTGGCGCACGATGTGGAACATGTTTTTGAGGCTTATTGGGCTTGGGGCTTTTCAAAATGGATGACATTAACACCTGATGTTCAATTTTATATCCATCCGGCCTTAAATCAAAAGTCAGACTACGGAACGGCTGTTTCTTTAAGATTAACGCTGTTTTTGTAAAAGAGAACCCTGTGTTTCGGCCATAGCCAAAAGACCGTTAAAAGTTTTGGGAGGGAGGCGCTCTGCAAGAGCAAAACGCGAATCCTGCTGCATAAGCTGATCCAAAAGCTGAGGATTGCGTTCAAGTTCTTCTTGAAGCAATTTGTGGAATTGATTCGGAATTTGAGCAACGGCTAAGATTTTGCCGGAAGAAACGGAATAATTGGATTCCCTATTCAAACTTTTAACGCAAATACGCCCGGTATCATCATATTTTTCAAAGGTAACGCAATGCATGCCGCTTGACGTATTTTGCTGAGAAGAAAGTATGATAATATCGCCCGGCTTTAAGCTTTGAAGAGTCTGCCGAAAATGAGGCGAATTTCGGTCAGCATAGTTTTGACCGAGTGTCTTTTTATAAAATTCACGGAAAGCATGACAAGACAGATTCGGATGTCCCGAACGAACCTGAAGCTGTCCGGCTGTTTTGGTGTTATCGGCAATAATATTGCCTAAAATCATTTGCATCAACGGATCGTCAATATTTTCATAGGCGCAGGTTGCACCGGCAACGCAATAGTTGTTTGTGCCGCTAATCCGTGCCGGCGAAACTTTTGAAAAAATTTTAGCGACGGTAGAAACTCTTGTTCCGTTACTTTTAGCTTTTTTAACAATATCTTGAAGCTCGGCAACGTTAGCAACAATTTGGTCTTGCAATTCTTGCGTTTTTTGTTCGGCAATTTGCGAAATAACGTGTTGTCTTTCTTCTTCGGACATCTGAAAAGTTTCATTGGTATGTTCCATTAAAAAAGCATCAAAAGCCTTTTTCTGAGCATCTGTCGTTTGTGTCGTTTTTTTCTTATCATCGGTATGGTCCGTTTTGGCGAAAACTTGGCTGGACGGTCCGCTGAGAAATGTTGTCATCAAAAGAAAACTAACACCGAATTTTCTGCCTTTGCGCGCAATTTTCTTACCGAGAGCATTGGCTTTGCTTCCGATTTGTTGACGTAAAGCTTTCGCTTTATTATGTAACTCTTCTCTATCCATACTTTTATTTTAACATATTTTGTCAAAAAAAACAAGTTTTTTTTTAGCAAATATTTTGTTTATTTTTGAGGTTTTTCTTTTCACAAACAAATAAAAAACATGTAAAAGTAAAAGAAAAAATAAATTATTTGAGGTTTGTTGATGAAATTTTTTGTTGCTTTAAGTTTGCTGATGATTTCCGTCAGTGCTTGTTCAATGTCTGAAAAAGGAAAAATTGTGCCGGCAATTGTGCCGCAATCGCAAAAAACGCCGCAAGTTAAAGTTGTGCGTCCGAACAACATTATCGGCGCGGTGGAGCCGATTTATATGCTGCCGATGAAATCAGCTTTTTTGGCGCGTGTTGATACAGGAGCGACAACATCATCAATTGATGTGCAAAATCTCAAATATTTTGAGCGCGACGGCGAACCATGGGTAGCCTTTAAGATTGTAAATGCCAATTCGGACGAAGAATATGAATTTGAAAAGCCGATTGTTAAAAAAGTTAAAATCAAACGTGTGGAACAGAAAGAAAAGCGTCCGAAGGTTCTAATGGACGTTAAATTCGGCTCACAGAAAATGAAGGTTGAATTTACGCTTGCGGAGCGTGAAAAATTTGAATATCAGGCGCTGATCGGGCGCAATATTTTAACAGGTAGATATATTGTCGATACGGCAATTGAAAACACCTTGAAATAAAAGGAAAAAATAAGATATGAAAAAGTTTTTTAGTGTTCGAAAAACACTTGTTTATTTGCTTTGTTTGTCGGTTTTGTTTGCGGCATACAGTGCTTATTACAAAATTAAATTTTGGGATTTTAGCATTAAACCGAACAAAACAACCGAAATTTTTATTGTGGACGCACACATTTCGTTTAAGGCAATCGGTGAAGATGTGAAAGTTTTGCTTGCAACACCGAGCGTTTCAAAAGAATTTAAAATTTTAAATGAAGATGTTTCGGCAAAAAATTATGAATTTACAAAAGATTCCAACACAAACAGAATGATTTTTACATCATCAAAAAGAAAAGGAAAACAAGATATTTATTATCGTTTAATGGTTTATGATAATGAAGAAACGCGAGGAAAAGTCCGTGAGAAGGTACCGCTTCCCCCTGAAAAACCGGTTTATGACGAGCAACAGCAACAGATGGCAAACGATATTTTAACGGCTTCTCAGGAAATGGAAGGAAATTTGCCCCAAAAATTGATTGCTTTGTTTAATCAATCGCCCTTAAATGAAAGTGTTGAGGCCTTCTTGCCGATACAGGCAAACAAACGCGAAAGAGCGCTGGCCGTTATAGATTTGCTTGCCTTAAAAGATGTGCCTGCACGTCTTGTGCGTGGTGTTAAATTAATTGAAGGCAAAAAAGCCTCGTCAGCGGATTTAATGCTTGAAGCGTATGAAAGCGGAAAATGGCGTCTTTACGATTTGCAAACGGCCAAAGAAGGTCTGCCGAAGAATTTTATTTTGTTTCAAAGAGGAACAAAGTCTCTCTTGGATGTTGAAGGCGGTGAAGATTCAAGTGTGAGGTTTTCGGTTTTAAAATCGGTGACATCATCGTTTAAAATGGCGGAACATCGCTCAAAATTAACATCAACGGACGGGCTTTATAAGTTTTCGATTTATCACTTGCCGCTTGTGGAACAAAACATCTTAAAATGGCTGATGGTTTTTCCGTTGGGTATTTTGGTTGTTGTTTTAATGCGAAATGTGGTCGGTGTGCCGACAATGGGCACATTTACGCCGATGTTGGTTGCCATGTCGTTTGTTGAAACGGGATTGGGCGCAGGTTTGATATGTTTCGGCTTGATTGTTGCCATAGGTATTGCTTTAAGAGGGTTGCTTTCAAAGTTAAATTTGCTTTTGGTGCCGAGAATTTCATCTGTTGTCATCTTTGTGATTTTAATTATCGAAACGCTTGCCGTCATCGGACATAATTTTGATTTGAAAGTCAGCTCATCGGCTGTCTTTTTCCCGATTATTATTACGGCATGGATTATTGAACGTATTTCAATTACTTGGGAAGAAGAGGGGTCAAAAAATGCCAGAAAAGAAATTTTTTGGACGATGGTAACGGCTCTTTCAACATATTTTGTGATTGCAAGCGAATATATCAGGCACTTTATGTTTGCTTTTAACGAAGTTAATTTGGTGATTTTATTCATCGTTATGCTTTTGGGAACATATACGGGCTATCGTTTAACGGAACTCAAACGTTTTTATCCGCTTTTGAAAGGTAAATAATGTTTGAAGTTTTTAAAATTTCCAAAAAACTGAAAGAACTTGGCATTTTAGGAATGAATGCCAGAAATTATAAATTTATTTCGGCATTAAACAAACGCTGTTTATATCCGCTTGTTGATGACAAGGTTCAAACAAAAGAGCTCGCACTTAAAGCGGGAATTAATACAACCTCTGAAATCGGACTGATTGAATATCAGCATCAGGTTAAAAATTTTCGAGATATGGTTCGAGGGTGTCCCGAATTTGTGATTAAACCGGCGCACGGAAGCGGCGGAAAAGGCGTTTTGGTCATCAAAAAGTGGGATAATGAGTGTTTTATAACCGCATCGGAAAAAGTGCTGACGTATAATCAGGTTTATCAGCATATTTCAAATATTTTAAGCGGTCTGTACAGCTTAGGCGGGCAATATGATACGGCGCTGATTGAAGAAATGGTTCACTTTAGCAATGTATTTGAAAAATTCAGCTATCAAGGAGTGCCCGATGTCAGAATTATTGTTTATAAAGGCTATCCGGCAATGGCAATGACGCGTTTGGCAACTTCAGAATCAGGCGGACGCGCCAATTTGCACCAAGGGGCTGTGGGTGTCGGTCTTGATATTAAAACCGGAAAAACGTTGACGGCCGTAATGTGCGGCAAGCCGATAAGTCAGCATCCGGATACAAAGGCGGATTTGAAAACACTTTGTGTGCCGATGTGGAAAGAGCATTTATTGATCGGAGCAAAGGCCTACGAAATGACATCACTCGGCTATTTGGGAGCAGATATCGTTTTAGACAGAGAAAAAGGGCCGATGATGCTTGAGCTCAATGCAAGACCCGGTCTTGCCATTCAAATAGCCAATTCTGCCGGATTGATTAAAGCAATCAAAAACATTGAAAAACACTACCCGAAAAACTTATCTCCCGAAGAAAGAGTGGATTTCATCTTGAATAATGATTGTTAAAACCCTAAATCAAAAACAGAGCAAAAATTTTTAAGATAAAGGAAAGAAAAATGTCAGAATTTTTAAAGAAATCGGAAACAAAAAATTTAGGCAAAACAGAAACAAAAAGCTTAAATTCGGCTGAAACGAAAAAACTTGAGATGAGCCGGACAAGACATAAAAAAATAAAACACTCATATAATGTTAAAGATCCGGAAAATGCGATTTTGCTCAAGCTCAAAGACGGCGATGTGGTTATCGAAATGTTTGAAGACGTGGCGCCGATTCATGTCAAACGCATTAAAGAACTCGTCCGCAGTGGCTTTTATAACGGTTTGAAATTTCATCGTGTGATAGACGGTTTTATGGCTCAAACGGGGTGTCCTTTAGGGACGGGAACGGGCGGCAGCGGCCAAAAGCTTAAAGCGGAATTTAATAAAAAAGAACATAAGCGCGGCACGGTTTCAATGGCACGTGCAATGTCGCCGGATTCGGCCGACAGCCAATTTTTTATTTGTTTCGCCGATGCGCCGTGGCTCAATGGTCAATATACTGTTTGGGGTGAGGTAACTTCGGGTATGGAATATGTCGACAACATCAAAAAGGGCGATGGATACAACGGCATGGTTGAAAATCCGGACTTAATCATCAGTATGAGTGTTATTGCCGACTTATAAACATTTTTTTAGGAACAAATATGGAAGATCTTTCAAAATATATTGAACACACGCTTTTAAAGCAAAATGCGTGTCAGGCCGATTTTTTGAAGCTTTTTGATGAGGCGAAAAAAAATCATTTTTTAGGTGTATGTGTCAATCCGGCATACGTTAAGCTTGCAAAAGAAAATTTAGCAAAAACGGATGTTAAAGTTGTAACGGTTGTCGGTTTTCCTTTGGGTGCAAACTTGCCCGAAGTTAAGGCTTTTGAAGCTCAAAAAGCAATCAAAGACGGTGCGGATGAAATAGATATGGTCATCAATGTTTCAAACATTAAAAACAAAGATTGGGATAATGTCTTGGATGATATCGAAACCGTCAAAAAAGCCTGCGGCAACACACCGCTTAAGGTTATTTTGGAGACCGATTTGCTAACTTCGGATGAGATAGAAAAAGCCTGTATTTTATGTATTGAAGGCAAGGCAGACTTTGTAAAAACGTCAACGGGGTTTGTCAAAGACGGCATCGGTGCAACGGCGGAAAATGTGGCACTGATGGCAAAAATCGTGAAACCTTACGGATTAAAAGTTAAAGCTTCGGGAGGTATCCGAGATCGCCAAAAAGCTTTGGAACTTATTAAGGCAGGGGCAGACAGGCTTGGAACGAGTTCAGGTGTTCGAATTGTCTCAGAAGAATAAATAAAAAAACCGACCTTAAAAGAAGGTCGGTTTTTTTTGTATGTAAAACTGCAGGCTAGTCAACCAGACACTTTGTGCAGGATTCGCCGCAACCGTTTTGAACTTCAACAGTCTGTTGGCCTTCGGCACATGCCTTATTGAGTTCATACCCTTCAGGACAGTTTTCTGCACAACAACCGATTGCACGACCTTGCGCATCATATTTCTTTTTATAGTGAATATGATTTTCAATATCGTCAAAACAGCTGTCAAGTTTGTAGAAGGTAATATAACCGCCCGGATTTGAAGCATCACCTTTCTTGCAAGAGCTCTCGCAGACACCGAAATCAGGACAGTTGCCTTCGGTAATCGGATAGTCAGAGCAATCGTTTCTTAAGCACTCTTTGTTGTTGTCGGCAATATGGTAACCTTCTTTGCACTTTTCGATTTGATAATACATCTCGCCGCAAATCATTCTTGAATTATAGTTTAAGACATGCGACGGCAGCGGTTTAACATAAGAGTCGTTTGCAACCGCGCATGATTTATATTTGCCGTTACAGCCTAAACCCGTAAGTAAAACATCAAATTTGTTATCAGAATCGGTTGTTGTCCACTTATAAAGCGGATCATCGTCAGACAACGTGCATTTACATGTGCGACAAACTTCGCCGTCACTGCTGTAGGGTGAAGAAGCGATATATTCCCAACCTTCCGTATAGGCAACAATATCCCAACCGCCTTGTTCGTTAAGCTCTCTGATGGCATTAATCAAGTAGCAATCAGAAACGGAATTATAGGTCAAATCATAGTATTCGCCGTTTTGCGGAACAGGACATTGCAGAATATCGCAAGCCGTTCCGTTTTCGCTAAGCTTATAACCTTCGGAAGCAGGGCAATACCAACTTGAAATATACTGTGTGGTTTCACCGCAGGCGTTGCACTCTGATCTGACCGCCACAGCATGTTCCGGAACAAACAAATCAGTCGGACAATGACGGGCACATCTCTTATAGTGAGCGCCTGAAAGAATATTTCCGCTCGAATCATATTGAGCATCACAGCACGCATCTTCGCCTTTACCGTAAGGACCGACATTATTTTCGGCACCGTCCGTATAAGGACACAAATCAAGCGGAACCCGACATTCGCATTTATAGCAAAGCTTGCCTTTTAAGCCGCGGTCCTGCGGATCTGTTTTTATCCATCCTTCACCGACCGCGCCGGCCAGTCCGAGATTTTCGGCATAACAATCTTGAAGTCTGTAAGAGGACGGATCAATTCCTGAAGAGGTTAAAGGTCCTTCATATTCACCGATTTGGCAAGAAGCGGCAACGCACAAATCACCCTCTTTGATATAGCCTTCCTGACAGCTCCAACCGGTAATAACGCTTTTTTCTTCGGAACAGGTACAATCGGTCATGGTGCTGTAAATCGGGTTTGCATGAAGCGGAATGGCGGTTTGATGTTTGCAAACGGTTTCTTTACAAGCCGCAGTATCTAAACAGCGCACTTGGTTAAAATCGGCGGGGCAAGGTATATATTCCGCACAATCGGTAAGCAGATCCTTATATCCCCAGCTGATACAAAGAGACGTATCATGCATAACGGTATCGACCTTTCCCTCGCATCCCAACAAATCAATTGAGCCGTCTTCGCACTGACATTTTAAGCAGGCAATACCATACGTTTCAAGAACAGTGTCAACAAGGACACAATCTGTTAATTCCGGTTGAATATCAAATAAATTTAAGTCGGAACATTTCCAAAGAGAACAGTTAAGTTTGCTCGAATCGAAGGGGCATGCAATACCGTTGCCGTCGGGACAAGATTCTTCCGTATAGCCGAGAATGGCGCATTTATCATGGTTATCTTGCAAACAAAATTCACTCGGATCGTCTAAAAGCGGGGATATGCCTATACGCCGCAATAAATTTGAAATGGAAGACGAACCCCCTCCCATTACGGTCTGTCCGCCAGTAAGCGTCTGTGCTTGAACAGAAAACGAAAAGAAGATCAAAAATAAAAATAACCTCATGGCCTTGGCCCCCGTATAATCGCGATATCTAAACTAGTCTAACATGTTTTATAATATTTTTCAACTTAAAAGATGTTTTTTATCAAAAACGTCATAAAAAGTTAATAAAAACTCGGTTTTGTCTCAGGTTTCTTTTCATCTGAAACCTTTCTGACAGCAACGACTTTTTGGAACATTTTAGCACGGTAGGTCTTTTTATACCAAGCAAAATGTGATTCCTTTCGGGCATAATTTCTAATCTGTTTATACCACAAATTTTCAACAAAAGGAAAATAAAGCCTGTTAAAAGGTTTGATGAAAAATCTTAAAATGTTCCATCGAGAAGGCATGTTATAGTCAATAAAGATGGCTCTTCCGCCTTCTTTGACGGCATCAAGCGCGTTGTTAACGACCTTTTCGCGCGAAGTTTCCGGCAATTCGTGAAGAAGCATAAAACAAATAACGGAATCATATTTCGCACTGTAGGGTTTGCGTGCATCGCTGATTTCAAAATCTATTTTCTTATCAATAAGCTGTTCTCTGCAACGATCAATTTGGACGGGTAAAACGTCTGAAACAACGTAAGAGCCGTATCTTCCGATCTTATCTGCCGTTTTTTGCATCTGTGAACCGAAAGTGCATCCGATCTGCAAAACAGAACTGTTTGTGCCGATTTCTTCAAGCAAATCGGCAATAAGCGTTTTTTTGGCGCCAAAGGTTAATATCGCCTGAATACGATCATCGTCCAAAAAGTGAGACACCCCCTTGTTTTTATAGATAAAACCATACAATTCTTTGATATAAGCGGGTTCTTTAACGATTTTAGAATTTTTGATGATATTGGCTTTGATAACAGGCATTTTTTTTCTCCTATAATCCGGCTTCTTCTTTTGAAATATATCCTTTTTTAACGGCTTCCATAACGGCGGCTGTCCGATTTAAAACACCGAGCGTTTTTAAAATAACGGTCATGTGAACTTTAACGGTTCCTTCCGTTAAGCCGAGTTCATAAGCAATAAGCTTGTTGGGCAAACCCTTGGCAATACCTCTGATAACATCAATCTGGCGAGGGGTGAGCTTTTTGTCTTTGGTCTTAGGCGGTTGGGGCGCCGAAAGATCCTTAAGCTTTTGAAATTCTTGAGAAAGTTCTGAGCTGACGGTCGCTTCATCCAAAAGTTCTTTCGGAATGTAAACACCGCCCGCCAAAACCAAATGGATAGCCGACAACATTAAATCATTGGATGAAGATTTCGGAATATAACCGGCAACGCCGATTTCGATTGTTTTTTGAACAATTTCTCTGTCGAAAACGGCCGAAATAACAATAATGGGCGTATCTTTCAAAAGAGTGTGAATTTTGCTCAAAGCGTCAAGGGGATTAGCTCCGGGCATCGCCAAATCAGTCATAATCAAATCGAAATTGTTCTTTTGCAAAGCCTCAAAAAGCTCATTATAGTTTTTAACCGCAGTAATATCGGGTTTGTCAAAATGCGATTGCAAAACAAACTGCAAGCCTTGCAAAAAAAGCTCATGATCGTCAGCAATTAATATATTCATTCGTTTCTCCATTATTTCCAATCTCCGC